>CAAGKR010443383.1_pt1 | contig 18867 bp, 24 predicted proteins | sample 2556971 | NCBI WGS metagenome assembly CAAGKR01 (sample SAMEA5207829, study PRJEB30636) | soil metagenome | biome: forest; feature: boreal; material: soil | place: USA | collected 2011-09 | depth 1 m | reverse complement strand
CGAATCCCGTTCATCTGCAAGCTCAACCACAACGAGCTGCTCACCTATCCGACCAAGTTCGACCAGGTCCAGTTTGGAACTGTCAAGGAGGCCTCGGAAATGGGCGCGGTAGCGCTGGGCGCCACGATCTACTTCGGTTCCGCCGAATCCGATCGCCAGCTGCAGGAGATCGCGGTCGCTTTTCACCAGGCCCATGAGCTGGGCATGGCGACCGTTCTCTGGTGCTACGTCCGCAACTCTGCCTTCAAGAAGGATGGCGTCAACTACGAAACCGCCGCCGACCTGACCGGGCAGGCCAACCATCTCGGCGTCACGATCGAGGCGGACATCATCAAACAGAAGCTGCCCGACACCAACCGCGGCTTCGAGGTCATCGGCTTCGGCAAGACCGCGCCGGGGGTTTATGACAAGCTGTCCACCGACCACCCGATCGATCTCTGCCGGTACCAGGTGATCAACTGCTACATGGGCCGTGCCGGCCTCATCAACTCGGGTGGCGAGTCGCACGGAGCGGCTGACCTCAAGGAGGCGGTCCGCACGGCGGTCATCAACAAGCGCGCCGGTGGGATGGGTTTGATCAGCGGGCGTAAGTCGTTTCAGCGGCCGATGAAGGAGGGGGTCGATTTGCTGCACGCAATCCAGGACGTATACCTGAACCAGTCGGTGACCGTCGCCTGAAACTGGCTTTCCTCGGCACGGGGGCGGCCTTTTCACCAGAGCGGTACAACGGGGCGGTGGTTGTGGACGGGCGGCTTCTCCTGGATGGCGGTGCTCCGCTACTGCCTCACATGCACCGCTGCGGCGTGGACCCCGGCGCGATCGACGCCGTCTTCCTCACCCACTTCCACGGCGATCACACCCTGGGCTTGCCGCCCTTCGTGCTTTACCGGGTGTTCGTGGACCAACGTCCGCTGACCTTGGTTGGCCCCGAGGGCATCGAAGAGAGAATGGAGGCGCTCTTCGAGGTCAGCTGGGGCCCAGACTGGAAGCTGGTGATGCGCCCGCGCTTCAACGTCACCTACCAGACCGCCCAGCCAGCGGGCAGCGCCGCAGGCTACATGTACCAGTCGATCAAGCTCGACCACGGCACCAGCGGCTCCAACGGCTACCGCATCAAGATCGACGGCCGCATCATCGCCTACTCGGGCGACACGGAACCGACCAGCCCGCTCGACGAGCTGGTGGATGGCGCAGACATAGCCATCGTGGAAGCGACCGGCCCCGGAGATGTGTTCAGCCACATGAGCTGGGAGGCCGCCTCTGAGTTGAGGCAGCGCCATCCGAAGACCCGGTTCTTGTTCAACCACCTATACGCCGGGACCGTCGACGGCGCCGTCACCGACCTGCAGGTGGTCGAAGTCTGAGCCCACGCAGCGTTGCCGGAACGCTGGCCGGCGTGGTCGTCGGCGGCCTCGTCTTCGCAGTGTTCATAGGGCTCGGGCTGACCCTGCTCAACCGTGTCGCAAATGGCTTGCCTGTCGTCATCCTCGGGATCGCCGGCGCCTACGCGGGCTGGCTGGTGGGCGTGATCGTCTTCGGAGCGGTGCGCGGTTCCAACGACCAGGAGAAACCGGGTTGAGCGCGGACACTACCTCCACGCGAACCCTGCTCGACAAGCTTGGTGTCAAGGCCGGCGCCAAGGTTTGCGTCGTCGATCTCGACGATTCGGGCTTCATCTCGTTATTGCGCAAACGGACCTCCGACATCGTGACCCGCAAGCCCGGGACCCCGTGCGACCTGGTCTTCCTGGGGGCCCAGGAGCCGGCTGACCTGAGGCGGCTGAGCGTCATCAAGACCTGGATCGAGCCCAACGGCGCGATCTGGGTGGTCCGGCCCAAGGGCGGCCGAAGCGCTCTCCGGGACATCGATGTGATCGAGGCGGGGCTTGCCGCCGGCCTGGTCGACAATAAGATCGCCAGCTTCTCGGAAACGCATGGCGCCATGCGGCTGGTCTACCGGCTTCGAGACCGACCGCGGTGACGCTTAGCCTTCGGCTCGCCGAACCCGCGGACGTGCACGTCATCGCAGACTTGATTCGCGGGCTCGCGCGCTTCGAGAAGTTGGAGCACGAGGTCACATTGACGGATGAGCTTCTGGGCGAGGGGCTCTTCGGCCCGCGTCCCTACGCGGAGGCGCTGCTCGCAGAGGAGGACGGGCGCCCCGCCGGCTTCGCGCTCTTCTTTCACAACTTCTCGACGTTTCTCGCTCGACCCGGCATTTACCTCGAGGACCTCTTTGTGCTCCCAGACCATCGAGGGCACGGGATCGGGCGAGCCCTGCTCACCCACCTGGCACGCCTGGCGGTGGAGCGCGGGTGCGGCCGGCTCGAGTGGGCAGTCCTGGACTGGAACTCGGACGCCATCGGCTTCTACGAACGCCTGGGCGCCCGACGCAACTCGGAATGGACGACCTACCGCGTCACTGGCGAGGCGCTCGACCGCCTTGCCCGAGAGAAATGACCCTCAATCCGCGCACAGCGAAGGTATCGCGATTCGCAAGGGCCGGCGCTCTCCTTCCCGGGATGGGCTTGGGCTTTAATAGTCCGGTGATGGAGGTCCTGCGGCCCAACGAGCTCGAGACCCATCCCGGAGAGGAGATCGTGGGTTGGGCGCGCGGCCAGCTCGAGATCGCCCGCTCGATACTGGACAACCCCGGGGGCGGCCTCCTGTTCGCCACGCAGACCGTCGGCCAGGTCAAGTCCGGACTGCATGAGCGCGATCCCGAACGCTGGGAGGACGTGGTCGCGATCCTGGACAGGGTCGAGGACGCCGCCGTCCGGCGGGAATTCGACACCGCCCGCCGCCTCCTCGACGACGTGCTGGGTAAGCTCGGTCCCAATTAAGGACGCCCCCGCGTGACGCTCGCGCAAGCCTTGTTCATGGGCCTGCTCCAGGGCGCCACCGAGTTCTTCCCTGTCTCGTCGCTGGGCCACGCGGTCCTCATACCGAGCCTTCTGCACTGGAGCTTCCAGCCATCCGACCCATCGTTCGTCCCTTTCCTGGTCCTGCTTCACCTGGGCACGGCAGGCGCGCTGCTGTTCATCTACCGGAGCGAATGGGTGGCCATCATCAGGGGCTTCTTCATGGCCGCGGTGCGGGGCCGGATCGAAACGCAGCCGGAGCGCCTGGCCATGCTGCTGATGGTCGGCACGATCCCGGGCGGCACCCTCGGCGTCTATTTCGAGCATCAGCTCAAGAGCCTGTTTGCCAGTCCAAAGGCCGCTGCAGGCTTCCTTATCGTCAACGGCTTCCTGATGCTCGGGGCGGAGGTGCTGCGACGCCGAGCTGAGCGGCGCGCGGCGATCGCGGGGAAGACCAGGGAAGAGCAGGAGCAGAGTTTCGCCGCAGCAGAGCAGATCAGCTTTCGCGCCGCGGCCTTGGTGGGCGCTTGCCAGGCTCTGGCCCTGTTGCCCGGAATCTCCCGATCGGGTATCACAATCGGCGGAGGATTGCTGGCGGGCCTGCGCCACCAGGAGGCCGCTCGCCTTTCATTCCTACTCGCGACGCCTATCATCGCGGGCGCCGGCGTGATCGAGGTGCCACTGTTGTTCGCGTCCGGCATCCCTGTCGCGGAATACCTGGCAGGGGCCCTGCTGGCCGCCGCCGCTGCCTACCTCAGCGCCCGTTTCCTCCTCCGATATTTCCGCTCCGGCCGGCTCGATCCGTACGGCTGGTACTGCGCCGCAGCCGGGGTCGGCAGCCTCGCTTTGCTAACCTTGCGGCCGTGAAAGGAAACTCACTTGCGATCGGACTGGTGGTGCTCGCGGCCGTCTTCCTGATGGTCGCCGGGCTCTATTACGAAGGCGTGCTGCAGTTCTTGGTCACCGACTCGCATGCAGCTCACCACCCCACGCATGCAGTCCTGTTTACCGTGCTGGCCGTCGCAACCTTGATTGCGGCCAACTTCGCACGAACCAAAAGGACGGCCTAGCCCATCCTTTTTAGCCGGCCAGCCGCTGTGGGACCTGTCTCCCGGTCACATCGGGCTCCCCCATGCGGACGTCTTCGTGGTACACCGCCTCGGCATTGACCTTCCACGGGTCATAACTCGAACCCGTGGCGATGTTCCTCGCCACCAGTAGGGCTGTCATCATCGAGTGATCCTGGTTGTTGTACTTGTGCATGCCGTTGCGTCCCGCCAGGTGAAGGTTCTTCAGCTGCGCTCGCAGGTAGTCGCGCACGACGTCCACGTGGGCCTGGTAGGCGTCGTCATAGACCGGGTAAGCCTTGGGCTGGCGAACGACGACGCCGTCGAATACGTCCTCGGGTGAGCAGACGCCCAGCTGCGCGAGCTCCTTGCGGGCGAGGTCGATGAGCGTGGCGTCGTCCGAGGTCCACAGGCCGTCGCCTTCGAAGCAGAAATATTCCAGACCAAGGCAGGTCTTGGTCTGGTCGGGAACCATCGACGGGCTCCAGTTCTTGAAGTTCTGAATCCGTCCAACCCGAACGCTCGGATCGTGGATGTAGATCCAATTGTCGGGGAAGACATCGGCCCGGTCGATCATCAGCGCGACGGTGATGAAATCGCGGTACGAAAGGCTCTCCGCCGCCTGCCGCACCTCTTCGGGTGGCGGCGGTTCGAGTCGGGCGACCAGCTCGCGGATCGGGATGCTGGAGATGAACTCACTGCCGGCATGCTCCTCTGAGTCCCCCGACACCGTTCGCGTGACGACCGCGCGAACGCGCCCGTGCTCATGTTTGATTCGTTGGACCGCCCGTCCAAAGAGCACCGGCCTGCCCTTTTCCCGGCTGATGTCGGCCACACGCTCCCACATCTGTCCAGGCCCGAGCCTGGGGTAGCGGAAGCTGTCGATCAGGGTCGTCACGACCTCTCCGCGGTGGCGGGGGCGCCGGTTCGGCTGCAGCGCGCTCCGGACCACCAGCCACAGGTCGAGGCTCTTGATCCGCTGCGCCGCCCAATCAGCCGACAGTTCCGTGGTGCTGATCCCCCACACCTTCTCCGTGTACGTCTTGAAGAAGATGCTGTAGAGGCGCCAGCCGAACTGGTTGCGCACCCAGTCCTCGAAGCTCCGGGGATTGGCGATCGGACGCAGGCGCGCGCGTCCGTAGCTGGCAAGGCAGCGGATCGTCTCCAGCGGTCCCAGGTTCCAGAGGGCGTTGATGGCTTTGAGCGGATAGGCGAAGAACCGACCCCTGTAGTAGATGCGCGACAGCCGATCCCGGGTCAGCATCTCAGTACCAAGGATCTCGGTCCACAGGTCTTCGACTTCCTGATTCTTGGAGAAAAACCGATGACCGCCGATGTCGAACCGGTAGCCCTTGTGCTCGACCGTGCGGGCGAGGCCGCCGACGTAGCTGGGGTCCTTCTCCAGGACCGTGATGGGGACTTCGTGCTTGAGGAGCTCGTAGGCAGCCGTGAGCCCGGCCGGGCCGGCACCCATGATCACTACGTGCTGGTGCTCATCCGCGGCGGTCAAAGTGCCCACAGCGTATCAACGGTCGGAACGCTGCTCCGGTTCGGAACGGGAGAACCGACCGGCCACCCGTCAGTTCAGCGGTCCGGTCCTGCGCACCTCGTCGACTTTGACCAGGGCGTCGCGAAGGCCCTGGATCCACTCCGCCTGGTGCATGCCCACGAGCCTCACGCACCACGCCAGCGCATCGCTGCGGCTCCGGGCGACCCCGCCCGCGACCAGGGTGTCCAGGATCGACCGTTCCGACATTCGCAAGCGCGTCATCACCGGCACGCTCAGGGTCGTGAAGACCTTCGTCTCATCGCCGCATCGCGCGCCCCAGGCGACCTTGCGCTTGAAGTGGCGCTCGGCCTCGCGGGCGATCTTGCCGCGCTCCTCGCGGGTCTCCTCGCGGTAGCGGTCGATCCGAGCCAGGCGGGCGGCCGCCCGGCCCTCCGGGCTGGTGCTGGAGGCAAGCTCCACGTCGGGCAGGGTGCCGACGACCAGGACCTCGTCGCCGTCGGCCGTCACGTCGGGTGGACCGGCGAACCAGGTTTTGGGTAGGCGACCGGCGAACCAGGAGCGGAAATCCTCCGCCATCGATTACATCATTACCCTAAGGCGCCCCAAGCGCAACATCGGCCGGCAATGAGTGACGCCCCCCGTTCGCGATCGCGTTAGGCGGCGGCCTCCTGTGGCCTGGGGCCGAGCAGGGTCAGCGTGTCAACGACCACCTCGGTCCGGAAGTGCTTCTGACCCGCACTGTCGTCCCACCCACTCGTCTTCAGGCGGCCGTCGGCGTACAGCAAACGCCCCTTGCGCAGGTGCTCGCCTGCAAACTCTGCCAGCTTGCCGAAGACCACCAGGTGGTGGAACTCCGTCTGCTCTTTGCGATTGCCTTCGTCATCCTTCCCCACGTACGTGTTGGTGGCCAGCCGCAGATTGGCGACGTACGTGCCCGTCGGCGTCGCCCGAACCTCGGGATCCGCCGCCAGATTGCCGATCAGGATCACCTTGTTGACCAATTTCGATCACCTCCGTTGAATGTGCAGCCAGCGTAGATGCGCCAAGATCGGCTGCCAACCCAGGTTGTTAAGAGAGCAGCCACACCTCGGGATCGACTGACCGACCGTCCACCTGGACCTCGAAATGGAGGTGAGCGCCGGTCGCAAGGCCGGTGGCGCCCACCGCCCCGATCACCTGCCCCGTCGTGACCGCCTCGCCCTCCGCCACGAAGGCAGCCGACAGGTGGCAGTAGAGCGAGCGCACGTGTTGATCCGCAATCACCACGACGTAGAGTCCGGCACCGGTGCGATCGAATCCAACATGGGTGGTGCCGCCCGTCGCGGCGTGGACGGTTGTCCCCTCTGGGGCCGCGAGATCGATGCCCGTGTGCACGTGCCGGCCGGGACAAAACGGATCGAAGGGCTCGAGATCAAAGGTGGTGCATCCGAACGGCTGGGTCATGACCGCGCCCACAACGATCGCAGTCAGCGGGAGCCGCTCGTGATTCTGAACCCGCGATCCGGCGACGGTCCAGATCAGCGCCGCTGCGGCGCACACGGCGGCGACCCGTATGAACCCCATCACGCGGCGTGAGCGACCAGGTGCTCGAGCCCGTGCAGCCCGGCGTGAAACGCCGACTCAAGCCTGCGGGCGGCGGTCTCCGCGCCACCCAACGCTCCCGGCACCTTGAAGACGATGAGCAGGGACGCCAGTGCGAAGAGGTGGTGAACCGGGGTGTGCCCACCGTTTTCGAGCGCAAAGCCGATCGACAGCACGAAGAGCTGCGCCGGCTGCATGAGCAGGTTGGTGACAAAGGCCGAGCTCCATTGCTTGGCCATGTGGTGCGTCTCAGGCAGCGCATACAGGAGCCCGGCGAGCGGCGCCGTAATGGCAAGCACAACCAGGATTGCGTAGCGGATCAGGTATGCAATCGCCAGCACGTCGTAGCCAACCACCAGCACGCTGGTCGTGACGATCTGCCAGACCCCGGCGGTCTGGTCGAGCGCGTAGTTCCCCCACCAGGTGTTCCAGTCGGGGATGGTCCCGAAGCTTTGGATCGCGTCGCAGGCCGCGTTGCTGGCCTGGACGACGGCCTGGAAGAGCGGCAACGAGAAGTTGATCAACAGCGCTCCCATGAACAGTCGAGGGAGCATCACCCGCGCGGTGTACTGGGTGCGTATGCCGTGGCCCCACATCATCCGATAGGACGCCCAGATCACCACCAGAGCGAGCGCGGCATCGGCCACGAATTGCACCGTCGGCTCGAAGTGTTGGATGGTCACATTGGAGGTGAAGTCGCGGCCTGTTTCGAAGTCGGTGGTGCGGAGGATGAATCCGAACCAGACTTTCAGGAGCAGGCCCAGGCTGTCGTCGAGCAGCGCCGCCACGATCCGGTTGGGGTGGACGAACGGCCACAGGATGCTGTCCATCCGGCCAGTCCATTCGAGCAACGCCCTCAGGAGGCTGACGACCTGGGTCCAATCCATCGATTCAGTGGGCCGACGGCGGCACCGAGCCGGTCAGGATGCTCACGAGAGACCCCGCCACCTCGACGCCGATGGTGCCGACGACGATGCGTTGGATCCACTGCTTGGCCGCCAGAGCCGACTTCGTCTCGACCGCAGTGATCTTCCAGAGGAAGGCGAAGATGAAGGCGAGGGCACCAATGGAACCAACCAGCGCTTGACCGATATGGGTCCACGTCAGGATCAGGTCGGTGATCGGCGTCACGTTTGGTGTCGAGTCGAGAAACAGCATTGCGAAACCTCCAGGCGTTTTGCGCCGGAGGTTATGAGCGCCGCGCCTCGAGAGGAACCCTGGTTGTTAAGAAGGACGAGGCCGGGACGGCGGCCTGAGGGCTGCTCTCAGCCCCTCTCCCCTAGCCCTCTCCCCTAAGGAGAGAGGGAGATTGGGTTCGGACTTAATCTACCGGCATGCCTGGCAAGCTCGCCGAGTACGAAGCCAAGAGGGACTTCAAGCGCACGTCAGAACCCGGCGCCAAGGTGCCCCGCAAGAGGGTCAAGGCGCTGCGATTCGTCGTGCAGGAACACCATGCGCGCCGCCTGCATTGGGACTTCCGGCTCGAGCGCGATGGAGTGCTGGTTTCCTGGGCGGTGCCGAAAGGCGTCCCCGCCGACCCCAAGAAAAACCACCTCGCGGTCCACGTCGAGGACCATCCCCTCGACTACATCGACTTCGCTGGCGAGATCCCGGCCGGCAACTACGGCGCGGGCCACGTGTCGATCTGGGACCACGGGACCTACGAGACGCACAAGTGGTCCGACCGCGAGGTCATGGTCACGCTGCACGGCGGACGAGTTGAAGGTCGGTATGTGCTCTTTCAGACCGACGGCAAGAACTGGATGATCCACCGGATGGATCCAGCTCAGGATCCCGAGCGCGAGCCGATGCCGGGTCGCATCGAACCGATGATGGCCAAGCTTGGTGAGCGGCCCCCGACGCCGGATGCAGACTGGGGTTTCGAGTTCAAGTGGGATGGCATCCGAGCGCTGGCTTACGTCGAGGGCGGGCGGGTCCGGCTGTTGAGCCGCAGCGGCGAGGACGTCACTGCGCGCTACCCGGAGGTGCATGCGATGGGCCGGGCGCTCGGGTCACGGGAGGTCGTCCTCGACGGCGAGGTCGTGGCGCTGGACGAGAAGGGACGGCCCAGCTTCGAGGAGATCCAGCAGCGAATGGGCCTGACTTCGGACTCGGAGGTCCGACGAAAGATGAAGGAGGCGCCGGTCACGTATATGGCCTTCGATCTTCTCTGGCAGGAAGGCCGTTCTCTGTTTGGAGCGCCCTACTCCGAACGGCGCCGCCGGCTGGCCCAGCTGAAGCTCGCTGGTCCGTCCTGGCAAACGCCACCGTTCGAGGAAGGCGGCGGCCCCGCCATGTTGGACGCGAGCGCCAAGGCGGGGTTGGAGGGCATCGTCGCCAAGAAGCTCGACTCCCACTACGAGCCCGGCAAGCGCAGCGGGGTCTGGGTCAAGGTCAAGAACCGCAACCGCCAAGAGCTGGTGATCGGCGGCTGGCTGGAGGGCGAGGGAAACCGGCGCGGGGTGGCGGGCGCGCTGCTCGTCGGCTACTACGACGAGGGCAAGTTCGTCTATGCCGGCAAGGTCGGCACCGGTTTCACCGACGCGATGCTGGAGCGGCTGAAGGCCCTTCTGGAACCGCTCGAGCAGCCGTCGAATCCCTTCGATGTGGGCTCGCCTCCACGAGCCGCCCATTACGTGAAGCCTCAGGTCGTGGCAGAGTTCGAGTTCGTGGAATGGACCCGATCGGGTCAGCTGCGTGCCCCCTCGTTCAAGGGACTGCGGGCCGACAAGCCGGCCCGCAAGGTCGTGCGTGAACATGGCTAAAGAAACCGCGGTCGAAGTCAAGATCGAGGACCGCACGCTCAAGCTCACCAACCTCGAGAAGGTCCTCTACCCCGAGGTCGGCTTCACCAAGGCGCAGGTCATCGACTACTACACCCGCATCGCGCCCGCCATCCTGCCCCACACACGCAATCACCCTCTCACCCTCAAGCGCTATCCCAACGGGGTCGACGCCGAGTTCTTCTATGAGAAGAACTGCCCCAAGCACCGGCCGCCTTGGGTCGAGACCGCGACCGTGTGGAGCGACGGCAACAACCGCGACATGTATTACTGCCTGGCTCAGGACCTGCCCACGCTCGTGTGGCTCGGAAACCTGGCCACGCTCGAGTTCCACACATCGCTTTCGCTCGCCGACAACCTGCCCCAGCCGCGCACGCTCGTCTTCGACCTGGACCCGGGACCGCCGGCGACCATCGTCGAGTGCTGCCGGGTTGGAATGATGCTGCGCGATCTCTTTGCCGAGCACGGCCTCGAGTGCTGCGCTAAGACCTCGGGTTCGAAGGGACTGCAGCTCTACGTGCCGCTCAATACCAAGGTCATATACGTCGAGACCAAAGTTGTCTCGAAGGGCCTGGCCCAGCTGTTCGAGGATCGCCATCCCGATCTAGTCGTGCACAAGCAGCTCAAGGAGCTCCGGACGGGGCGCGTGCTGATCGACTGGAGCCAGAACGATCAGTACAAGACCACGGTCAACGTCTACTCGCTTCGCGCGCGCGCGCGGCCGACGGTGTCCACCCCCGTTTCTTGGGAGGAGGTGGCGAAATGCCTCAAAGCCGGCGATCCGGGGCTGCTCGTCTTCGATTCGGAGCAGGTCCTCGCCCGCGTGGCCAAGCACGGTGACCTGTTCGAGCCGGTGATCAAGAAGAAGCAGAAGCTGCCCAAGTCTCTCGTCGAGGCCACGGGCGGCGTGGCGGCCCTGGAGAAGATGGCCAACCGGCGGCACGGTGGAGGACGTTACGGGCGACCGCCGGACTCATGACGCGACCGCGAGTGATCATCGCGGGGGCGGGCTTCGGCGGATTGACCTGTGCGCGGGCGCTCAAAAGAGCCGCGGTGGACGTGCTGCTGCTCGATCGGCGCAACTACCACCTCTTCACGCCATTGCTCTACCAGGTCGCCTCGGCGCTCCTCGACCCAGGCGAGATCGCACGGCCGGTAAGAGAGCTGATCCGCCCGCTCGGCAACGTGGAGTTCCGTCAGGCTGAGGTCACCGGCGCCGACCTCGAGCGCCGACTGCTGCTGACCGACCACGGACCGGTTCCGTACGACTACCTCGTGCTCGCCACCGGCAGCCAGACCGACTACTTCGACAACCAGTCGCTTGCCCGCCACGCATTCGGCCTGAAAGAGTTAGACGACGGGTTGACGCTGCGCAATCGCGTGCTGGCGCGCTTCGAAGCCTCGCGCTGGACCACCGATCCCCAAGAGCGCCGGGTCCTGCTCACGTTCGCCGTGGTCGGGGGTGGACCTACAGGTGTCGAGCTCGCGGGAGCGCTTTCCGAGCTCATCCGGCTCGTGCTGCGCAAGGACTATCGCGACCTCGACCTCGGCGAGGTCCGCGTGCTTCTGCTGGAGGCTGCAGGTGCATTGCTTGCTGCTTTCGCACCTCCACTGCAAGAGGCGGCGCGCCGGTCGCTGGAGAAGAAGGGAGTGGAGCTCCTGTTCGGGGCCAAAGTCGAGGAGGTGACCGCAGAGTCCATCCGGCTGGCCGGCGGACGAGAGATTCCCGCCGGCACCGTCATCTGGACCGCCGGCGTTCGGGCTTCGGACCTCGGGAGCGCGATCGGGGTGGAGCTCGGGCGCCAGGCGCGGGTGAAGGTCGAACCCACGCTCCAGCTCCCAGGTCATCCGGCGGTGTTTGTGATCGGCGACCTTGCCGGGGCAACGGCCGGCGGCGCGCCTCTGCCGATGCTGATCCCGGTCGCCATGCAGGAGGGCCGCCGGGTGGCGGCCACCATCACCGATATCACCGCCAACGGCGGCGCCACAGCATTTCGCTACAAGGACCCGGGGATCATGGCCACCATCGGCCGGAACTCCGCGGTTGCGCAGTTGGGGCGCGTCCGGTTGTCAGGGTTTCTCGGCTGGCTGATGTGGCTCTTCGTCCACCTCGTCAACGTCGTCAGCTTCCGAAGCCGGATCCTCGTGTTGGTCAACTGGGCCTGGGATTACCTTTTTTACGACCGCCCGATCCGCCTCATCGTTCGCGCCGGAGACGATCGACCGGGCTGATCAAGCCTCCAGGATCGACTTGAGTTTGTCGAACGCTTCGTGGCGCTGTGTCCGCACTCTGCGCAGCGCTCCCCCTACATAAATCATGCTGCCGAGCGTCGCCCCAAGCGTTAACACGTCGGCGCCGGCGCGAGCCATGAGCTCGAGCCCGTCATGACGAATAACGATACGGGGCGATACTTATGCCGTGCGGGCACAGGTACTTCGGCTCAGGCGAACGGCCTGGATTCCTGGGGGATCCGGCGCTGGCGTCGTGCGCAGCCCGGTGGGGCTCATAGCCGGCGCCCTGGTCGCGCTGCTGATCGCGGCTTGCGGTGGATTGCAGCCCGAAGACCCGATCCAGGCTCTGCGGCAGGGAGGAGCGGCGACGGCGAAGCTGAAGACCGTGACTGCGACCCTGAAGTTCACGAAGGGCGCCATCTCGTTCCAGGGTTTCGCGTTGGTCGGAGCCAAGGCGTCGGTGCGGCTGCCGAGCGACAGCGACACGACCTACACGGTCCGGCAGCAAGATCTGCAGATCGGCCTGGAGGTGGTAATCTCGGGCGGGCACGTCTACCTCCACCTGCCGTTCTCCCCCTTCAGCGAGCTGACCGGGAAGCCTGCCGCCGACATCCCAGACGTGGCCAAGCTGTTCGACCCTAAGACCGGCCTGCCGGCGGTGATCCCAGCGGGTCGGAACGCCAAATACATCGCGGTGGACAAGGTGGACGATGTCGATTCGCACAAGGTCGAAGCGACGTACAGCCCGGACCAGGTCCACAGCATGCTGCCGCAGCTCAATTCCGCCGGTGACGTGGACGCCGTCATCTGGGTGGGCGGATCGGATCACCTGATCCGCAAAGCGATCCTCAGCGGGCCTTTCGGAGACAACGGGATCGCCAGCTCGGTCGAAGTGGACTTGAGCGGGTTCAACGCGGCCGTAAGCATCGCCTCACCGGCGTAGCCGAGGGTGGTTCGGCAAAGCGTCGAGCGCGGACCCGTCACCTCAATACCGGTCTTAACAGGCTGGGTTGCATGGCCGCCCGCCTCCAAATACGCTCGTCCCCGCAGGTGCGCTGGGCAGGGGGAGGGGCCCGCGCGATGGTGGAGGAGGGAGGGCCCCGCCGAGACCGTGACCGGGCTGGAGGGCTGAGCCTTGGTGGCGCCCGGAGTTACCGACCAGCGACGCGCGGTGCCGAGGTCGCTTCTATTGGGTTTGGCTGGGGTCGGGCTGTTTGTCGCGGCCCTCGACGCCTACCTGGTCGTGACCCTGCTGCCCGCAATGATCGCCGACGTCGGTCTCACCATCGACCGCTTCGAGCAGGCGACGCCGATCGTGACCGGTTTCCTCTGCGGCTACGTCATCGCGATGCCGCTGCTCGGCGCCTACTCCGACGTTCGCGGCCGCGCCCCCGTGTACGCGGCCTGCATGCTCGTGTTCGTCGCCGGCTCCGCGGTGACGGCCACCGCCGGGCTGTGGAGCTTTGCCGGCCTGCCCTGGCTCGTGGCCGGCCGCCTCCTGCAGGGCCTGGGTGGAGGCGGCCTGGTCCCACTCTCACTGGCGCTTGCCGCCGACCTGTATCGAAACGCCGGGCGCACGCTCGCGCTCGGTTCGGTGGCCGCTCTGCAGGAGGCCGGCAGCGTCTTCGGGCCGTTGTACGGCGCGACGCTGGCATCGGCGGCAGCATCGCTAGGCGGTTGGCGCTTCGTGTTCTGGTTGAACCTGCCGCTGGCGGCCATCTGCGCGGCGGGCTTGGTGATCGCAAGTCGCAATCTGCCCACCTCACCAGTTCCGACGGCAGCTTCCATCGATTGGAAGAGCGCTTCCCTCCTCGGGCTCGGGCTCGGACTGCTGGTGCTGGCGCTCTACCCGGACGACCCCAACCACCGCGCCACCAGCGGCCTCTTCATCCCCGTCGGCATCTTGAGCCTGGTCGTGCTGGGTCTGTACGGATGGCGGCAGGTCGGCCGGCTCGAGCCCCTCGTACCGCGCCAACTTCTACGCAGCCGCCGATTCATCGGTGCAACCACAGCGAATCTTCTTATCGGCGCCGCGCTCATGGTGGCCCTGGTGGACGTGCCGATCCTTGGCCGGCTGGTCTTCAATCTCGACCAACTGGCCTCCGGTCTGCTCCTCTCGCATTTCCTGGTCGGTGTCCCGATCGGGGCCGTCCTAGGGGGTCTGCTCGCCAGTCGCTTCGGCAGCCGGTTGGTCGCCTGCATCGGCATGCTTGGTTCGTCCGCGGCGTTCCTGCAGATGTCCGGTTGGCAGGCCAATGAGCTGACACTGCACGTCGCGTCGTTTCGGCAGGTTGACATCGCGCTGGGTGCATGCGGGCTCGGTTTCGGGATCGTCATCGCGCCGTTGACGGCGACGGTGTTGGAGCTGACGCGAGCTCAAAACCACGGTCTCGCATCAAGTCTTGTCGTGCTGGCGCGCACGATGGGGATGCTCATCGGGTTGTCGGCTCTGACCGCTTTTGGTCTGTTCCGCTTTCACCAGATCCTAGGCACTCCTCAGCTGACGGACCCGGGCGTCCGCGCGCGCATCGATCACCTCGCCAGGCTGGTTGCGGCAGCGTTCCTCCAGGAGTACCGCGAGATCTTCAGCATCGCGGCCGCACTTTGCATCCTGGCCGCGGCGGTCACCTTCATCACAATCGGCCGGAGACGCATTACTGCCACCGCCGGCGCTTCGCCGCCCTTTGACCCTCAGACCTTTCGCGCCACCGCGATCAGGTACGAATGGTGGTATCGGAACGCGTCGTCCGGATCGCCCAGGCTTGCCATCGCGGACTCCCCCTCTGCCTCCAACTCGATCCTATAACGGGGCCCCAGCCCCCTGATCAGCGTGTATGGCAGGGGTCCGGCGCCCGCCATCATGTCGGTCCATTCCCGCGCGTTCTGTGTGCGACCACCCGTGACCATCTCGGTGAGCTTGTCGACCTCGAAGCCCGCGGTTCCCAACAACTGCGGCAGCACGTCCGGCTCACCAAAACGCGCTCGTTCGGAGCTGTACCGCGGCAGGCTGAGGTAATGCCGCCGAGCAAGAGGCGCGAGGCCCTGGAAGAAAAGGTCCTGGGCGCGCGTGCTCAGGCTTCGCCTGTGGCAGGAGACCGCCAGCCTTCCGCCCGGGCGTAGAACGCGATGCGATTCGGCCAGGGCGTCGGTTGGATCCGCCAGGTACGCGAGCGCCTCTCCCATCGTGACCAGGTCAAAGGTTTGCGGCTTGAAGACGAGCCGCTCGGCCGCCATGCCCAGGAACTGCAGGTTCTTGCCCTCCTTCGAGCGAGCGATCGAGAGCATCCGATCCGAGAGGTCGATGCCGATCACGCTGCCCGGGCTGACCTTCGCCGACACCAGGTGTGCGACCAGTCCGGTGCCAGTGCCGACGTCGAGCGCGTACTCGCCGCGTTTTGGTGCGGCCAGCTCCACCAACCTTGCCGCGACCCTGGCGTGTTGTCCGCCGGCCCAGGCGTCGTAGACGGGAGCGATCTGGTCGAAGAAGTCGACCAGATGGTCGGTCATCTCGTCCGAAGCGTCCGGGTCCATCAAGGTCGTGTGCGCCAAGCAGAGCGGGCATCCCTGGGCCGTACGGCCCTGCACCCATTCCCTTCCTGTACGTTGAGCAGCACCCTGTTACGATGCTAACTCGTCCAAATTCCAAGCTCCGCTGGGATGCAAAGGGGACGCAAGTCCGCCCGGGCTTCACAGTTGAGTAGAAAGTACGGATCAACGCCCTAGGAGGCTCACATGGCCCAAGCTGAAAAGTCGGCGACCCATTCGGCCGGCGCCACCCAGAACGGTGGTACCAACGTCGTGACCTTGGGCCCTCGCGACACCCTGCACGGACGGCTCGAGATCCACGGCGATCTCAAGATCGCGGGCAACGTCGAAGGAGAGCTGAAGGCCAGTGGCGATGTGCTGGTGGACTCGACCGCCACCATCCAGGCCTCGGTCGAGGGCTCAAACGTGATCGTGCGGGGCCAGGTCAACGGCAACGTGACCGCCCGGCGCCGCCTCACTCTTGGCGGATCCGGCCGGCTGAACGGCGACGTCAAGGTCAGCCGTCTGACGGTCGAAGACGGAGCCACGCTGAACGGCAACGTCACGATGACTCCTGAAAAGTCCTAGAGCGAGCAAGGCAGCCCACAACTACGACCTCGTCATAGTCGGCGGAGGCGCCGCCGGCTCGGAGGCTGCGTTCTCAGTCGCTGACGGCGGGAAGTCCCGCATCCTGCTATTCACGGGATCAAGGTCGACGGACAACTGCGCACATCGCAGCCATGGGCGTGGGCGGCCGGAGATGTGGTGGGCGGCGCACTGTTCACGCACGTGGCGTCGGAGATGGGCCGATCGCCGCCCGCAATGCGCTGCGCGGGACCGCAAACCGAGTTGACTTGCGAATCGTGCCGAGAGTGACTTTCACCGACCCCGAGGTCGCATCGGTGGGGAATACGGAGGCGCAGGCCAAGAAGAGCGGTCTCAAGGTCCGGGTCGGTTTCGCACGCCTGGCTGATGTTGAGAAAGCCCAGATTGACGGCCTCGTATTTGGGCACGTCAAGTGCGTCGCGGACGCCAAGACCGGCGAACTGCTCGGTTGCCACATCGTGTCCGAAAACGCAGGTGACATGATCCACGAAGCGGTCGCGATGATGGCCGCACGCACGCCGGTGAAGGTGGTCGCCAAGACCATGCACGCCTACCCGACGCTTTCGGAAATGATGCGCTCGGCGCTGAGCGCTGCCTTTGGATAGCTAGCCTCCCCCGCGCTCGGCTCGCACCACCGACGGAAGCACGACAGTTTCCAGGTATCTCTGGGTCGTGTCCATCGCGCTGTGGACGATTCTCCACTCGAGCAACTCGAAAGCGGCCTCATCACGGTTGAGCTCCGCCAGTCTCAGCCGCCAGAAGCCCGAGTCGACGTTGAGCCCGGGCAACTGGCGCGCGATGGCCGTGGGGGGGTTCGGCACCTCCGGAGAGGCCTGCGTGGTGGCGTCAGTTGACGCCGCGGGCAATGAGAGCGCCGGCGGCGCGGCCGCCTGCTGATCGGGGGGCGCGGCGATCAAATGCCACGCCATCAAGCTGAGCGCCGCGACGACGGCGCACTCGGCCAGGATCATCCAAGTCAAGGGTTTGCTCAGAAGGTTGCGCATGGCGCCCAACCTAGGGCACGCGGTCGAAGACGAGACCCCCGCCTGTTAAGAGACCCCGAGTTGGGTCTTACCGATCCAGGGTGCGCAGCGCCTGCAGGCCCCGCTCGATCGTTTCGATCCGTTTGGGAAAGCTGAAGCGCAGGTGACCATGGCCACGGACAGGTTCGTGGTAGAAGCTGGAGGCCGGCACCGTCGCGACCGCGACCTTCTCGATCAGGTGGCGCGCCATCGCGGTATCGTCGTCGAAGCCGAAGGCGCCAATGCCGGCCATCACGTAATAGGCGCCATCGGGAGCGGCGGCCTCAAAACCGCACTCCTGAAGCCCAGTGACGATCGCGTCCCTGCGCTCGCGATAGTCCCCGAGCAGCTCGACATAGAAAGAAGCGGGAAGATCGAGTGCAGCCGCGACCGCGACCTGAAGTGGGTGCGCGGCGCCGACCGTGAGGAAGTCGTGGACCTTGCGGATGCCCACGGTCAAGGAGGGCGGGGCGACCAGCCAGCCCACGCGCCAGCCCGTGACCGAAAAGGTCTTGCTGGCGCCGCTGATCGTAATCGTCCGTTCGGCCATGCCCGGCACTGTCGCCAAGCTGACGTGCTCGCCGCGGTACACGAGGTGCTCGTAGATCTCGTCCGTGATCGCAATCGCGTCATGCTCGATGCAGAGCTCGGCGATCAGGTCCAGTTCCGCGCGGGAATAGACCTTCCCGGTTGGGTTGTGCGGCGTGTTGACAACGATGGCCCTCGTCTTGCTCCCGAAGGCGCGCCGCAGGTCGTCAGGGTCGAACGACCAGTCTGGCGCCCGCAGGGTCACGTAGCGCGGAACGGCGCCACTGATGATGCAGTCGGGCCCGTAGCTCTCGTAGAAGGGCTCGAAGATGACGACCTCATCGCCTGGGTCGACCGCGGCGAGCATGGCCGTGATCATGGCCTCGGTGGCGCCGCAGGACACGGTAACCTCGGTGTCGGCGTCGACGTCGCATCCCCACGCCGCCGACTGGTTGCGCGCAATCGCCTTTCGCAGCTGCGGCGCACCCCACGTGGTGGCGTATTGGTTGAAACCGTCTCGCAGAGCCTTGGCAGCCGCCTCGACGATTCGCGGGTCCGTCTCGAAATCCGGGAACCCCTGTGCGAAGTTGCATGCGCGCTCCGGCCCGTTGAGCTCGAGGTTGAGCCGGGTCATCTCGCGAATGACGGACTCCGTGAAACTCTGAGCCTTCAGCGACAGCCGAGCTGAGTGCCTAGTGGCCAGGATCGGCGCGCTCCAAGCGGATGTCGGTGCTCGAGCACGAATGGCAACGTTCCGGTTGCTCCAGGCCCCGCTCCCAACGCCCGCACACGTTGCAGGTCCAGCGAGTGGTGGCGAAGAAGTCGAGCACGTCGGAGCGGCTGAGCAGCCCGACCATCTTGCCGCGCCTTATCACCGGCACCCGCCGTATACGCTCGCCTACCAGCAGCCGGGCGGCCTCATCGATCCCGGTGTCCTCGCTGACGGTGATCACGTGCGAGCTCATGATGTCGCGCGCGACCGTGCCCTTCTTGCTGAAGACGTCGATCTCAGAAACGATGCCGACCACGTGTCCATCACTGGCCAGCACGGGTGCGCCCGTGATGTGCTTGGAGGACAGAGTCAGCGCGATCTCCTCCAGTGGCGTGTCCTCGCGGAAGGTGATCACGTTGGTGGTCATCACCTCTTTGACTG
>CAAGKR010217455.1_pt1 | contig 18893 bp, 17 predicted proteins | sample 2556971 | NCBI WGS metagenome assembly CAAGKR01 (sample SAMEA5207829, study PRJEB30636) | soil metagenome | biome: forest; feature: boreal; material: soil | place: USA | collected 2011-09 | depth 1 m | reverse complement strand
CCACTCTCGCCGTCTTCTCCATCCTGTTTCACTCGAAGGACTCGAAGATGGCCCTCGCCGCCACGCGCGGAGGCGTGTTCCGAACGGCCGACGGCGGTACGCGGTGGACCCCGTCGGAGGCGGGAATGGAGAAGACGTTCACTCTTGCGCTCGCCGCCGACCCGCAGGATCCAGAGGTCTTCTATGCGGCGACCGCGGGGAGCGGCGTTTTCAAATCCACCGACACGGGCCAATCCTGGAAGCCGGCGGGACGCGAGCTCGAGCGGACGGTCGTCCGCTGCATCGTGACGGACACGGCACAAGAAGAAAGTGTGTACGCCGGAACGGATGGCGGCGTCTTCGTCAGCGCGGATCGCGGCAAGACCTGGCAACGGCGAAGCTCGGGCTTGCCGCGCGCCGTCATCTACGCGCTCGCCATCGACCCGGCCGACCCCGCCAGGCTTTTCGTCGGAACCGCCGCCGGTCTCTTCGAGACCCTCGACGGGGGCCGAAGCTGGAGGCGCGCGAGCGCGTCGGCAGCGGACATGCAAGTGACATCTCTGGCTCTCGACGCGTCGGGCGGAAGGCTTTACGCCGGCACGCTCGACCGCGGCGTCGTCGCGTTTTCTGTCGAGAAACTCGAAACGGGTCCAGGCGCCGCCCGGCCGAAGTAGGTTATGGAGATTCTGACGTTCCCGGTCGGTCTCATCATCGGGCTGTTCCCCGTGGTAGTGGATCTGGAAGGCCACACCGGGAATGCTCGCCTCCTGCTCGACGGCAAGCCCGTCTGCGAGATGAGCGCTCAAGTGCCTTCCTGCATGGTGGACCTGGGACGCGATCCAAAGGTCCACTCCCTCGACCTGGAACGGCTGGACAGTAACGACCGGGTCGTCGAGAGCATCCGCCGTTGGGTGAACCGACCCGGAACGGAGGGGAAAGTCCGCGCCGTCGGGTCGTGCAACGAAAAGCGGCGGGAGTGCGAGTTTCAGATCCAGTGGGCCCATCCCTCCCGGCTCGACCCGACGGCCATGGCGGTCAGCCTCGACGGAAAGACGGTCGAGCAACGTGTCGTTTCCTCGCTACGCATGCCGTTTCCGGGTAAGAGACCGCCCCAGATCCTGACTGTCGAAGCTGGCTTTCGCGATGGCGGCCGCGCCTCGTTCACCAGGCTTCTCCACGGCTCTTATCCGGAGGAGGCGGAGGCGTCGCTGCAGTCCGTCGCGTTGGAGCTTCTTCCGGGCGAGGAGGCGATCAACCTCGATTCCCGGCTGCGCAAGATCGGCTGGAAGCTGCGCGCTATTGAAGAAGGCGACGCCGAGATTCTCTTCGTTGTCGAGCCGAAGGCCTTCGTTCACTCTCCGGCGTTGGCTCACACCAACGTGAGTGTGGGTTTGAGGGAAAGTCCGTTCGAGGAAGGTTGGTCCATCGCAGTCGTGGCGGCAGACGAGTCGCTGCAAATGGCGACGACTACCGGAATGCCGCGCGAGCTCCTGATAATCAAGAACCCACAACGGCTTTCAACAAGGAGAACGGGACTCCCGGCCACTCTTGAGGGTATCTCGGCTCGCGCCAGCACCGCCCGCGTCCGGCTCGCAGACGCGGTTGCCACCGCTGGTTATCACCTTGGCGGAATGGCGCGACGCCGCCTGGTCGTCGTGGTCGTCGGCGACGAAGAGCTCGAGAAGGAACACCCGGACCAGAGCACTCTGTCGCCCGAGCAGGTGCGGGAGTATCTCCGCCAAGTCCAGGTGCCGATCGTCGTGTGGCATATCGGCGGAGGCGCAACAGCCGGTTGGCCGGCGGGAGAGCAGATTCTCTCTCCGGCCGACCTCGCTCGCGCCGTCGCGACGGTGAGGCGGAGGATCGAACGCGAACGCGTGGCCTGGCTCGAAGGATCCGTTGATCCGGTCACCTTTTCTCCTCCGCTCCCGCAAGGCGTTTTGATCGCCGGCCGCGAACCCGTGTCCTTGCCGCCGTCTGCCGCATCGTCCGGCGAGCCGCGTCCGGAGAACGCATCGAAGGCCGCCCTTCCTTTCCGCGACGTCTACTCGATCACATCCACGCCCGGAACACCGGCCTCGCTATTCGTCGGAGCTCGCGAAGGTCTCTTTTCGAGCTCCGATTCGGGAGAGACCTGGAAAGAGGTCTCGACAGGAACCAGCGGCCCGGTCTTCTCCGTCGCTGTCGGCGGCAAGGGCGATTCCGAAGTGATGGCGGGAGGGAGCGCCGCGCTCCTGCGCACGGTTTCGGGCGCCAAGAACTGGTCCTCTCTCCCGCTTCCGACCATCCTCGCTTTTGCCGTCGACCCCGTAGATTCTTCGATCATTTACGCCGGCATGCGCGGACGAGTTCTCAAGAGCACCGACGGGGGCCTCACATGGACCGATTCCTCGAACGGCCTCGCGAAGATTTTCACGATAGCGCTCGCCGTTGACCCCCGAGAGCACAACATCGTCTACGCCGGCACGATCGGCGGAGGCGTCTTCAAGTCGACGGACGCCGGAAAGAATTGGAAACTCTCGGACAACGAGCTTCAAGAGACTGCCGTGCGTTGTCTGGCGATCGATTCGACAAACAGCCAGAACGTCTTCGCCGGCACGGACGGCGGCGTTTTCGTCAGTGTCAACGGCGGCAAGAACTGGAAGCCAGCATCGGGTCTTCCCCGTTCCGTCGTCTACTCTGTCGTGATAGATCCGCGAACTCCCTCGCGAGTCTTCGCCGGAACCGCCGCCGGCGTCTTCGAGAGCCGCGACGGGGCGAAGAACTGGAACCGGATGATTGGACCGGACCCGGATCTCTACGTCACGTCTCTCGCCCTCGATTCGTCGGAGAGGCGGCTCTACGCGGGGACGCTTGGCCGCGGTGTCCTGATCCTGCCGGCGCGATGACAGGGCTCAACCCATGACCGCTCTGCTACTTGCGCTCGCTCTCCAGTTTGCGCAAGAGAAGCCCGACGTCCTGGAGAAGAGAACTGACCAGGAACGGGTCACGGTGGATCGCTCCCCGAGCGCAAGCAGCTGATGCGGAACGGTGCTGGAACATTCCGAAAGGCCTCCGCTGTTGCCAAGGCGGATGTCGCGGGTTCGGTCCCCGTTTCCAGCTCCAACTAACGTCAACCCACGAGAGAGGCCGCGAAAGGCGGCCCCTTCTTTTTAAAGGACTTAGAAGCGCGGTTGAGGTGATTCCGATTCTCGACGATCGACGTCGTTTAGCGTGGATTCTCGGACAGAACTCGGACAAGACTCGGACAAAGCTTTTCGGAGTGACCCGGTGGGAGGATTCCTTCCGCCTTGGGATAGACAGGTCCAAGAGCACCCGGCTTTTTCGCCGCCTAGCTAGGGCCGCTCTGGGTCTTCCCCGAAGACACTGTCGAAGTTTGATGAGGACCATCCGCCATACGACGGCCTTGATGGTGCGAACTCAAAACCCGGATGTCCCGGAGTCCCGCCCATTCCTGGAGTTCCAGGGGTCGAAAACACGCTCGGGCGGGAAGGAAGAGGACCTGAAGCGTCCCGTTGGAAGGCGAGCGCGCAGTTCTTTGAGTCGTACAAGGCGCCCCGGTCGAACCAACCCACGTGGCGTCCGCTCAGGGAGTAAACGCTCACGCCAGTGAGCCAACCGCAGACCTGTCCTTCTAGATCGCGGAAGGTGACGCCCGTCAGCATGCCCACTGGCTGACCCCGCTGATCGAAAAGCCAATCCATCATCGTTTCCTGCTGGGATTATGCATGAGCGAGATTCGCGGAGGGTCTGTCGGCTGATGAGCAGGGGCCCGCGCTCGGCCATTCAGAAAGGGTCCAGGTCGTGCGTCGGCAAGTCCCAATGCCCTTCGTCGGTGAGGAGGAGCGTCGGGCAGGTAGAATCGGTCGAAAGGAAGTTTCTCGGGTCTCTGGGACCCGGACGTATCGAGCCGAAAACGCGCACCGAGCGCAGCGGAAAACCCGCAGAACGACCAAGCAGGTGACTCTCATGGCACGGGAAAAGAAACCAAGAGCCGGATCCGGCAGCGGGGCGAATCTCGGCTTCGAGGCGAAGCTCTGGGCTACCGCCGCGATCAGCAGGAAGCCGTGGCGGTGATGCTGGAGAAGCACGAAATCTGCTGCGCTATGTTCCACGGCTTCGACCGGTCGAAGTGGGTGACCGGATCGCCGCAGGAACGGCTGTCGCTCCTCCCTGGAGCGCAGGAGCACGTCCTAGCCCAGGAGGATGGCAAGAACCGCCTGCTGCACTCCGTGCTCGAGCTGTCTCAGGCCTTCGCGCTCGCCGTTCCGCACGAGGAAGCGTTGCGAATCCGGGACGAAGTCTCCTTTTTTCAAGCGGTGCGGGCGAGTCTTGCCAAGCGCGCTCCGGGCGAGGCGAAGACCGAAGAGGAGCTAGACCACGCCGTCCGGCAGATCGTGTCACGGGCCGTGTCCTCCGAGGGCGTCGTGGACATTTTCGCCGCCGCAGGCTTGAAGAAGCCAGACATCGCGATCCTCTCCGAGGAGTTCCTCGCCGAAGTGCGAGACATGCCGCAGCGCAATCTCGCCGTGGAGCTTCTACGCAAGCTCCTCACCGGCCAGATCCGCACCCGCCGGAGCAAGAACGTAGTCCAGGCTCGCTCCTTCGCCGAGATGCTCGACCAGACGATCCATCGCTACCAGAACCGCGCCATCGAAGCAGCGCAGGTCCTCGAAGAACTGATCGCGCTCGCCAGGGACATGCGCCAGGCGGACGCCCGGGGCGAAGTTCTCCGCCTCTCGGACGACGAGCTCGCCTTTTACGATGCCCTGGAAACGAACGACAGCGCCGTGAAGGTCCTGGGCGACGACACGCTGCGCGCAATCGCCCGTGAGCTGGTTTCCACGGTCCGCGCCAACGTCACGATCGACTGGACGATCCGAGAAAACGTCCGGGCGCAACTCCGAGTCCTCGTGAAGCGCATCCTCCGCAAGCACGGATACCCGCCCGACAAGCAGGAGAAGGCCACGCAGACGGTGCTCGAGCAGGCGGAGGTACTTTCGGAAGCCTGGGCCGCGTGAGCGCCCGAAGACGTACGGATCGATGAGCGAAAGGAGTCTTTCGCACCGCGCCGTTCGATTTTCCTCCCGAAACTCGGACATGTTCTCGGGCTTTTCCCTACACCGACCGGCAGACCCTCCTGCCTCCCAACCGTGCCACCGAAACATCCTGGCAGCCCGATGCCGGTCCGGCGGCGAGGTGACCGCCAAAGCTGCCAATCTGCCGTGCCTACTGGGGTTTGCGCTGATCCCTGGCTCGCCAAGATCGAGGCGTGGACCGCGGTGGCCTACCTCACTACCAGAGAAACCGAGGACTCATTTCAATCGCTGAATGGAAACCAGAAGGTTCTCCTCGAAGTTGGACTGGCCCCGATCCCACCCTGCTCCCTTTGTTCTGCACACGGCCTTCCTCTTTGCCCGTTCTACCGCTGGATGCTGGCGACGTTGGGAGGCTTGCCGGCCTGCTGCGCGACGAAGATCCTTGCCGCCTCGAGGGCGGCGAGCTTGTCCCGGTTGTCGGTGATGTCGTAGCGGTTGAACATGGCGTCGGTCTCGTGGCCGGTGACTCGCATGGCGATGGACTGAGGGACAGGCTTCGATCACGTTGCGGACTGCTTCGCCCTTCCCCCGGTCAGGTGCTCCCACCTGGCCACCACCACGTCGCAGTAGGCCGGCTCGATCTCGATAGCGACGGAGCGGCGGTGTAGCTGCTCGGCGGCGATCACGGTGGTGCCCGAGCCAGCAAACGGTTCGTAGACGTCGCCTTCGTGGTTGCGGATCGCCCGGGCCATCACCTCGACCGGTTTTTGAGTCGAGTGCCCGTGCCCGGCATCTTCGCGGGCCGCTACTGCCCACACGGTGCTCTGGGTGCGGTCGTCCGTCCGTCTGGATGCGCAGCCATCCCGCACTGCGTAGAGACACGGCTCGTGCTGCCAGTGGTAGTCGCCGCGGGAGAGCGCGAAACGATCCTTCGTCCACACGATCTGCGCGCGCGGCACGAAGCCCGTGGCGCGCAGAGACGCTTCGACTTCAGCGGCGTGCAAACCCGCATGCCAGACGTAGGCAACGTCCCCGGGAAACAACGCCCAGGATGCGCGCCAATCGGCCCGGTCATCATTCTCGACCTTCCCCAGCTTCTTCCTGCTCCGGTTGACGCCGGCGCGGACTCGCCATTCCGGGTCGTACTCGACGCCATACGGTGGGTCGGTGACCATCAGGAAGGGTTTCTCCTCGCCCAGGACCCTCGAGACGTCCTCGGCCCTCGTCGAGTCTCCGCAGAGGAGTCGATGACCTCCGAGGATCCAGAGGTCGCCCGGCCTGGTAATGGGCTTCTTCGGCGGCTCGGGCACTTCGTCCTCGACGATGCCGTTGAGGCTGGCATCGAGAAGGGCGTCGAGTTGTAGCTCCTCGAACTCGATCTCTGGGTTTGCGGAGAGCTCGGCAAGGATCGCCTGGAGGTCGTCCGTGAACTCGCCCCCGATTGCCGGGTTGTTGAGGGTGACGTTCAGGGCTTTCTCTTCGGATTCCGGCAGATCCACGACAACCACCTGGGCCTCGGTCTTGCCGAGAGCCTTGAGGGCGTCGATTCGCTGATGGCCACCGACGATGCGTGAGGTTCTCCGGTTCCAGACGATCGGCTGGACAAGTCCGAAGCGACGGATGCTCGCGCGCAGCCCGCGGGCCGCCTCCTCCGAGATGGTGCGAGGATTAAACGGCGCCGGTGTGAGCGACGCGAGCTTCATCACGCGGACTTCGGGCCCAGGGCGCTTCGTCACGGCGACAACCTTGGCTTGATCCCTCGCTCGAGGGCACGCTGACTTATCTCCCTTGCGCCAACGCCGCCGCCAGCGGTGACTTCGGACGGATGCGATGGAGCAGAAGGACCGATCACGATGTCGGCCTCCATGGGCAGTCGTCGAGGCTGCAGCAATTCCCGGGGATCTCGCCGCGCTGATGCTGCTGCTCGTGAAGGCGTTCGTAGTAGAGGATGATCCCCGGTTGGGGGTTGTTCTTGAATCCGAACGTGGCAAGCGCCAGGCTGATCGCGGCGTCGTCCGCCATGCTCGACGGCGTTCCGTAGCGGACCTCTCCGCCATCGAGCTGGTACTCGAAGGCCTCGAGCTCCTGCCGATAGACCTCGGCCGTCGCAGGGACCGTGATCTCAACGTTGTCGCATGCGACGACCAGCGTCTCAATCAACGCCTTCTTTGATGATTTCGTGAAGATGAAGCCCTCGACTTGGAGCCCGCGCTTACGGAACTCCTCGACGATCGGGTCGCCGAGTCCGGTCTGATCGACCCATGCCCTCTGACAACCGAATCGCCGGTAAAGGTGTACGCAACGTTCGTACTGCAGACTCCAGCTAACCTCATGAAAGCGATCGAACGCGACGACCGCCCCCGTCTCGGAATCCATAATCGTGATGACGGTCCAGTCTCGCTTGCGTGCCAGGTCGATGCCGGCGTGATAGGAATGGCCGGGCTCGGGCTCTGAACGCTCGATCCCGGCGAACACGGCGTCGAGGTTACGGAAGAGCGCCGTGTCGCTCTCCGGGATTTCCGCCAGGTACAGGGCTCGCCATATCGCTTCTGGCATTTTCGATCGCATGCTGTCGATCAGGGTCCGATCGACGAAGCCTTCCGGGGCGGTCGGGAACAGCATGAAGTCTTCGCCCTGCTCCAGCCGCTCCTCGGGCGTGAGGTGCCGCACGCGAAGAAGGTTTCGAATCGCCCAATTCTTCACGCCGCGCTCAAGATTGAAGGCGAGCCGGACCCTCCCGTCGGTGGCACTGATTGTCGTCAGCGCGGCCGTGAACGAAGCCTCTGTCTGACGGGACGCCTCGTCGATCACGACCCGCTGGAACCCCTCGCCGAAGATCGCCTGAGCGTTGTCGCCGGTGAAGCTCTCGAAGGTGCCGCCGCTGGTTGATCGAAGTCGCATCGTCGAGTCGTTAGTCCGTATCGTCCCGGCCCTGATCGCCGGGGCCAGGAACTCCTTGATCCGGTCGTAGGCCGACTTCGTCCGGGCCGTCCACGGCCCGATCCAGGCCGTCGGCTCGCCCCTCAGGATCCCGTCCGCGATCCAGAGGCACAGAGCCGTCGTCTTGCCGGTTTTCGTTCCGGTTCCGATCCAGAGGATCCTCGCCGGGTGGGAGAGCATCGCGGACTGGTTGGGTGTCAATTGCGGGACGTAGATCGGTCGGGCGGGCTTCGACGGCGCTCGGGCCGAAGACGAGAACGAACGCGGGAGCTTTGTCGTCATGGATGACCTCTGGTGAATCTGTCCAGCCTGGTTCGTCGGGTCGGTCTCTGCCGGGTCCGTAGCGCAGCCACGCGAGCGGCGCATCGCGACTGACGAGCAGCTCCGCCCGTGCCCGGGCCTGAGCGTGGGCTTCTCGGACTCGCATCCAGAACCGCCGGAACGGGGATCGCGCGTTGCCATCCTCGTCGTCGGCGGCGCCGCGCTCCATCCATCGGAAAAACGTTCGGCCGCTGATGCCGGCCGCCTCGGCTGCCACCCAGGCGTAGGCGCCCCCACGGATGAAGGACACGAGGCGGTCTTCGACCTGGCGGTTGAGGAGCGAGCGCCTGGGCGGCGGATCGGCGTCGTCAAGCCGGCCGCAGTTGCGGACGTGCCGGCTGAGCGAGCTCTTGCTCACGCCGTACTTCTCAGCGGCAGTACGCAAAGGCATCCCGGCGGCGAGGTCAGCCCTAAGGGTTTCGAAGTCGCCATGGCTTCCCACGCTGCAGCCGCGGCGGCAGTCCGGAGGCAAGCTAACCGTCATCGGCGGACCCCCCCAGGAAGGCCCAAACTTGTCCCGCTGTCCCGCGGGACGGCAGGCATGTCCCGCGCAACCGGCAGGCCGTCTCGTCGCCCGCAACTGGCGTCCCGCACGACGTGAGGGGCGGTAGGCTTTCCCGGGTAGCTTCCCCGGCGGCCCTCCGAGCAGCCCTCGAGGGAAGTCGGTGACACACGGTGACACCGACCTGCCACGAAGTGCGAGGGCGTAAGTCGCGCGTTTCCGAAAGAATCACGAGGTACAGAGCGGTCAATGATTGACACCCGCAAGTCGCGACGTCGCAAACAGTTGCGCACGCGCGACTCCACGTAATGGCCGTTACCGGACGTTGCGACCAAGCCAGTAGTGCACCAGTGACAATGGCTGACGTCCGGGACGCTTGCGCTAGGCGCCCAGAAAGCGAGGCGCCCGGAAGCGAGTCCCGCTCTTCTGGCTGGTCGCCCGCCACGGCGCCACGTCTGCGAAACGTCGGGGGTTCTCCGGGGCACGGGGGAGGAGCACGCGCGGCAAGGAGTCGCGGCCGTGTCGCCGCTCAGGCCATCACTGATCGGATGGCCCGCGCAGGGTGCGTAGGATGCGTAGGGTCTCCTTATAGCGGTCGTAGACGAGAAAAGTTTCTCTGACCGACTATAGAGCGATGCTACGCATCCTACGCAGGCTACGCAGCCAATAGCACAGCGCCCGGTCACTACTTGAACTCCTCGTCGTATTTGGTGCCGGCCGGAGGCGTTGCCGCTTGAGCGTGCTGGACGACGTGCCAGCTCAGGCCTCTGTGCCCTCTCCTACCTCGCAGCACTAGACCGCCGGACGGCCGATCCTTCAAGCTGCGCAGCATCACGCCGACGCTGTTGGCGTCGATCTTGCGCCCGTACAGTGCGGCCTCGATTGCCTGGCGCAGGATCGTGCCGTCCTCGCCGCGGTTGAGAAGCTCCGACATGGTGAACGGTGCGGCGCCTAGCGCCTGCAGTACGGCGTTCAGGATCTGGCGGTCGAGGTCCAGGTCCGTTGTGATCTCGTCCCCAGCCCCATCGGGATCACCGAGTCTGGCGCGCAGCATGGCGCCACGTACGAACTTGTCCCACTCGACGAAAGACGGCTTGACCTTGCGCGAGCCCTTCAGCACCTCGATGCCGGCCGCGGCGTGGGCGCGCAGCAGCAGGAGGACGGCGTGGGCCAACGCTGCACGCTGCGAGCGCACGTAGTCGAGCAGGTCCGGTCGCGCGTACTCGCGGGTTGTGGGGTCTTCGAGGTCCGTGTCGATGCGGGACAGGACGACGCGACGCCCTACGGTGTCCTTGAAGGTCAAATTGTTCCCGGTCACGGCCCAGACGATGCGCATCGGCAGGACAACCTCGCGCGTGTGGCCCAAGACCCGGCCCTGGTAGGTGTCGCTCGTGACCGCTTTGCTGATCTCGGACGATCCGAACGGTCGGCTCTCGGGATGGTTGTCGGCGAGCACGCAACGCTGTCCACTCAGCGCCAACGCGAGGATGGACTTCTTCTCTTCGTCTTCGTTACTCGGGGCATCCCAGCGTGGCGCGTTGTAGCCGAAATAGATGTTCGCTCCAACATCCAGCGCCCAGCTCTTGCCCGAGCCGGCGGCCGGCGCCGTCACAGCGTGGATTGGCGTATTGCCGCGGACCGCGTCGCGAGCGAAGAGGGTGAAGACGAACGACATCGCTGCGGCGCGATCGTCGATGGACGCGAAGGCGAAGTCCCCGTAGACCTCAAGCAACGCCTCGACAGCATCCTTGACATTCTCGGCGGTCGGCTGGTCGGGAACGCAGAACCCTTCGAACACCGGCTCGGGCGCGTAGAACAGCCCGGTCGCCTCGTCGTAGCCTGGCGTCGAGAGAATGGTGCCATCCGGGCGCAGCGCAGGTGCCGTCACGATGCCGGTGATGCGGCTGAAGCCCTCGGCATCAACGGAGAGGACGGACTTCGCCAGTTCCGAGAACGGTGCGGTCTTTTTCGAGTCGGCATTGACGAAGTCAGCCACGAGCGGCAGGCGGTAGTGTGCGAGATGGTTCGCATCGACCACTGAGATGGTCGGGGCGTCAGGTGCGTCCTTGAACTTCGCGTCCTTGGCGCGGTCGCGCCTGATGCGTACAAGGATGCCACCGCGTGAGTACACACGGTCCTCGGCGGCACAACTGGCTTCGCGGAGGGCCACGATGGCGGCGTCCGCAGCTAGGTCGAGTCGTGCAGGGTCGACGATGACACATGGCCGCGGTGCCTCGGACTTCTTCGGCGCCTGCGTGCCAGCGGAACTGGACGGTTGGGTGGAGCTCGTAACCGGATCGGCTGGTTCGTACCGCCCGACGCTTCGCGCGATTGTCCGCACCTCGGCCTCGGATAGCGGCGGGTCGCAGCGGTCACGGTTCTCGACGCCGAGTGCCGCTTCGATTGCCTCGGGCGTCATACCTCGCCGCCGCATCGTGCCGGCAAGCGAGGTCAACGCATCGTTGCGTTGGCCTTCGGGGATGACGCCTTCGGTGCCTCGGGAGAGCTCAACCTTCGGAACCTCTTCCTCGATCGCCTTCAGCCAGGCGGCCGGGAGCTCGGCGACTTCCAAGTCTCCGAGCACGCTTGAGCCCTCCCATTCATAGGTGCGCCCGCTCTCATGGTGGCTTGGCGGCAGGACCACATAGCCACCGTCCGCGCGTACATCCAAGCCGGGGCCGAGACGCCCAGCCGAACAAGGGATGGACTTGCCCGGGTAGCGGAAGAAAAGATGGCGTCCACCGCCACCGGTGAGGCTCTCCACGGTGTGCGGCACAGGGCCAAACCTCTTCTGGCATTCCTCGAGCGTTACGTCACCGCCATGCCGCGGATCGATGTCGACCACGATGAGTCCAGATGCCGTACCGGTCGGCATTCCGACGCCGGCGTCGGGCCAGCGTGTCCAAGCGGCGGTGATCGCCGCCGTGTCCGTCTCGGCATCCAAGAACCCGTGGCCTGTGTACGGTTTCTTGTCCGGCCTCACCGGGAAGACCGGCAAGCCGCGGAGGGCGTACTCGATCGCTGCCTCGAAGCAACGTGTAGAGGCGGCCGTCATGGCGCCTCCGCATTGCAATGGGCGTTGTGGAGCTTGGCGGTAGAGGCTGCCTCCCATTCGAGCAGGATCGAGAAGAACCGGACAACGTTCTCGAGGGCGGCCCGGTTCTCGGCGTCAGGGAGATCAGGTCGGAAGATCGGCGTTGAAACTACCTCGGCTCTCGGCGGCAGCTCTCGCCGCTCCGGACGCTCCAACACCCGACGCACGAGATTCGGATGGTCGACCAGGTGTTGTTGAGTGACGTTCAACGAGTCGCCTTAGTCCGTGTGCCGCACATCGGCGGCTCCAGCTGACGGCCGAAGCGTGCCTCGACGGCCCGTATCTCGCGGGTCATGGCATCGCGCAGGAAACCCGAGATCGTGCGCCCGGTCTCGAAGGCCGCGCGTCGCGCCAGCTCATCCAGAGTTGGCGAGACGTGAGCGACGAGTCGCCGGATCTCCGATGTGCTGTGCATTCGTCGTCTCCTTGCCTACGGCAATCTGAGAAGACGATCGTTCCACGATAGATTCCGTGGACGGACCGAAAGAAGAAACTGGTTTATTTCTGTAGGCTGTTGTACATACGCTCGGCGTATTTGATTGCCGAGGCGCTCCGGTGGAAGTGTCTGCCCACGAGATCACGAGCAAAGGCCTTCGGGTCCCTTCGCATCCCGACGGCAGCGAGGGTCTCCTTGTCGAGTCCACGCTTGCGTAGAAACAGGAGACCCCGTTGGTAGCGAGGAAGATCGCGGTCGGGCGAGATCCCGCGGGTTACGAAGCCGACGATGATCTTCATCGCAGCTACGCGTTCCTTGAGGTCGCCGATTCGCGTCGGCTTTCGGTCTCTCGCTCCGGTCCGGCGGTGAGGTCCCGGGAGGAAACGCCGCCCGAGGGACTTGTGCAGCCTCTCCGGCGGCTCATCTCGCCTTCTGAACGCGATTCTGACCGCTCTTCCTTGCGACCAGTTGGTCGCCACCTTGACGCTTGGGGATCCCATGGAGCTGGCTCGGAGGTTAAGAGTCGCCTGAAACTGTTCGAGAATTGCGGTGCTCCAGAAAGCCCACCGACCAAACCGGGCAACTGTGTCGGCCAGTTCTATGGCAACTGCACGCGATTTTGGGTCGAATTGCAGCGGGAACACTTTCGGTGCAACGTTGTTCATGAAGAACCGAGGGTCTCGAAAGGCGAGAAGCAGCGGCAAGACGACAGTCACCAGGTGTCTGAGAACGCGAACCTCCGGATTCCTGTGGCTGGTCCAATCGGTGTAGAGGTCACCCGCAATTGGGAAGTTGTCTCGGTTGGGATCGACTCCATGCTCGCTAGCGAGTCGCTTCACGGTGTCAAAGAGATACTCGAGAGCCCGCGAGTGATTCCTTTCCGTGCGCCCGAGGGCCTTGAGGATCTGACGCGCAAGAGTTCGCCGCACCGGGACCTCTTCCCAAGCCTGAAGGAGCTTCGGAGTATCCCAGAACTCGGCGAGGCCCCCACCCCTAAGGACGAGACGGTTGTCTTGCTTCGCCAGTTCAAAATCGATCGCGCCCGTAGCGCATGCCTCGAGAGTCTGCCGTGTACTTGATTCAATCTCCTCCTTTGACCGACTCCGGTGGGCCTTGGGTAAGAGGGGCGGCGTGTCGGCGGCCCAGGCTCGCACGGCGTCCGCTGCGCTTCGGAATTGCAAGAAGTAGGCGAACTCCGCAAGGTCGGTTCCGGTGTCGAGTCGATAGCTCCAGAGCGTAGTTCCACTCTTGGCCCAGCGGCTGTGCTTCACGAGTTCGCCGAGTCCAGGGGTCGAACGCGCAGAGGTGGCGCCGGCATGGCTACGTGCGCTGGCCGGTTAGCCACTCCAAGTCAGGGCGGGGCTTATCCTTCCAGACGAGTCGGCGGCTTCCGGGGTCAGGGCCCTCCGCTCTGAGGCCCTCAACGAGCCGGGCAAAGAGAAAGGGATTGTGCCCGCAGAATATCTGCCCCGCCCACGGAGCTCTCCCAATCGCGCTGAACCTGGCGGGATATGGGTTGAACTTTCCGCAGGCGTGTGCGATTCGCTCGCCATAGGTAAAGGTTTCATTTGCATACAGTAATTCGACGATTTGACGGACGCGTTCTGCTGATAGCCGAGAGCTCAAGACGGCGGCGAGATACTCCCGAGGTCGAACGTGATTTCTGGTGTGTTCCCAGGTAACCAGCCAGACGGAAACGCTCTTCTTCCGACGGGTACGAAGGCGCTTGATTCGGGGTTCTTGAGACTTCGCACCCATCGCTCGTGCCCGCCCTCTCGCTGCGTCTAGGGGGAGAGCCCCTGCCGTTGTCCGTTCTTGCCGCCCTCGATCGAGAAGAGCGTGGCACCAAGGCCGAAAATGAGCCCGTTGAGTTCCTCAGGATGCCAGCGGAGCTCGTTGGCGATCCGGCGTGCCGACAGCCCTTCCGACCGAAGAAAACCGAAGATCTGCGACAGCAAAACGGACGGCTCAAGCGGCTGCGGCTGTGGCTCCTTGGTCCGGTACCCGCGCTTCGATAGCTCCATAAAAAGTGAGCGATACTGCCAGTCAGTCAGAATCCCGAGCACATGAAGCCGATAGACTAGAGCTGCCAGAGAGACCCCCCATCTTTTCTTGACGTCGATGAGTTGTTCGAGCCTGGACACGTTCCTGACATGGCGGTAGATGTCTGCTTTGGGCATCAAGAATGAGCCCGCAAAGGAATCCGCCTGCCTTTCCTCCGCCTTTCCTGTCTCCTCCCGATGCAGCACGAGGTGCGCCAGCTCATGAGCCGCATCAAGCCGGCTTCTGTCTGGAGACTTCATTGTGCTCAACAGCAGAATCGGCCGCCCGGTAGCTGTCCGGAAGGAAAAGGCGTCAATCTCCTTGCAGTCTTGTGCGAGCGAGAGGATTAGAACGCCCCGAGACTCCAATAGGCGCGTCACGTTGGGTACGGGACGATCTCCGAGCATCCACTCCGACCGGATGACGTCGGCCGCCAGCTCGGGGTTTTGGCCGCTGAGATCTGGAATCGAAACCTCGGGAAGCTCGAATCGACTTTCAATCCACTGGGCAAGCTCCCGCGCAAGAGTGCCGGCGGCTATCGCAGAACTCTTCTCGCGCGCGGGAATCTTCGTCCGAGCTCGGAAGGTGGCCGCTCCCTCTGGCAGTGGTTCCAGGTCTGAGGCCGCGAAGAACGACAGCGGAAACTCAAGCACATGGGCTAACGCCTCTTGGTGCTCTTGCGACGGCAGCGTCTCTCCCGACTCCCAGTTGGAAAGAGTCTGTGGTGAGACGTCACAGGCAGCCGCCAGGTCCTTCTGGCTGATTCGACGACGCTCGCGCGCGATCCGCAGCCGCGAGGGCGCAAAAGTCTCCGTCACGGTTTCTTCGGCTTGACCGTGACTTCGACCTCCGGCGGTTCTTCGTCGTCTCGGTGCGGACTTGCTCTCAGCTCGCTCAAGGGAAGTTCGAGGAGGATTCGGTCTCTGAAGTCGTTGAGGTGGCCGGCTTCGTCCAAGCCAATGGCCAACGACAGCTCTGCACGGACTACAGTGTCACCGTTGGAGTAGATCAGGAGCCACCAGGTGACGTACTCCTCGTCTGCAGGTAGCGGGACGAACGGCTCCTCGAAGGGAAGCTTGAACTGCTTGCAGTTCGATCCCACGTAGACGACCGACTGGGCACCACGGGCTCGTTTGCTCTTCGGCGTTCGGTCTGAGATGCCGGTCGCGTCGTCGCCGTGAACCACGGCGAGCGCCACCAAAGTTTCGGGGTTTGCGACGGTCGCGAGCCCTCGCGACTCCCTCTTGATCCACCCTCCGGGAATGAGCCCTTCGCCAAGGGTCCGAATGGCGGCTGCCCACGCCTTGAATCCCGCTGAGTTCGAGGGTTCCAACGAGCTGCAACCCCGCCTCTCAAATTCCGCCACTTGAACGGCCTGAACTAGAACATCCTGAGACAGCCCAAGTTCGTGGAGCCGCGCAGCCGCCGTAGCTTCCCGGTAGATCCTTCGTTCCGAGCTAGATTCCGCCACAAGTACCTCACTTCAAGCGCCCGAACCTGGCACTTGAAGAAATCTTACCACAAATGAGGTTCGGAAAAGATGAAGGTTGCACATCAACTTCTGCGTCTACGACAGCACTTGGGAGGCGACGGAAGCGTTCGAGTTGGACGCAGTCCAGCTGGATGTAGTTCGACTCCACTACGTTGCCACGATTGTCGCCCAGGCGGTTCGGTCGGATAAGCACGCGCGCCGCTTCTTGAAAGATGAAGTTCACGAGATTCTCGCTGCAGCAATCAGAAACCGGTGTCTCTCCATTGGCGGACTTAAGCGAGAAGCTCTCGAAGGAAGTGGCCAAGAAGCTGACCTAGGCGGTGACCCGCTCCGGGCGTGATGGAAGATCACGGCTAGCCCCTAAGCATTTCAAAATGGGGGACATGTTCGACGGGCGAAGAAAAACTGGCGAATTCAACGCGCGAATCGTAGTCTGATCGCCGTGGTAAGGGCAGCGGTCAGCTACTCGCGGGTCAGTTCCCGGGAACAGGAAGAGGGCTTCTCGCTCGCTGCCCAACGCGAGCTTCTGGAGGCCTACGCGAAAGAGGGGAACTTCAAGATTGCTGCCCGGTTCGAGGAAAGCGAGACCGCAAAGGCGGCGGGAAAGCGGCCCGGCTTTGCGAAGATGGTCTCCTACTTCCGCGAGCACGAGGATGCCGTCCTGCTCGTCGAGAAGACGGACCGTCTCTACCGGAACCTCAAGGACTGGATCACGCTCGACGACTTGAAGGTCGAGATCCACTTCGTCAAGGAAGGCAGCGTCATCTCCCCCGAATCCCACTCCAGCCAGAAGTTTCTCCACGGGATCAAGGTCCTGATGGCCAAGAACTACGTCGAGAACCTGAGCGAGGAGATCCGCAAGGGCATGACCAAGAAGGCCCAGGAGGGGGCCTTCCCGTCGGCTGCGCCGATCGGCTATCGGAACACGGAGGACAAGTCGGTCGGTATCGTTCCCGATTCCGAAACGGGACCGCTCGTCCGCGAGCTCTTCGAGAAGGCGGCTAACGGTCGTTACTCCGCCAGCGAGCTCACAAGGCAGGCGCGAGCTCTGGGACTCCGATCGAAGAAGGGGCACGTGCTTGCCAAGAACACCGTCTGCACGAGCATTCTCCGCAACCCGGTCTACTCGGGAGTCTTCCGCTGGGGGCGCAAGCTCTACGAGGGCCGCCACGAGGTTCTCATCTCAAAAGCCACCTTTGACCGCGTCCAGAAGGTGCTGGACGGCAGAAGGAACAGCCCGAAGGGCCGGGTGCACGAGTTCACGTTCGCTGGCCTGATCCGTTGCGGTCGGTGCGGCGGGCTTCTGAGCGGCGACCTGAAGAAGGGTCGCTACGTCTACTACTCCTGCGCGGGCACGAAGGGGTGCCGGAGGTTCTATCCGGAGAAGCTCTTCGAGGGAGAGACCCTCCACCTTCTCGCAGCGATCCAGATCGACCAGTCCGTTTCCGAGTGGATCCTCCAGGAACTCGAGACGATGGAGGACAACCACTCGCTCGACGAGAAGCAGATAAAGCGCCTCGTGGCTCGCAGGAAGGAGCTTCAGGAGCTGCGAACCCGTGGCTACGAGGAGAAGCTCCTGGGGAAGATCGACGAGGCGTTCTGGACTGAGCGCAGTGCCGCTTGGCAGCGCGAGATCGCCGAGATCGAGGAACAGTTGGGTGCGGCCGAGAAAGCGCCGTCCAAGGCCGAACTACTGGCAGCCGCGCGCCGGCCTCTCGAACTCCTGCAAGCTGCGCCGGACCTATACGTTAGCCAGGAACCGCGAGAGAAGGCACGGCTCCTCAAAACGATGGTCTCGAACTTCACCGTCGACAACGGAAGTGTTGCTGTTTCTATGCGATCGCCGTTCGACGTGCTGGCCCGAGGCGCAAAAACGAAGGACTGGTGGAGCTGACCGGGATCGAACCGGCGACCTCCTGAGTGCGATTCAGGCGCTCTCCCAAACTGAGCTACAGCCCCACGAGAGGGCGCGCAGGATAGCACGTCGGGGTCGCGTTCGTCCAAGCCAGACGGCGGGATAGCATCCGCGTAATGGATCACGGGGTTGATATTTCTTCGTTCCTGCTCGCCTTCGCTGCGGCTTTGCTCGGAGCGAAAATCTTTGGCGAGGTCGCGGAGAGGCTGGGGCAGCCGGCGGTGTTGGGGGAGTTGCTCGCGGGGGTGCTGCTGGGGCCGTCGGTTCTGGGGCTCGTGCCCCTGAGCGATGCAGTCCTTCTTCTGGCCGAGATCGGGGTGATCCTGCTTCTCTTCGAAGTGGGCCTGGAGACGGACCTCGAGGAGCTGGCGCGCGTGGGCGGGCCGGCCCTCGTCGTGGCGCTGGCGGGCATGGCGCTCCCGTTCCTGGGCGGGTTTTTCCTGACGCGCGCGCTGGGCGAGCCCACTCTCACCGCGATCTTCGTCGGCGCGGCCCTGACCGCGACGTCCATCGGGATCACCGCGCGCGTCCTCTCGGAACTGAAAGTGCTCGCGACGCGCGAGGGTCAGATCATCCTCGGGGCGGCGGTCGCGGACGACGTGCTGGGGCTCGTGGTCCTCGCGGTGGTCGCGCGGATCGCCGGGCCGGGAGGCGTGGATACGTTCCTGGTCCTGCGCGCCACGGGCCTGGCGGTCGCGTTCCTGGCCGTCGCGCTCGTGCTCGGGATCCCGCTCGGCCACTGGCTGGTCGGGATCGTCGGACGCGCGACCGTGCGCGGGATCCTCGGGGCGGCCTCCGTCGCCTTCGCGCTGCTCGTCGCGCTGGCGGCAAAGAAGGCGGGGTCGGCGGAGATCGTGGGCGCCTTCGCGACGGGGCTCGTGCTCGCGCGCACCAACCGCCGCCACGACATCACACAGGCCGTCAAACCGGTCGTGGACGTCTTCGCCCCCCTCTTCTTCGTCGCGGTCGGCGCGCAGGTGGACGTCGCGCTGCTCAACCCCTTCAACCGCGCAAACCAGGCCTCGCTTCTTCTCGCGCTCGGTCTGACGATCGTCGGGTTCCTCGGCAAGTTCGCGGCGGGATTCTGCGCGTGGGGGAAGGTCCGGCGCGCGTTCATCGGGGCGGGCATGGT
>CAAGKR010485016.1_pt1 | contig 18904 bp, 18 predicted proteins | sample 2556971 | NCBI WGS metagenome assembly CAAGKR01 (sample SAMEA5207829, study PRJEB30636) | soil metagenome | biome: forest; feature: boreal; material: soil | place: USA | collected 2011-09 | depth 1 m | reverse complement strand
GCGGGCGGCTCGAGCGCCGCGATGGGCCTGTTGCGCTTGGCGCAGCTGACAGGAGAGGAGCGCTACGAGCGCGAGAGCGCGCGCACGATCGCACTGCTGCACACGATCGCCCCCAAGCACCCAACTTCATTCGGTCACATGTTGCAAGCGATGCACTGGAGCATGGCGCCGATGCGCCCGATCTCCTGCGCGATCCCCGCGAGCCGCCCCGGAAGCTGAAGCCTATTTGTGGCTTCCGGCGGCCTTCAGTTCGGCGAGGTCGACCGAGTTGGCCGGCGCTGCGATCGTGACGGGCTGGTTCCAGCGGTCGAAGGCGATCTTGCCGCTTTCCGAGCCATCCTTGGAGAGTTGCACAGGATAAGGCTTGCCGGTGGTCGCCACGTAGAGCGTGCCCGCCTTCGATGTGTCGTTGACGGCGATCGCCTTTTGACCGTTCACGGTCGTCGTGGACCCCTTTGCGAGCGATCCATGACCCGCGAGCGTCGTGTCGATCAGCTTGCGCATGTCGGCGAGCTGGCTGAAGGAGGCGAATTCTCCGCTGCTCGCCGAGGCCTTGAGCCACTTGCCCTTGAAGAGTTGAGCCGCCGCGGAGCCACCGAGGCTGCGGTAGAAGGCGGGGCTGCCGCTGATGTAGGCGGTTCCGCCGACGAGGATCAGCTTGAAGCTCGCGCCGTTCTGAGAGAGTTCCCCGCTGGCGCCCTTGCCGGCTACGAGGTTGAGGTTGAGCGTGACAGGCGTGCCACCGCTGTTGAGCGACCCGGCGACATGCACCGAGCTCGCGCTGTCGGCCGCCGCCTTACTTTCACTGACGATCTCCTGGGCGCTCTTGGACGCGATGCTGTTGCCGCCGGAGGAGCCACCGCAGCCCGCAAGGGGCACGAGCACGAGGCCGAGCACGAGCACGAGGCCGAGCGAAGAGCCCGCCGACAAGAAAGTCCGCAAACGCACGATGGCGGCATGCTAATCGGCGGGGCGGACGCCAGCGGACGCCTACAGGATCGCCAAGTACCGGTCGAGCTCCCACTGCGTGACCTGCACCCGATAGTCCTCCCACTCCTGGCGCTTGATCTCGATGTAGCGGTTGAACGTGTGCTCGCCGAGCGTGCGCAGCATGAGCTCGGACTCGGCCGTGATCTCGATCGCCTCGCCGAGCGACTCGGGCAGCTGCTCGATCCCCAGGCGCCGGCGCTCCTCGGCCGTGAGGTGGTAGAGGTTCTTCTCCATCGGGTCGGGCAGCTCGTAGCCCTTCTCGATCCCCTCGAGGCCCGCCTGTAGGAGCGCGGCGAACGTGAGGTAGGGATTGCAAGCGGGGTCGGGGCAGCGCAGCTCCATGCGCGTGGCCTGCTCCTTGCCCGGGTGGTAGAGCGGCACGCGCACCAATGCGGAGCGGTTGCGGCGCGACCAGGCTGCGTATACGGGCGCCTCGTAGCCGGGGACGAGCCGCTTGTAGGAGTTGACCCACTGGGCGAAGATCGAGCAGATCTCGCGTGCGTGCTTGAGCTGGCCGGCGATGAAAGCCTTGCCTACGTCGGAGAGGAAATATTGGTCGCTCAGATCGTAGAAAGCGTTCTTGCCCTCGCGGAACAACGACTGGTGTGTGTGCATCCCGGAGCCGTTCTCGCCGAACAGGGGCTTCGGCATGAAAGTGGCGTGCCAGCCGTACTTGACCGCGTACTCCTTGACGGTGATGCGATAGGTCATGCAGTCGTCGGCCATCTTCAGCGCGTCGGCGTAGCGCATGTCGATCTCGTGCTGAGAGGGGCCGACCTCGTGGTGGGTGTACTCGACGTGGATACCGAGCTGCTCCAGGGCGAGCACGGTCTCGCGGCGCACGTCGGTGCCGGCGTCGAGCGTGGTGAGGTCGAAGTAGCCTCCTTCGTCTAGCACCTCGGTGGACTTGGAGTCTTTGAAGAGGAAGTACTCGAGCTCGGGGCCGACGTTGAAGGTGTCAAATCCCATCGCGTGCGCGCGGTCGAGAGCGCGGCGCAGGACGTGGCGGGGATCGCCCTCGTAGGGAGTGCGCTCGGGGGTGACGATGTCGCAGAACATCCTCCCCACGCCCTGCTCTTCCGGGCGCCACGGCAAGACGGCGAAAGTGGAGGGATCGGGCATCGCAATCATGTCGGACTCCTCGATCGCGTTGAAGCCTGTGATTGAGGAGCCGTCGAAGCCCATGCCCTCCTCGAAGGCGTCGTCGAGTTCTTGGGCGTTGATGGAAAACGACTTCAGCCGGCCAAGGATGTCGGTGAACCAGAAGCGGATGAAGCGAATGTCGCGCTCGGCCACCATGGCCTTGACGTCCTGCGTGCTCTTCGGCTGCTCGTGCTCGGCCATCTGGACGGAGCGTATTGGATGGATCAGCCGCCCACCATGGACGGGTGGCCAAAGCGACGCGACCGAGGGTCCCTCGCGCCTGGCCCTAGCCGTGAGCGCTGAGAATCGCGACGACCACGAGCAGAAAGCCGAGCGCGACCGCCCAGGACGCGATCCTGTCGGGACGTGGCCCCACCCGCTGAGCGGCGCGCGGCCGTGGGCGCGTGCGCGCCACGCGTGGGGGCGGCGTGGCTGTCTGAACAAGCATCAGCCGTCGTCCGGGCCGGATTTCGCGCACACCGCGACGCGCCGCGGGAGGGGGGCTCGCACGGTCGCCCGTGGATACGGGGCGCTCACTCTCGCGATTCTCGCGATCGCGGCGGCGCTCGATTCGCTGACGGACGTCCTCGACTTCAGCCCACCAGGCACAGGCCTCGGCTGCTCGTGGCATCGGCCGCGATGCTAACAGCGCCGTCGGCGGCTAATGACCAGCGGTGGCGCTGTGAGCGCCGCCGGCGCCTAATGACCCGCAGTCGCGGCTAGGAAGGACGCGATGGCTTCAGCGTCCTTGCCCTGATATAGCTGGGCCGGCATCTGACCGAGGCCGCGCGCACGGCCTTCGGCGATCGCGCTGAGCACGAGCGCCTTGCGACCCGCTTCGGTCGGTATCTGCGCTCCGAGGCGAACGTCGAGGTTGGGACCTACGTGCCCTTGGGACTTGGTCGCTGCGAGCGTGTGACAGGCCGCGCACGACTCCGAGAAGAGCACCCGTCCATGCTGCTGCTCGGCGTTGAGATGAACGCCGCCGACCGCGACACTGGCCTTGTTGGCGCCGTTGAACGCGAGCACGAGCGCGGGAACTACCAACCCAAAAACGAAGGAGACCGCCACGACGGCCATAACGGCCCGTTGGCTGCCCTTGGATTCGGTATGCAAGGACTGGCGCGCGCCGCGCGGGCCGCCGCGCATGGCGACGAAGAACACGGCGAGGCCGAGCACGACCCAGAAGATCACGAAGCCGTAGATCATCGGGTCGGCACGATACATGAGCACTCGGCCTAGAGCACCTCGAGCGGAGTGCAACGTGCCGATTGCATCCTGCACGAGGGGTCTCACGCCGGCATCCTGCGCGAGGCGTCTCACGCCGGAGCGCGGCGCGCCGGTTCGATAAGAGCACTCTTCAGAGTCCTTTAGGAAACGCCTAGATTGGACGCTACGCTTGTGGGAGCGGGTAACTCCCGACGACTATGCCCCAAAGGACTTTGGACGTGCGACCGTGAACATGCTGCGTCGTCTCCCCCTCTTTCGCCTGCTGCTTTTGTGCAGCGTAGTTGTGGTCGTCGGCATCGGCGCGACCGCGCTGGCGCTGGCGGTCGGCTCGAGCCCGACACCGCCTCCCAAGCCGCTCGCCTACGCGGTCCACGACGCCCTGACGGCGTCGAAGGCTGACGGCGTGAGCGCGCGTATTCAGTTCACCAACCACCTGATCGAAGGCGCCAGCCTCGCCAGCGGGGGCGGCGAAGCGAGTCAGCTCGCCTCGAGCCCTCTGATTTCCGGCGCATCCGGGCGACTGTGGATCGGCTCGAGCGGACGCGCGCGCCTGGAACTGCAGTCTGAAAAGGGCGACACGCAGATCCTTTACGACGGGCAGAACATCTCGATGTACGACGCGTCGACGAACACGCTATATCGCTACACACCGCCGCCGGCATCGGTGAGTGGCTCCGGCCAGGGCACGACGGACTCCGGCGGCTCAGGCTCGAGCGCACCCGCGGGTCAAGACAAGATTCCAAGCGTTGCCGAAATCGAAGAAGGTATTGCGCACGCCGGCAAGCACGCAAACCTGTCCAGGGCGACGCCAACCGATGTCGCAGGGCAGGCCGCCTACACGGTGCGCGTGTCGCCGCGCGAAAACGGCGGTCTGATCGGCGGGGCCGAGCTTTCCTGGGACGCCGTGCACGGGGCGCCGCTGCGCGCCGCCGTCTACTCGACGACGAGCGCATCCCCTGTGATCGAACTGGCCGCTAGCAAAATCTCCTATGGACCGGTCGCAGCGTCCACGCTCGACTTCACACCGCCGGCGAATGCGAAGATCGAAGACGTCACACTGCCGACCAAGAACGAAACGGGGACACCCGGATCCTCCCCGAACGGTGCGAACCCACCGCATGTGACCACGCATGGCAAGGGCTTGGCGGCCATCGCGCTTGTGGAAAGCCCCGTCAAGGCGGGCGGCAAGACACCGGCCAGCACCCAACTTGAAGGACTGCAGAAGGTGAGCATCAACGGCACGAGCGCATCGGAGTTGCCGACAGCGCTCGGCACGCTCCTCACCTACGAGCGAGCCAGCGTGCGCTACCTGCTCGTCGGCTCGGTCACGCCGGCATCGATCGAGGCATTCGCGCGAGGTCTTTAGGACGTGACGGACAACGAGGCCCAGCCGGTCAAGGCCCGCGGGCTTGTCAAGCGCTATAAGGATGTCCTCGCGGTCGATCGCATCGACCTGAATGTGCAGGCGGGCGATGTGTACGGCTTTCTCGGCCCGAACGGCGCCGGCAAGACGACGACGCTGCGGATGGCACTCGGGCTGATCACCCCCACGGAGGGCAGTGTCGAGCTGTTCGGCCGCGACCCGATGCGCGAGGGCGCGCGGGCGCTCGTGGGCGTGGCTGGGTTCGTGGAGGCGCCGCGCTTCTACCCGTATATGACCGGGCGCAAGAACCTCGAGCTGCTGGCGGCACTCGACGGTGGGGGCGCGGCCGAGCGCATCGAGGAGGTCCTGGCGATCGTGGAGCTCGCTCCGCGCGCCAAGCACAAGGTCGGGGGCTACTCGCACGGGATGCGCCAGCGATTGGGGATCGCCGCCGCGCTGCTGCGCAGACCGCGGCTGCTGATGCTCGACGAGCCGGCGACCGGCCTCGATCCGGCGGGGATGCGCGATATGCGAGCGTTGATCCGCCGCTTGGCTGACGAAGGCATCACGGTGCTGCTGTCGAGCCACCAACTGCCCGAGGTCCAGGAACTGTGCGACCGCGTCGCAATCGTCGACCGCGGCAAAGTCGTCTACGAGGGCGCGCTCGCCGACCTGCGCCGTCAGGGCGGCGCCGGTTACCGCTTGCGCACGACCGACGACGCGCGCGCGCTCGAGGCGATGCGAAGCCGGCAAGGCATCGAGCAGCCTGTCGCCGGCGAGCACGGAATCGCCTTCCAAGCCCAGGAGAGTGACGTGGGCGCGCTGTCGCTTGCGCTCGGGCAGGCAGGGGTGGGCATCCTCGCGCTGAGCCCGGAGCTGGCCACCCTCGAGGATCTGTTCTTCCGGCTGACCGAGAGCAACGGCGCCGAGCCCGCAAGCGACGTCAACGACGGGTCGTCCCCCACCACCGAGTCGCTGGTCGGCACTCCATGAGCGACATCGCTCGACGTACACGCAAAGTTGCCCGATGTGGAAGCGCCATGAGCGACATCCCTCAAGACGCCGCCCCACACACGCGCGAGGTCACCCGATGAGCAGCGTCGCCGCGTCCCCCTCCGTGCCGGCCACCGGCGCCCTTCGCGCTCGGCGCCCTTCGCTGCTGACGGTCTATCGCTGGGAGTTGCGCAAGCTCGTCTCCCAGAAGCGCACGTACATGGGTTTCGGCCTGGCGGTGCTCCTGCCGGTGATCTTCGTGGTCGTACAGAACCTGCACCAGCATCATGGTCACGGCGGCGGAGACAGCATCTTCGCCGCTCAGATCACTCAGTCGGGGCTCGCGACCCCCGTGCTGATGTTGCTGTTCGAGTCCGTGTTCATGCTGCCGCTGATCGCATCCCTTGTGGCCGGGGACATCGTCGCCGCCGAGGACGGCAACGGAACGCTCAAGACAATCCTCACGCGCTCGGTCAATCGTGGCCAGGTGTTCGCGGCGAAGGTGCTGGCGGCGGTCACCTATGGAGCGATGGCGGTGTTCCTGTCGGCCACGGTGGCGACCATCGGCGGCGTGGCTTCGTGGGGCTTCAACCAGATAACCACCTTCTCGGGAAGTATCGTCTCGGCATCCGAAGGCCTGCTGCTGGTGTTCGCCGCCAACGCCTTCTATCTGATTCCGCTGCTCACCGTGGTGTGCATCGGCGTGCTGCTGTCGACCGCCACACGCAACAGCACGGCGGCGGTTGTGGGCACGATCGGCTTCACGATCCTGCTGTTCATCGTGTCGGGAATCCCCGGCCTCGAAGGCATCAAGCCCTACCTGCTGACCGAACAGTACGAGAACTGGCACGGCCTGCTGCGCACGCCCACCGACTGGGCGCCGATCTGGCACTCGCTGTGGGTGTGCGGCCTATACGCCGTACCAGCGCTGGCCGCGGCCTATCTCGTCTTCTTGCGCCGCGACGTCGCCGGCGGCTGAGAAGCCCACGGTTCAAGTCACCTCAGCCGGCAGCTCAACCGCGCCCACCTCGACCTCGCCCATCAACCGCCGTGCCTCCTTGGGGTCGATCAGCCCGGCGCCGAGGCGCTTGGTGGACTCCGCGCCGCAGGCCACGCCGAAGCGCAGGCACTGGTCGGGCGAGCGGCCCTCGTAGCGGGCCGCTACGTAGCCGGCGAGGAAGGCGTCGCCTGAGCCACGCTTGGCGATCGGCTCGTGTGGCTCGGTGCGGGCGCGGCGCAGGCATGACTTGCCGTCGATGAGCACGTCGGCGACGCACCCGTCCCCCATCGTCATGATCGCCTCGCGCGGCCCCAGCTCGACGATCTCGCGCACCGCCAGCAGCCGTTCCTCCTCGGCGGCGAACTCATGGCCGACGAGCTCCTCGGCCTCGAGCACGTTGGGAGATACGACGTCGGGCTCGGCGCGCACGGCGTGCAGGAGGGGGTCGCCGTCGGTGTCGATCACCGTCGTTACGCCCGCCTTCTGTAGCTCGCGGATCAGGATCGCGTACAGGTCGGGCTCGACGCCGCGCGGGAGCGATCCGGCGAGCACGACGATCGCCGCGCCGCGCGCGAGGTAGAGCAGCTTGTCGCGGAACAGCTCGACCTCCTGCTCGGAGACCGAGGGACCGCGTTCGTTGACCTCGGTTTGCTCACCGTTGGTGGGGTCAAGTACCGAAGTGTTTGTGCGCGACTCGTCACGGATACGCACGAAGTCGTTGAGGATCGCCTCCTCGGTGAGCCGCTCGACGATATGCGTTCCGGTCGCCCCGCCGGCGAGGCCGGTGGCGATCACGGGCTGACCGAGCGCCTTCAGGGCACGTGCGATGTTGACGCCCTTGCCGCCGGCCATCGTGCGCTGCTCGACGGTGCGGTGGCGCCGTCCAAGGCGGAAGTTGGGGACCGAGAGCGACTTGTCGATCGCAGCGTTGAGCGTGACCGTGATGATCATCTGGGTGCTCTGCATCCACCTTCCTGGGCGACCGCAAGCCGTATGGCCCGCTCGCGCGCTCCCCAGAGGCTAGCGAACATGGCAGTGAACGGCGAAAGATCTGAATGAGCGGGCCTGTGGCGACGCTCAGCCTCGGGGCAGCCCAAGTGGAGCCGCGCCGATCTTAAGCCCAGGCCGGAGGACCGTGCCGCCGCTCAGCCCTGGGCGAGCCCCCAGGCAAGCTCCCGCAGGCGCTCGGCCTCTACGCGCGCCGCCGCGGCGGGCGCGCCGCCGGTGTCGAAGTGAGCGTTTGCGATCGAGCGCGATGCTGTAATCAGCCCGCCGGCCGGGCCAGGCACGAAAGCCGGCGCCAGGTCCTCGACGCGCCCGCCCTGAGCACCGACGCCCGGCAACAGGAACACCGCATGCGGCATCAGCTCGCGCGCTCGCGCAAGGTGCTCGGGGACGGTGGCCCCCACCACCGCGCCCACATCGCTTAGGCCGCTGTCCCCCACCCCGTCGCGCCCGAGCGCATCCACGAGCGCGGCGATTCGCTCCCACACCCGCCCGCCGCCCGCGAGCTCGAGGTCCTCGATGTCGGCCGCGCCGGGGTTGGAGGTGCGCACGAGCGCCAGCACGCCCGCCGTGTGCCCTCTGGGTGCGCCAACCTGGCGCGCGACGGCGATAAACGGCTCGACGGCGTCGGCGCCCATCAGCGGATTGACGGTGAGCATGTCGGCATCCAGGCCACGGATCGATCCAAGTGGCGTCTCCACCGCGCCGAGCAGCGCTTGCGCGTAGGCGTGCGCGCTCACGTCGATGTCGCCGCGCTTACCGTCCGCGATCACGAGCAGGCCGGCCGCGTGGGCGTGTCGGGCGGTGCGCTCCATCGCCCTCCACCCGTCCGACCCAAGCGCCTCGAAACGCGCGAGCTGAAGCTTGACCGCGACACACGCCGGACCCGCGGCGTCAATCAGCGCGTCGCAGTGCGCGCCGAGCATCGCGGCGACACGCTCTGACGGGGGCCCGCCGGCAGGCTCTCGGATCTCCGGCCACAGCGCCATCGGATCGGGGTCCAGCCCGAGCACGATCTGCGATTCGCGCGCGGCCACTCGGGAGGCGATCCGCTCGCCGAAGCCGACCGCGACAATGGGCGGGGGAGCAGGTGAGGCCACGGTCAAGAAGAATACGCTTGCGTGACGCCGCTAACCCGTTTCAGCTGGATCGCAACCGTGCTCGTGGCCTTGGTCACGGCCGTGCTCTTGCTGCTCTCCGGCTACACGGGCTATGCCGCGCTAAGCGTCGCGGTGGCCGGAGCGGCGGCGATCAACCTGTTGTGAGCCACTCACGAAGCGCACGCACGGCGCGACCGCGGTGGCTGATCTCATCCTTGCGTGCGTCGCTGAGCTCCGCCATCGTCGTGTCACCCGGCTCATCGTCAGGCAGGAAGGCCGGGTCGTACCCGAAGCCGCCCTCCCCACGCGGAACCTCAGCGAGACGTCCGCCGCAGCGCCCCTCGAACAGATGCTCCACGCCTGCCACCGGATCGACGTAGGCCAGCGCGCACACGTAGGCAAGCACGCTGCCGGCGGGGGCCTCACGCAGGAGCTTGGCGAGGTTCTGCTCGTCGGAGGCGCCCTCGCCGGCGTAGCGGGCTGAGCGCACACCCGGGGCACCGCCAAGCGCGGCGGCTTCGATGCCCGAGTCATCCGCGATGCTCGCCCGGCCGGTGGCAAGCGCCGCCGCGCGTGCCTTGCCGAGCGCGTTCGCCTCGAACGTGTCGCCATCCTCCGGCGGCAGAGTCACCTCGTCGGGGAGAGCGTCCACGTGGACGCCGGGGAGCAGGCGCGTGAACTCACGGCGCTTGTGCTCGTTGAAGGTGGCGAGCAACAGTTGCGGGCCCCCCTGCAGCCCCTGACGCGCGGCGCGGACGCCACCGGCGCTTTGACTGTCGCTGGACGGCCCACCCACAAGCGTCTTAGATCGCGCCGAGCACACGCTGCTGAGCGGCGCGCAGCTCCTCGATGCCGGCAGCCGCGAGTGCGAGTAGCTCGTCGAGCGAAGCGCGCGAGAGCGGGGTGCGCTCCGCCGTGGCCTGCACCTCGACGAGGCCGCCCTCGCCGGTCATGACGACGTTGGCGTCGACCTCGGCGCTCGAGTCCTCGCCGTAGTCGAGGTCGAGCAGGGCCCGCCCCTCGACGATCCCGCAAGAGACAGCAGCGATCGAGCCGGTCAGCGGCGAGCGCTCGATCTTCTCCTTGGCGCGCAATCGCTCGCACGCAAGCGCGAGCGCGACATAGGCCCCCGTGATCGACGCGCAGCGCGTGCCGCCGTCGGCTTGCAGCACGTCGCAGTCCAAGTACATCGTGCGTTCCCCGAGCGCCCCCAGGTCGATCACAGCGCGCAGGGAGCGGCCGATCAGGCGCTGGATCTCCACCGAGCGCCCGTCGAGGCGGCCCTTGGAGATGTCGCGCGCCTTGCGGTCGCCCGTGGAGGCGGGCAGCATTCCATACTCGGCCGTCAGCCAGCCCCTGCCCTTGCCCGCCATCCAGCGTGGCACGCCCTCCTGGGCGGAGGCGGTGCAGATGATGCGCGTCTCCCCCATCGAGATCAGGGCCGAGCCGGTGGCGGTGCGCACAAATCCCGGCTCGATCTCCACCGGGCGCAGGTCCGCGGCGGCGCGCGCATAACTGCGCTTGCGCACAGAGCGCTCGGGCAACTCCGGCTCAGCGGGGACGGGCAAAGGCGCGTCTGAGCTCACGCGAGAGTTCCCTGCTCGGTGGGGGAAGCGTGACCGAGATACGGGCTCGGATCGTGGCTCACGCGAGCGCCCCCACGCTTTGCAGATCGACGTGCTCGACCTCGCCAAGCGGCATCTGTAGGAAGCGGGTGCCGAGCTCGCGGAAGGCCTCGGTGTCGCCTGTGCAAAGGAAGCGGTAGTCACCCTCGCCGTGCGCGCGCGGGTTCTGCAGACCCCGCGTGGAGAGCGCGTGCGCTACCTGCCGCGCGAGCGCGGCGCCGGAGCCGACAAGCGTGACCTCGGGGCCAAGTATGCGCTGGAGCATCGAACCGATGAGCGGATAGTGGGTGCAACCGAGGATCACCGTGTCGACTCCAGCCTCGCCCAGCGGAGCACAAGCTTCGCGTACGCTCGCCACGGCGCGCTCGTCGAACTGGTGGTCGGCTTGGATGATCGACGCGAGCGTGGGGCAGGCCACAGGGTGCAGTGTGACGTGCCGATCGATCGCGGTGATGGCGCGCTCATAGCTGCCGCTCGCGACCGTGGTAGGCGTTGCGAGCAGACCAATCCGCCCGCTGCGCGTCGCGGCGACCGCGCGCAGCGCCTCGGGACGCACGACGCCGAGCACGTCGACGCCGAGCGTGGTCTCCATCATGCGCCGCTCGAGGATCGGCAGGGCGGCGGCGGTCGCGGAGTTGCATGCGATCACGAGCAGCTTCGCGCGCCGGCGCAACAGCTCCTCGGCTATCTCCGAGGCAAAGCGCGCGAGCTCCTCGGGAGAGCGCTCGCCGTAAGGGAAGCGCGCGGTGTCCCCCAGATAGAGATAGTCCTCTTGCGGGAGCTGCACGAGCAGCTCGTGCAGTACGGTGAGCCCGCCGACGCCCGAGTCGAACACGCCAATCGGACGGGCGCGGGGATCGCTTGAGAGACCGTCGCTCACGGACCCATCATTCCAGAGCGATACCGTCAGCGCTCGTGCGCGCGCTCGTGCTGTCCAACATGCTGCCCGACGCGGCCCATCCAGAGCGCGGCCGCTTCGTGCGCGACCAGGTGCACGCCCTGCGACGCTTGGGCGACTGGGAGGTCGAGTTGTACGAGTTCCCACCCGGCGCCGGCGCGCTGGTGCGCGCCGCGCGACATCTGCGTGGACGCTACCGAGACGAGCGCTTCGACGTGGTGCACGCCCACTTCGGCCTGACCGCGTGGCCGGCGCTGGCCGTGAAGGCACGCGGACGGGCGCTGACCGTGCACGGCACCGACGTGCGTCATCCGCGCACGCGACTGGCCACCCGCGCGGTGCTGCCCAGCATCGGGCTCCTGGCGGCCGTGTCCGAGGCGCTCGTCCACGAGATCCCGGGGCGGGGCGCTCGCGAGCGCGCGCAGGTGCTGCCGTGCGGGGTGGACTTGGAGCGCTTCAAAGCGATGCCCCCCACGCGCGCGTGGGGGGAGTTGAACTTGGAGCCACAACCCCCCTACCTTCTGTTCCCCGCCGATCCCGCTCGCCCGGAGAAGCGCTATGACCGCGCCGCGGCCCTGGCCGAGGCAGTGGGAGCGCCGTTGCTTACGCTCGGCGGGGTGGATCCCGAGCGGGTGCCGCTGTACGTGAACGCGGCGAGCGCGGTACTGGTCCCCTCCGAGCGGGAGGGCTTCGGCCTGGCCGTGCTCGAGGCGCTCGCGTGCGACGTGCCTGTCCTCGCGACTCCCGTCGGTGTCCACGCCCGGTCGCTCGAGGGCGTAGCAGGGACGTTGTGCGCGCCCTTCGAGTTGGAGCGCTGGCGAGCCGCACTCGAGCCGCACATGGGCAAAGAGGTCACGCGCGTAGCGGGCCGGGAGCGGGCGGAACGATTCTCGGCAGACAGGACCGCGGAGCGTGTGGCCGACGCATGGTGCTCGCTCGTCGCGGATGCCGGATAGCATGGGAGTCGTGGCAGGCGCCAACGAAGCTGAGCAGACGCCGCAGGGAGTTGAGCATGCACCGCGCAAGCCTGAGACGGCGACCGCGCACGTGCCGGGCCCAGCGACCGCCACGGTGGCTGACCCAGCACCCGCGACGCCGGCTGGCATGACAGCCGCGACCGTGGCTGAACCGAGGACCGCGACGATGGGCGAGGCGACAACCGAGCCGGCGGCCGCACCAGCGGCCGACCCCACAGCCGCGACAGGGGCCAATGCGACGGCCGCGACCGGGGCCGAGCCGACGGCCGAGCAGCCTCCTGAGCAGACACCGCCGGCCCCCGGCTTCGGCGAGCGTGGCCGGATGCGTCGCCGCGCGCGCTTTCTGCGCAAGGCCCGGGAGCTCGCCTACCGCGACCTCGGCGGGCTGGTGTTCGACCTGCACCGCTTCGGCCAACGCAACGACCCGCTCGTGCTTGCCAAGCTCGCGACGCTGCGCCAGATCGACAGCGAGTTGCGCGAGCTGGAAGATGTGCTGAGCGACCGCCGGCCCGTGACCGTGCTGCGCGAAGTAGGTATCGCGGCATGCCCCCGCTGCGCCGCCATCCACGGCAGCGACGACCGCTTCTGCCCCGGCTGCGGCCTGGCGTTCGACACGAACGCCGACCGGCCGATCTCGACCGCGCCCGTAAATCAGCCGGCAGCGGCGCCCGCGCCGGTGAGCCCGCAAGCGCAAGCGCCCACGCCGCCGACTTCGCATCCGCCGGCCGCAGCGGCGGCGCCAACTTCGGCGCCCGCACCGACACCGACCTCAGCACCAGCACCAGCACCAGCAAACGCTTCAGCGCCGCCCGTCAAGCCCACCGCCGCTCCGATCGCCGCCAAGACGACTCACCCGGCGGTCTCATCGCCGGCCTCCCCCAAGCCGCGCGAAGCGGATCGCCCCGACGAGGACGAACCGACCCAGATCCTGAGACCCCCCGAGAGGGGTATGTGAGCGTGACGCACCCGGGGCCCGCGCAGGCGGCAGGCACTCTCGAGGACGCGTGTCCACTGTGCGGGGCGCCGCTGAACCAAGAGCAGAGCTGGTGTCTGCGGTGTGGGGCAGCCGCCCGCACGCGCCTTGCCGCGCAACCGAAATGGAAGGCGCTCGTGGTGGCGCTGGTGGCGGTGGTGGTGCTGTCGCTCGGCGTACTTGCGGCGGCGCTCGTGACACTCGCCGGATGAGCGACGCCGTAGGGCCGGCCGATCGACTGCACGCGGACGTCGACGTGGCGGTCGTGGGGGCAGGCGCGGCTGGACTGTATGCGGCGTTGTGCGTGGCGCGCGAGGGCGGCCGCGTGGCGCTGCTCTCCGCCATGCCGCTGGCTCAAACGGCGAGCTACTGGGCGCAGGGCGGATTGGCGGCGGTGCTGGCGACCGACGACAGCCCGGAGCTTCACATGAGCGACACCGAGCGCGCTGGTCGCGGGGCCGTGCGCCGCTCTGCGGCGGAGGTACTGGTGCGGGAGGCGCCGGCTTGCGTCGGCGACTTGGAGCGGCTGGGCTTTCACTTCGACGCCGACCGCCGTGGACGCCTGGCGCTCGGTCTGGAGGGAGGACACTCGGTCAGGCGGATCGTGCATGCGGGCGGAAGCGCGACCGGGCGACGCCTGCTGCGCGAGCTCTCCGCGCTGGTCGTCGCGCACGAGCGCGTGCAGGTGATCGAGGGGGCGCGCGTGAGTGGGCTGCTGTGCGATCGGGACCCCACCCACCCCCGCTGCCACGGCGTGGTGTGCAAGCCGAGCGGAGACCCCTCAGACCGCAGATCGGTCGAGCGCACGGTGGCGGCGCGCGCGGTCGTGCTGAGCACGGGAGGAGCGGCCGCGCTGTGGTCGCGCACGACCAACCCCCCCGGCTCGATCGGCCAGGGCCTGCTGCTCGCGCACGCCGCGGGAGCGCCGCTGGCGGACCTCGAGTTCGTGCAGTTCCACCCGACGGCGGTGATCGGCGTGCAGGGACGAGAAGGGTTCCTGATCACCGAGGCGATCCGCGGCGAGGGCGCGACGCTGCACGACTCCGCCGGTGAGCGATTTGTGGACGAGTTGGCCCCTCGCGACGAGGTCTCGCGGGCGATCCAGGCCCGCATGCACGAGAGCGGCGAGCGCTCGGTCAACCTCGACATGCGCGAGATCGACCTCGCGCTCTTCCCGAACGTCGTGGGCGCATTGCGCGAGGCGGGGCTCGACCCGAGCCGCGAGCTCGTGCCCGTGGCGCCGGCGGCGCACTACACGATCGGCGGGGTCGCTACCGACCTGGAGGCGCGCTCGGCCGTCGCCGGACTGTACGCCGTGGGCGAGACCGCGTGCACTGGCCTGCACGGGGCGAACAGGCTCGCATCCAACTCATTGAGCGAGTGCTTCGTGTTCGGGCGCCGCGCGGCACTGGCGGCGCTCGAGGAGCCACCGCTCCCGGGCGCGGCGTCGAGGTCCGCCTCTGCGCCGGTCACACCCGCCGATTGGAGATCGGAGGGATCTCAAATCGGCGATCGCGCCACGAGGGCGGCGCTGTGGGAGCACGCCGGGATCGAACGCTCGGCCGAGGGACTGGCGAGGCTGCTGGAGGACCCCCACCCACTGGCGCGCCTGATCGCGCGCTCGGCGCTCGAGCGCAAGGAGAGCAGAGGGACACACGCGCGCACCGACCATCCCGACCGCGACGCGCGGCTCGAAGGAAGGCATGTGGTGGTGTCAAGCGTCGGGGCACATCTCGATTGGCAGGCGTGGGAGTAGCCGGCCCGGCTGCCCTACTCGGGAGCGTTCACCCACGGGAACGTGTCGCAATCCCCCAAAAAACACGCAAACGGCGAAAAGCTAACCCGCGCTTAATGAATAACTTCGGTGCGCCTTAGAAATGGCTTGGATACTCGGCAAGTCCGGTCTTTTCGATACGGACCAGTGTTGAGGGGATCAGAGCTATGTATCAGTTCAGCCGAGCCATATACCGGGACCTGGCTCCGTACATCACGGAGCGGAGGCCCGATGCCGGATGCGCCTCCAACCACAAGCATGTACTGGAGGCGTGCGAGTCGGCGGTCGAGCGACTCGCGACCGACCGCCACTACTTCGCCAAGCCGTCCCGCACGCTGTTCTATGACATTAGGACCTACTTCCCGATGGGGGCGCAGGAGCGGGTGTTGCAGACCGTGTGCCTGTACATCGGCTTCGCCCAGCGCTTCCTGATGGAGCACCCGGTGGAGGCGCACGCGGCGGTCACTGACGAGCCGCCCACGTGTCGTGCTACCACCCGCAAGGGCTCCACCTGCCAGCGCGTGCCGCTGCCCCACAACGGTTACTGCCCCTCCCACCAGCACCTCGCCGACACCGAGCATCTCGCGGCCGCGTAGCCTTCCCGAGCGATGCTGCTCGGGGTAGATGTCGGCGGGACGTTCACCGACGCTGTGCTCGTGGGCGAGGACGGAACGGCATACACCGCCAAGGTGCCCAGTACGCCTGGCTCGCAGGAGGCTGGAGCGATGGCGGCCATAGAGGCGGTGTTGGCGGCCTCGCGCGGCCTCCCCTCGCACGCGCGTGGGGCAACCCGTTTTGGAAGTCCCCCACCTGACCTCCCCTCGCACGCGCGTGGGGCACCCCATTCCGCAAGTCCCCCACACGAGGTCCCCTCGCATGCGCGTGAGGGGCAGGTCACGCGGTTCGCACACGGTATGACCGTCGCGACGAACGCGCTGCTCGAGTTCTCGGAGACCCGCCCACCCGCGCGCACGGCGCTGATCGCCACCGACGGGTTCACGGACATCGTCGAGTTGGGCCGTCAGGCGCGGGAGAGCCTGTATCGCCTGTGTGAGCAGGGCCCGCGGCCGCTCGTACCGCATGAGCTGCGCTTCGGGGCACCCGAGCGGATGGGCAAGGACGGGCCGGTGCGCGCCCTCGACGAAAGCGCGAGTGAGGCGATGCTGGAGCGACTCGCGGCAGCCGAACCCGAGGCGATCGCGGTCGTGCTGCTGCACTCATACGCCCACCCCAGCCACGAGCAAAGGCTCGGCGAGATGATCGAGGAGCGCTTGCCCGGCGTGCACGTGTCGCTGTCGCACGAGCTGGTGGGCACGTTCAGGGAGTATGAGCGCGCAGCCACGACAGAGGTCGACGCCGCCCTCTCCCCCCTACTTGGCGCCTACCTCGAACGACTCGGGAGCCAGGCTGACGAGATGGGGTTGCCGGCGGTGCAGGTGATGCAATCCTCGGGCGGGCTCACCGACGCGCGCCGGGCCGCGGAGCATGCCGCGCTGACGGTGCTGTCCGGACCAGCGGGCGGAGTCGCGGGAGCGCTGCTCCTCAGCGAGGCGATGGGCGAGCGGGACGTGCTGTGCTTTGACATGGGCGGGACCTCTTGCGACGTGTGCGCGATCGACGGCGGCAGGGTGGCGGAGACGGCGGGGCGCGCCGTGGCTGGCCGGCCGCTGGCTCTGCCGGCGCTCGACATCCACACGGTGGGCGCCGGTGGGGGGTCGATCGCGTGGCGCGACCCCGGAGGGGCGCTGCGCGTCGGCCCCGAGTCGGCGGGAGCGGACCCCGGGCCGGCGTGCTACGGGCGCGGTGGGGAGCACGCGACGGTGACCGACGCGAATCTCCTGCTGGGCCGGCTGCTCGACGATACGTCGCTCGCGGGTGGCGTGGAGCTCGACCGAGGGGCCGCGGAGCGCGCCGTGGCGAGGCTCGCGCGCGAGTTCGGCCTCGAGCCGATCGCGTGCGCTGAGGGGATCGTGAGGGTGGCCGAGACCGAGATGAGGCGCGCGCTCGCGGTGATGACGGTCGAGCGTGGGATCGACCCGCGGCGCTTCGCGCTGATGCCGTTCGGAGGCGCCGGCCCGCTGCACGCGGCGTCGATGGCGAGCGGGATGGGGATCGACCGCGTGCTGTGCCCGCGCGCATGCGGGGTGCTGAGCGCGCTCGGACTGGCCGGGGCCGCCCCGCGGCGCGACGTGTCGAGCACGGTGATGCTCGCGGGTGGGAGCCTGACCCGCGAGCGCGTCGCGCACGAGCTGAGCGGCCTGATCGAGCGGGCGACAGCGGAGCTCGAGCAGCCGGCGAGGCGCATCGATGTGCGCTATGAGCTGCGCTACAAAGGCCAGTCGTTCGAGCTCACGGTCGCTGAGACGATCGATCACGGGGATGTTTTGGGAGAGGGACACGTTCCAGCGGGTAACGCGGCCGCTGCCAGCGAACACGCAATGGCCGATCCAGCGCGACTATGCGAGGCCTTCGAGAAGGCCCATGAGGAGCGCTACGGCTACCGCGACGAGCGGGCCGAGGTGGAGTTGGTGAACCTGCGCGTGTCGGCCGTCGGGGCGCGCCCGGAGTTGCGCCTGAGCAGCACTGCCGGCGAGCCGCCGGTGCATGGCAGCACACGCGTCGTGTTCGACGGCAAGTGGACCAAGGCTGATCTATGGCGCGGGGAGCTGCCGGCGGGCGCGCGCGTACGGGGCCCGGCGGTATGCGCGCTGCCCGAGTCCACGCTGCTCGTGCCACGCGGGTGGGCCGGAGTGGTCGACGAGCATGGAACCGTGGTGTTGGAGAGGTCGGCGTGAGCGCGCTCGACCCGATCGAGCTCCAGGTGATCGTCGGCGCGCTCAGGGCGGCGTGCGAGGAGATGGGTGCGACGCTCGTGCGCTCGGCCCACTCCGCCAACATCAAGGAGCGCCGCGACGCCTCAACAGCCCTGTTCGACAGGGACGGCGAGATGGTGATGCAGGCCGAGCACATCCCCGTGCACCTCGGGTCGATGCCGGCTGCCGTGAGGGCGGTGCTCGGCGAGGAGCACAGACCGGGCGTGTCGTGGATCTTGAACGACCCGTATGCCGGCGGGACGCACCTGCCGGACATCACTGTGGTGACCCCGGTGTATGGAAGCCCGAATAAAGGCGCCCCCCACGCGCGCGTGGGGCACCCCAATTTGCAAGCCCACCACACCGCCTCCGAACCCGAGCCGGCGGGCCCGTTGATCGGGTTCGCGGCAAGCCGCGCCCACCACGCCGACGTGGGCGGAAGGGTGCCGGGGTCGATGCCGGCCGACAGCCGCACCCTGGAGGAGGAGGGGGTCGTGATCGCGCCGCGCGTGCTCGACGAGACCGCGATCGAGGAGCTGGTCGCCCAGATGCGCAACCCGGAGCAGCGCCGGGCCGACCTGCGAGCACAGCTCGCGGCCAACCGCACGGGCGCGCTGCGCCTGATCGAGCTTGCCGAACGCGTGGGCGCGGGACCCCTACAGGCGGCGATGGACGAGGTGCTCGACTATGCGGAGCGGCGCACCCGCGCCTGCATCGCGGTGCTCAAGGACGGGGTGCGCGAAGCAGAAGACGTGCTGGAGGCGCCAGAGGGCGATCTCACGTTGCGCCTGAAGGCCACTGTCGAGGGCGAGCGAATGGTGCTCGACTTCAGTGGGTCGGCTGGTCGCCACGAGGGAAACCTGAACTGCCCGCTAGCGGTCACCCAGTCGGCGTGCTGGTTCGCGGTGAGGGTGCTGACCGATCCCGACATACCGCCCTCGGCGGGCGCGTACCGACCGGTCGAGGTGATCGTGCCCGCGGGCTCCCTGCTGAACGCGCAAGCGCCCGACGATCCCGGAG
>CAAGKR010413024.1_pt1 | contig 18931 bp, 27 predicted proteins | sample 2556971 | NCBI WGS metagenome assembly CAAGKR01 (sample SAMEA5207829, study PRJEB30636) | soil metagenome | biome: forest; feature: boreal; material: soil | place: USA | collected 2011-09 | depth 1 m | reverse complement strand
TCGTAGAGCGTGAATCGCCTCAAACCCTTCGAGGAATCGTTGACCGGTCGCCGTGGTCTTGAGACCCCGAGAGGCTCGAAGTCGATCGCGGGTCGCGATGTGGCTGCGCTCGATCGGTTTGGTGGTCTCCCCTGTCAGACGATGGAGGCCGGTCCGAATGTGCCGCGAGCCTGGCAGGTTCTGCTGGGCTGCCCTGACGTAGGGCTGATGGTGATCGGTGACGGTGCCGCCGGCTGGGTCTCGGCGGTCGCCCGGGCGCGCCGGAAGAATGCCTGCGCGGAGGCCAGGTCCAGCCGTTCACGAAGCAGTACGTCGACCACCTGGCCATGCTCATCGACGGCGCGGTAGAGGTACCGCTTGACGGCGCCACGGAAGAGGAAGACCTCGTCGATGTACCAACGGCGGCCAAGCCGACGACGGTGCCGCCGGGCCGCGGTCGCGAGCTGTGGACCGAAGGTTTGGGTACAGGTGAGCACGGTCCGGGCCCAGACAACAATGCCGCGCTCACCGAGGAGCTCGGTGACCTGCCGGGCGGAGAGCGGGTAGCTCAGGTACCAACGCACCGCGGTGACGATGACCTCAGGCGGCCAACGGTAGCCCGAGAAGGCGCCGCTGGAAGCGTGGGTGAAGTCCCGATGACAGGGACGGCAGACGAAGCGGTGACGGTCGCGGCGGTCAAAACCATCGCGCGTGTGGCGGGCTGGTGACAGGTCGGGCAGGTGGCCATCGCCCCACCCTACCGCCGACCACCCCACAATTTCGCAGACGCCATGCGATCACTCCTCGGTTTCGTGTGGCGAAGTCACAGCTCAAGAACCGAGCATGACGAGCCGCGCGACTGACATCTCCCGAACGGCATATGCGGGTCCCTCTCGTCCGAACCCACTGTCCTTGACCCCACCGTAGGGCATTCCGTCCGCCCGGGTGCTTGATGTGCCATTAATGATCACGCCGCCCATTTCGAGTTCCCGAGCCGCCCGCAACGCATTGGATATCGATGCGGTATAGACCCCAGCCTGAAGACCGTACACGCCGGAATTGATCGTTTCGATGACGTGGCCAAGGTCGGTGAACTCCACAACGCTGACGACCGGAGCAAAGATCTCTACCCGGACAACCGCCATCTCCGATGTCACAGAGTCCAGAAGCGTGGGGGTGAATAGGCTGCCACTCGGCTCGTGACCAACCGTCCTCTTGGCACCGCCCGCCACGGCTCTCGCGACGAGGCCCTCGGCTCTATCCGCAGCTTCAGCTGTGATCAATGGCCCAACCTGCGTCACAGCCTCTCCCGGATCCCCTGCTCGCAGTTCGGATACTCGCGACGCGAGCCGGTCGACTAACCCGGAGTGGACTGCGCGATGGACGTAAAGAGTCTGCACCGATGTACAGACCTGGCCAGCCTTGCGAAAGCCCGCACGTTGGACGTCTCCAGCTACACGGTCCAAGTCGGCATCCTCGCAGACGATGGTCGCTGAGGCACTACCGAGTTCGAGCTGCACGGGACGGATGCCGGTCTCTCGTTTGACAACCAGGCCGATTTCTGTCGAACCAGTGAAGGTCGCGAAGTTGACTCGAGGATCACGAAGCAAGCGCAAGCCCACGTCCTGGCCACTCCCGTGCAGCAGGTGAAGATAGCCGCGGGGCACCCCGGCTTCGATGAGCACGTCCGCCAAGGCCTGGGCTGTCAGTGGCGTGAGTTGGGCTGGCTTGAGTACCACCGCATTCCCAGCGGCCAAGGCTGGTCCAATCTTGTGGCACACCGTGTTGAGTGGCGCGTTGAACGGGGTAATTGCGAGCACGACGCCGATTGGCACCCGGATGGTGAGCGCAACTCTGCTCTCGAACCCGGCGCTGGCTCCCAGAGGCACAACCTCACCCCCAAGGCGGGTGGCTTCCTCGGAACACAGGCGCAGCGTAACAAGAGCTCGATTGAACTCGTCCTGCACATCGACGTGCGTGAATCCCGTCTCTCGCCGCATCAGTTCCGAAACCGAATCGCGGCGCTGCTCCAGGAGATCAATTGCCTTCTGGAGAGCGGCTGCGCGCTCCCGTGCCGGCCAGAGTTCACGTCGCGCAGCAACCGCCGCGGCCAGTGCCGCTTCTACATCACCCTCTGTGGCGCGCGGCACTTCGCCGACAGCTTCGCCTGTCCATTTGTCGGCCACGACGATGGAGGTGGCCGAACCCGTGGTCCGTGCCATCACCGCCCGCTCCAATTGGGGTCAGATGCCGTCTGGAATCTCAATCTGGACAGTTGCTCGAGACTCAAGTGTGATGATCTTACCGCTGATTCTCTGGCCAATCGCAAGATGCTCAGGATGCTTCATGTACGTCTCCCACGCGTCCATGTCATCCAGGTCAGCCACAAGAGCGAGATCATACTTGTGCTCGCGCGGGCGCACGTTTCGGCTTGCGGTCACGGCGCGGAGTCCAGGTACCTTTCCAACCATCCCAGCCCATGCTCGAAGGAGCTCCTGTACCTGAGGCTCAGTTGCCTCTGGTCGAAGAGAACCGAGAAGATGTGCCTGATCACTCATGCCTCCAATTCGACCCGCTCAACTGCCGGCCACTATATATCGTCAGCGGATCTTAGGCTGGGGGGCGCGCCCCAATCGGGGTGCGAGCTCTGGCCTCGCCTATAGATGCCAGCCCAGCCGGGTCAGGGCTTCAAGGCTGCGGCGAAGCCTGCCGTCTGGATCGGTTTGGTCGATGGCCTCAAGAATCGTTGCCCCCGTCATATGGCTGCTTCCTGAGCTCAAAAGGGGCCTGTTGCCGAACTCGGTGATCTGAGCAACAATCGCAGCGACCTCGTCGTTCCAGCTCACGTCGTACTTGGAGGTGGCGCCCATGATGGGCACGAAGACCGTCGAGCCAAGGCTCTACTCGCTGGACGATGCCGTACTCAAGAATCACGTGGTGAGGCGCCTGGCGGCTGCCGTTGACTTCGGTTTCGTGCGCGGCCTGGTCGCCCGCTACTACAGCAGCACTGGGCAGCCTTCGGTGGATCCGGTCGTAATCTTCAAGCTGTCTCTATTCGGTTATCTCCTCAATATCAGCAGCGAGCGCCGCATATGCGAAGAGGCGGGGCTCAACCTGGCCTGGCGGTGGTTTCTAGGCTAAGAGCTCGACGAGCCGATCCCTGATCACAGCGTCCTAAGCAAGGCGCGAAACCGGTATGGCGTGGCGGTCTACGAACGATTCTTCCAACGGGTAGTGCAGATGTGCGAGGCGCGCGGACTGGTGCAAGGCGACGTGCTCTTCTTGGACGCCACGATGACCAAGGCGAATGGATCGATGCAATCGATACGTTCGCGGAAGCTGCTCGAGCAAGTCCTGCCGACACCAAAGCAATTCGTGGCGGACCTGTGGCTGGTGAATGAGCCCGAGGCCGAGCCTGCGCACCGGACGTCCAGTCAACCCCGACGCCAAGTACCTCCAATCGCGCTCAGTCACGAACGACCTACGGCTTAGTGCCACCGATCCCGATGCCCAGCTCTTCCACAAGCTGGGCGAGACCCCGGTCCTGGCTCACAAGACACACATGGTGGTCGACGGCGGAGCGGCCGGGATCATCACGGCCGTAGAGGTACGTCCAGCCTGTGAGGCGGACAGTCATGCAGCTGGCCGCATGCTGGAAAAGCTCCGACTGGCGGTGGACCGGCCGGCTCGCGAATTGGTAGGTGACACCGGCCACGGTCGGGAGGTCGCCTTCAAGGAAAGCCTGGCGCGTGGCGTTGAGCCGACTCTGCGAATTCGCAATCTGGGGAATCGGCACGCGAGCTTCAATCGCGATCGCTTCACCTACGTGCCCAAGCGCGATGTCTTCATGTGCCCCGAAGGTAAAGAGATGCGTCACTTCACGGACAACTTCCGGCAACGACAAGCGATCTGTAAACCTGCACGCGGAACCTGCAAGGGGTGTCCTTTGAAGCCCAATGCGCGCCCGGCCAGGGGGATCGCGCTGTGATACGGCGCTGGGATGTCGACATCTGGGAGTAAGTGGAGCAACGTCTGGTGAGTCGGCACGGTCGTGCGCTACTTCGTCGTCGACAGGTCGTGAGTGAACGCATCTTTGCCGACGCCAAGGTCAAACACGGACTAGGCCGGGCTCAGTTTTCGAGGTCGCGCGAAGATGCAGATCCAGGCGCTGCTGACGGCAGCCACCATAAATGTGAAGCGGTTACTCCGCCTGCACCTCGTACCGCAGGCCGAGCTCGCGGTCCGGTTGGCCGGTCAGATCGCCAAATCCGTCCTGGTATTGGCGCGTTCTGGGTCGGTTGACCTGGCTCACAGCGTGGCGGGGCGAATCGAGCGCCTTATCCGGACTTCGATCAGATTCGATAGCGACCGAGGCGCGCTAACTCCATCGTAGGCCCCTTCGGCAACAGCCCCGAAGTGTTCACTTTTCGTGATCGCTCGAGCGGGAATCGATGTTTTCGAGATCGAGCCGTGCGCCAACAGCCCGCTACTCGGACTCGCTAACGTGCTGCTGACCTTCCATGCCGCCGGTCAATCGACGGAGTCGTCCATCAACGGCCGGCCTTTGGTCGGTCGACAAACGTGGTGGCAGCCTTTGCCGGGTCTCCTCGCAATACAGTGAACCCGACAGCTCTAGCGAGAGATCGGTGACCGGTTACCGGCTCAGCTCGACTTGCTGTTCTGCTCGGTTCTTGAAAAGCGCGCCCAGCCGGTAAACGACATGCACGAACTTGCCATAAGGCGCCGTCGCGTACAGGGCCACCAGGCTCGCCAGGTGAAGTGAGAGCATGGTCGGCATAGCGCTGGTCCCGCGCAGCAGCAGCGTAAGCATTCCGGTGATGGCGGCCAAATTGAGCACAGCGATGAACGCGTCGTCCATGGAGAGCATTTGCCGGCTGATGAGATCTGGCGCCTTGACCGCCGACCTTATCTTCAGCCATAGGAGACCTGAGCAACCGATCACGATCAGTACGCCGCCGATGGAGCCGGTCATGACGGGAGCACTCCAAAAAGGAAAGGGAGGTTCTTGGCCGAGGATGTTCTGGAAGAAGGCGGCCAGGGTGGTGGATACGAATGCCAGCAGGAAGCCGTACAGCACAGCTTGGTGCAATAGGCGCCGAGCCGGAGAGGGTCTTACCGGGTCAGGCTGATAGCAATCATCGCCGCCCCCTCGAAGGTTGGCCAGAATCGCGACATCGCCAAGGGCCGCGATCCATGCGCGTCCATTGAATGCCTCGCGCCAAGAACCGCCCGTCTCGCGCCAGAAATGGACGGCTCCGAATAGGAGGACCAGCAGGATGTAGGCGGACGCCACCAATCCCGCAGCCACGAGCACGACATACGGGACGACACGGTAGAACGAACCGGGGTCACCACCCTTATCGAAGAACTTGGCGGCGCCCCCGGTGGCGGCAACCGCCACCAAAGTAAGGAGCAGCCCGACGATGAAAAGCGCCAGGGTCGACGTGCGGGCGCGACGGGCCAGGGCCGCCAGGCGTCGCGGCCACGCGTAGCGCGAGTAGGTCACAACCCGCACCTCACTGAGCGCAGCCGGGATGTTGACGGCAAACGGGTGCGGGAGCGTGAACATGCATGCCTGGTGGCAGGCTCGGCAATCGTGGCAGAGATTGGCGAGGAAGATCGCGTCCCCGTCCGTGACGTGGGTCCTCCTCTCAAGGGCGGGAAACACCGAGCAGTATCCCTCGCAGTAACGGCACGAGTTGCAGATCGCGAGCTGGCGCTTGGCCTCCTCCATGGGGCTAAGCGACTCTGGCATGCAACGCCGCCTCCTTCCCGGCGAGGCGCCCGAAAACGGTGCCGATCGTCATCCCGAACCCGGCTAAGTATCCGTTTCGCAGGATGTTGCCCGCCATGACCTCTCCGGCGGCGAACAGGCTCTGAAACTTGGAGCCGTCCGTCTTCAGAACGCGGGCGGAGGTGTCAACCGCCAGACCGAGATAGGTGAACGTGACTCCAGGACGAAGCGGGTAGGCGAAGAAAGGTGGTGTCGCGATGGGCACGGCCCAGTTCGATTTGGGGGGCTGCAGGCCACGGGTGCCGAGTCCGTCGAGACGGCTGAAGTCGCGGCCGCTTGTCTTCGGGATGGAGCTGTTATAGCCCTCGATGGTGGAGGTAAAGCGCTCACGGTTCAGGCCGAGTAGGCCGGCCAGCTCGTCGATGGAAGGAGCCGAAAGCGGCGGGTATAAGCTCGGGATGAAGCGACCGGTGGCCGAGTCGTCGTGGATGGCATAGGCGATCTGGCCCGGCTGCTCGGCTATGAGCTGTCCCCAAGTGGCGTACCGCTTCGGCCAGACATCCTTCCCTTCGTCGGCGAACCGAACGCCTTCACGATTAACCGCGATCCCGAACGGGATGGAGTCGACCCTAGTCGTGATGCCGCCGTCGTGGCTCGGGGACCTCGCGTCACAGGCGACTGCGTGGAAGCTGTGGGGGTTGCCGCGTTCCATGGCCCCCTGATCCAGTAGGTTGGCCAGCACCTTGCCATCGTTGAACTGCGTGCCGCGGATGATGAAGTTCTGGACCGCGTCACCCCAGTACCTCTTCAACCACTCCCTGTTGGCCTCAAACCCGCCCGATGCGACGACCACCGCCTTTGCGGTGAGCGAGACCGTTCCCGACCCAGATGCCACGGTGACAAGAATGGGCCCTGCTGACTTCGCCTCGATGCTTTGGACACACTCGCCGTAGCGGATTTCAACACCACGGCGCCCAGCCTCGTCGTAATACTTGTTGAGGAGGGCCTTGCCGCCACCCAGGAAAAATCGATTGGTGCGCTCCAACTGAAGCGTGCCCTTGAAGGCGGGCTGCCACCGGGCACCATGATCCTGCATCCACTCGATCACGGTCGCCGACTCACGCACAGCAAGCTTGGCCAGCTCCATGTCGATGTTGGTGCCGGTTACGGCGATCAGGTCATCGAGCAGTTCCGCCGGCTCGTAGGTACCCGACATTTGCGGCCCATCTCCGTGCGCGATCCGGATGTTTCGTGTGTACTTACTGTTCCCGCCTCGCTCCGCCAAGGGCGCCCGCTCGACCAGGCTCACACGAACCCCGAGGTCCACTGCAGCCAGCGCTGCGCAGAGGGCGGCATTGCCTCCGCCGATGACCAAGACATCGATCACGTTGTGGTGACCCTGCTGCTCAGGCGTTCTGGGTCTGGCCGCGCAGCGTCCGCACGTTGGCGAGGGTGACTAAGGAAGCTTGGCAAGATTGGTGCTATCTGTAACACAACTTTGAAAGCCAAAGAATCATAAGCTGCCCAACTCCTATGATCGGTCGCGCCCGGAGTGCAACCGGAATCACTTAGCGGGAAACACATTGAGCCGCATTGTCGTTCTCGGCGCAGGCGCAATAGGCGGGTTGACAGTCGCGCATCTGTCCCGGGCCGGTGAGGACGTGACGGTTCGATGTGCAGCCCGCGTCGGTTCACCTCATTTACATGTTTGAGCCTAGCGTGATCAAGGCCGTCAGCGACTGTCACGGTAATGACGAGGTTCACAACGAAGAGCGCTGCCGCTGCGCCAATGGCGCGCGCCCGTGCCGAGCGCTGGTGGGCGGCATCGAGCTGTGCGTGTGCGTGCGCGCTGCCGCGTAGTAGACATCTGAGACCAACGCGTTAGCCTCGACGACTACAGGCCGAATGGCGAAGGGCCCAGAACTGCGAATGTCCTCCGGCTCGATCGAACTCAGGATGAACTCGTGTAACGACACAGCGGCCAATTATCCCCCGAGCTTCGCCCGGAGGATGTCCCGCTCACCGTGGAACTTCAGCGCGGTCCAACAGGCCATAGTGTAGCCAGGACGCCCGGAACGAGGTGCCCCCGATCTCCGACCTCGTTTCGATAATTTCCAACACCGCTATGAGAACCGGCACGAGATCTACGGTTTCCTAGAACAGTGGGTGCGAGGTTTCGAAAGCGTTGACCAGGTGGTCGCGATCATGGCTGAAGCTGGCATCCGGTGTGACAGGGTGAACAACATCGAACAGGCGGTCAACATCCTCAAGTTCGCGCCCGGAAGCTGCTGATTGAGCGCGAGCACCCAACCCTGGGCAAGATGACAATCGTCAATTCGGGCCTTAACTTCTCTCGTACTGCGGCTGATCCAACCGGACTTCCCCATTTCTGAGGTAAGCACAATAGGGAAGTGCTGGTAGGCCTCCTGGGGCGCGCCCACGAGGAAGTCGATCGTCTGACCGAAGGGGGGGCTTTACGAGGAGCCCAGGCTCAGGACTCGGTCAGCGATGTGATCGAGCTAGGATACTCTAGGAGTTCCGATTGATACAGCACATGAAGGGAGCGGAGATCATCGTCGATCATCTCATTCGAGAGCGTGTGCCTTACGTATTCGGCCTTTGCGGACACGGAATCCTGGGTTTCCTGGACGCCGTTTACGATCGACGAGCGGAGCTTAAGACAATCTCGGTTCATCACGAGTCGGTAGCGGCTTTGATGGCCGACGCCTGGTATCGGGTCCGTCAGGAACCGGTCGCCACCTTTACGTCTTGCGGCCCAGGCTCCGCTAACCTGCCTGTCGGCGTCGCCTCCGCATTCATGGACTCCTCCGCCTTTCTAGCCATTACAGGCAACGTCCCTACATCGCAATGGAACCGCGGACCCTTTCAAGAAACCGGGCGTTACTTCCAGGGTGAATTCGTCAATGTGCTCCGTCCGTACGTCAAGAGGAGTTTCCAACCAACCAGGGTGGACATGCTGCCACTCGCGCTGCGCCAAGCATTTGCTCTCATGCGCAACGGCCGTCCTGGCCCGGTCCACATCGACGTGCCCCTTAATGTGTTTGTAGAACGTGGCGACGTGACTGACGAAGCTCTCGGCGCCGGCGGCGGGTCTCACAGCGCGCCCGCGGCCGCCGACCCCCAGGCGATACACCGTGCAGCCGAGCTGCTGGTCGCCGCCAAGCGGCCCGTGATCGTCGCCGGCCACGGGGTTGAGCTGGCTCGAGGAGAGCAGGCGCTGAGGCATTTTGCGGAGAGAGCGGGCATCCCGGTTGCTACTACTCCGCTTGGAAAGGGTGTAATCGATGCTTCCAGTCCTCTGAGCCTGGGTCCGACCGGCCGCAACGGCACATACGCGGCCAATGCCGCTTGCCGCAACGCCGATGTGATCCTTGCCTTGGGAACACGCTTCGACGATCGATCCACGAGCGCCTGGCTGCCTGGGTTCACGTACCGGATTCCACCGACCCGACTGATACATGTCGACATCGACGCCTCTGAGATCGGCCGCAATTTTCCGGTCGAAGTCGGCATCACCGGCGACGCGCGCCTAGTGTTGGAGCAATTACTTCGGGTCGAGCTTCGCCCCGCTAACGAGTGGCGCCCCTGGCTTGACAAGATCGAGGGCTGGAGAGACCGATGGGAAGAGGAGATGACAGGGCTGCGCGGCTCCGATGCGACGCCAATCCAGCCCGGAAGGCTCGTCGCCGAACTGCGCAAGGCCGTGCCGCCTGACGGAATCGTGCTCTCTGACGTCGGTGTGCACCACAATTGGCTCGTCTGTGATTACCCCGCGTACCGGTCGCACACGCTCCTACAGAGTTGGGGCTTTGCCTCCATGGGCTTCGGCGTGGCAGGCTCGTTGGGCGCCAAACTTGCCGCGCCGGACCAGGCGGTGGTCGCCGTTTGCGGCGACGGCGGTTTTCTCATGCTGCCGAGTGCCGTCGCGACGGCGGTTGAGTATCAGATTCCAGTGGTCTGGGTAATCTGGAACAACTACGGGTACATCTCGATCCGCGACCAACAGCTGGGCTATTTCGGCGCCGGCCGCGAACTGGCAACAAGTTTCCAGAACCCTAAGGGCGAACTCTTCTCGGTGGACTTTGCCGGCATGGCACGATCCATGGGCGCAGACGGGATGCGGGTCGACCAGCCGTCCCATCTGGCCGAACAGTTGCGGGCCGCCATCGAGTCAGGTCGGCCTTCTGTGTTAGATGTCAGAGTTGATCGGGACGCGAGGCCGCCGGCAAGCGCCAGCTGGGACCTGCCACCGCTTCCATATCCGCTCCCCAATTTTGGCTGGGGTCAGGACGACGTCGATTGAAACCCACATTCCATCGCTTCGAAGAGGCGGCTTGGATTGAGCCCCCCGGACATCCGGGAGCGCTGTCAAAGCTGTTGGTGAACCCGAACACCGCCGACACGCGCCACTTCGACTTTCGCGTCAGCCTGTATCGCCCAAAGGGTATGGTCGAAGAGCATGTACATGAGCGTGCTGAACACGTCTACTACCTTCTGTCTGGACTCGGTCTTTTCACAATTGATGGCCAGACTAGTCTCGTTGGACCGCGCGACAGCGTCTTCATCCCCCCCGGCATCAGACACAGGCTAGTCAACAACGGTCTTGAAGACCTGGTGTTCGTAGTCGCCACTTCTCCGCCCGGAGAGCTTCCTTTGTTCGACGTTGAAGCAGCCCCGGCGGATGAGTGACGGATGGCCGTGAACATCTTCCGTATGCATCGAGCTTTCTCATAGGAGCGATGGACCTCCAGCTGGCCGGTAAGAGGGCGATCGTGACCCCTGGCAGCCGCGGAATCGGGAAGGCAATCGCGCGCGAGCTGGCAAGGGAGGGTGCGCGTGCGGTCAAGGTGCTTGGGGCAATTGGCATCCTCGTCAACGCCGCGGCTCAGCCGGGAGGCCAGGAACGCCCGCCAAGGCTGGCCGAGATTGTTGAATCGGTCGCCTGCCCGATCTCAATGTCAAGGTGCTTGGCTACCTCCGGTGCATCCGCGAGGTTGCGCCGCACATGGCGGCGGCAGGCGGCGGAAGGATCGTCGCCATCTCCGGCCTCGCCGCGCGAGAGACCGGCTCGATTATCGGCAGCATGCGTAACGTTGCCGTTGCGGCGCAGACCAACAAGAGCGTCGCCGAATGAGTTAATGAGTTCACGGAGGTGAACCCCGGGACCGCCAGTCACCACCGCGACCCGATCCTTCCGGCGGGCACGTCCGGCTCTAGGAACTGGAGCTCAGCCGCCAGCACCCCGGAGGGGTTCGGCGGTTTGTGGAGGCACCGGGGCCGGCCTCAGCAGCGGCTGGCGGGAGTCGGATTCACCGCCGTGGGCTGCATGGCCGCCACGGTATACGAGAGGCAGCCTGGGAGCTGCAACGGGAGGGTTTCGTTCATATTCGAAGGCATTGCGGATGAGGAAGTTGTCGGAGATTCAAGGGCCATCCTCGGCGGGGCGGCCGTAACCGAACTCGACGGGATGGACCTTAGTCTGGCAGTCCTCCTACGACCCCGCTCCTGGAGTCCTCGCGAGGGCACAACGAGTCGTAGCAGCTGTGCCTCGAGGACACCTTTGCATACTGCGCCCAGACAGGACGGCAGGAAGAGCCCATTGGTACGTGTCGACCTTGTCCACCTCGAGCGCGGAAGCGGCGGCGCCGCCTTCTCCATTGGCCCAGTCAACTGGTTTGGAAGTCACTGGTTCAACAAGGACCACAACAACGCCGCGGGGATCACGGAGAACGTGCTCCGGCACTTCTTCGGTGACCGCTCGCCGTCGTGAAGTCAGCGGCAGAACGGGGCTCACTCGCGCAATGGGCCAGCGGGTGGGTGCCGACTGCGGCGAAAGCATGAGACGCGATGGTGCGCCAGTCGGACTGCTCTTGAAGAACGTGCTCACACCCGGAACCGTCGCCGCCGTCGGGCTCTCGTTAGTGGCTGGGGCTGCCAACGCGGGGATGATCGCCGTGGTTGGGCGGTTCGGTGTGCGGATCGGCATCCTGCCAGCGCTTGCATTCACGTCCACAATTGGTGCGGTCGCTGCAATCGCGGCCCTCCCGTTGATTCACAGGGGCTTCCACCAGCTCTTGGCTGGATTCCGCGCGCCCGCGTGGATGTGGTTTGCCGGCCTTCTAGGCACGCTGTTCGGCTTTTCCATCATCTTTGCGGGCCCACGAATCGGCACTACCCCGACGATCGCGCTCGCCATCGCGGGTCAGGTCGCCGTTGGGGCGACCATCGATCGCTTCGGGATTTTCGGCCTGGCGCGCATCGGTCTCACACCGCCACGCATTCTGGCGATCCTCCTGCTCATTGGCGGGTCGGTGCTTACTCTCCACCGATGAGCCCAACAAACAAGGACCTGCAAGACATGGTCGCCACGGTCGATGTCGCTCCTGCTTTCCGACGCCTACCGACTCGTCCGGTGCAGAGCGTCGTTAGCGAGCATCTCCGGTGATCGCGCTCGCGGTCATGCTCTCGGTGATTGGTGGACTCGCAGCCGCGACCCAGACCGCAATCCTTGGGCGGTTCGGACAGCGCATCGGCTCCTTGCCAGCAATGGCCTTCACCTCGGTGATCTCCGCAGTCGCCGCGTTCGCACTTCTGCCAATGGTCGGGCAAAGTCCTACGGTGGTGGCCGCCGCCCTCAACGCACCGGCCTGGATGTGGATCGGTGGGTTATTGGGCTCCTTCTATCTCTTTTCAGTGACGGTGGCCGCTCCCCGCATTGGCACCACAGCAACGATCGGTTTCGTGATCGCAGGGCAGCTGGCTATGGGGGTGTTGATCGACCAGCTTGGGCTTTTCGGGGTTGACAGAATCGACCTCAGCTGGCAGCGCCTGCTCGGTGTCCTGCTGCTGGCGACAGGCGCTGTCCTCTCTCTGCGCCGTTGACCGACCGTAGTCGGTTTGACCTCGGCCGATCGCCTATTTGCTGGTATGGGTCGACCAGTTGTCAAGGGCGCGTGACGATTGCCTGGGGACGCGGCTGAATTGGTACGAGGTTATGTAGGGCCGGGGCTGAAGAGATGGCGCGGCGTTGAGGATCACGACGCGTTGGTCAGACTGGTATGCGAAGGCTGGTTACACGCCTAGGAGCAGACGGCCTGAACCTGAATCTACTTTTGCCGCCCCACGGGCCCTAACATTGTGTTTGCGTCGCCAGACTGTGACGAAGTAGTGGCTAGGCTCGCACAGCGTGGTGTACGCGCCTGGGGGTAGCGACGGGCGTGTGCGCTTTTCCGTACATGGGTACAACGATTCGGATGATGTAGACGCCGCACTGGGGGCACTTGCTAGATGAACGAGCGGGTTTCATTCCGGGCGCAGGGTGCGCCGCCACCAGCGGGACCCTACTCGCATGCGATCCGGAGCGGCGGCTTGCTCTTCCTCTCCGGACAGGGTCCCTTCAGGCCAAACGGATCCAAGGTTGAGGGTCCGTTCGAAGAGCAGGCACGACAAACGCTCCGCAACCTGGAGGCCGTAGCGGCCGGCGCTAGCGCCTCGCTTGTCGACGCTGTCCGAGTCGCCGTCTACTTACGCGACATGTCCAACTTCGCCGCTGATGAACAGGGTCTACTCCGGATTCTTCCGCGACCCTCCGCCGGCCCGGACCACAATCCAATCCGATCTGCTTGGATTCGAGACCGAGGTCGACGCGATCATAGCGACTCGCGACTGACGCTGCCTTGGCGCCCTGCGTCGAGGCGCTTGGACAACGCAGCGGTCTCGCGCCGATCGAGATCGACCGACGGATCAGTCCTTACCAGGGCCGGAAAGGGAGGATAAAATGACAGATGAAGCTGTAGGAAGGCAAAACCCAATCCGGCGAGATCGGCGACCCTATCACGACGCTCGAACTACTAAGCCTTCTCCTCCCTACGCTGGCAAGGCTCTCTCGAAACCGGCACGACACTTGTGGTCGAGAGCTTGCTCCTGCGCCACCAACTCTAGGACGCGCTCCGTCCCCGTCCTCGCCCTGGCCTCAAGATCAGAGACCGGTTCTTCTGGCTGGTGGTCCGGAGCATCTCGTCCTGGTCCGACCGGAAACCGTCCTCCGCTGGCACCGACGAGGCTGGCAGCTCTACTGGCGCTGGCGCTCAGGCCATCAGCTGGGCCGGCCTCGATTGAGTCCCGAGATTCGGGAGCTGATCGCCACCATGGCGAGCGAGAACCCGCTCTGGGGCACCGAGCGTATCCGCGGCGAGCTCCTCAAGCTCGCCATCGCGGTCAGTTCTCGCTCGATCCGCCGCTACTGCCGGCGCCGACGTAGTCGTGCTCGAGTCGAACGCCCACCGCCGGGCCGTGGCCGAGGGGCTCGGCCTGCGCAACCTCGACCCGGCCGGCGGCAACGTGGCCGGGTTCGTCGACGAGTGAACGGCCGGAGCCGGAGCCGCCGTAGCCTTCGAGGTCTCCCCCCGCTCGCAGCCCGGCGTGGACACGGCCGTCGAGCTCCTGTCCGTCCGTGCGCGCCTCGTCGTGGTGGGATCGACCCGGTGCTGCGTTCGGTCAGCCTGCACCGCGTTTTCTGGCGGGAGTTGAGCCTCATCGGCGCCCGGGTGTACGAGCGCGAGGACCTCGAACGCGCCGGCGAGCTGGTCGACATCGGCGCGATCCCGGTGGAGACGCTGATCTCCCGCGTCGTGCCGCTCGAAGAGGCCGCGCGCGCCTTCGAGGCGCTCGAGGAGGGTGGTGACGTCGTCAAGGTCCTCATCGACTGCCGCGGCGAGGGCGCATGACAGTGTCGCCCGCCAACCCGTTCGACCTCTCCGGCCGCCTGGCGGTCGTCACCGGCTGCCGGCGCGGGATCGGGCTGGCCATGGCCACGGCGCTGGCCGCCGCCGGAGCCGACATCATTGGTGTCAGCGCCAATCTGGAGGTTGCGGGCAGCGAAACGCAGCGGCAGGTCGAGGCCCTGGGCCGGTCCTTCGTCGGACACCGGACCGACTTCTCCGATCCTGACGCCGTCGCCAAACTCGCCGCCATCCTGACGACCGGTGGGCGGCCGGTGGACGTCCTGGTCAACAACGCCGGCACGATCTTGCGCATCCCGGCCGCCGAGCACACCGACGAGGCGTGGAACCACGTGCTCCAGGTAAACCTGACCTCTCAGTTCGTGCTGACCCGCGAGGTCGGACGCTCGATGCTGGAGCGGGGTCGTGGCAAGGTGATCTTCACCGCCTCGCTCCTGAGTTTCCAGGGGGGCATCAACGTCCCCGGATACACGGCGGCGAAGTCCGGCATCGCGGGTCTCACGCGGGCGCTGGCCAACGAGTGGGCCGGCCGCGGGGTCAACGTCAACGCCATCGCGCCCGGCTACATCGCCACCGACAACACGCAGGCGTTGCAGGACGACGAGGTGCGGAGCAGGGCCATCCTGGAGCGCATCCCGGCCGGCCGGTGGGGACGTCCGCAGGACCTCGCCGGGGCGACCGTTTTCCTCGCCTCCGCTGGCTCGGACTACGTTCACGGCGTCGTGCTGCCGGTCGACGGCGGCTGGCTCGGACGATGAGTGACCGCGCCGCCCGCGACATCATCGTCATCGCATGACGCTGCAGCTTCGCCCCGCCGAGTCCTGCCGGTTCGATGCCGTGTCCCTCGGCGAGGTGATGCTGCGTTTGGATCCTGGTGAGGGCCGGATTCGCTCACCACGGGAGTTCCGAGTCCGGAAGGGCGGTGGCGAGTACAACGTGACGCGCGGCCTGCGGCGCTGCTTTGGAATGCGCACCGCGGTGGTGACCGCGTTAGCCGACAAGGAGATCGGACGACTGATCGGGGACCTGATGCTCCAGGGCGGCGTCGATACCTGGCTGATCCGCTGGGTTCCCTTCACCGAGCGCGGGTTCGGCCTGCGCGGCGTCCTGGGTGTCTCCGATCGCGGCCACACCGCGGCCAGGCGACGTCGACTGGGACCACGTCTTCGGCACCCTCGGCGCACGTTGATTCCACACCGGGGACATCTTTGCCGCCCTCTCTGAGCCCAGCGCCGAGATCGCCGCCGAGGCGATGGCGGCGGCACACCGACACGGCACGATCGTCTCGTACGACCTCAACTACCGCCCGAGCCTGTGGAAGGCCATCGGTGGCCCGGCCCGCGCCAGGCGGTCAACCAACGCCTGGCGCATTGGGTCGACGTGATGATCGGCAACGAGGAGGATTTCACTGCCGGCCCGGGTCTCGAGGTGCCGGGCGTCGACGAGTCCCTGCTAGAGCTCGAGGCCGAGGGCTTCAAGACGATGATCGGCGCCGCGACCGCGGCCTACCGAACTTCGCGGTGGTCGCCACCACGCTGCCCACCGTGCGCACCGCCACGGTCAACGACTGGGGTGCGATCGCCTGGTCGGCCGACACCGGGTTCGTTACGGCGACGCACCGCTTGGGCATGGAGATCCTGGACCGCGTGGGTGGCGGTGACAGCTTCGCGTCCGGCCTCATCTACGGCCTGCTTACCAGCGGCGACCTGGCTGCTGCGGTCGAGTACGGCGCAGCCCACGGTGCGCTGGCCATGACAACCCCGGGAGACACCTCGATGGCGAGCCTCGCCGAGGTGGAGGCGCTCATGCGCGGGGCGGAAGCTCGCGTGCAGAGATGACGTGGCGGTCGGTCTGGCGTCCATCGACTGAGGCGCTGCCGTAGAGGTGGGCGTCCGCTCCCAACTTGTCCACGCATGCCCGCGATCGCGCTTGCACCGATCTGAACCGGGATCTCGCCGAGCATCGCACCCGCCCACGTTTCCTCCGCCGATACGGGCGTCCGTCTCTAGCGACTGACGGGCCCACCGCGGTCGGCACGCGACGTCGAGGTGGACGGGCCGAAACCCGGCATGACTGAGGTTGAATTCCTCGGCATGACCGAGGCTTTGACCAGAGGGGCCGGGCGCTGCCATGCCTGCGGGGGCCCGCCGCATGCTCCTTTAGGATCGCACCATGACCACGCTGAGTGTCGTCGGTCACCGGGCCGGCGTCCACGTGTCGGTCGTGTCCCGCGTGCTCAACGGCGATCCGGGGTTGCGGGTTCGCGACGAGACCCGCCAGCGCGTGGAGCGTATCGCACGCGAGCTCGACTACGTTCCTAATTACACTGCTCGGGCACTGCGACTGGCCTCCTTCAGGCGCGATCGCGCTCATCGTGCCGGACATGACCAACGCGATCTTCGCCGAGGTGGTCCGGGGCGTCGAGGACGGCGCCGGTGAGCTCAACCTCAACATGCTGCTGTGCAGCGCGGAGCGGCTGCAGCCAGGTACCGCCTTCCTGCGCCGGCTTGCGCGTGAGTGTCGTGTCGACGGCTTCTTGGTCCAGCGCCGCGACGAGGCTCAGCTGAAGCAGTTTGACGCGATCGTCGAGCGCACAATCCCCGTCGCCCTGCTGAACTCGTGAAGCTCACGCCGGGGATCGGTAGTCCTCGACAACGTCGCCGGTGCGCGGATGGCGACCGAACACCTTCTTGAGCTGGGGCGCACCCACATCGCGCTCATCGGGTGCGTGGTCAACAGCTACGCCGTCCGCCGGCGCGAGCAGGGCTTCGACGAGGCACTGTCGCAGGCCGGGATCCGGCGGCGCAGCTCGCGGTGCGTTGGTACCTGAGCTACCCGGCATCTAAGTCCATGGACGCGAACCTCTCGTCGCGCGGCCGCACGTCGAAGCACCTCGATCGCGTTAGAGAGCGTACAACTGTCGTAGCGTTTCAGTTGCTCGAGGACGTCGGTCGAGACGATCTGCTTCACGAATCCCGTGCCGCGGACTTTCGCAACCCGTGGAGCACCTCTTTGGATGTGTCTAACAGCACGTTCGTGTCAGTCACGACGCTGAGCATAAGCACACCGTTCTGGGCCCATAGCCGGCCCTGCTCGACGCCCGAGCATTGGATGCCGGCGACTTTACCGTGGCGGCCGCAGGCCGCAATCGTGGCATCGATCAACTGCCGGTGCTCGTCGCCCTCAGGCGCATAGTTAGGCGGGGCGCCGATGCTCACCGCGAGGTCGTTTGGACCGATGTAGATTACGTCGACGCCGGGAACCTGCACGATCTCGTCCACGCGCCCGACGCCCGCCGCGGTCTCTACCATGACGCAGCAGATCACGCCCGCGTTTGCGGTCTGGACCGTGTACTGTTCGAGCATGAAGCGACTGCGCACCGGCCCCCAGCTGCGGTAGCCCGCAGGTGCGTAACGGCAGGCTCCGGCTGCCTTAAGCGCCTCCTCCAACGAGTTGACCATTGGGATAATCACGCCCTGGGCGCCCGCGTCGAGCGCTTTCATGATGTAGTCGGGGGCGTTCCACGGCACGCGCACGAGGGCCGCGGTGTCGGAGGCTTGTATGGCTTGCACCATGCCTACCATGTCCGCGTACCCGATCAACCCGTGCTGCATGTCCACCGTCACATAGTCGAAGCCGGCCCGGCCCATGACCTCCGCAGACCAGGCGCTCGGGATTGTGCACCAACCGCCCCACGCATGCTCGCCTTGCTTCCACATCTCACGCAGGTTGCGCATCTCTCAGCCTCACTCCCTTCACGACGTCCAGCGGTACACGGTCTTCAGGACGCGACGCGCATACTCCCGCATCATCTTGAGCCAGCCAGCCAGTTGACGGAACGAATGCATTCCCTCTACGGGCGGCACACCCTAGGTCCCGTGGCGACTGACGTCTCGGCTGTCTACGTGCCGTCGACGCATCTAATCGCCTATCAATTGCACTGCTCTGGCGCGCAGAGCATCGTAGATCACCTGCGTTGACGAAATCCAGGGAGAATCTTGGCGCCACCCGAGACGCAAGCCATAATCGCCTCCTCCGTAACCACCTACAATACGGGCCGCCGCTTCTGCGTCGGGAAAGTACAGGCGTCTCTACACATCTCGGGAACTGTTCGCCCTAGGACGACTGCCGTTCGCGGCAACGATCTCGACCGTGCGTTCCCCGATTGATCGAGTCACGTCACGATCCCAATCGTATGAGTATCGTAGCAGTTGCAGTACGTGGGTCGTGTCGATGCGAGTGATTCCGGTCACTTTAGTGAGCCGGTAAGAAAGTCTCGGTGCTCAGCTAAAGAGCTTCGCATAAGAGGGTGACAAGCGGGCCATGATTGTGCGACCATGGCCACATGCACTTCAGCTCACGTCCCAGCACTAGATCTCAGCCTGCACGAAGTGGTGGTTTGCGGCGCGACCGAGTGGCGTTAGAGGCTCGCCGC
>CAAGKR010137206.1_pt1 | contig 18932 bp, 13 predicted proteins | sample 2556971 | NCBI WGS metagenome assembly CAAGKR01 (sample SAMEA5207829, study PRJEB30636) | soil metagenome | biome: forest; feature: boreal; material: soil | place: USA | collected 2011-09 | depth 1 m | reverse complement strand
TCCTTCGTGTTGGTCTCGGCCTTGAGCTCGTCGATCTCCTTGTCCTTGTCGGCGCATTCCTGCTCGAGCTCGGCCTTGATCGACTCCATCTCGCGCTTGCGCTCGTCGGCGGCGCGCTTGAGATCCGTGATCTCGACGTCCTTAAGGTCCGTCTCGGACTTGAGCTCCTCGATCTTGTGCTGGCGTTTCACCCGGTCGCTCTTCAAGGCGAGAATGCCAGGGGTCGCCGCCCTTATGAAGGCCACGGTCTCCCCCGAAAGCGGATGGGATTCAATGACCTCGTCGACAGGCCCTTCGCCGGCAGCGAGGATCCGCTCGACCCCCTTGATGACGTCGGAGGCCGGAATGGTCTTCACGCACGGACCGTCGCCGAAATGGCAGTCCCAGTTGCAGCCGAAGCAGGGGAGGGGTTGGACAAGAGAGACTCCCTGCCTTGCGGAGGGCCGGAACCGCGGCCAGTGGCCCCCGCCGAAGACCCCCACGACCGGCCGGCCGACCGCGGCGGCCATGTGCATCGCGCCGGTGTCATGGCCGGCGTAGAGGCGCGACTCAGCCAGGAGGGCAGCCAGGAGAGGAAGCTCGCCGTTCTTGCCGAGCCAGGTGGCCGGCCGGCTTCCGCTCATCTTTGCCGCCTGGACAGCCACCTTCTCCACGGCGGGCGCCTCGTCCTCATGGGCGAGGAGGAGAACCGGCATCTTCCTCTTTGTCTGAAACCAGGCAACGAGTTCCGCGAAATGGTCGGTGGGCCATGACTTCACAGCTACATTGACAAGCCCGCCTGCGAAAACCGCCGCCCATTCTCCGGTCTTCAGGCCGCGTTCGGCGAGAATCGACCGCGCACGGGCACCTGCGTCTTTTGGCACCTCGACCGCTGGAAGCCTTCTCTCAAGCATTCGGCCGATCAGTTTTTCCGCAAAACGGTGTTGGTTCTCCACATCACCCAATGCATTTTCCGCAGGCACCGTTTCCGTGAAGGCGGATCCCGGGTCAACACCCAGGTCGATCTTCAGGGACTCCGCAAAGATGGGATCGACCTCGGCTGCGCCCATGACTGCGCTGCGGACCGTCTTGAAATGGGAGGCGACGGCGATCTCAAGCCACGTCCGGTTCAGCGCCGGCGCGAGGATGAGGTCCGGCTTCATCGCCGTGAGTTCGTCAAGGAGCGCTGCCAGCGCGTCGCGGCACGCGGACGGCCTCTGCTTGAACGGATCTAGCCGGGCGACCTTCCATTCCACCGGTCTCGGAAAAAGCGGCTGAAGGCTTTCGTAACCGTGCCTGACGACAATGACATGACGTGCATCGGGCCATTCCGCGAGGAACAATCGAAGGGAGGCTGTGAACAGGACCAGGTCGCCGATTGTGTCGGGCCTCAGATAAACAATGGTCTTGGGCTTAACGGGCACTTAAAAGGGTCAATTCACATCATATGCGGGGGGTGACGCGAGCCTGTTTTTGGCACAGCCCCATTCGGTGCGCAAAGGGTTTATGCTGGCTCAGCCAACGTTGCGTCGCATGCGCAAACGGGGATGGCGAGGGCTTTTTGCGACGACTTGAAATCCACGGATCCCTCGTGGGATTCTGCGGTCCATCCGCATCCTTTGGCTCGGAATCTTGCCAGCCAGTGACCCCCTCCTACCATCAAAGAGATGACACGTGCGCCAGCGGCCGGAGATCGGCCTCAAACCGGAAATTCATTGGCGCACTGGGCGATCATCGCCGTGGCCCTCTGCGGCGTCATCGCCTTTTACGCGTGGGACGTCGCACCGTCTCAAAGGATCTTCGGCCCCCTCAATGGCGACGGCTCCTACTACAGTCTCTTGGTCAAGGGGTTTCGGGCCGGCCATCTGAATCTGCAGGTCGACGCACCCCCGGGCCTGCTGAGCCTCAAGGATCCCTATGACCCGAAACAGAATGCCCAATATGGGATGCACGATGTCAGCTTTTACGGGGGCAAATTCTATCTCTATTTTGGGGTCACGCCCGCGATTGTCCTCTACTGGCCGGTCGCGGCCCTGTCGGGCCACTACGTGAATGACGTCCAGGCGGTTTTCCTCTTTGCAAGCGTCGGATTCCTGGCCAGCGCGTTCATCCTGCTCCAGATCCGCCGCCGTTACTTCGCAAGCCTGGGGGCAGCCGCCGACGTGGGCGCGGTCCTGGCCGCCGGCCTGATCACGATGGTACCGGTCATGCTGAGGCGCACCCAGGTCTACGAGGTCGCCGTCTCGTCGGCCTATGCCTTTTTCGCCCTTTACCTCCTGGCCTTGTACCGGTGCCTGCATTCGAAGCGTAAGCTTTCGTGGCTCTTCGTTGCGGGCCTTTGTTACGGACTGGCGATCGGATGCCGCCCCACCTATCTTTTCGGCGCGGTTTCGATCCTCCTGCCCATCTTCCTGATCGGCCGCTGCGATCCGGGTGAACATCTGAAGCCCATTCCACGATTCACCGCGCGGGCCGTCGCCGCACTCGTGCCCTTGGCGCTGGTTGTCTCGGGCCTTCTCCTCTACAACTACCAACGCTTTGGAAGCCCATTGGAGTTCGGCCAGAAACTGGCGCTTTCCGGCTCCGAAGAGACGCAGGTGACCCATTTCAGCCTGTCCTATGTCTGGTTCAACTGCCACGCCTACCTCTTCGCGCCGGCACAGCTGAGCTCGTATTTTCCCTTTGTTCGCGTGGTGTCGCTGCCCCCGCTGCCCACCGGGCACTACGGGGTCGAGGACCCCTACGGGATTCTTCCCGATATTCCGTTCGCTATACTGGCCGCGCTGGCTCCCTTGTCGTGCGTCCGCAGGTGCGCCCTCGGAGTTTTCGCGTCGGCGGTGGCCGTTTCCTCGGCGGCTGTCGCGGCGATTATCTTTACGTTTCAGTTCGCCACCAACCGGTACATGGTCGATTTTCTGCCAGGCATCATCGTCCTAAGCGTCATTGGGTTCTGGGGAGTTGTGGAGAGCTTCATTGGCGTCGCCCGTAAAATCGCCGTCGGTGCCGGCTGGACGCTTCTTGTCTGGTCGATCCTCTTCAACGTATTCGCGGCCTTTGGCCACAACGAGCTCCTTCGCATCAATGATGCCGCCGTTTTCCACAAACTGACGCATGCCTTTGGCTGGCCGCGCTCCCTCTATGACAGGTCGACCGGCCGCACCTTCGGACCCCTCGAGCTCACGCTCAAATTTCCGACGAATAAGGTGGGCCAGGTCGAACCTCTGGTCGTCACCGGGACCGAATTCCTTTCGGATTACCTCTATGTCCATTACACCACAGCCGACAAGATCCGGATCGGATTTGAGCATGCGGGATACGGCGGCCCGGTGACAAATCCCATACCCTTGGATTATTCCGTCCCGCACCGGCTCATGCTCGATATGCCCCCTCTCTATCCGCCGATTGGGGACCCGTATTTTGACGGAGTCATCCCGAGGGTGCTGGGCGTTTTCAGCAACCGCCTCCGGGTGTGGCTCGACGGCCACGAGATCATCGACACGCCCCAACGGTTTCATCCGCCCTTTCGCACGCGTCCCGGGATCGGAGGCGGGGACAGCGATCAGGCCGCATTGGGCCGAAGCTTCACCGGAGAAGTCCAAAGGGTCCGGTCGATCCAGCCTGATTGGGACGCACTGACCAAGGTCACTCGCGCAGGGCCTCTCGTCATTTCGCTCGAATTCCCCGTCGGTCGCGCAGGGGGCCATGAGCCTATCGTCACCAGTGGGGAACCGGGGAAGGGCGATGTTCTCGTGGTCAATTACCTGGACTCAAACCATGTCACCTTTGCGCTGGACCACTGGGGATATGGCGGCCCTGTAAGCGGCCCCGTTGAAATTAGGCCCGGGACCCGTCAAACCCTTGAGGTCCGATTGGGGTCGTTTTTCCCCGCATCAGGCCTCCCTCCCAATGTTCCGATTTCCCAATGGAACGCGGCGGCCGAGAAACTCGATTTGATCCTCGATGGACAAAACGTCTTTGACGTCAAGACGCCGTTCTATGAGGCCCAGGCCGACGAGGTTGTGGTCGGGCGAAACTCCATTGGCGCTTCCAGCTGCGTCGCCGAGTTCAGCGGGCGCATCTTCGGCTCCATCCGATCGGACCTTAAATAGCCGCGATCTCCCCGGCTACTTCGATCTGCCGGTCAGCCGCTCGATCTCCCACCACCGGTCGTTTGATTCAAAGGCCTTGTCGAGAAGCGCCTGCGCGAGTCGGCCGGTGGGACGTCGGGACGTGGCCGCAACTATAGCCGCCTCGGAGTGGGTCGGAAGGGGAGACCGGCTGGCAGTGAAAAACATGTCGTAGGCAAAAATCGGGTTGGAAAAGGCTACGTGTGGATATCCTAGCCGCGCGAAGAGGGCGCCCGCTGACCGCCGGCTGTAAAGATAGAGGTGCTCGTCCTGTTTCTTTTCCATATGTTTTAGGAAAAGGTCTCCCGCCGCCTTTAGCTCTTCGTAAGTGAGGTGCTCCTTGTATTCCGGGGTCTGGACAACAAAGAATCCCTCCTTCGAAAGGAGGCCCGCGCAGTGGCGCATCGTCGCCACGGGATCGGGAAGGTGCTCGAGGACATCGTTCAGGACAATCACGTCGAATGCGCCCTTTTCGAACGGCTGCTTTTCAACCTCGCCGGCCAGCACCGTGACGTCAAAAAGCTCGTGGGCAAGGCGTGCCACGCCCGGGTCCATCTCTGTGCCAACTGCGTCGAAGCCCGCCCACCCGAGAAGGGCGACATAGCCTCCGTGGGCGCAGCCTATCTCCAGGACCTTTGAGGGCGGAAGACGGCGAGAGAGAAGGTGTCGAAGCCAGAAGGCGCACCGTTCGGGAAGGTCCAGCCGCGCCCGGTTTCGAATATCCGGAAGACCGTGGTGCTCCGTCTGGCGGCCGAGCCAGTAATCCTCATTATAGAGACTGGAATTATAGGTGGCTGTGCTCACGAGCGTCCCGCAGGCACGGCACACCTGGTAGTGCTCGGAGAATGGCTCCAGGTTCGGGTGGCCGCACCAGCAGGCCCTGGCGTTCTTTTTCTCGCTCATCGACTAAAGGTAGCTGATGTCCATCGGGAGTTGGGCAATGCCATAGAAAGGCTGGGCTCCAGGCGCGTGGTGGGCAACATTGAGCGGCCCGAGGCCCCCAATCCTGTCGTGGAAGGTTCCGACGTCAGGGTTCTGCTCGTCGAAATCGGCGGCATCGAGCGAAAGGGTATAGGCGCCGGGCTGCAGGTTGAGCGCAATCCGGAACTCGAGGAGGATCTCCTGGCCCTTGGAGAGCGCTGGCAGCGGGAACCGCAGCTGGGCCGTCCCCGCCGCGAAAACGAGATTGCCCATGCGGTCATGGATCTGGATCCCGACCGAGGGCCGCTTGATTTCGGAATGGGCGACAAAGAGGACCCGCACCGCGGCCCGGTGCATGAGCTCAAAGTCCCAGGTCGCGGCACCGTGCCCATCGACGACAGCGGCTGCCGCAATCTCGAGCGCCTTGTCCCCGTGCCTGGACTTGGCCGTCGACACGATGTCGATCGACTGGATCGACTTCCGGGCGCCGGGATCAACGGGCGGGTGCTTCCCGGGCACGGCATCACCCACTTTCGCGGAGGGCGTGTGAAGGTTGAAGTATCGGCTCACGCATTCCTCAGGTGCGCCGTCGAAGATCAGCCTGCCCTCTCCGAGAAGGAGGGCGCGGTCGCATAGCGACTGCACCGCGCCCATGTCATGCGACACGAATATGAGCGTCGCGCCCCTGTGGACGATCTCGCGGATTCTCTGGAAGCACTTCTGCGAAAAGAAAACATCCCCGACGGCGAGCGCCTCGTCGATGATGAGGACGTCGGGCTGCACGTTTACCGCCACCGCAAAGGCGAGCCTCATCATCATTCCTGACGAATAGGTCTTGACCGGCTGGTCGATGAAGTCGCCGATATCCGCAAACGCGGTGATCTCCCCCATGCGGGTCGCCATCTCGGCGTGCGTGAATCCGTAGATCGCGCCGTTCAGAAACACATTTTCCCGGCCTGTGAAATCGGGGTTGAAGCCGCTTCCAAGCTCAAGAAGCGCCGAAACCCTTCCCGACACGCCTATGGAGCCGCTCGTGGGCACCAGGGTGCCCGCAATCAGCTGGAGGAGCGTGCTCTTCCCTGAGCCGTTTCTACCGATGATCCCGGTCGCCTCGCCCCTCCGGATTGAGAAGCTGACATCCCTGAGGGCGTAGAAGTCCCGATATTTTGATGCCGCGCGGCCTCTCACCGCCCGATGGGCGGCCGAATCCTTTGGGAAAATGCCGGCAGCAGCCTCTATCAGGGGTCCCGTCAGCCGCGAAGAAGGGCTGTCCCAGATCCTGTAGGCCTTTGTGAGGCCTGCCGCCTCGATGAGGGGATCGTTGGACATTCCCTTAGATCACGTCAGCGAACGCCGGGCGCAGCTTCAGGAAGGCCCAACGGCCTATTGCCAGAGATGCGACTCCCGCCACATAGGTGTATCCGAGCGCCCTCAGGTTCACCGGCATTCCCCAGAGCACAGCCTCACGCGCAAGAACCACCGTCTGGAGGAAAGGATTCCACTTAAGGAAATGCCAGAGGCCCGGGGAAATCCGGGAAACCGGATAGAAGACCGCGCTCGAGTACATGATGATCTGGGCGACAAACGGCATGGCCTGAGCCAGGTCTCGAAAAAAGACACCGAGGGCCGCTAGAAGCCAAGCGAGTCCCGCCGAAAGCATCAGGAGCGGCACGAGGATGACCGGAAGCCACAGCAGTCCCAGGAACGACAGGCTGTTGCCGATCGCGACCCAGCCGCCCAGGGCGAGGACTAGCCCGATCGCCAGATTGAACCAAAGACCGCCCGCCTGCGCCAGTGGCAGGATCTCCAGCGGAAAGACCACCTTCTTCACGAGGTTGGCATTTCCGGTGATGAGCAGGGGCGAGGCTCCGAGCGTTTCGGCGAGAAGCTGGTAGAGCGTCAGTCCCAGGAACATGGCCATCGCAAAGTCCTTGAGGGACTCGACGCCAGGGTTGCGAAAATGGCCGCCAAAGATGATGCCGAAAACGACGAAATAGACGCTCAGCATGAGCACCGGGTTGGCCACGGCCCAAAGGATTCCCAGATAGCTTCCCTTGTACCGAGACTCTACTGAGCGAACCGTGAACTGCCACCAGAGGTCGCGCTTGCGCGCAATGCCCGAAATGGGCGATGAATGTCCTGGATGGCTCATTTTTGGCCCTACCACGACCGCACGGAGAGGGTGTTGGAGTCAACCTGAACTGGGCCGCAAACGCCAGGCGGAGGATTACCGGGACCCTGTCCGTTATGGCGACTTGCGGACGGGGATGCCCTTTCGGTATGCAGAAGGGCGCAACCGCATGGAATCCCTATCTGAATCCTTTTCCGGCAAGCGGGTCTTTGTCACCGGCCATACCGGCTTCAAGGGTTCATGGCTCAGCACGTGGCTTCTGGACCTGGGGGCGATTGTGACCGGATACAGCCTGGCGCCCTTGACGAAGCCCGCGCTCTTCGCGCAGCTTCGCCTGGCATCCCGAATGGATCATGTCGTGGGGGACGTAAGGGACGCCTCGGGCGTCTCAAAGGTCATGATGGCTGCGAGGCCCGACTACGTCTTCCACCTGGCCGCCCAACCGATCGTGCGGAGTGCGCACGACAATCCTGCCGAGACGTGGGCGACCAATGTGATGGGCACGGTGAATATCCTCGAGGCGCTCCGGGGGCTAAGGACCTCCTGCGCGGCCGTCATTGTCACAACGGACAAGGTCTACGGAAGACGGCCCCGGCCTCACACGGAATTCCATGCCCTCGGCGGCACCGAGCCCTACGGCGCGAGCAAGGCTGCGGCAGAGCTTGCGGTGGAGGCTTGGCGCGCGTCGTTTTTCCCGGTGGACGCCGTGCGCCGGGGGCGCTTTCCCAGGATCGCGGTTGCGACGGCGCGCGCGGGCAACGTGATCGGGGGCGGGGACTGGGCGACCGACCGGCTGGTGCCGGACATCGCCCGGGCACTCGGGAAAGGCAGGAGGGTGACCCTTCGCAGTCCGTCCGCCATTAGGCCGTGGCAGCATGTGCTGGATCCTCTGGCCGGCTACCTGACACTTGGCGCACGGCTTCGGGACGCCCTGACAATGGAACGCGCTTCGATGCTTCAGGACCTCTCGGGCCCGTTCAACTTTGGGCCCGCGCTGGGCGACCACCGCTCGGTGCGCCAGGTCACCGAGGAGATACTCAAGCATTGGCCGGGACGGTGGTCTGAGGCGCCGGTCTCGCGCGCGGTTGTGGAGGTTGAGGTTCTTCGCCTCCACGCAGGCAAAGCGCGAAAGATCCTGGGCTGGCGCCCCAAATGGGGCTTTGAAGAGGCTGTCTCAAGGACGGTGGAGTGGTACCGAATGGTCGAATCGAACTCGCAGGCGGCGCTTGTGACGGAGAGACACCTGTCGGATTATCAGGGCAAATAGCGCATGGCTGGTCCCCAAAGTCTCGACGAGTTGGCGAAACAAATAGAGAAGCTTGTGCGCTCATATTCCGCGAAGGCGCACGGCGCGAACAGGCCGGCCGATTCCGACTCGGTTCCCTTTGTGCCTGGAACAACGCCGGTTCCCTATGCGGGGCGCGTATTCGGCGCCGACGAGGTAGCGGCGGCTGTGCGGTCCACTCTTGAGTTTTGGCTGACCCTCGGACCTCAGGGCGACGCGTTCGAAAAGGAACTTGCGACGAGCCTGGGCGTGAACCGCTCGATCCTGGTCAATTCCGGCTCATCGGCAAACCTGCTGGCCGTCTCGGCGCTGACGTCGCCCAAACTGCCCGCGCAACGGCGCCTGCGTGCCGGCGACGAGGTGATCACCTGTGCCGCGGGGTTTCCGACGACTGTGGCGCCGATTCTTCAGAATGGGGCGGTCCCTGTGTTCGTCGACAACCACCCCCTGACAGGGAATGCGGATTGCACGATGCTGGAAGAGGCTTTCCGAAAGGAGAAGACGAAGGCCGTCATTTTGGCGCATGCCCTGGGAAACCCCTTCGACGTGGTTGCGGTCGTGGATTTCTGCCGCAGGCATGACCTGTGGCTCATCGAGGACAATTGCGACGCTCTGGGCAGCCGCTACCGGCTGCCAGGAAAGGAGCCCATGCCGACCGGGACGTTTGGCGACCTCTCCACTCAATCCTTCTATCCTCCGCACCACATCACGATGGGCGAGGGCGGAGCGGTGAACATCGTCCGCGACATGCGCTTCAAGGTGATCATTGAAAGCTTTCGCGATTGGGGCCGAGACTGCTGGTGCGCCAGCGGCGTCGAAAACACCTGCGGCAAACGCTTTGGCTGGCAGCTCGGGGAATTGCCGCACGGCTACGATCACAAGTATATCTACAGCCATTTCGGCTATAATCTGAAGCCGCTCGACATACAGGCGGCGATAGGCCGCGAGCAGCTGAAACGATTGCCGTCATTTGTGGAGGCTCGTCGCCGCAACTGGCAGGTGCTGAAGGACGGCCTGAAGGGGCTTTCCGAATATTTTGAGTTCATGGAGCCCACGCCGGCCAGCGACCCCGCGTGGTTCGGATTCATGATCCTCGTGCGGGAGCAGGCTCCGTTCTCCGCGGTCGAGCTTTGCCGGCACCTCGATGAGCGGAAGATAGGGAACAGGCGGCTATTTGGCGGAAACCTCGTTCGGCAGCCGGCGTTCGTCCAATTGCGCAAGGACAACCCCGCGGCTTTCCGCACTGTCGGCAATCTGGCAGGCGCCGACCGATTGATGCGCTCGGCGCTCTTCGTCGGAGTTTATCCCGGTTTGACGCCCGCGATGCTCGACTATGTGATCTCGAGCGTTGGCGATTTTTGCCGCTCTGCGCGCCAAAAGAACCCCGGATCCATATGAAGACAGTCATTCTCTGCGGCGGCAAGGGGACCCGGCTCCGGGAGGAAACGGAGTACCGTCCCAAGCCCATGCTTCCCATCGGGGGCCGCCCAATCCTGTGGCATATCATGAAGCGCTACGCCCTTTACGGGCACAAGGACTTCGTCCTTTGCCTCGGGTACAAGGGTGAGATGATAAAGGAGTACTTCCGAAACTACCGCTGGAATTCCCATGATGTTACAGTTTCGCTGAGAAAACCCCAGACACCGCGGTTTCATGGCTCGGAGCGGTCCGAGGATTGGACGGTCTGGCTTTGCGACACCGGCCTCGATTCCATGACCGCATGGCGCGTCCGCGCGGTTCGGGCGCACGTGGGGAAGGGGACATTTTTCCTCACCTACGGCGACGGCGTCGGGGATATCGACCTGCGGAAGCTGCTTGCATTCCACCGGAAGTCTGGGGCCGTGTGCACGATTACAGCTGTCCACCCCCCGGGACGATTCGGCGATCTCAGTCTGGGGGCCAATGGCAAGGTCAAGGCGTTCAATGAAAAGCCCCAGACCGAGAGCGGGTACATCAATGGCGGCTTCATGGCCTGCGAGCCTTCGCTCTTCGACTATCTTCCTGACGATCCGTCGTCCATGCTCGAGGAAAAACCCCTCCGGCGCCTGGCCTCCGAGGGAAAACTGGCCGCCTATCGCCACGACGGTTTCTGGCAGCCGATGGACACCCATCAGGAGTTCACCCGCCTGAACAGGCTCTGGGACGCGGGCAAGGCCCCCTGGGGGGAATGAGCGCGGAGAAGCAGCTTCCCGCCGACGATCTGGACTATGTCGTGCGGTCGGGCGAGGCGCTGTGGGACAGCCTCAGGGGGCACCGATTGCTGATTACGGGCGCCACCGGGTTTTTCGGGCGATGGCTCCTCGAGAGCCTTCTTGAGGCGGACGATCGCCACAAACTCGGCGTTTCCATCATGGCACTTTCAAGGAATCCGGCCGCATTCCTCGCCAGGGTTCCCCACCTCTCAGTTCAACGCGTCAATTGGGTCACGGGATCGGTTGCGACGCTTTCTCCTGAGATGTTGGGGACACTGCGCCTCGACTCGGTGATCCACCTGGCAACCGAAGGCGACATGAAGGCGATCTCGGACGACCCGCAAGCCGCCAAGGGCGTGATCGTTGGCGGAACGCGGCAGGTCCTTGACGTTGCAATCCGCCTCGGCGCGCGCCGGTTTCTATATACGAGTACGGGGGCCGTCTATGGGCCCCAGCCCCCCGACATCGGGGCGATTCCCGAATCCTACACGGGCGCTGCGGATCCAAACGACCCTGCGCAGCCTTACGGGCGCAGCGGCGCTGAAAAACGGGCGGCCGAACTCCTGTGCGAGGCCTATGCCAAGCGAAGCGGCCTGGGCACGGTCATAGCGCGCTGCTTTGCCTTTGCCGGACCCGCGCTTCCGCTCGGTTCAAAATTTGCGTTTGGCAATTTCATGGGGAACGCACTGGCCGGGGAACCAATCGTCCTAAAGGGTGACGGGACGCAGGTGCGGACCTATCTCTACGGCGCCGACCTGGCAGTCTGGCTTTGGACGCTGCTCATTAAGGGAGAACCGGCGCGTCCCTACAATGTCGGGTCCGAACAGCCGATTAATATGCTCGGCCTTGCAGAGATCATTGCGCGCGAAGTGGGTTCCTGCGGAATCAAGGTCAGAGGCATTGCGGTCCCGGGCACGATTCCGGAGCGCTACGTCCCGTCCACGAAACGCGCACGTGAGGGCCTGGGCCTGAGCGAGAACTTCACATTGCCTGACATGGTGCGGCGAACCGCCGCGTGGCACCATTCCAACGGGAAGCATTGACGCGTGCCCTGTCAGGCTAACTCTCATTCCATGGCGTCGAAGTATCTGTTCATTTTCGAGATGGCGAACAATCACATGGGGGACGTATCCCACGGGATCCGCATCATTCGGGAATTGCGCGAGGCCTGCGCCGGCTTCGACTATCGCTTTGCGGTTAAGCTCCAGTATCGGGACCTGCAAAGCCTGGTGCATCCCGACTACCGGAAGCGCTTGGACCTGAAGTTCATCAAGCGGTTCACGGAGACGGCGCTCACGTGGGACGATTTTCGCCGCTTCAAGGAATCGATTGTCGCCCAAGGATTTATCCCGGTCTGCTCTCCTTGGGACGAGGCATCGGTCGACAAGTTGGTTGAGCACGGCTTCGATTACCTGAAGGTCGCCAGTTGCTGCCTCACCGACTGGCCGCTGGCGGAAAAGATAGCCGCCACCCAGCTGCCCGTCATCCTCTCGACGGCGGGGGAGCCTTTCGAGGAAATCGACCGGGTCGTCAGCTTTTATCAGCACCGCGAAAAGACCGTCTCCCTCCTGCACTGCGTAGGCGAATACCCGACCCCCGATGCGAGCTTGAACCTGAACCAGATTGACCTCCTGCGCCGCCGCTACGCCGGCGTTGAAGTCGGTTACTCGACGCACGAGGCGCCCACCCAATTGGATTCGGTGAAGATGGCGATCGCGAAGGGAGCCACGATTTTTGAAAAACACGTCGGGGTCGCCACCGAGCGGTGGCCGTTGAACGCCTATTCCGCGACGCCGTCCCAAGTGCGCGCCTGGATTCAAGCGGCGGCTCATGCTATCGCCATGACAGGCGTAGCGCAACACCGGCATGCCTTTTCCGAGAGGGAGAGCCTGACGCTTTCTGAGCTGCGTCGGGGCGTCTTTGCGGCCCGCAACATCGCCGCCGGCGAGGTAGTGGGTGTTAAGGACATATTCCTGGCGATACCGGCGGCTGCCGGGCAGCTGGTCGCCAATGACCTTTCCAAATACACGGAGTTCACGGCTTCAAGGGCCGTTGAGGCCAAGTCTCCAGTAATGCAGAGCGGCGTGACGGCAATCGACACCCGCAGCGTGGTTCACGGGATCGTTCGTGACGTGAAGGCGCTCTTGAAGACCTCAGGGGCGGTCGTCCCGACGCAGCTCGAACTTGAAATATCGCACCATTACGGGATTGAGCGTTTCCGGGAGACGGGGTCGGCAATGATCACCGTGATCAACCGGGAATACTGCAAGCGGCTCGTCCTCATGTTGCCAGGACAACGCCACCCCGAACATTGGCACACTCTAAAGGATGAGACGTTTCACCTGCTCCACGGCGAGGTCGAGCTTGTCCTCGGTGGGAAGAGCCGCGTTTGGGTCAAGAATGACGTCATTGCCATCCCCCGGGGTATTAAGCACGAATTCTGCACGTCGGTTGGAGCGGTGATTGAGGAAATCTCATCCACACATAGTGTGAATGATTCTGCCTATACGGATCCCGGGATCTCCGCCAACCTGCAGCGAAAGACTTTCGTCACAAATTGGATGGACTAGAGCTGGCCTCGAAACATTTTTTCAAATTGGTTATATGGCCTCGCAAAGCGCGCTAGCGAATGAGATCCGACGCTTCGAAAAACAACGGAACCTCCTCGTTGTCTTAGCGGCGTGTGCCCTCCTATCAATAACTTTTGCGGTGCCACAAAGGGTTGCAGTCTATCGCGAGCATAGGTCGCTTAACGCGCGCCTCATCGAGTTGCAGGCTTCAATCGTGGCAAATCAGAAGCATGCAATCGAGGTGCAATCAGAAATCGCAAACGATCAGCGGGAAATAGAGAAACGTCTTGCGCGATGAGATTGAGCATCGTTCAAGCGCAGAGGGATCAAGCGTTCTCGTGTTGGATTTTGGCGATGTCTATAGCTGGAGCCGTTTTCTTCTCCGTATACGGATCTGTTGAGGCGAAAGAGATCAAAGCCGTGCGTATGGAAGTCGAAATTCACGAAGGTCTGTTGCGCGATTCGCAAAAATACCTACAAGAGAACGAAAGCGCATTGGTCGGTGTTCGAACGGCGCTTGAATCGTTGGGGACCAACGGCCGGAAATAGTCATAAGATGAAGGTATCGGACTACGTCATTGATTTCATCGCGCGCCAGGGCGTGAGGCACGTATTCATGTTGCCGGGCGGAGGTGCCATGCACCTCAACGATTCCTTAGCCAAGTCGTCAGCAGTTCGGTTCGTCTGCAATCTGCACGAGCAGGCGAGCGCCATCGCTGCGGAGGCCTATGGTCAATTTGCCGGGCTTGGGGTGGTCATGGTCACAACCGGGCCAGGCGGTACCAATGCAATCACAGGCGTGGCTGGCGCATGGCTCGAGTCCACGCCCATGCTCGTGATATCGGGCCAGGTGAAGCGCACGGACCTTGTTGGAAGCCGGCAAGTCCGCCAGGTCGGTTTCCAAGAGATTGATATTACGAAGGTAGCTGCGCCTATAACGAAGTTTGCGGTAGTCGTGGATGAACCGCAACGAATCAGAATTTGCCTTGAGGAGGCTGTTTGGAAGGCCACACACGGACGCAAAGGACCGGTTTGGGTCGACATCCCGTTGGATGTCCAGGGAGCCGACGTCGATGAAACTGCATTGAGCGGATTCGTCGCTCCTGAGGTATCGCCTGCGGACGAGGATTCAGTCAAGTCTGCGGCGAAGAATACGATCGAAATCCTGAAGCAATCGAAACGCCCTGTTGTCTTAGTTGGAAACGGGGTGCGGCACGCTGGCGCGATTCGGCTGTTCATCGATTGGGTTGAAAGCATCGGAATACCCGTCCTGACAACGTGGAAGGCCCTTGATTTTTTGCCTGATTGTCACCCGTTATACGTCGGGCGGCCTGGCGCAGTCGGCCAACGCGCGGCGAATTTTGCGCAGCAGAAGAGCGACGCGTTTATCAGCATCGGCGCGCGTCTCGACTACGGACAAACGGCATACAACCACGCCAATTTTGCCCCAATTGCCCGCAGGGTCGTGATCGATATTGACCCACATGAAATTGCTAAGCTTCAGATGGAGATTGCCGTGGGTCTGGCCGCCGATGCCCGCGATTTCCTCAGACAGATTGCAGATCAATCCGAAGCGGTTTCTTTTCCGGATTGGGGTGCTTGGCGCTCCCTGTGCCTGGCCTGGAAGGCACGGTTTCCCATCGTTCTTCCCGCGTATCGGTCGGTGCCTTCCGGAGTCCACAATTACGTTCTGATCGAAACTATCGGTCATCTCCTGCTAGAGGGTGACATCCTCGTGCCTGGGAGTTCTGGCGCCTGTAGCGAAGTGACGGCGCAATCTGTTCCCGTTTCCAAGGGATGCAGGTTCATAAACACGCACGGGCTTGGCGCTATGGGTTTCGGGATTCCCGCTGCGTTGGGGGCGTGCTTAGCATCGGGCGGAAAACGGACAATTTGCGTTGATGGCGACGGCGGATTCCCGATGAACTCTCAGGAACTGCCGCTGATAGCCCATCTGAAGCTACCAATTAAGTTCTTTGTGCTCAACAATGGCGGTTACGGATCCATTCGGGCCACGCAGACCAATTATTTTGAGAGTCGATTCATGGCCTGCGATGCCCCTTCGGGCCTGATTCTACCCGACATTGAAAGACTTGCTGCGTGCTCAGGGATTTCATTTGCCCGAATTTCCTCCCAGGACAATCTCATCGAGTCCGTACGCTCAGTTCTAGATGGGCCAGCACCTACAATCTGCGAGGTCGTCATGGCTCCCGGTCAATTCACACAGCCGAAAGTGTCATCGAAGCAGCTTGTTGGCGGACGAATGCAAACGATGCCCATGGAAGACCTTTGGCCATTCCTGGAGCGAACTGAATTTAACTCGATAATGGCGGAATGACGAAATTGTGCCGATGACGAATTCCGAATTATTGTGCGACGAGTGTTCTAGTTCGCCAAACTTGGCGTTGCGGGCGACGAGCTGGACGTGTCGCAGGGGAGATGGGCGACCGTGAGGCGGGGAAAGGCAGCGGGTGCCGTTTGCCTCTACCGTCGCCTCGAAGGTATTTGGACGATTCCGTTGTATCTTCGCGATGCACTGCCTCGACACCGATTCAATTTGCTAAGCCATTTCTACGAATGCCATGAGTTTGTGTTCCATGCTGCCTCGCCTGCGACCGGCGCGCCCGTCATATGACTGACACCAACTCAAGATCGTGCCCGGTCTGTGGCGAGTATGGGCGCGAGCTTATCCACCATCAGCGATTTCGCGACGGTCCGCTTGGCGATGGCTACGAGATTGTGGTTTGCGCTCATTGCGGCGCCGGGTTCGCCGATGGAATAGCGACGCAGTGCGAAATGGACCGCTACTATTCCGAGCATTCGAAATATGCCTTTGCCGAGGCAGGCGGTGCCGAATCGCCTTGGGACCTCAAGAGGTTCGAGGTCATTGTTGAACAGATCAAGAAGCACCTTAAGCCCGGCGGCGCTCGGATCCTCGACATCGGTTGCGCCACCGGCAGCCTGCTGTCGACGCTTAGAGCACACGGATATCAAAACATACTCGGCGTCGACCCGTCTCCGGCGTGTGCAGTGGCAGCGAAGCGCCTTCACGGCGTTACCGTGCGGACGGCTACATTCGCGCAGATGCAAGGTTGGGACGAGCGCTTCGACCTTGTGCTCACTGTTGGGGTCTTGGAGCACCTGAGAGACGTCCGGGATGCGGTGCGGATCGCCGGCTCTCTACTAAAAGCTGGGGGTATGCTCTATTGCGCTGTGCCAGACGTCGAATCGCTGGCCGATTGCCCCAACGCCCCATATCAGCAGTTTAGTGTCGAACATGTTAATTTTTTTTCCGCTTTGTCGCTGAACAACTTGATGGCGAACCTCGACATGCAGGTGTTGGAATCTACCCGATGGAAGATAGAATGGCGCGAAGGCGTCATCGAACCGATTGCCAGCGGCCTATACAAGAAAGGCTCAGGTGCTTCGTCGCAGTTTGACCATGGGACCCGTCCCGCACTGAACCGTTACCTTGAATTTTCTGAAATAGGCGACCTTGGGATCTTCGCCGTAATTGAACTACTTTGCAGAACCCAAGAACCGATTTTGGTCTGGGGAGCAGGAACCCTCGCCCGGCGATTGCTCGCAGTTTCAAAACTCGCGGACACCAATCTGGTCGGCTTCGTCGATTCGAACCCGCATCTCCAAGGCGAGCGACTCGCCAACAAGCCAATATTCCGGCCAACGGATGTTGAGGTTCGCGGTCAGAGTATTTTGATTTGCTCCATCACGTTTGAAAAAGAGATCGCTAAGGCGATCAGCGAGCTGTCTTTGCAGCCAAGGCGCATAATCTTGCTGTCCGGACTTGCCACCTGATACCGCTGCGCTGTCGCAAATTCGAAGCAAATTCTTGAACCGCCTATTTATACTTGGCGTAAGGGGAGGGCGGATGCTAGCCACGTTCGGCTTTGTAGTCCTTGCCTGCCGCTTTCTTGTCGTCGCCGCAAAAAGCGCTGATTCTCCAATTGCGTTCGGCTTGATTGTGGCGGGCACTGCCATCCTGACGGCATTTAAGCCGCTGGATGCGTTCATTGCAGTAAGCTTGCTCATTCCCCTCGTGTTTGGTTTGGGCCGTGCCGGACTATTGGCTGTGCTTTCGCCAGAGCTGCTCATGTTCTGCGCTTTCGGGGTCACATTCGTACTTCAAACAGCCATCCGTCCGGCAACGCGCCAAGCTTTGTGGGGGGAAATTGCGTTGTCTCGCGGGTGGGTTACCTGGTTTGTGGCGATCGTAGACCTGTTTGCCGCTTGGACCATCATCTCGTTCGTGTGGTGGCTCAATGGCACATTTAGAGGCACGAATGCGCACTCCTTTCTTTCGACGCAGGGGACATTCAATTACAGCGATCCCCTTTTCCCCGTTTCCGATACGCTTTTCTGGATGACCGGCTGGTTCTATCTCCGGCTTATGCTCTTCATATCTGGCGCCGCCAAAAACGCAGACGAAGTCGGGGGTGTCGAAATCTCGGCAGCGCCTGGTACCGTTGCGGACCCTTGGCTCAAGGGAGTTATCTTCAGTTGGGCCTTCTGGACAGCGATTTTCCTTTCGATCCAACTCGTCTTAATGATCCCCGACGGATTCGCCTACAACATAACTTATTCCATCCCAACGGGGATGTTTCACGACCCGCATTCAATGGGAAGCGTTGCGGCGTCCGCGGGGCTGGGTTTTTTTGCAGCGGCTTGCAGCCAGCGTTTCCGGCCCGCAGCAGTGCTTTCCCTATTGGGTCTCACAATGATGCTCATTGTAGCGATATCATATTCCCGAGCCGCATGGTTCGCCGCAATCGCATCATTGCTCCTACTTTCCTTTGCTTGGAGGCCTCGATCGGCCACGCTCCTAGCTTTCTTCACGGCCTTGGTGATCGGATTACTTGCGTGGAATGCGGACTATGTCATCAAGCTCAATCATCGCTATCTAACTAGGGTGATTTACCTCGTTCGATTGGATAGGCTCTCGGAAAATCACGAGGCCCGACTTGTGGTCTATCGGAGGGCGCCATCCATGATAGCGGCTCATCCATTTCTTGGGCACGGCCCCGGTTCGTCGCGCGTCGCGAGCATCGCTTACGTGTCGCAAACTGACACTTGGGGTCCTGATTTCTTGCATAACACCGTGCTGCAAACGGCGGTCGAGCAAGGTATTCCCGCTGCGATACTCTTCGCATTGATCTTGGTCTTACCGATCGCGACCGCAGCCCGCCATTGGCCAACTGTTCGTAGTGACCCACTAATATCGGGTGCCGCAATCGCTGTTCTTTCCTATCTTTTGACCCAGCTCACATCAAATTCACTGAATATCTATGTCGACCAGCAGTTCTATTTTTGGAGCTGCGTGAGTATACTGGTCGTACGGCTTTCACAGCAACGCAGAAGCCTGCAAAGTACACGCCCACAAATCACGAGTCATTCTTGACGAAATGAGCCTACTGGGAAAATCCCATGTTTGGAGTCGTCTTGAGTGTGTTGGCAACGACCATACGTCCTAAAGCGCCGTGAAACCCATTTCGAGGCCCTCCCCTAGGCGTCGGTTACCGACCGAGTGAATTAGGTTGGCGATACTAGGAGTGCCCAGCCTGAGAACATTCAGCGGCACCCTTTCTCATTGAATCACACATTGGACTCGATTGATGAAGAATGGTGACCGGACCGCATTTGTTGAGCCACTCGGAGTGAGAGTCTGGGCGGGTTGTTGATCTCAGTTCTGGTTGTGGTTGCTGGTGGGGA
>CAAGKR010271544.1_pt1 | contig 18935 bp, 15 predicted proteins | sample 2556971 | NCBI WGS metagenome assembly CAAGKR01 (sample SAMEA5207829, study PRJEB30636) | soil metagenome | biome: forest; feature: boreal; material: soil | place: USA | collected 2011-09 | depth 1 m | reverse complement strand
CTTGGGCCCCGTCCCCTCTGGCCGCTGGGATCAGGACGGCGACACGTTGGTTTGCCATAGCGCGAGATCGGGTCCACGCTCGAAGAGGTCGACATTGGTGGTTGCCGGCGGGCAGACGGCGCTCGGATCCGAGGTCCACTGTCCTCCAAGACCCTGCCAGATGCCCCAACCGGCGCCGGTGTTACCGAGGCGGTACAGCGCGGAATCGCTTCCGACGGCGAAGACATCGAGATGACCGGCCGTGCAGGAGGAGGCGGCGGGACCTGAGATGAAGTAGCCGCCAAGTCCCTCCCAGCCGTGCCAGCCAGTCGTGTCCAACCACCGGTGGTAAAGCGCGTTGTTGGTGCCCCTGCCAAACACGTCCACTCGATTCGGCCCCGAGGAGACGGCAGTGGGGTCGGCCGTAAGCCTTCCGCCCAGACCCTCCCAGTCGTGCCAGCCGCTGCTGTCGTACCACTTGTGGTAGAGGGCGCTGTCGGTGCCGACGACGAATACGTCCAATCGCCCATTGGCCCAGGACGCCACCGCTGCTCCAGTGAGAAGGCGCCCCCCTAAGCCCTCCCAGTTGTGCCAGCCGGCGCTGTCGTACGACCGGTGGTAAAGAGCTCCGTCGGTGCCACGGGCGAACACGTCAATGCGATTGGGTCCCCAGGAAACGGCGGCGGCGCGAGATGTCAGGCGCCCGCCAAGCGACATCCACCCACTCCACGCACTGCCATCCCACGTCTTCTGATACAGCCCGCTGTCGGTCCCGACCGCGAACACGTCAACTCGGCTCGAGCCCCAGGATGATGCCGCCGGCGCCTGGATCAGCCTGCCGCCCAGCGAAGTCCATGGCGTGGTAGGAGTGAACTTAGCCGCAATCTCATTCCACAGGTCGGGGTAGCCCGAGTCGTAGCCAAGGGCCCACATCCCGGTTCCGCGCAGGTTGTTCGAGTTGACCAAGTCGTACTTGATCCCCAAAGAGGCGGCATTGTCGTAATAGAGCTCTCGCGGGCTTCCCAGATTGGCCCCACACGGATCTCCGGTTTTAGGGCTCCACCAGGCGGCCCAGGGCGACTCGCCGTAAGCGTCCCAGCCGTTAGTGAGGGCCACGTGTCCGCATGTGAGCTCGCTGACCACGTCCGAGTAACCCTCCGCCGTCGCTCCACTGGTGACGGTCGAGTTGGGGTTGCCGTTCACTGTCGACCATTTGTAGCCGTAGTACGGCACGCCGAGGATGATCTTGGAGGCCGGCGCCTTGGACAGATATTGGGACACATCAAGTGTGTCGTTGAAGGTCCAGTGAGTCATTGGAGAGTTCGGACCGGCCTGGCCGGGCATGTTCTCGAACACAGAGTCGTAGGCCATCACGAACATCGCATCGACAACTGGGGCCAGATCGCCGATTCTGAAGATACCGCCGTCCCAACTTGCGGAGCCTGCGTAAGTATCGATGCTCACCTCCGCTTGCGGCCATTTAGCGTGAACCGCAGCCGACAACTCGGTCATCAGAGTCGTGATCCCGACTGGGATGTCAGGGAAGAGGGGAGAGCCCGAGCCCTCGAAGTCGACGTTTACGCCGTCCAGATTCTTGGACGCGATCGCCGCGACGGTCTGCTGAATCAGGGTCTGCCTTGCGCCGGTTGCGACCACGTTATTGATCGAATCGTCGCGGAAGTCTTTGATGACTACGACGACCCGGTCGCCGGCGGCATGCGCCGCATTGATGATGGCCGTCAGATCGGCGCTATTCCACCCCGTCCAACCACCACCCTGGGTCGCGAAAGTGCCGTCAGGGTTCACGTCGAGTCCGAAGTAGGCGACCGTGCTGAGAAGCTTGAAGTTCCATTCGGAGTATTTGCTGAGGTTCCAGTAGGGTGCGAAGCCGAAGATCTCGCGTCTCAGCGGGGGATTTGTAGCCGGAATCAGGCGCGGCGAGGTAAGCGAAGTCGCGGGCGCAAGGTTCAGCTGATCAGACGCGTGGTGCGCGTCCTCGATCGCATGGAGCCCTGGGCCGATTGCACGTGACGGTGCCGCGTGGGCAGAGGCCGTCGTGGGGGCCAGCCCGAGCACCGAAAGGAATACGAGGGCTAGAACACGTTGCAAGAGAGTGCATTGTAACCGGGTGTTCGCAATTCAGCCTGTTGCATTCCGCCTCGACCGTATACGCGAGATAGCTCAGCTTTGCCGCCTCGGGCCGTCATGAGACGCTGCTCGGATGGCGCCTGCCCAGTCGCTGTGGGAGCCGCCAGATTGTCTCCCGCAGGTCAGGACCAATCAAAAGTAGGGACACTGCCAGGTAAGCGGCCGAGGCGGCCATGTAGGCCACGATCAGCGCCGGCGTCGAATAGGAGTGGGGAACCACCGCGAGAATCCAGACGGCACCGTACGTCAATGCCGACAGGCCGAAGACTTTCACGACGTGCGCGTACCAGCTCCTGCCGCTGACCCCGAGGCACTCGCGGCAGATCCTTGGAATCATGTAGGCGTACAGGAAAAGGTGATAGACGATCCAAGAGGATGCCGCCCCGGTCAACCCGAATAGGTATATCAATGTGGTAGTCACTGGAATGACCACGAAGAGTGCGATGAAGTTGGCTCGAGATGCGATGTCCGGCCTCCCCGACGCCACCGCGAATGTGTAGGGGATGTTGACAGTGGCGCTCATGAAGAATCCGAGGCACAAGAGTGCCGTCGGCAGAAGGAGCACACCGGCAACTTGTCGGTTGAAGAGGTAGGTGTATATCGGTGCGGCACCGAATACGGCTGCCGCAAAAAGAGGGACCATGCCGTAGCAGATCAGGTCCTGGAGTTTCCGGTACTGAACCAACAAGGGTCGCGGATCGCCGAGCCGGTGCAAGCTGGAAAATGACGGGAGGGCTGCCTGGGAAATGGCAGCCGCCGCAAATGAGATCCGTACGACAACCGTCGAGGCGAAGCTGTAGTAGCCGACGCTCGCAATCGGCAAGAGCTTGCTGACTACGACCTTGTCGAACTGGATCAGCACCATGTTGAGCAGCGAAAGGGCGCTGAGGTGTGCTGTAAAGCGGATATTCCTCTGCACCACCGCATGGAAGTAGGTGGGAACTAATGCGCGCCAACCGAACAAGCGTCCGGCGATGGCCATGTAGGTCAGCGTGCTGAGCACCGCGGTGGCCGCGATCCACTCGACGACCCCGTAAGCATCGCCGCCTCTGGCAAGAATCGCGATGGTGCCTAATTGTTGAACGGCCGAAGAGCCGACATCGATGCTGTTGTTGAGCTCCATCCGCTGACGGCCCTGGAACAGGCTCGAGTAAAGCGCGCGGGGCAACATGATGAGGGTGGTTACGCTCAGCAGCCTGAGCATCGTGGTTGCGGTGGTGTGATCGAGGTTCTTTAGATTGATCCACCGGTCGACCAGGACCGGAGCCGCGAAGAAGACAGCCAGCATCAGCGCCAAACCCAATGTCCAATAGAAGAGCGACGCCGTGCGGATGAGTTGCATGACATAGGCTCGTTCGGCGTCGTAATGCGCTGACACCTCACGTACCGTCGTGGACAACACTCCAAGCTCAAGCGCGGTCGTGAGTACGCCGGTCAGGACCAGGTTGAAATAGATGATCCCAAAGGCGTCGGCGCCGAGCCGGCTGTAGATGAACTTGACGCCGACAAAGCCAAGGACAAGCACCAAACCCTGGCCCGTGACGTTGTACGCAACGTTCCTGAACAGCCGGCTCATGTTTCGGGTGCGTCGATTGACGCCAGCCTCATCGCAGCTTCGGCGATTTGATATGTGTGTTCCACATCAAGAGGAGGCGTGAAACCACGATGCGGAGGGAGTCGCGCGGACACGAGCGGACGAGGCTCGCGTACCGCACCCACCGAGGGGGCTGGGCTTCGATACCCGAGTCGAATGTCCAATCCTGAGCCGCGACCAACGAAGCCATCGTCGCCGGGTGGACACCGGTAAACGTCCTCAGGTGGCCGAGCTGACTGTATGCCTGGGTGGGCTCAATCTTCTCGGCCTCGACGAGGTCGGTCTCCGCACCTTCGGCCTGGTAGAAGCGCGCTATGTGTTGCGTCTTCGCGGCCATCACCGCAGGGGGCCGTGCCCATCCGTAATGGAAGACGTGCGCCCCTGAGTCGGCCCTGATCAAGCGTCGCATGCGCGCGCCGGACTGCACCTTGAATCCGGCCGCATCACCTACCGAGACGATGCCCTTGCGGGGCTTCACGGCACGAACCTCTCGCCGATACCACCTGCACCAGTCGTCCTGGATTGTGGAGTACGAGCCATAGAAGTGGACGTATGAGAAGGACAAACCCTCGGTAGCCTGGTCGAGGTGCGCTCGAAGACGGCTCCGGATCAGATCGATCTCCTCCTCTGACAAGACCTCGTCCGTCTGCAGATAGACCGCCCAGTCGCCGGAGCAGCGGGCCAGCGCCAGGTTGGTTTGCTCCGAGAGCACGACTCCACCATCACGTTTGGTCATGTCCCAAACAGTGCGAAACGGCTTGATCTTGCTGTCACCCATGCCGTTGACAAGGTCCCACGTAGCGTCTTCGCCGTCACCGATCGCAACCACAAGCTCATCAACGAGGGGCAGCAGGGAGCGGATGGACTCCTCGATCGGGTACCGGTATTTGATGGCGTTCCGAGCGATCGTGAAACCGGAAACTTTCACGGCACGTCCGGAACGATGCTCAATTGCACGTCGCGAAATTGGGCTGTGCCGGTGCCTTGGGCGCTGAGGACGAGCGCGATGGCCACCGTCGACGCAGGCGGGCTGAATGGTATGTACGACCGCGACCAGGAATCTGCGTGGGGACACTGATAGGGGGTGGTGCCAGGGAACTTGTAGATCCAGTGCCCGGCGGCATCGATCGGAACCGCATCGACTGTCTGCGTGCCCGAAAAGCCACTGTTTGAAAAGTCGAATCCGACCACATAGTCATTCACTGGACTGAGCTGAATCGTGAAGGTTGCGACCACTTTCGGATAGCTCGACGTTGGCGTCATGATCAGGTTGCCGCCGCCGACGCTAGCCCCTGGCCCAAACGCCCATCCGTTGGCTCCCTCCGCCCCCGTCTGGGGTTCAGAGACCAGATTGGGCCCTGGTGGAGCGCGGCCCGCGAGCACGTCCAGCAGCTTCACGGAAGCACTGAGTCGCGGCTCCAAAGGCATTTCCCAGTGCAGTACGGCGCGGGCCTGCATCGTGGGAGAGAGCCCGGATGCGGCCGGCTGCACTACATGGATGATTCCGGTCGCGTCAACGAAATCGGTCCTGACCTCCGTTGCGCTCCGAAGGGATGCAAGCTGCTCGGCCGATGGAAATATGACCACGCCCCACGCGACGCCCTCTCCATTGGCAAGCGTGGCTGCCGTGTCGCTGGTCAGCTGCATGCCATCGACCACGATGACCGGGGAGTGAAGTTCATGGAAGTAGTACTGAAAACAGATCACAGCCCAGTCTGAATAGTTACCTATGGCTAGCAGCACCGATCCCCGCGGGCTGAACGCAGCAATGTGCTCGGCGGCGCTCCGATAGTCCTCCTTAGGAACGTTGTAGGAGGCGGCGAGGGCGGGAAGTGCTTGCGCCAATAGTGTGCCGACGACAAGCAGGCTTGCGGCGGCAGAAGTGACCCGTAAACTTGGCCCTCCGTTCGGCCGGAGCCGATGAACCGCCACCAAAAGCGCGGACACGGCCGCTTCCGCCCCGGCAGCCATGACGACGATGGCGGTCGGCACCAAAAAGCCCCAGTACTGGATGTCAATCCCCACGATGGCGGGGCCTCCCGATCGCAACAGGATGAGCAGTGGAACCGCGAGGCTGGTTAGCACCAGGGCGGAGCTGCGCGCCCGCCCTCGGAACAGCCAGATGCCCAAGGCGACAAGTCCCAGGCAAAACGCCCCAAGCAAGGCACCCGAGATGCCTAGCCTGGCAAGCACATCGAGTACGTCTCCAAGGGAGGGCTCACCGGTGAAATGGATTCGCCCAGTCGTCACATCAGGCCGGCTGAGTGCAAGGTGAAGATACGGCAGCCATGGGGCATAGGCCGCGGCGACGAGGGCTGCGGACGCCACTCCGAGGCCAAGCTGCCTCGCCGCGGCCGGGGCGGGCTGGAGGACGTCCAGCAGCAGCCACGAAGCAGCGACGGCGAACGCTGCGGCCACCACCCCTACGGCCACAGCGAGTGGCGGGAGGGCATTGGCGGCTACCGAAGGTGACGGCCCAATCCTCAGAGCCAGGAGCGTCAGCAAGACAGCCGTTGCCCCGATGGTCGTCGCTACCACTTTGACCGGGCGAGTCTGTGTACGCAGAACAATCCCGAGGATGACGACCAGTCCGAGCGAGGCAATCGCGGTCGCCACTGCGGTTCCGCGATTCAGTTTTGCCCACGAGATGACCTCTGCAGCGTTCAGATATGAGGCGCTGAGGACTTTATGCCAGGGCACCAGGGCCGCCAAGGACCCCGCTACGACCAACACGCCGACCGTGGCTCCCTTGACGCGGTTGGGTTTCCCACGAAGCAGATCCACGCCCAGGCACGCGGCGACATAAATCGCGATCGCAGCCGTGGGGACGAAGGCGAGGTAGTGCGTGTAGAGGCTGAGGGCTGTGACGACTGCCAAACCAAGCCAATGAGTCCAGCGGCCGTGCGTCACGGCGGTGAACGCGAAATACATTTGCAGTGTGGTCAGGAGCATGAGCAGTGCATAATTTCGCGCTTCCTGCGAATACCAGACCGCGTCAGGTGAGACCGCCATCAGGAGGGAGGCGATCACTCCTGCGCGCCAACCGAACAGTTCCTTGCCAAGCAGGTAGACAGCGAACACAGTCAAGATGCCGGCGACTGTTGCCGGCAGTCGGAGAATGAACTCGCCGTCGCCCCAGGATCGCAGGAACCAGGTGATCATGGTGAAGAGAGGTGCCTGGTTGACGTAGACCTCTGATTGGGCAATGACCTCGCCGGGAGTGGCGAGATGAGCGGATTGCGCGGTAACGATTTCGTTCAGCCACAAGCTCCGACCTGTCAGCCTGTAGAACCGCGTAGCAGTGGCGAGGACCCCGATCGCGATGATGAGAACAGCTGGCCAGTTGAGACTCACGAGACGGGCTGTGTGGCTATGCCCGGCTCCTAAGGGTCGGTCCGTGCCGTCCATGGCGACCCGTTCTCTCTCAGCGGGATGTTGTGCGATGTTTGGTCGGGAGGTCAGCTCGATTTCCGCCCTGAGGCGAGGATTCCAAAGCTCGACACGAGGTTGAGCCGCCGGCCAAGGGTCTGTAGCATCCGGCTGTAGGTCGACCAATAGGAAACGGTTTGAACGTTCGCGAACGACATCTCCAACAGGCCAATTATCGCGGCACTGTCGACACCGTTGCGAACGACGTGATACTCGTCAAAGTCGACAACCTCGGATTGCGAGTAGACGCCGCGTAGGCGGCGCCACCGGGTTTTGAGCCCACGCTCTACATTTCCCTGGCCCGTCCGCCAGACGAAGTAGGCGGCACGCTCGACAAAGTGGTGACCGAAGGGCATACGGTCGTATCGGAGTGGATCTTGAAATGTCAGCAAGCAGCCACCGGGCTTGACCCGCGCCGCCGAACGGGTGAGGAGCCCAACGTAGTCGGGCACATGGTGGAGCATCGAGACGTGCGTAATCACATCGAAGGTCTCGTCACTCGAGTCGAGGAATTCGAGGGCATCTGACACCACCAGTCTGGGCTTGAGACCGTAACCGGCCGCCCTTGCGCTGAGGCTTTGAAGCATTGAATCGGACGCGTCGACCGCCGTGAGGCTGACTCTACGCTCGAACCATGGCGAGGAGGCCAGACCGCTCCCGGCACCAAGCTCCAGGACCGAAATGGTCTCTGGTGGGCGTCCGATCCGATGGATAGCTTCGTCGACGAGGGATCGGTAGATTTTGGCCACCGAAACGTGTTTCAGATGCGGCGCGCCATTGATGTAGCCGGTCTCGTCCAGGTTGTTGTAGGCACTGACGTTGGCTCGGAGGGCAGCCGCCTTTTCTTCGCCTGTCATGCGGGCGGGTACTGTATCAGACGTCTTTGACGCATTCTGATTCGTCGATTCTGGTTGCTTTCGACATGACCCTGCTTGAAGGTCGCGTCGGCGGTACGAGCGTATACGCGAATGCTTTGCGCAGAGCGCTCGCCGCCCGCGACGACGTCGAGCTCGAGGTCATCTCTGCGCGTGCTGGCGGGGCCTTGAACACGATCAAATGGATGGTATCCGGTGCACGAGCCCGAGTACGGCAAACCGAGGCTGTAGTTCTGCATTGCCCTGCGTTCCTCGCACCGTTCGAATCGCCGGTGCCGATGGTCCTGACGATCCACGATCTCTCATTGGGCCGTTTGCCGTCGGGTCACCCATTCGAGTGGCGCATGTACTACCGTTTCGTGCTCCCTCGACTGGCACAGAAGGCGAAGGCGATCCTAACGCCGACCGAGGCCACCCGAAAGGACGTGATCGATACTTTTGGGCTGCGACCCGAAATGGTGGTGACGACGTATCACGGCGTCGATCGGCGGTTCTTCGAGCTGGAGCAGCGCGACCGATCGATTTCCTCGCCATTGCCGGTCATCGTCTTTCCTGGGCCACCAATCGGACGGAAGAACCTCGACATCGTCTTGCGCTCTCTGGCATCGGCACCTTCTGGGAGTGTGCTGTCGCAGGCGCGCCTGGAGATCACCGGCGCAGCAGCCCGAGATTTCCCCCACTACCAGAGCTGGATCTCCCAGAACGGTCTGCAACCTCGCGTGAGATGGCTGGGTGCGCTGCCTTATGAGGAGATCCCTGTCGTGTACGAGCGAGCTGACGTGGTTGTCTACCCATCCTTCATGGAAGGGTTCGGTTTTCCTCCGCTCGAAGCCATGGCGGTGGGTACGCCGGTGGTCGCCTCAAACGCGAGTTGCCTGCCCGAAGTTCTTGGCGACGCCGCCCTGTTGGTCGACCCCGCGGACGACGCGGCCTTTGCCGCCGCCGTCGAATCAGTCCTGGGCGATGCGGAGTTGCGTCGCCGCCTGGCTTCTTTAGGCCTCGCGCGCGCCGGTAGCTTCACCTGGGAACGTTGTGCAGCTCTGACGGCCTCCGTGTACAGACGCGTTGCTGGGCTCTGACGAGCGGCTCGGTCAGGATGCCCGGCGTTCAAACACGGCGTAGCCGTTGCGAAGTGTTCGGTTGCATGCTTGCAGCTCGTAGCTCGGATCGGCGACGAGGCGCTCATAGTTGCCAAGGTTCTTGAAAGTCCCTATGTCGTCCAGCAGGATGAAGTCCGCCCCGTAGACCTCGTCGAGCTCAGCGGGACCGGTGAACTCGGAACCGTCGATAAGCACGATGCCGAACCTGTCGACGCCGTTCTCGGCCTTGATCCTTTGAATGCCGTTTTGTGACGGATCCAATCGACCGACGTATCGAATGTCCTGACGCAACCACCGAAGAACCTCTCGTAGTGGAACGCGATTGAGAAGGGACTGACGGTCCCGGTAAAACGACGTGACCTCCGCCTCGGTGGGGAAACGGCTCAGCGGCACCGACGTGAGGTTGTAGCACTTGACTCGAGGATTCTCTGCGTAGCGCTCGACGAGCTCCTTGTAGCGGGGCAGGGAGAGCTCCAGGCAAAAGAGAAGCGGTCGCGCGGGGTTCTTGTCCAGACCCTCGACGAACGCCCGCGTGCTGCCCGCGCCGGTCGAGGAGCCAATCTCGAGCACCGTATGAACGCTTGCGGTGCGAGCCAGCGAGCGGATGACCTCGTAGAACTCGTCGTCGACTATTTCTGGCGGGATCGTCTGGTCGTAGTCCGAAAAGGGCAGGAGCGTTCGACGCAGCTTATGTGAAGCTGATTGCAGGGACCGCACAAGCTTCGACATGAGAACTAGCAGAATATCCGCCTGGCAGTGCCGGCAGCGCGACACGTGTTCCGCCCCCGAGATCCCCACCCCAGTAAACTGACCGCCGTGCCGACGTCGATCTCAGGCCAAGGCATCCGCCGCCATGTGCTGGAGCAATCGAAGCGGGCCAACGTGGGCCACATCGGGTCGGCGCTTTCGGTTGCCGACATCCTGGCCACTCTCTATGGAGGAGTGCTCAGGGGTCGGCCCGACGACGCCAACCGCGACCGCTTCGTGATGTCCAAAGGACACGCCGCATTGGCTCTCTACGCCGCTCTACATATGGCCGGCCATATCAGCCACGAGGTTCTCGACACCTATTGCGCAGACGGCTCTGAACTTGGAGTGCATCCGCACCACGGGCTGGTCGGGGTCGACTTCTCGACGGGTTCACTCGGTCAGGGCCTTTCGATGGCCGCCGGCGCTGCTCTCGCCGCCAAGATTCAAGCCTCACTGCGGCGGGTGTTCGTTTTGGTGAGTGACGCCGAGTGCAACGAAGGCAGTGTCTGGGAATCGGCTATGTTTGCCGCGCACCACCAACTCGACCAGTTGGTCGCAATCGTTGACGTCAACGGCCAGCAGGCTCTCGGGTACACGACTGATGTGATTGCACTCGAGCCGCTGGAGGAGCGCTGGCGGTCCTTCGGTTGGGACGTCCACACCGTCGATGGACACGATCAGCATGCACTCGCTTCCACGATCGCCGGGCTGTCCGCACCACTGCCTCATGTACTTGTCGCGCGCACCACCTTCGGCAAGGGCGTCTCATTCATGGAGGGCCAGATTCGCTGGCACTACATGCCAATGAGCGATGAGCAATACGCCCTCGCGCTAGCCGAGATAGGGGGCTGAGCCAATGCGAAAGGCATTCGTTCGCACGCTGACCGAGCTCGCGGAGCACGACCCGCGAATCGTCTTGCTCACGGCCGACCTTGGCTTCATGGCACTCGAGCCGTTCATTGAGGCGTTCCCGGCGCGCTTCTTCAACGTAGGTGTGGCCGAGCAGAACATGGTCGGCCTGGCGACCGGTCTTGCAGAGGCCGGGATGATCCCGTTCGTGTACTCCATCGCGCCGTTTGCGACCCTCCGGCCCCACGAGTTCATACGTAATGGACCGCTACTGCACCGTTTACCGGTTCGCATCGTTGGCATTGGTGGCGGTCTGGAGTACGGCCCGAACGGTTTGAGCCACTACGCGCTCGAGGACGTGGCCATGATGCGAGCCCAGCCGAACATGACTGTGATCGCCCCGGCGGATTCGATGCAGGCCAGGCAAGCGCTGCTGGCCGCTACGGCAGTTCCTGGGCCTGTCTACTTCCGGCTCGGCAAAGACGAGACGACGACGGTACCTGGACTTGGCGGTGCGTTCGAAATGGGTAGGATCCAGCGCATTCGCGAAGGTCCCGACGCGGCGATTATCGCCATGGGGCCCATTGCGGCCGAGGCAGCGGCGGCGGCACAGTTGTTGGCAAACCAGGGCCTAGACTGCTGTGTTGCAGTCGTCGCAAGCGTCCATCCACCGCCGTCAGATGACCTCGCGCTTCTTGTATCAGGACGTCCGCTGGTGGTGACAGTAGAGGTTCATTACCTGAATGGCGGCCTCGGCTCCCTTGTCGCGGAGGTGATCGCCGAGCGGGGGCTGGGCGTGCGACTGCTCAGGCAGGGCGTGCGCACGATGCCGGACGGGCTGGTGGGAAGTCAGCGTTACATGGAGAGATCGTTCGGCTTGTCGGCGGAGCAACTTGCCGCATCCGTCATTCAGGAGCTGGCTGCCCGATAGCGTTCCTTGAGACCAGGTTGGCTTCGCATCCAGTCTGCGGTGAATCGCAAACCCTTTTCCAGGCCGATCAGGTCGCGCCGGCCGACGAGCTCTCGAAGTCGTGAGACGTCGGCCACCCAGGTCGGAGCGTCCCAGCTTCGGTCAGGCATCGATCCCCATCCTGGCTCGATGTCGATCTGGAGCACGTTTCTCGCGAGGTCGACCGCCTGGCGCAGGGTCGTCTGCACGCCGGTGCCCACGTTGAAAACGGCACCGGGTTCCTGGGCGTGGCGGGCGACGGTGAGGAAAGCGTCGCAGACGTCATCCACGTAGACATAGTCGCGGGCTGTTTCGGGGTTGGCGAGGGGGGGTAACCGGCCCTCCAGGCCGCGAGCAACCAACTGGGGTATGAAGCGGCGCGGCTCCTCCCACGGTCCGTAAACCGAATAGAGGCGCAGGGTGGTGATGGGCGCGCCGCCCGCGCGAGCGGCCTGCGAGCAATACCACGTCGCGGCGGCTTTGGCAACTGCGTATGGGCTGTTCGGCGCGAGTGCCTCATCCTCTCGCGCCGGGTGCGTCTTGATTCCGTACTCTGAGGAGGATCCGGCGTTCACAAACGCCTCGAACCCGGCAGCCAGGCAAGACTCCAGCAGGTTGACGGTGCCCAGGACATTCGTCCTCATGATGGCGAGAGGGTCGCGTTGCCAGGAATAAGCGCCGTGGGCGGCGAGGTGGAACACCCAGTGCGGCTTGAAACCCGACACCAAAGCTCGTAGACCGCCTCCTTCCTCGAGGTTGGCTTCGACCCAGCTCACCCGCCTGGATATGTCGGCCAGGCGCCATGGGTCGTGGCCTTTTCTCACCAGGAGCACAACCTCGTGTCCGTCTTTGAGCAATCGGCGCACCAGATTGGAGCCCACGAAACCGGTTCCGCCGGTGACCAAAGCGCGCTTCTGATTAGGCGCGGCGCGCGTTGAACACATAAACCGCGCAGACCAGTCGGTTGGCGAGGGGCAGCCGCTCAATCAACGGCTCGGCCATCTTGAGTAGTCTGGCCAGCCAGTCAGGGCAAAACATCGGGACAGCGATTCCGAACTTGCCACTGACCACTCTGCCACCGGCCGCTTCGACCCACCGGCGGAGGTGCGCAGCCGTGTAAGAGCGCTCGTCGTGCTCACGGTGATAGCGCGAGATCCTCTCCATGATCTTCAGGATCGGGCTGTAGCCGTTCGGCTCCAGGACAAGGATCTCGCGAGAGACACGGAGTGCCTCTCGGATCGTGGCCGCCGGATCACTGTCGTGATGGAGGATCGCCTGCAGGATCGCCACGTCGAACGCGTCGTTCGCATAGGGGAGGTGGTGGCCGTCCGCGGCCAGAAATAAAATGGGGCGTCCATCTCGCTTCGTCGCGCCGGCGCTGACAGCTTTCACTGCGGGATCGAGCGCGCACATCAGCGCCGGGTTGCCGCGATCCCAATAGCGAATTGTGAACGTGCCGTCGCCGCAGCCGATGTCAGTCACTCTGCGTCCTCTGAGATCGGTAAGTCCGAACATGAGATCGAGCCAGCGCTGAGTGGCCAGGCGGCTACTGAGCTTGCGGTCGAGAGCGTAGACATACCCTCCTTCTCGGTCGACGTCGCGATTGAAGATTTCGACCGCGCGGTTGGGGCTTGGTCCGCTCACGTCCTTCGCCCAATCGCGTATAGGTTGCCGAGGCGAAGTCGAAGGGAGGTGCGTCCGATCCCTGTGAGGTCGACCGCCCTCTCGATTTTCCGCTTGAGGTTCGCGGGGCCAGGTAACAGATGCAAAAGGTGGCGAAGGCTGAGCCGATTAGACGCGGCACCCGACTCGGGGACGTCGTAACCGTGCTTGTTCAGAAGGAGGGTCAAGGTCGCAGGGCTATAGAGGTAGCAGTGCTCTATGTCGACGATTGGGCTGTTCTCACCCAAGATTCGTGCAGTCAGCGATTGGACGTTGTGATGAAAGCAGAGCAGCACACCGCCAGGGCCCAGAATGGTGCGGAACTGGTCCAGAAGTGCGCCGGGCTCAGGCACGTGGTCGAGGACCTGAAATAGACAGACTGTGTCGAACTCGGCAGGTTCGAAGAGTCCCGGTCGCATGATGTCCGCAATGATCCAATCGCGCACCGAGGGATCAGCCGCGGCGATCGCGCTGTGGCTGGGTTCCACGCCACGAACGTGCCGGTAGCCCTGGGCCACCGCCTCCTCCAGCATGAAGCCGTTGCCGCACCCTACCTCCAAGAAGCTCTGGCCACCGTAGCTCTTCGCTTTGGCAAGGTAGCGGCCATATGTCTTGCGCAGGTTGGGCACCTCGGCTGCGTAATCGAAGGTGCTACGGCTGTAGAGCTCCGAGAGGCTGGCCTGATCCGCCGCCGGGTCTGAGCGCACGAGGCCGCACTTCCGACAACGAACCATTCGGTAATGGACCCGATCGGGGAGCCTCCGAGCAGAAAAAACGCGTTCATTGAAATCCCCGTCGTCGTAGGTAGGGGGATACAGCTCGTCTGCATTCCCGAGCGTCCCGCAAATCGCGCACAGAGTTGGTGCGAGCAGCACGCGCTGATGGGCGGGCTCAGTCATCGGTACGCGGCTTAGGCTGGTTGAGAATGCTGTCGACAATGTATGAGGGCCGCCGTTTCACCTCGTCATAGATGTGAGCCAAGTACGACCCGATGATGCTCAGGCATAGGAGCTGGGCCCCGCCGAGGAACAGGATGAGGATGATCAAGGTCGTGAAGCCGCTGGGCACGCTGCCAGGGTCGGCAAGGCGCACCACGACCTGGGCCACGATCGCGACGAAGGCCACGCCGACTGTGAGCAGGCCCAGCCATGTGATCAGGTCCAGAGGCACGTAGGAGAACGACAGAATCGCCTGTCGCGCCCACTGCATGTTGCGGAGGAATGAGTTGGTGGTGCGGCCGAACATGCGCTCCGGGCGCACGTAAGGCACGCCTACTTGCTTGAATCCGACCCAGGCCCTCAAGCCGCGCAGGAAACGGTTGTTCTCGGGCAGCATGTTCAGCGCATCGACGACCTTACGGTCAAGAAGTGAAAAATCGCCGGCGTCCACCGGCACCTCAACGTAAGAGGCCGCTCGAAACAGGCGATAGAAGGCCTTGTAGAAGAACCGCATATACGGAGGCGCCTCGCGGCTGATTCGTTGCCCGTAAACGACCGGGTAACCCTCTAACCAGCGCTCATGAAACTTCTCGATGAGTTCAGGCGGATCCTGAAGATCACCGTCCATCAACACAACCGCGTCACCGGTGCTGATCCGCATTCCACTGGTGAATGCGCTCTGTGAGCCGAAATTGCGGCTGTGGTTGATCACAACCACATTGCGGTCTCTGTTGGCCAGCTCACGCAGGACGTCAGCGGCGTCGTCCGGACTCGCGTCATTGACAAAAATGATTTCGCCTTCCACATCGATGCGATCGAACACTGCTCGCAATCGTTCATACATGTGGGGCACTGCCGGTGCGTCGCGGTAACAGGCCACGATCGCGCTCAGCTTGGTCCGGCGAGCTCTCTCCTGCCCTTTCACAACCGCTCGCCATCATAGACACGAGTGTTCCCCAATGCCACGGGGACGAGGCCCCAGAACCATTACCACAACTGTCATGATCAAACGCCGTGAATCATCGGCAACCGCTAGTCCGGCAATTAGAGAATCCCCCGACCCAGATCTCTTCGCCTTCATTGAGGGCATGACAGCCGCGAAGTGAGAGACCGGCTCCGCCGCCTCGCCAATAAGCCAGAGGTGGTCGCGTCCGTCGCGCTGGGGTGCGTCTATCTCGCGGTGACCGGCGGCCACAGCTACAGCATCGACGGCGTCCTCATGTATCGACAGGCAGTTTCGATCGTCCATGACCAGTCGCTGCGCTTCGGGGTGCCGATTTGGTGGGGCGACACCTACCTGACCAGCCGATACGGGATCGGGCTGTCGCTGCTCTACTTGCCGGGTGTGAGCCTGCTCTGGTGGCTCGGTCCTGCCATACCAACGCCACGAGATGGCTTCTATGACTGGGACCTCTTCTACCACGATCCCGTCTACGTGCTGACGGCCACGCCGGTTCAAATACTCTTGACGGTCGCCACCGCATATCTCGTCGCGCGGTTCATTCGCGAACTGGGCTACGGATCGGTTACCGCTCTGGTGGGGTTGGTCGGCTACGGGATCGGGTCTCCGGCGATGGTCTATGCGCGCGGTGATTTTGCTCAGCCGTTGCTTGGACTCTGTCTAATCGCCGCCCTCTTGGCCGCAGTCCGCTATCGAAAGTCCGCCGGCCGAGGTACTTTGTTCGCCGCTGCAGGATTTCTGTGCCTTGGCGTTCTCACCCGCCCGGTGGAGGGTTCATTTCTCTTGCCGGCCGTTCTGGCCCTGATCGTGCCCAACCTTTCTATAGCCCGCTGGCAGCCCGATACGTACCGCGCTGTAGTGGGGATCGTGCTGTCGTTTGCGGTTGCAGTCGCGCTCACGTTGCTTGTGAATTGGGGCCGATTTGGTTCAGTGCTGGCGACCGGCTATCCATCGACTGTGGGTTGGGGCACCCCGATTTGGATCGGCTTGCCTGGCGTCCTGGTCAGCCCGGCCCGCGGGATCCTCTGGCAGTTCCCGTTGTTGGTTCTCGCGCCGTTGGGATTGCGCCAACTCTGGACGGAACACCACCGTGTTCTTGCGGCCGTGCTCGCCGCCATGGTGTCAGGACTGCTACTCAACACCGCGCTCTGGATGCCGTGGTGGGGTGGGTGGAGTTGGGGCGCGCGACTCTTCGTCCCCGCTCTGCCTCTCGCGGCACTGCTCTCGGCTCTCGGCGCTACGTCGCTCCGGTCGAGGCGTCGCGTCTGGCTCCCCGCGCTGCTGACGCTGGGAGGGCTCGTATGGGCGATTCCGGGTACCGTCACCAACCTGCTTGGCGGCTACGCGGCGAGATACGACGGCAGTGCCCAGAGTTTCGCTCTGTCCGGCTACCCTCCGGTCGGGGCCTGGAGGTACGTCCATCACTTGCTGGCGCCAAGTCTGGGCGACGCCAACAGCGTGGACATAATTTGGTTTCGCCTGGCTCACGCCACTCACAACCTTTCGGTGGCTGTGCCTATGGTGTTACTCCTGCTGGCGTGCGTGCTGGCTTTTAGGGTGGTGCGCCTCGAGCGGGCGTCCGCTGCGTTGACTGAAGCGACTTCGGTGGCAACGCGGCCGGAACCCACGTGAGGCTCAGGAGAGCCCAGAACTCGAGACTCAGGTCATTCTTCCAGTAGGGAACGTCCACCAGCCCGTGGACCACGACCGCAACGAGCGCGAGCATCACGCCCAGGTGGACCGCTCGCCATTCCGGAGCAGTGCCGTGCGCCCAACCGCGCCATGTTCGGGCGAAAGTTACGACCAGGATGGCGCCGAAAGCGAACACGCCCAGGAGCCCGGTCTCGGTCCAGAAATTGAGCACGATGTTGTGCGGGTAGGTGAAGCGGTCGGGGTGGTATGGGTTCCAATAAGGAGCGACTGCCGTGGCGAAGCCGGAAAGCCCGGCACCGAAAATAGGGTGATCGCGCAGCATCTGAATGGCGGCTGACCACAGATGCGTGCGGCCGACGAGCGTGTTGTGAGGATCGTTGAGGTTGACCTCGGTCGCGACACGATGCCTGATTAGTGGAACCAGTAGCAGGGCCGCGCCTACAACCGCTCCACCGACCAGCAGCTGCCACCTTCGGCGATGGCTCAGCGCTAGGCCAACCGCCACGGCTCCGAGCGCCAGGTATCCGCCGCGGGAGAAGCTGAGCAGAACACTGACGGCACCCACGAGCAGAAACGCGCCGGCGGCGAGACGTTCCCGTTGATCCGTTCGGTGAAGCACTACTGCTCCCGCGAAGGCCATCAGCGGAACGAGATACAACGCGGTAGCGTTGGCCGTGTTGTAAATGACCACCGGAGGGGTGTTGACCACGTCATACGTGTGGTGAATCAGGGCGAGGACGACCACAACGGAGTTGGCGAGGCCAGCGATGGCGGCGCCGACAGCAAGCCCGCCGACGATCGCCAGGGCGCGCCTCGGGCTTGGGAGCGCATTGATCAACACCAGAAAGAAGGCCATCGGCTCGATGAGGTAAGCGCGGTACAGTCCGAGAGCGGCGCGATGATCTGGCGCCACCACCACGGACACGGCGCCGGCGATAAGAAACAAAACGGCCGGCCATGTCACGCCGGTTCGCAATGACGGGACGATGCGGCCCCTCAGCGACTCAATCACGAACGCGGCGACCGTCAACAAGATCGCATCCTCAAGGATGGTGGTGGGCAGCGGGCCCGCGCGCCAGCGAACCGTGTACGCAGGCGCGAGGGCGCAGGTGACTACTGCAAACGCGGTGGTGATTCGGTAGCGGACCGAAACCGCAACTGAGGCGCCCGCCGCGCCTGAAATCGACGAGCGATTCCACCACCTAGCCCGTGCGGCTACGCCACCGGGTTTTGAGGATGGGCGATCCATTCCGAGCAAGGTTAACAGCGCTCCGCGAGACCGGGCGCCGAGCCTGTCCGGGCGAGTACAGTCCTTCGAGTTGACGCGCACCTTGAGGATCGGTCTCGACGCGCACATGGTGGGCGGTCATGAGACGGGCAATGAAACCTACGTTCGTGGCCTAGTCGACGGTTTTTCGCAGCTGGACGGGGAGTGCGAACTTTACGTCTACCACGTTGGCTCACCATGGCTGACTCAGGTTCGTAATTCACGATTTCGACGCCTCGTGGGTGGCGGCGCGTGGATCAGGTTGGCGGCCGACCTTCCTTTGCGTACCCTGCGTGACGGTCTCGATGTGCTGCATACGACGTACACGACGGCGCTTTGGACCCGCTGCCCAATGGTTGTCACCGTTCATGACATTTCATACGCATTCCACCCCGAGTGGTTCTCGGCCAGGGACCTGCGGGTGCTGTCAAGGATGGTTCCGTGGTCAATGAGACGCGCAGCGCGCGTGATCACGGTTTCCGATACCTGCCGCGATCAGATCATTGAACGCTATGGAGTTCCAGGCGAGAAGATCGCCTGCATTCCGAATGCTGCAGGCCCCGCGGCGACACCGTTGGACGACGACACGGCGCGTGACTTGATCTCGAAGCGCGGGCTTGACCCGGACCGCCCATACGTGCTCGCAGTGGGCAATCTGCAGCCACGCAAGAACCTTGTCCGCCTCATCGCAGCAACAGGCAACTTGGCGGCGGCCGGCGTCGACGTTGACCTCGTGGTGGTGGGACCAAAACACTATCGGGGCGATGACGTCCTTGCGGTT
>CAAGKR010242267.1_pt1 | contig 18947 bp, 16 predicted proteins | sample 2556971 | NCBI WGS metagenome assembly CAAGKR01 (sample SAMEA5207829, study PRJEB30636) | soil metagenome | biome: forest; feature: boreal; material: soil | place: USA | collected 2011-09 | depth 1 m | reverse complement strand
TGCCACCGACGGAAACACCAGGAGCAAAGGTACTCACAATGCAGGACGAGCCGGAACCCGACGAAGCTGTCCCGGCGGTCCGGCGGGATATTGATGCGGTTCGCGGCGCGACAGGATGCATGGCGGCCGGTGCGACCGTGCGCGTTTACTCCCCGGCAAAAACCGTCGCCGATTGCTTCAAATTCCGCCACAAGATCGGCCTCGATGTCGCGGCGGAGGCGCTTAGGAAAGGTTGGCGCTACAAGAGATTCACGCTGGAACAGCTGGTCGCCTCGGCCCCCCTCGCCGGGTGCGCCACGTCATCCAGCTTATCTCGAAATGCTTACGTGACAGCAAACCAAAGTAAACGGCGGCAGAATACCAAAGTAAGTTTCGACACGAAACCAAAGTAACTTCGGTGCTGCTATGTCGCTGCCCCCTCAACGCGGCCCTGTCCCGCAACCGGCCAACAGCCCAGGTTACGGGCATGAAGAAACAAATCGGAATCCGTGGCAGGAAGAACGGCTAATTTGTCTATTGCTCTATCTTAACACCGGCATGAATATCTAGCCATGAACCAAAGAGAGGCAGTCGAACGCTTTCACCTCGTGTTCCTGCGCCATTTCGCGACCGTGATCAGTCCCGGCACGATCTGCCTCAAGGGCGGGGTGAACCTGCGTCTCTACCACAACAGCCCGCGCCTTTCCGAGGACGTCGATTTCGATGCGAGCGTGGTGGGCGTCGATATCCTGAAGAAGAACGTCAACAAGGTGCTGGCCAGTCGCCCGCTGCTGACTGAACTCGCAGCGGTCGGCATCACCCTGAGTGAAATCAAGCCAGCCAAGCAGACGCAGACTGTGCAGCGCTGGAAATTCCATGTCATCTACGAGGCGAGCCCCTTGCCGACCCGGTTGGAGTTTTCCCGTCGGAAAGATGCGCCGTTTGAAGACAACGTGACCGAGCCGCCGGCCCCGGCCTTGCTCGCGGCGCAACAGGTGGTCCCGTTCGTCTTCAACCACTACACGCCACCGGCGGCCTATCGGCAGAAAATCAATGCCTTGGCGACACGCACGCAGGTGCAGGCGCGCGATGTCTTCGATCTGCATCATCTGTCACGATATGCCGCTGCCGGGCGGGAAGCGCCGCCGGGGTTGGTGACACAGGCAATGGAGCAGCTCGGTCTGATCAGTTTCCCTATGTTCAAGGATCAGGTCGTGCCGTTCCTGCCCACGGACCTGGCCGTGCATTACGGCACCCCGGAAGCATGGAAAGCGATGTCGGAGAGAGTCTGGAACGATCTATCCGCGGCGCTACCGCCCTCCTCGCCATGACCACTCTGGGGTTTTATCGGAAGCTGGTCGGACAAAAGCGGGTCACGACGCGCACGGCGGCGCAGCTTGCCGGTGTCAGCATCCCCGCGGCTTCGATGGCGCTGCGGCGACTTGCTGCAGACGGATTGAGCCTGCCCTTGAAAAAAGGCTCATGGATCATCGGCGGCGCTGCCTCCAAGCCCGGCGCATTGGTCACGGCAGCGGCCGATCCGTATTTGGCTTATCTTTCCGGCTGGTCCGCCCTCCGTCTCCATGAACGGATTCAGCAGCTTCCCCAGACACAATTTGCCGTCACGCTTGGGCGTCCGGGCGAAGTGGAGATGGGCGGCAGTCGCATCGCCCTGCATCGCATCAAACCCGAGCTTTTCGGTGGCTACGCCTTTGATGCCCGCATAGATGGGTTTGTTGCCTCACCCGAGAAGGCGTTGTTCGATCTGGCCTATCTCACGGCGATGAACCGCAGCCGCGTCAGCGGGAGTTTGCCGGAGACAAATTTGCAAGGATTGCGCTGGAAAGAAGTTCAGGCCTGGCTGCGCCGCATTCCGACCCCGCGTGTGCGCGCTGCGGTAGAGCGCGCATTGAGCGCGATCCGCGAACAACACGCCGGGGTGAAAGATTGATCCCTGCAACAGTCGATCTAACTCTTTTTCTACTGCGCCGCCTTCACGCCCCATGCCATCAGTATCGGTTGTCCAAAGGTTGCCGAGAAATCTGTTTTTGCCTTCACTTCTCCGCACGTCGGTGCATTCTTCTGCTCGTTCCAAAACACTAACCATCAGAGAAGCCCGCGTCATTTAGCGGCTTAGCTTCAATCGGCGACATCGGTTCGAATCCCCGTGGGGACGCCAGCGGTTTAAGGAACTAGGATCTAATGAGATGTGAGTTCGGTGTTTTTGAAAATAGGCCAAGTCACAATGTAGGTGATAATGAGGCGTTGCCTGTCAGGCGTGATTCCAAAAAAGATTTCGAGGAACTCGGCCGGCGGAGGTGCGCCTCCCGATCAGGCCGGAGAAAATTGCACCGGCACGGCGACACCCAATTTCCCCGCCCAGGGAGTCAGGGCCGCCCAGGTTTCCGGGCGGAGTTCGATTCCGTGTGCAATCTGCTCTGCACGGCGCCGCAGGCCGGCTTCCCCGGGCATGCGGACGCGGTCGAAGCCACGGCGGGGCGGCGTGCCACGACAGGCCTCCGCCACGCGCGTGGTCTCCCGGATAAAACCCTCGGCGCCGCCAAAAAGCGCGGGATCGAAGACCTCGATGAACACACTGGCTCCCCAGCCCTCCTTCGGGTTGGCGCGCCCGTGGCCCGCTAGTCCGCCGGTCATTGCTTCGACCAACAGCCCGAGCGCGTAGCCCTTGTGGCCATGATCGAGGCCTCCCATAGGGAGCAGCGCGCCAGGCGGATCGGTAAAAATATCGGCGGGATCGGCCGAGGGTTCCCCACGTGAATCGATCGCCCACTCACCCGGCATCATGCGCTTCTCGGTATGCAGGCGATTCGTGAACGCGTTCGTCGTAATCGACATCGACACGTCGAGTATCACGGGGTCGCCCTCGGTTGGCCATGCCGCAGCGATGGGATTCGGGGTGAAGACGGCGCGCCGCCCGCCATGCGGCGCAACGCTGCTCATACCCGGGTCGGAGCAGCTTAGCAGCACCATCAGCCCCTGGTCGGTCATGCGCCTGAGGTACGCGGCGAGACATGCAATGTGATGACTGCGGCGAATGACCACGGTGCAGGTACCGTTTTTCGTTGCGCGCCCGGCCGCAAGGTCGAGCGCGCGAACGACCAGCCATGGGCCGGGCAGGCGACGGCCGTCCCATGCCACCGCGGAGGGCAGGTCGGCGAGCACCCTCGGCTCGCCCGCCACGGTCATGGCGCCCTTTTCGATGTCGCCGAGGTAGGCTGGAAGGAGCGCAAGGCCGTGGGTGGTGTGGCCGAGCAGGTCTCCCTCGACGAGAATGCCCGCGACAACGGCCGATTTTTCGGAATCGAGCCCGGTCCGAGCGAGCAGCGCGGCTGCAAAGCCGGTTAGGTCAGAGGATGAAATACGTGCGGCCATCGAAGCCAGCCTAGTCCGATCGCCAGCCAACACCACAGAAAGATATGCGCGGCTATACCAGAAAAGGACCGGCACCGTCGGCGGCCCGCATGCGGCGACACTCGCGATGAGGGCGATTCCGCTAGGGCGCAGCAGGGCCGGGCAGGAGACCGTAAACGTACAAGGCACCCGTTCCGACCGGCATCGAGCCGAAGCTCGCCAGGTAAACCTTTCCGTTCACCACCGTGGGCGGTGCGTTCTTGGAGACACGGCCGGGGGTGTCACGATCCGGGTCAAGGTTGGAGTTCCAAAGTTCGTGGGTGATGTCATTGGCGTCGTAGGCGCGCAGGACACCCGGTCCGTTGATATGGTCGTTGCCCCGCGCCGCCAGCGCCGCATTGGCCCAAAGCACGCCGTCGCGGTCACCGTTGGCCGAGAGGGAGAGAATCCCGCCCGGATATGCGCTCGTTGCGCCGCCAATTGCAAGCGCGTCGGGGTTGAAGCGGCCGTTATTGAATGCAAAGACGTGAAGTCGGTCATCTTGACCCCAGAGATAAACCAAGCCACCGCGCGCCGCGCTGCTCCAATACACCGCGCCGACGTTGATCTCCCCATTGGCCGCAGGGAAATGCTGCACCGCATGCTCGTCGCCAAGGTGCCCGAGATGATCGGTGTCGACAAGATAGACAATACCCTGCTTGCCCGCGCCCATGACCCCGTGGGTCCCCGGCAGCAGCATGGCGCCGGAGGAATTCAGGTCGGCGTCGCGCTTGTCGAGCTCGGCGTAATTGGTCGGCGTAAACCAATCCAGCACACGCAGGTCGGGGGAAACCTTGAGGAAACTGTCGCTGAGGTTTTGCCGGCCGTCCCAGGTGCCGTTGGAGGTGACAAAGAAAAGGGTGCCCTGATCGTCCGCGGCAGGCCCCTGGCCGGACTGCCAGATACTGTTGCCAACGGCGCCCGGGCTCAGGTTCAGGACACCTTTCTGCAGCAGTGTTCCCGCGTCGAACCGAAACAGGAAACCATGGTAGGGCTCCACGTCGCAGTGGGAGCTGAAGCCGACGTAGACGCTGCCCTGCGAGAGGAGCAGCGCGGGACGCTGGTTTTCCTGGATCGGATCGAATCCGTCCGTTGTGATGGCCACGGGGCTGCCCGGCCGGTCCGATCCGGTGGCGATATCGAGCGCGTGAAGCCTTTGCACGAAACAACCGCCTTCGTGGGTGAGGGCGACGACGTACAGGGTTTGGGCGGTGGAATCGATGACGGGCGTGCCAATGATACCCATGTTGCCCAGGATATCATGGCACCAGAAAGGGTGCTGCTGCACGCTGCCCGGGGGGCCGAGATTGACCTGCCAAAAGGGCGCCACATCGCGGTCCGCGTCGAAGCCGTACAGGGTGTTCGCAGCCGAGGCGACAATGACGATGTTGTGGCGCCCGCCCGCGATCGAGAGGTTGGGGACAAAGAGCGGCTGGGCGAAGACCTGGTCGTCGACAACGTGGCGGAAGAGCAGCCCGAATTGCCGGGCATTCACATTTGCGGGCGTGAGCGTGGTTTCAAAGAGATTGGCACCGGTGCGCGCATTGTCGTTGTGCTGGGTGTAAACCCCGAGGTGCCAGAGGCCCACCGGCCCCGCCCCATGTCCGGGAGGGGCGAGCTTCGGCTCAATTGGAACCGGGGCCAGGTCCTGCATGTGAGGATTGCTGCTTTCGAGCCCGCGAACATAAGCCAGGAGCGCGCCGATCTCGTCCGGCAAAAGCGCCGCTCCAAACGCAGGCATGCGTCCGGCAACGCCGTTGCGTATCGTGAGCACACGCTCGGTGTCGGGATGCACAGCCTGCCACTGCGGATCCGTAAAATTGGGAACGCCAAGATTGGCATACCCGCTGCCGTCCGCATTGTGGCACCGCGCGCAGATGTTGGTGAATTCCGATAGCGCGGCGGCGCGGGCGGCGGGACTCGGCGCGGCCGTGACGGATCTTCCGGCAACCACCAAGACAAGAAGACCAAGCAGGGAACCAGGGAGTCTCATAGGCGGACGTCATCGAAGGGGGTCTTCCTATTATTACCAGCCAGGACTACTCCAAAAGAGACGGGCCCATTGGGGCGGGCGCGCAAACAAACCGCCCGGGTCGGAAGGAAGGCCCGACCCGCTGGCCTCGGACGCCCGCCACGACGTGGAAGGCTGCCTTCAGAGCGGCGCAAGTTTGGCAACCAGCGATTCATAGCCGACAGGGCGCCGGTAGCCAGATCCGGTTTCGAAATGCCGGGCCTCGAGAAGCGTGGTCCGGGAGACACCGTTTGTCTGAGAACCGGGGTTCGAATCCCCGTGAGGACGCCAGCGGCCGATCCGTATTTGGCGTATCTTTCCGGCTGGTCCGCCCTCCGGCTGAATGAGCGGATTCAGCAGCTTCCCCAGACACAATTCGCCGTCACGCTTGGGCGTCCGAGCGAAGTGGAGATGGGCGGTAGCCGCATCGCCCTGCATCGCATCAAACCCGAGCTTTTCGGTGGCTACGCCTTTGATGCCCGCGCAGATGGGTTTGTTGCCTCACCCGAGAAGGCGTTGTTCGATCTGGCGTATCTCACGGCGATGAACAACAGTCGTGTCAGCGGCAGTTTGCCGGAAACGAATTTGCAAGGGTTGCGCTGGAAGGAAGTTCAGACGTGGCTGCGCCGCATTCCGACCCCGCGCGTGGGCGCTGCGATCGAGCGCGCCTTGCGCTCGATCCGCAAACAACACGCCGGGGCGAAGGATTGAGCCAGCGCCTGTGGCCGGCTCGCGTAGTCTTGCCTCATCTTGCCTCTGGAGGTATTTTCTGAGGTGAATCCCCCAAACCCTGATAAATTGCGTCCATCGGATGCGTTATTCCGAAGGCAAAAGAGGTGCTACTCATCACGGATTAGGATTCTCCCTTTTCGATGGCTGGCAACATCAGCTCAAGAGTGCTGACTGGGTTTCGGGCCTTTAGGTTCGAGAAGAGGTCAAGGCTTTGCGCCAGCGGCGTTGCCTAAGCCGGTTTTTTTCACGATGTTCCTCCAGGGACTTTCTCGGGCGGCCGCGTCTGGGCCTCCATTCAATCTCCGAAGTCGTGAAAAGATTACGGTTTTTGAATTCCGCCGGGGCATCTCGGATCAGGATAGCCCGCAAACCCGCCGGGGCGTCGGAATATCCGAACCAAGGATCATCGAGCACGTACTCCGATGAACCTGTCCAACGGGGCGGTCGTATTCCGGCATGTCTGCATAGATATTCGACCTGTGCCGCAAGGAACGCGTCAGCGATTTTCCCTCCCGGAAAACTGTCGCGCAACATAGGTGGCCGATGGGACACTGCCGCGAAGAGACCGTCGCGAGTCGTCAAGTGACGCAACTCATGGAACCAATCTCGGACATTCATCCCGAATTGTTCAAGCGTGTCAGCGCGGCCGGCCACCGCGCGGGCGGTCTGTGGTCGGAAGTGATGCCGGTTGTTCATGAGACAGGGGATTTTTATGTTTATTTTGAGTGTGGAAGCAGTCTTTCGATAACTGCAAAGGTTGCGGCAGGAAGAACTGTGTCGGGAAAGTATTGATCGACGAAGGCTTCAACCTCAGCAGCGTTTTTGATCGCCATTTTCCTAAGAAGGAACGCGATGTCTGTTTCGTCGCCAGAATAACCTGGAATGGCCTTGCGACAGGCCATCACTTTCATCGCCAAGAGATACTTGGCTGTCGGCTTTGAGATCTTTAGGTAAGGGGCATTTAAACCAGGAGGCGTCCACGAATGCCTAGTCTCAACCGTGCTGACGAAGAATCTGACGTCATCATTGAGCCAGTCATCATGCCACCCCTTTTCTTGGGCAACCCTGGCGGCAAGCCGCCGCCCAATTTCCGGTGGATGGATAATGGCATCCACGTCCTTGGTCGTTTGACGGGAGTCGTATGCAAGAAGCATCAAGGCCCCGCCATAGAGAGAAATCTCCAATAAGACGTTCTCCTTTTGCGCTAGCTCGGAAAGACGGGTCAGTCCTGCCAGGATGTCCGCTTTCGTCAGATTTTTCAGAGGCATTATTGTGAATATATCGTTATGCTCCTAGATGTCAATGCCCTCAAAGTCACTGTACCCAAGCTCGGTTGATCTGCGGTCGCTCGGGAAAGCGTCTTCAAGGTTCGAATCCCCGTGAGGACGCCAATTGAGAAACGCACGCAGGTTGAATGGCTTGCGGGCTCTTCAATTCTTGAAGGTCAGGTAACAGCCGCGACAGCCTTCCTAATTTGACCGAGTGCGCCGCCGCCAGCAGTGCGGAGGGAAGGTCGGGTTGCCCGATTCGGGATCTCCCTGAGGGCAAATTCATCGGAAAGTCGTCATTGACGGCGCGAAGTCTCTGCTCGGAAACGCTGCCTCAATCCAGGGAACGGATGTAGGCCGTAAGCCTCGTGATTTCGTCATGCCCCAGCTTCTTCTTAAATGACGGCATCTCGTGCTTGATCCCGTTGGTGATGATATTTGAAATGTAGCGGTCGCTCACCCAGACGTGGTGAACGTCCGGCCCCTCGTCGCCGGTGGCGTCGGCACCGTGACAGTGTGCGCAGCTTGAGAGAAACAAGATGCGTCCCTTCGAGATTAGGGCCGGCGAGGTCAGGGTGAGTGTCTCGAACCAGGCTTCGGGCGTCGCCTATTGGTGCGAGGCCTTCGACTCGACGTAGCGCAGGCCCAGCGACATTGACCAGGAGTAAATCAACAGCAACACGCCGATTACGAAAATAACGGCGCTAAAAAACAACGCCGCCGCTCCTCCCATCACTTTCAGTCCATCGGAAAGGGCGAAGTTGTAAACGTCGGTGAGAGCCATACAGAATAATGACGAGAGAAAGAGATGAACCGCCTGACGTTTGCGGAGTAATAGTAACAGCGATCCTAATACGCCGCCCCAAACGGCGATCCCCCAGGCGGCCACTACCCAGAAAGGATATCCGTAATAGAAGTCGAGCTGTGCGGGCGTGAAGCCACTCATATAGGCCTTGTTCTTGGTCTGGGTCATTACGAAATCCATCGCGCCAATCGAGTTCCATAGCAGGGAACCCACACCCACCAACCAAACGTGCCAACGCGCTTTCACTGATCGGGTAGCTGGATCATCCATGGTCCCATCCAAAAACAACCCGCAAATGGGTCAATTCCAACGACCAGCCTCGAATTCTTGGGCCGCCCGGAGTGTTCGCCTGGAAGCCCATCTTGAGCCTCACAAAAGGAACATACCTCGAGTTTTACAGAATTATGGAACTAAGTCAGATTGTAGAAACGGCCAGAAGGGCGGATGCTATCGGGTAATATGAATCCCCGACTCTTCACCGAGAGACTGGAAATCGAAGCGCGATAGGGTGCCGGCCGACGATGAATCGACGCACATTCCTAAAGACGGCGACCGGTTTCGCCGCGTATTCGATCTTGGGACCGTCGCTTGTTCAACGCGCCCTGCAGCAGAGGGAAGATCCATTTCTCGACGACTTTAGCGAACGCTCCTTCCGTTATTTTTGGGAACAGTCGGATCCTCATACCGGACTCACGCGAGATCGAACCGCCAGCGTCACGCATCTGGAGGAAACCCGGGATATCGGTAGCATCGCGGCGACCGGTTTTGGACTGGCCGCCCTGTGCATCGGCGCGGACAGGAACTGGATCGATTCCTGCCAGGCGCGCTCCCGGGTTCGAAACACCCTGAAATTCTTGGCTTACCATGCGCCCAACGAACGGGGCTGGTTTTACCACTGCATGGACATCAAGACCGGACAGCGCAGTGGTTATCATGCGGCCGACAAGCGGAAGAGCGAACTCTCCTCGATCGACTCTGCCTATCTCATGGGCGGAATCCTGACCACTCGCCAATACTTTCATGACGATCCTGAGATTGTCAGCCTCGCCGAGATGATCTACCAAAGGATGGATTTCAAGTGGATGCTAAATGGGCATCCTCTCCTCCTTTCTCAGGGTTGGACTTCGGAGAAAGGATTCCTCCCCTACCGCTGGGACAGCTATTGTGAACTCACGCTTCTCTACTTGCTCGGGATCGGTTCGCCCACCCACCGTATCGATCCGGCCTCCTGGTACGCTTGGAATCGCAAAGAGAATATCTACGATGGCCGCCGCTTTATTGGAAGCGCACCGCTTTTCACCCACCAATTCTCCCATGCCTTCGTCGATTACCGAAACCGTCGCGAATCAAGGGGTAGTCGGATCAATTGGTTTGAAAACTCTGTCACGGCCACGCGAGTCAATCGCCAACTCTGCCTGGACGTCGCCCAAGACTTTCCAGGATATTCCGAGCGAATTTGGGGCGTCACCAGTTCAGACAGCGCCAAAGGTTACGTCGCATGGGGTGGCCTGCCAAACAAGGGCTCAATTGATGGAACGGTTGTTCCCTGCGCCGCAGGCGGTTCCCTCATGTTTACTCCTGAGATCTGCATCCCGGCCCTTCGCTCAATGCACGATCGATTTGGGGAGAAAATCTACGGAAGATATGGCTTTGTTGACGCGTTCCATCCCACTAACGGGTGGGTTAACAGTGATTACGTCGGAATCGACGTCGGAATTGGCTTGTTGGCGGCTGAGAATCTTCGCTCCGGCAACATGTGGAAGTGGTTCATGGGCAATGCGGAGGTGCGGCGAGCCATGGATTTAGTCGAATTAGTGCCCGCCTAGGTAACTTGGTTTCGATCGGCAATCGGGATTCGAATCCCCGAGGGGACGCCGAGCGCCGCCCAATTGCAAATCAACCGGTGACAAATGACGCATAAAATTGTCGATAGGCCGGGAATCGTGTCACATTAAGTTGGCCAATATTCGAATCATTTTCGGAAGCAACTTATCGTGGCCCCTCGGAATAAAGCCAAATTACTCCGTGCGTTGGTGAGATATGACAACGAGTTCGGCGCTTGTTGACTCGAACAATTCAAACCGTCTGGAGCTAGGGATGGTACAGCGACCATGATAGCATGAGCTTAACAACGACAGGGTCGGTGGCCTCATTTAGTCCATGGCCGATGCCGAATTCGACGCTCGTCCGGCCGTTGAAGTCGACGACAGCGAAGAGGGATTGGCTCTGCTCGCCCCAAGAATTGAGATGCGAGACCGCACCGAGGTCAGCATAGTGCTCAACGGCTACGGCCCATTTTGGGGAAAAATTGTAAGCCAAGCGAGTTTCCGGTGCGAAATCCAGTTTCCGCAGGCCGTTGAATTCGGTGTCTAGTATGGGATTCACTACCAGGTCCACAGGCCCGAAGCGGACCCCGACGATGGGCCGGATCTCGCCCGAGAACCGGCTGGACTCCCAACGCACCGCATTGCGGCTGTACTCAAAATTGATACCATAGAAAAATCGCCGAGTTTCGGCATGGGGCACAACAAATAAGGCTCGAAGCTTCGTGCTTTCGACATACACGTTTGAGTCCTTGGTGACCGTGTAGACGGGAAGATAGAGGCCGAATTCGAGCCAGCTCGTCGCGCCGTAGGCCCATTCGGGCACGCCGTTCAACGCACGATTGGGGATGATCCCGCCCGCAAAGGCCGGATACTTGAGGCCGTCGGGAGTGTAGTTGTTGTGCAAGGTCAGCGTGAATTCCCCAGGCGCCGCTATTTCTGCCGTATATACTTGGATTTCGTCGGTCTGCGCCCAAGCGAAATGAGACGTGAGTATCATAGCGACGATCGCCGGTGGGCGAAGCGCCACGAACCGTAGTCCCATCGTGAGTTTCTCCTTCAAAGCGTCATTGGATATTCTTGAGCAGTCTCAAAGGAAGTCGCGATTGCCATCGGAAGCCCTCTCTATTTCGCCGAGGTTTTCAGGCTGGCAAACACACCCGAAGGAAGGTCATGCGCATGTCGCAGCAAGAGGCTCACCTGCCATAATTCGACGTCGCTAAGGCTGCTGGAAAAACCGGGCATTCCCGTGAGCCGAATCCCGTTCTTGACCTTCCAGTAGGTTTCGGCCGCCGAATCGTCGGTGACGCCCTTGCTCTCCATCTTCAGCAACTGCGGCGGGGATGGAAAGAGCCCGCTTGCGATGGCAGAGGGTCGGGTGGCCGGGAGTCCGTGACACACCTCGCATTGGGTTCGATAGACCCGCGCGCCTCCGGATAGGTTGAATTCGTCGGCGGCAATCGGGCACGGCCGATTGATTTCGTCCCCCATAGCCCGATGGATCGCCACGTTAGCGACCCACTTTTCGAACGGAAGCGGTTTCCCTGTGGTCGCAACTGGCATTCCTCCCATTTCAACGAACAAGAACGCGCCCAACGCGGGGAGGAAGAACCCAATGACAATTCCAACGAACATTTTACTCATTGGAATGCAGTGTCGACGAGAGGAACATCTGGAATAGGCGGGACTTGTCACCGCCGAGGGGGATTCGGGAGACCACATGGTCTTCGGCGGCGTTGGCCGCGTAGGGAAACGCCGCCGCAAGCGCGAGGGCGAGTACCGTGATGGATGTTTTCATATTGTTTTCGGTGAGTAAGGGAGCGGTGCGCTAGGCGGCAGGGCGGAGCTTGGCGCCCCCAATCGAAAGCAGCGCAGGAAGTACGATCAGTACGAGCGGCATCTGCAGGATGAGGCCGGAAATGATGGCGATGGCCAGGGGGCGTTGCATCGCCGACCCCGCGCCAATTCCGAGTGCCAAGGGCAGCAGCGCGAGGATCGCAGCAAACGTGGTCATGGCGATCGGGCGCATCCGGTTGAGGCCCGCTTCGATCAGGGCGTCGTGCAGCGAAACCCCCGACGGGATCGTGGTCAGCTCTGACACGTAGAAGATTCCCACCTCGGTGGCGATTCCGACGATCATCGTCATCCCCATCATCGACGAGATGTTGAGCTCGGTGTGCGTGGCCCACAGCCCGATTGTCACGGCCGTCAGCGCCAGGAGGGTCGTTCCGAGCATCGCGAACGCGATCCGAAAGCGGGAATAGAGAAAGATGAGGAGCAGAAAGACCAGCGCCACGGCGGCGCCGAAGACCGCCATCAGCCCGGCGAAGGCCGAGCGCTGCTGGGCATAGGTCCCGCCGAGCTCATAGTAAATCCCCGACGGGATGACCTTGGGGTCGGAAAGGGCTTTCTGGACGTCGACGATCGTCGATCCGAGGTCACGGCCGGAGATGCGGCCCGTGACTGCGATGGTCCGCTTGAGATTGTCGCGGTCGATCTGCGGCTGCCCGATGACGGGCGCGATCGTCGCCACCCGCCGCAGCGGGAAAAAGTGGCCGTCGGGGGCCTTGATCCTCAGATTGGAAACGTCGTCTGATGTGCGGCGATACTTCGCGGGGATCCAGACACGGATGCCGATTAGCTTCGGGTCGCTCTCAATCTTGGTGTCGGCCATCGCGCCGTCCAGAAGGTCGCTGACCGCGGCGGTGACGGCGGCTGCATCCATGCCCTCGACAGCGGCCCGGGCGTGGTCGACCTGGATGTTCAGCGCGTCGCCGGCGAGAATATTGCTATTCGCAACGTCGACGACGCCGGAAATCTTCGTGATGGCGCCGGTGACTGTCTGTGCGGTGTTCACCAGCTTGGTCCCGTCGTCCGAGAACAGTTTCACCTCGATCGGCTGCGGCACAGCGGTGAGGTCCCCTATAAGGTCCTCCATTAGCTGGGCCATCTCGATATCGAGTCCGGGCACTGTCCTCTCGATCTTGCCGCGAACTTCGTCCATCACCTCGTCAATGCCTCGGCGCGGCGGCGGCTTCATGCGGACGAAAAAGTCGCCCTCGTTCGCCTCCGTCACCGAGGCCGCGCCCAGCTGGAGACCGGTCCTCCGTGAATAGGTGTCCACCTCGGGCGTGCTCCGGAGGATGGCTTCCACTTTCCTCAGGAGGCGGTCGCTTTCCTGGAGAGACGTGCCGGGATCGGCTTTGTAGTCTAAAATAAAGCCACCCTCATCCATGGAAGGCATGAAGCCAGTCCCTACTGCTTGGTACGCCAGCAATGCGGCCACGAGGAGAGGGACGAGCCCGATGAGAAGAAGCGCCGGCCGGCGCAGGATCGGCCGCATCATCCGGCCATAGGAACGGTGCACGCCGTCGGTGACTCGGCCACCCTCCTTCTGGTTGGCGTCCTTCTCGCCGAGAAACCGGTTGGCGAGAATCGGCACGGCCAGCCATGCGACTAGGAACGAGATGATGAGGCTAGCCGCCATCGTCATGGAAAGCGCTTTGAAGAAGGCACCAGTCACGCCGGAAAGAAAGGCCAGGGGGGCGAAAATGATGATGGTCGACAGCGACGACGCGACGAGCGGCTCCGTGAATTCGGCGGCCGCCGTGCAGACGATGCCCTTCTCGTGGGTTGCCTGCCCGCGCAGACGCCGGACCACGTGCTCCACCATGACGATGGCGTCGTCAATGATGAGCCCCACGGCGGCCGCCATTCCGCCCAGTGTCATGATGTTAAAGCTGCTGTGCATCACCTGGAGCAGGAGGACCGTGGCCGCGAGCACGGCGGGCACACAGACGACCACGATCAGTGTGATCTTGCCGTTGCGCAGGAATAAGAGGAGCACGCCTGCCGCGAGGATCACGCCAATGAACACGGCGTCCCGCATGCTGACGGCAGCGTCGATGATCAGGCGGCTCTGGTCGTACCAGTTGGCGATCGTGATTCCGCGCGGCAGCCGCCGGGTCGCATCGTGGATCTTTTGCTGCACGTCCCGGGCTATCTGAACGGTATTCCCGTCCGGTTGCTGAAATACCTGGAGAATGACCGCGTCGTGCCCGTCGGCGGTGACCCGCGTCCACTGGGGAATCTTCTCAAGGGAGACCCTCGCTATGTCCGAGACTCGAACCAAGCCGGCCGCGCCCTTCTGCACAACCGTGTCGGCGATGTCGTCCAAGCCGGACATCCGGTTGTCGACGAGGGCGAGGTAAAGTTTGTCGTGGTCCTGCAGGCGGCCGACGGCGCTGATCGTGTTGGAGGCCGACAGCGCCTTGCTCACGTCGCCGAGTGCGAGCCCGTGAGCCTCAAGGCGCGCGGGATCGATTATCACGTGGTACTCGGCCTCGGCGCCGCCCTGGACGTCGACCTTCGCGACCCCTGTCACGGTGGAGAGAACCGGCCGAAGCTGGTAGTATGCGGCGTCGCGGAGCTGGACAAGGGACAGCTTGTCGGAGGTGAGGCTGTACGCCAGACACGGGAAGACTGTCGGGTCCATGCGGTGGACCTCGAACGAGGTCCCTGCCGGAAGCGATCCGAGCACCTGGTTGATCGCGGTGCCGACCTGGAGTGTCGCCGCCACCATGTCGGTGCCCCAGTCAAAGTTGATGGAGATATCGCAGCTGCCCCGGCTGGTCGTGGACCGGATCTCGCGCACGCCCGGTATCGAGCGGATCGCCTCCTCCACAGGCACAGTGGCCGCGATCGTCATGCTGTCCGCGGGGCGGTCGCCCGACTCGAGGTTGACAAGGATACGGGGGAAGTCGACGTGCGGAAAGAGCGCGACTGGCAGAAACCCGGCCGACGCCAGGCCCCCAGCGACCAACAGGACCAAGAGCGCCAGCACCGCCGAGCGGTGCTCCTGCTTCCAGGCCGTAATTCTCACTTTTTGGCCTCCTCGTCGTCATCGTCGCTTCCCTTGTCCGTGTCGGCCTTGGGGATGATTTGCACCGCCATTCCGTCCTCAAGCTCATAGTTGCCCTTGGAAACCGCCGCGTCGTCGACTTTGAGGTCCTTCGAGATCACTTCAACGAGGTCGCCAGCGACAATGCCGAGCTTCACGACGTGCTTCGTGGCCTTGTTATTTTTCACGGTGTACAGAACCTGGTCGTTATCGTCCGGCAGCACGGCGCTGCGCGGTGCGACCAAGGCGGTCTTCTTCTGGATCTCTATGGCGGCGCGCACGTGCTCGCCCACGAACCAGGAATCATCCACGGGAAGCGCGACGCGCACGTCGACCGCACCGGTGGTGGGATCAACGCTGGCGCCGACGGACTGCACGGTGGCCGCCAGCGGGTCGGCGTCCGCGCGGTTGGCCGAGCTAATGGAAACGACCTGGTCCGCCTTCACCTGGCCGGCGTCCGAGGACTCCACAGTCAAGTGTGCCATTAGCTGCCCGACGTCGGTGATCATCACGAGCGGCGTGCCCGCCGCGACCGTGGCTCCCGGCTGCCAGTCGAGTTTCGTCACCACGCCGCCTTGGGCGGCCTTGATGAGCCCGTCGCCGCCCAGCCCGCGCGAAACGAAGCTGGAAACCTTGATCTTGGCGTCCTCGGCAGCCTGCTCGGCCGCGAGCACGTCCTGGCTGTTCGCAAGCCGGAGGTCGAACCGCTCGCGGATCCGGGCGAGCAAGCGCTGGGCGAGCGACGCGGTGCTCTTGGCGGAGTCAAGCTGCATCCGGGCGTCGGGCGTCGGCGCAACCTTCATCAGGATCGCGCCGGCCTCAACCCGACTGCCGACGCTCGCATCGACTTCGACCACCGTGCAGTCGTAGCCCAGCCCGAGTGAGTGGGCGCCCGCGGGCGCCGCCTCGATCACGCCGAAAGCAGCGATGGTCTGGCTGATGGTATGCATCTGCAGCGTCGTCACCTCGACAGCGGCAGTCGGCTTGACCTCGGGCTCTTTCTCAGCCTGTCCGCCATGGCTTCGGGCGAGGAGCCAGATTCCCGCGGCAACCGCCGCCAATACGAGGACGATGCTGATCTTTTTCATGGGGACGGGAGTTCGCTGCGGTTGAGAAGGGGTCGGCCGGTCGCGATCTCCAGGGCCACCACTAGCTCGACGAGCTGCTGGCGAAGCTGGCTTTGCTCGACCTTGCGGGTGGCGAGCACCCCGTAGGCGTCGCGGTAATCCTTGTAGTCGGCGTTGCGGCTCTTAAGCGCCTGCTGCATCGATTCGACCAGTTTCTGGAGGTCGGGAATAGAGGCGTCGGCCTCGTGCAGCTGCTCGCGGGCAATCCCTATGCTGTCGAGTATCCTCCCGACGTCGGAGCGGGCCTCGGCAACCCTCGCCACGTACTCGTCGAAAAGCTGCTGCCGCGTCGCCTTCGCGATTCTTATCTGTCCCTGGTTGCGGTCAAAAATGGGAAGGTCCACCGAGACGCTCGGGCCATTCGAGGTAATTTGAGGCACAGAATTGTCCTTAGCGTGGACGAATCCGAGGGTTATTTTCGGGAACTGCTGCAGGACTGCGGCTCGCACGGACTGCTCCTGGCTCTCGTACCCGTACTTGAGGGCGACCAAGTCGAGGCGGCGTTCCTCCAAGTCGTCCAGAAGCCAGGCCGCCATCCCCTTCGAGTCGTCCTGGAGGTCGGGGAACCGCGCCGAGGGCTTGAGGGGGACCGCCTTCCCCGGCCCCAGTCCAAGGGCCAGGGCCAGCGCCGCGCGGTCTTCACGCAGCTGATTCTCGACGTCAAACCGGGCATTCTGGGCGTTCGTCCAGGTGTCGACCAGCTGAGTCAGGTCGCCAATGGTCTGAAGCCCGCGCGCCAGCGCCTTCCGCGTGTCGTCGATCGCGCCGGAGAGCTCGTCCTCGACGCCCCGAAGGAGCGGAAGGCGCTCCTCCAGAGAGAGGATGCGGAAGGCCCGCACCCTGGCATCCTGCGCCGCCTGCCATTCCTGCCAAGCGATTGAAAGGTCGACGGAGCGGGCGGTGGCCCTGGCCGCGGACACCTGGGAATGATGGGAAAGGAGCTGCGAGACCTCCCAGGTAAGACCCTCGGTTACCTGCGTCGACACGGGGAATGGGTAGGAATCGGGACGGTCCAACTCGTAGCTGAAGGTCGGATTCGGTAGGATGCCGGCCTGGATCACCTGCGCCTCGGCGACACCCCGCTGGTCGCGCAGAGCCCGCAGTTCCGGGCTCAGGATCACAGCCATGACCGAAACCTCGTCCGGGGTGTAGCCGCCCTTCCCGTCGATGACAACGGCTGGGACCAGAGGATGCTTGATCGCGGCGGCCTGCACCCTGACAGCATCGAAGTCCGGCTCTTTCAGCGCCGCATCCACCGAGGATTGGGCCAGCGGCTTCGACTGGTAGGTCGAGCAGCCTCCGCAGAGGAGGAACGCCAGGGCGGCGACAGCCAGGGTTGGTTTCGGGGCGTTCAAGGGGCACCAGGGTGCTTTGACAGGCAACAATCGATATTGAGGCGAAGAGAATAGCACGAGAAAGGTTACGGAATCTACCTGCAAAAAAAATCCGCATTCTTCACGGGATAATCTCCCGCTCATGATCCGCGTGCTATCTTGGGCCCATCATGAGAAATCACATCAGATGGACAAGGTCGAGGTCTCGGCTCGGACAGAGTCCTACTACAATTCCGTCGACCGAAAGGTCTATGAGGTTGGAAAAGAGATACAGGCACCACGGGGACGGCCAGCGACCTCATGCAGAATATCCCATCCGTCCAGGTGGACATCGAGTTCGATTCACTTAGGGAGTGCACTCTGGTCGACACTCCAACTCTCCACGACCTTCTCACCCGGCGGCGGTCATCGCGCATCTTTTACGTCGGCGTCATCTACAACTTCGGAGGCAAGACCAAGAAATCGAAGGATGACGCTCTCCAATACGATACCTCGAGCCCTTAGTTGACGAGTGCGGCGAAAGCGCTGAATTACGGGACTTCGGCAAACTTGGCGAGGGGTTGAGTTCGATCCGGTTTATCCACCGGTGCGCATCCATACGCGATATTGGCCGCCCGAAGATCCTGCATCGGCAAATGGAACCAGTTCGACCCTTATCTCATTTTCATCCCACGGACCCTTTGCTTGGGCGCCGAACTGGAGTCCAACATTCGCATTCAATAGGCTGGGTTCGACATCAGCGTTCATCTTCAGGGCCTCCAGCGAATCCAGTTTTGGATTCAGTGCGGCGTCGGCGGCAAGCACGTACGGTCCCCACGCAAATGCCGCGCGCGAAAAATTGCTGTGCTCGCCTCGTATTACTCGACCGCGAAGGTTGTAGGCAAAATGGACCTGATCATTGTCGTTCCATGTTTTCTCCGGCACAGTTGCCCAGCCGGCGCCAAATTCCTGATCGCCAATCCTGAGGGGAGCCGCCCAGTCGGGGACGCGGATTCTGAGGGCGAAGCGAACTGCGCGGGGCGCGTGGACGGTCACGACCGCATGGCCAATGCGCGGAAAGCCCGTCTCCTGAACGAGCTCGATAGACTGCTCTCCGACTAGGAAGCGGACTCGCGAGGGCTCAAACGTGTTGACGTAAAGCATCCCCTCCCCCTGCAGGTAGGCAGACGCGGGCGCGAGGGCCATCGCTCGTGGCCCGCTGGAATGGCAGCAGGTGATGCCCTTATCGTAGTGCTTTGATCCTTCGAGTGAAGTATAGTAGCACCAGTCATCGCCGCGTGGGTTTTGCGCTGCACTGAGGTGATTGTACAGGGAGCGTTCGACCTCGTCCGCAAAGGCCGTGCTGCCGGTGAGCTCAAGAAGCTTCAGGTTGAGCTGGATCCAAGTGGTGGTCACACAGGTCTCGCCAACGTGGTCATCGTCGGAGTTGGGCAGTTCGTGATCTTGCGAGAAATGCTCGAAGACGCTGGCGGTTCCCGTGAGAAAGAGGCGGTTACGGGTGATGTCCGTCCAGGCATTGGTAACGGCCTCCAACAGCCGGCGGTCCCCTGTCACTCG
>CAAGKR010436953.1_pt1 | contig 18963 bp, 14 predicted proteins | sample 2556971 | NCBI WGS metagenome assembly CAAGKR01 (sample SAMEA5207829, study PRJEB30636) | soil metagenome | biome: forest; feature: boreal; material: soil | place: USA | collected 2011-09 | depth 1 m | reverse complement strand
CTGAACCTGATCGGGTTCGTCGCCGGTTCCCTGCTCGTCGTGCCGCGCCTCGCGAGGGTGCGGGATGCGGGTCGGCGATCCGACGCGCCGGGGATCGGCCCGCGCGACGGAGCGCCGGACGGCGGCGCGCATTATCCGTCCCTCGAGGATATCGAGGCGGTGGTGACCCGGTACGCCGGCCGGGAGAAGGAAAAGGAGGTCGGCGAGGTGCTCCGCGAGATCCGCGAGATCAAGAGCCGGGGGGATACCCGCGAGGCGGTCATCCGCCAGATGGAGCTGCCGGTGCGCCTCGAACGGATCCTCACCGGTTCCATCGGGGCGATCGCGGCGCGCAACGTCCTGCGGGACATGCTCCCCATCGCCCTGGCCGACGCGAAGACGCTGGTCGCGGAGTTCCGGGAGATGGAAAAGGACCTGGCGATCACGCGCGAGACGGTCTCCCACAAGGAGGAGGAGATCCTCGCCCGCGAGCGGCTGCTGGCGAGCGTCGTGCACAGCATCGACGACGGGATCGTGGCGTTCGACGCGAAGGGAAGGATCACCGCGGTGAACGAGGGGTCGTGCCGCTTGTTTCGGCGGGTGGAAAGCGCCATGATCGGGGGGGATTTCCAGCTTCTCATCCGGGACACCCCGTACCGGGAGAAGCAGCGGATCGTCGCGCGGGCCACCTATCGGAACGGGCACTGGCGCGGCGAGGTGGACATCCGACGCGGCGACGGCACGTACGCCCCGGGGCTCGTCTCCACCGCGCGGATCACCGCCAAGGGGGGCGGCGCGGCCGGTTTCGTCGCCTCGTTCAAAGACCTGACCGAGCTGAAGGCGATGCAGAACAAGATGATCCAGAGCGAGAAGCTGGCCTCCCTCGGGCAGATGGCGGCGGGGGTCGCCCACGAGATCCGCACCCCGCTGGGGTCGATCAAGATGAGCACGCGGTTGCTCGGGGACGGGGATGGGGACGCCGACTCGGCGGAGGTGATCGCCACGATCCGGGAGGCGGTCGCCTCGATGGAGGTGATCGTCAACGAGCTGCTCGAATACACCCGCGAGATCGCGCTGCACCTGGATGAATACGACCTCGTCAAGATCACCCGCTCCGCGATCTTCGGACTCGAGGAGGAGGCGAAGCGCAGGGGCGTCTCGGTGGCCGTCTCGGCGCCCCCGGTCCCGTGCACGGCCCTGGTGGACGGGATCCGTGTGAAGCAGGTGCTGACGAACGTCGTGAAAAACGCGGTCGAAGCGGCCCCGGACCGGGACGGCAAGGTGCTCGTCACGCTTTCGGAGCGGGACGGCGGCGTCCGGATCACCGTGGAGGACAACGGCCCGGGGATGACCGGCGAGGAGCTGGGGAAAGTCTTCCAGCCCTTCTACACGAACAAGGCGCAGGGGGTGGGGTTGGGGATGCCGATCGTGAAGCGCCTGGTGGAACTGCACGGCGGCGAGGTGCGGATTGACTCCGGGAGCGGCAGGGGGACGACGGTCTCCGTGGACCTGCCCCGATATCCGTTCGCCGGCACGGGAGGGGCGCAATGAAGCGGAAAATCCTCCTGGTGGACGACGAGGAGATCTTTCTCCGCCCTCTCTCCCGCACGATCGTCGCCGCCGGGTTTCTCGTGGACACGGCGGGAACGGCCACCGAGGCGCGGGAGAAGCTGAAAAACGGCGAGTTCGACCTCGTCATCAGCGACGTCCGGATGCCCGGGATGGACGGGATCGCCTTCACCCGCGCGCTGCGGGAGGAGTTCGGCGACCTCCCCGTGATCCTGATGACCGCCTACGGTAGTATCCGGACTGCCGTCGACGCGATGAAGGCCGGGGCGCAGGATTACCTGCTGAAGCCGTTCGAGCCGGACGAGATCCTCCTCCACATCCATCGGATCCTGGAGATCCAGGACCTGCGGGCCGCAGACCGGTTCCGGACGGCGCGCAACCAGGAGACGTTCGACCTGCGCAAGACGCTCGTCTTCGAGAGCCCGGCGATGCAGCGGCTCCAGCAGGAGATGACGGGCGTGCTGCCGCTGGACACCACGATCCTCCTGACCGGCGAGACGGGGACGGGGAAGCAGCTGATCGCCCGGGCGATCCACTACAACGGCCCCCGGCGCGACGGGCCGCTGATCGAGGTCAACTGCGCCGCCATCCCCGAGACGCTCTTCGAGACGGAGCTGTTCGGCCATGCCCGCGGCGCATTCACGGGTGCCGTCACCGACCGGAAGGGGATGTTCCAGCTCGCCCACGGGGGGACGCTCTTTCTTGACGAGATCGGCGAGATGCCGCTCTCGCTGCAGCCGAAGCTGCTCACGGCGATCCAGGAGAAGAGGTTCCTGCGCGTCGGGGGCTCCCGGCAGATCGACGTCGATGTGCGGATCATCGCCGCCACGAACAAGTCCCTCGAGGAGGAAATCGCCGCGGGTCGCTTCCGCAAGGACCTCTTCTTCCGTCTCTCGGTCTTCCCGATCCGCGTTCCCCCGCTGCGGGAACGACCCGAAGACCTCCCGGTTCTCGCGGACTTCTTCCTTCGGCGGTTCGCCCGCAAATGCGGGAAGGAGATCGGCCCCCTGTTGGTGGACGACATTTCCGCGCTTCGCGCGTACGATTGGCCGGGGAACGTGCGGGAACTGGAGAATTTCATCGAGCGCGCCGTCATCCGGGCGGCGGGGGATCGGGCCGAGATCGCGTCGACGCTGGGCGGATCGACCCTGGAGCCGGCCGATGAGGGTGGCGAGGCTCCCTTCCACCCGGACCTTCCGTTCCGCGACGCGAAGGAGCGCGTGGTGTCCGCGTTCGAAAAGCGGTACATCAAGGACGTCCTGCGCCGCGCCGAGGGGAAGCTGACCGAAGCGGCCCGACTGGCGGGGATGGACAACAAGAATTTTTCAGAGAAGATGAAGCGCCACGGCGTCACCCTCGACGCGTTCAAGACGGTCCCCCCCACGGCTTGATCGTTATGCGGTAATAATACCAAACACCAAGCCTCCGTTTTGGCGAATATGCCAAACAGTGCGGTAACTCTCCCGCACTTTTCAACGTCCCGCAAAGAAAGAACCGCGTAACTGATTGAAAATCATATTTATTCTTTCGTATCGATTTATCCAAACATCGGTTTGCGATTGGCACGGGGTTTGCCATATATCAGGGGATAACCGCCCATGGAGCCCTTATGCCGCTGCTTCGGATCGACGACATCAACCTCTCCTTCGGAGGGGTGAAGGCGATCAACGGGGTCTCGATCAACGTGGCGAGGGGAAACATCCACGCGATCATCGGCCCCAACGGCGCCGGGAAGACCTCGATCTTCAACTGCATCTCGAGCGTCTACAAGCCGCAGCGCGGCGCGGTCTACTTCGAGGACCGCAAGGTCACCGGGATGAAGCCGGACCAGGTGACCCACCTGGGCATCGCCCGGACCTTCCAGAACATCGCCCTCTTCCACCACATGACCGTCCTCGACAACCTGATGCTGGGACGGCACCAGTTCATGAAGCGCGGGATCCTGACCGGCGGCATCTTCCTCGGGCCGGCCCGGACCGAGGAGATCGAGAACCGGAAAGCGGTCGAGGACATCATCGACTTCCTCGAGATCGAAAACATCCGGAAGAAGCCGGTGGGGACGCTGGCCTACGGCCTTCGCAAGCGGGTCGAGCTGGGCCGGGCGCTGGCGCTCAAGCCGAAGCTCCTGCTCCTCGACGAACCGATGGCCGGGATGAACCTCGAGGAGAAGGAAGACATGGCCCGCTTCATCATCGACATCAACGAGGAGTGGGGCGTCACGATCCTGCTGATCGAGCACGACCTCGGCGTGGTGATGGACATCAGCCACCGGGTGAGCGTCCTCGATTTCGGCGTGAAGATCTCGGAAGGGGAACCGGCGGAGGTCGCCAACGACCCGCGCGTCATCAAGGCGTACATCGGAGAGGACGACGACTTCCTGCGGGAAATGGAGGCGCGCTGACCGGATGAAGGAGATCCTCAAGACCCACGACACGTTCCCCAAACTCCTCGTCCGCAACGCGGAGACGCTCGGCGACCGCAAGGTCGCGATGCGCGAAAAGGAGTTCGGCATCTGGCAGGAGTTCAGCTGGAAGGAATACCACGAACACGTCAAGTACTTCTCCCTCGGCATGGTCTCCCTCGGCCTCCAGGCCGGGGACAAGGTGGCCATCATCGGCGACAACCGGCCCGAGTGGGTGTGGGGCGAGGTGGCGGCACAGGCGGCAGGCGCGGTCCCGCTGGGGCTGTACCAGGATTCCACGCTCAAGGAAGTGTCGTACATCATCGACCACTCCGACGCCTCCTTCGTGCTCGCCGAGGACCAGGAACAGGTCGACAAGATCCTCGACATGAAGGAGCAGCTCCCCAAGGTCCGCTACATCATCTACAGCGACCCGCGCGGAATGCGGGGGTACAAGCAGCCGTTCCTCCTCGACTTCAAGGAGGTCGAGAATTTCGGGCGGGAGCTCGAGCAGCGCGATCCGGGGCTCTTCGCGAAGAACGTCGCTACGACGAAATACGAGGACCTCGCGTTCATCTGCTACACCTCCGGGACCACCGGCTTCCCCAAGGGGGCGATGCTATCGTTCCGCAACTTTCTCAGCATGGCGGCGAACCTGATGGAGGTCGACAACAAGTTCGAAAAGGACGAGTTCGTCTCCTTCCTTCCGCTGGCATGGATCGGCGAGCAGATGATGTGCCTCTCCAGCGCGCTGCTCACCGGATTTACCGTGAACTTCCCCGAGAAGCCCGAAACGGTGCAGGAGAACATCCGGGAGATCGGCCCCACCATCATGTTCTCCCCGCCGCGGATCTGGGAGAACATGACCTCCACGGTCCAGGTGAAGGTGATGGACGCCTCGGCGCTCAAGCGCCGGATGTACAACTGGGCGCTGCCCGTGGGATACGCCTACTCCGACGCGGTCTTCCGGAAGGAGGCGATCCCGCCGCTCCTGCGCCTGAAGCAGAAGCTGGCCTACGCCCTCGTCTTCCGTGCGCTGAAAGACCGGCTGGGCCTGCTGCGGATCCGGTCCGCTTCCACCGGCGGGGCGGCGCTCGGGCCCGACGTCTTCAAGTTCTTCAACGCGATGGGCGTGAACCTGAAGCAGATCTACGGCCAGACGGAGATCTCCGGCATCTCGTGCATCCACCGCGAAGGCGACATCAACTTCGACTCGGTCGGCAAGCCGATCCCCGAGACCGAGATCAGGCTCTCCGATTCCGGCGAGATCCTGTCGCGCTCCCCGTCCGTCTTCATCGGCTACTACAAGAACCCCGAGGAGACGGAAAAGACGTTGAGCGACGGCTGGCTCCACTCGGGCGACGCGGGCTACTTCACCGAAAACGGCCACCTGATCGTGATCGACCGCGTGAAGGACGTGATGCACCTGAATGACGCCACCCGGTTCTCGCCGCAGTTCATCGAGAACAAGCTGAAGTTCTCCCCCTACATCAAGGAGTGCGTCTGTCTCGGAAACCAGCGCGACTTCATCGCGTCGATGATCTGCATCGACTACCCCAACGTGGGGAAGTGGGCCGAGAGCCGCCGCCTCTCCTACACGACCTACACGGACCTCGCCGCGAAGCCCGAAGTGCTCGAGCTGCTGGCGAAAGAGGTCGAAAAGGTGAACGCGACCCTCCCGGAGACGACGCGGGTGAAAAAGTTTGTCCCGCTCTACAAGGAGCTCGACGCGGACGACGACGAGCTGACCCGCACGCGCAAGGTCCGCCGGGCGTTCGTGGGGGAACGGTACAAGCACGTGATCGAGGGGATATACGCCGGCGAAGACGCCATTCCGATCGACGCGACGATCAAATACCAGGACGGCAAGACGTCGCGGATCAAGACGACGCTCACCATCAGAAATTTGTAGGGAGCAGCTGCGTAGGGCGAAGCGGGGGGTTCCACGCAGCGGCGTATGGAGCGAGGCAAAGATTGCGTCGAGCGGAATCGCAGTGAGCGGTCGAAGGTCGCGAACGTAGCGGAGTGGAAGCCGCCCGCTGAGCCCGAAGCAGCTTATAAATGTAGCGAAGGAACAGGGAGACGACGCGAATGACGATGCAATACTTGTTGCAGCTCGTGATCAGCGGCCTGGTGGTCGGGAGCATCTACTCTGCGGTCGCCTTGGGGTTCGTGATCATTTACAAGGCCACGCGGGTGGTGAACTTCGCCCAGGGGGAACTCCTCATGGTGGGGGCGTACGTCTGCTACGCCTTCCTCGTCCAGATGCACGTCCCCTTCGGGGTTGCCCTCCTGCTCACGATCCTCTTCTCGATGGTCCTTGCGATGATCATCGAGCGGCTGATCCTGCGGCCCATGATCGGCGAGCCCATCATCTCCATCATCATGGTGACGATAGGGCTGTCCCTGGTGTTGCGGTCCGCTGTGTCGGTGGTCTGGGGGACGGACATCCTCGTCTATGAGCCGAAGCTCTTTCCGCAGGCCATGCTCATGGTGCTGGGGGTCCCCGTCTCCCTCGAGTTCGTGTGGTGTTTCGTACTGTCGGTTTTTCTTCTCGCCGTCTTCTCCGTCTTTTTCAAGTACTCGAAAGCGGGTGTGGCGATGCGGGCCGCCGCCTTCAACCAGCAGGTGGCCCAGTCGATGGGGATCTCGGTCAAATACATCTTCGCCCTGTCGTGGATCATCTCCGCGGTGGTCTCCGGGATCGGCGGGGTCCTCATCGGGAACATCAACGGGATCAACAACACCCTGTACCATTTCGGCCTGAAAGTTTTCCCCGCGACCATCCTCGGCGGGCTCGACTCGATCCTTGGTGCGGCGCTGGGGGGGGTGATCATCGGGGTGCTCGAGAACCTCTTCGACGGGGTCTGCAGCACGTACTTCAACCTGGCCGGCGTGAAGGAGGTCGCCCCGTACATCATCCTGGTCATCATTCTGATGATCAAGCCCTACGGGCTGTTCGGCACGAAAGAGATCGAGCGGGTCTAAAGGACCGGCCGGGACGGAAAAAGGAGATCCACGAGATGCAGTTTTGCGGCGACTTCAGGACCACCTACGAAAAGGACGTCAAGATCTTCCAGACGCCCTTCGTCAAGGTCTGCATGGGGTTCCTCGGCGTCGCCCTCCTCGCGCTGCCGTTCCTGATCAAGGGGGAGTACCTCTGGATCTCGATGCAGATCGTCATCGCTGTGATCGGCGCGGTGGGGCTCAACATCCTCACCGGGTTCACGGGTCAGATCTCCCTCGGCCAGGGGGCGTTCCTCGGTGTCGGGGCGTATACCTCCGCGTACATCACCGCGAAGATGGGGCTTCCTTTCTGGGTCGGCGTCCCCGCGGCGGGATGCGTCACCGCCCTGGCGGGAATGATCTTCGGGATCCCCTCGCTGCGGCTGAAAGGTCTCTACCTCGCCATCGCGACGCTTGCCTCCCAGTTCATCCTTGAATGGATTTTCTTGCGGTGGGAGCCGGTGACCGGGGGAAGCTACGGCATCGTGGTCCCGAGGCCCTCCATCGGTGGGTTTGTCTTCGATTCCGACCGCTCCTACTACTACGTCGTACTGATCATCGCGGCGGTGATGGTCCTGTTCGCGACCAACCTGATGCGGACCCGCACGGGACGCGCCTTCATGGCGGTACGGGACCATTACATCTCGGCGGAGATCATGGGGATCAACATCTTCAAGTACCGGATCCTCTCCTTTGCCGTGTCGTCGTTCTACGCCGGGGTCGCGGGCGCGCTCTACGGGCATTCGCTGCGCTACGTCTCCTCCGAGCAGTTCAACATCGGCGTCTCGATCGTGTACCTCGCGATGATCATCATCGGGGGACTGGGGAGCATCATCGGATCGATCTTCGGCGCGCTCTTCATGATTCTGCTGCCGAAGCTGCTCACCGTGGTGACGACGCAGCTCGGGGCGAGCTTCCCCGGGATGGCGCAAGTGGCCATCGCGTTGGAGCAGGGGATCTTCGGCGCGATCATCGTCCTGTTCCTCATCTTCGAACCCGACGGGCTGGCGCACCGCTGGAAGATGATCAAGGCGTACTGGAAGCTGTACCCGTTCTCATACTGAAAAAAGGAAAGGAGGGCGCAGCCAGGGAGAGGGGATGCCGTTCGGCGTTTCACAGGTGGGGGGCAACGCGGCAATCAACCACGAGATCAGGAAGGGGAAAGAAAAGATGAAGAGAATGATGAAGATCGCTTCGATGGTCGCGGCGCTGGCGATGGTTCTGTCGGGTGTCGCATTTTCCGCGGGAACGATCAAGGTCGGCCACCTGGCGGACCTCACCGGCCCCACGGGCGACGTCGGGAAGCCGTACGCCGAAGGCGTGCAGGCCTACAAGGAGTACGCCAACGCCCACGGCGGGATCAACGGCAAGACGATCGACATGCAGATGTTCGACTACGCCTACAACAAGGACAAGGCGATCAACCAGTACAAGAAGTACAAGGAAGACAAGGTCGTGGCGATCGAGGGATGGGGCACGGGCGACACCGAGGCCCTCACCGGTTTCGTCTCCGCCGACAAAATCCCCTACATTTCCGCGTCCTACTCGGCACACCTGACCGACCCGAAGAAGGCGCCCTACAACTTCTTCGCCGCTGCCGACTACACCAGCGCCCTGCGGGCGGGCCTCAAGTACCTGAAGGACGGTTGGAAAGAGAAGCGTGCCCCCAAGATCGTCTTCATTTACCCGAACGTTCCGTACGGCATCGCTCCGATCAAGGGCGGCAAGGCGTACGCCAAGGAACTGGGATTCGATGTCTTGAGTGACGAGAACGTGGACCTCAAGGCGATCGAGGCGAACTCCCAACTGCTTTCCGTGAAGAACAAGGGCGCCGACTTCGCCTGGATCGGCGGGACGACCAATTCGACGGCGGTCATCCTGAAGGACGCCAAGAAGCTGGGCCTGAAGACGAAGTTCTTCAGCAACATCTGGGGGATCGACGAGTCGACCCCGAAGCTAGCCGCCGGCGCCGAGGAAGGCGCACTCGTGATGGCCGGATCGGTCCGGTACGGGGACAAGGTCGCCGGGATGCCCCTTCTCATGTCGGTCGAGAAGAGGCCGCAGGTGACGCACTACATCCGCGGGTGGGTCTCGATGATGGTTCTCGTCGAGGCGCTGAAGCGGGCCGACAAGAAAGGCCCGCTCACCGGCGAGTCCGTGAAGGCGGCTCTCGAGACCTTCCAGGATTTCGACACCGGTGGGTTGACCCCGGCCAAGATCACCTTCACCTCGACCGACCACCGGCCGTATATGTCGGTGAACATCATGGAGATGCAAAAAGGGAAGCTCGTGATCAAGCAGACCACGACCCTTCCGCGCAAGGCGGAGTGGCTCGGGCTGTAGGAAGGTAGCGCGTTTCCGGGCGGGGGGCGATTCCAACCCCCGCCCGGTATCTCCTAATCCAACGCGGGCGGGAACCGATGCTCAAAGTGAACAACATCGAGGTAATCTACTCCGACGTCATCCTCGTCCTCAAGGGGCTCTCCCTGGTCGTCCCCGAGGGACAGATCGTCGCGCTGCTGGGCGCCAACGGGGCGGGGAAGAGCACCACCCTCAAGGCGATCTCGGGGCTCCTCAAGTCCGAGGAGGGGGAGGTCACCGACGGGGAGATCCTCTTCGGTGGCGAAAAGATCAACGGGAAGGACCCCGAGGAGATCGTCCGGAAGGGGGTCTTCCAGGTGATGGAGGGGCGCCGGGTCTTCGAGGACCTCACCGTGGAGGAGAACCTGCGGTGCGGTGCCTACACGCGGAAGGACGGAAAGAACGTCAAGGGGGACTACGAGCGGGTCTACACCTACTTCCCGCGACTGAAAGAACGCCGCAAGGGTCTGGCCGGTTACCTGTCCGGCGGGGAGCAGCAGATGCTGGCGATCGGGCGGGCGCTGATGGCGCGTCCCAAGCTCATGCTCCTCGACGAGCCGTCGCTTGGGCTCTCGCCGCTGCTGGTCAAGGAGATCTTCGGCATCATCAAGGAGATCAATCAGAAAGAGAAGACGACGATCCTCCTGGTCGAGCAGAACGCCCGCGTCGCGCTTTCCATCTCCAGCTACGGCTACATCATGGAAAACGGCAAGGTCGTGCTCGACGGCGAAACGGAAAAACTCGCCAACAACGAGGACGTCAAGGAGTTCTACCTCGGCATGAACGCGGTCGGCACCCGGAAGTCGTACCGAGACATCAAGCATTACAAACGCCGCAAACGCTGGCTCTCCTGAGGAGATGGGATGATCGACCGGAAGAGGGGATATTACGACGAGGCGCTGGAGACGATGCCGGCGGCGAAGCGGGCCCAGGCGCAGCGGGAGATGCTGCGCGAGACGGTCCTGCACGCCTACGAGCATGCGCCGGCGACCCGGCGAAAGATGGACGACGCGGGCGTTCGCCCCGGAGACGTGAAGGATCCTGCCGACCTGCGCAAGATCCCGGTCACCCGGAAAGCGGATCTGAAGCACATCCAGAAGAGGGAGCCGCCGTTCGGGGGGCTGGCCGCTGTGCCGCCCCGGGCGATGCGCCGCATCTACGTCTCCCCGGGACCGACATTCGACCCGGAAGGCCGCGACGCGACCTACTGGCGCTGGGAGAAGCCGTTCATCGCCGCGGGATTCCGCGAGGGCGACATCGTCCAGAACACCTTCATGTACCACTTTTCACCGGCCGGGCTCATGTTCGACGAGGCGCTCCAGCGCATCGGCTGCACCGTCATCCCGGCCGGGGTGGGGAACACGGAGCTGCAGGCCCAGGTGATGAAGGAACTGAACGTCACCGGCTACGTCGGGACGCCGTCGTTCCTCATGACCATCCTCGAAAAGGCGAAGGAGATGGGGTACACCTCCGGCGACGGCCTGTCGCTCCAGGTCGGCCTCGTGACCGGCGAGATGTTCCCCGAGTCGCTGCGTGCCCGGTTCCGCGACGAGTTCGGCGTGCAGGTCCGCCAGTGCTACGGCACGGCCGACGTCGGCTCCCTCGGCTACGAATGCCATGAAGCGAAAGGGATGCACGTCCCCGACGAGATCTTCCTCGAGATGATCGATCCCGCCACGGGCGATCCCGTCCCGCCCGGCGCCATCGGCGAAGTAGTGGTGACGCTGCCCAACCGAACGTATCCGCTCGTGCGCTTCGCCACCGGGGATCTCTCCATCCTTTCCGACGACCCGTGCCCCTGCGGGCGCACCTCCCCCCGGCTCCTGAAGCTGGTCGGCCGCGTCGACCAGGTGACGAAGGTCAAGGGGATGTTCGTTCACCCCGAGCAGGTCACCCAGCTGGCGGGGAAGGTCCCCGGGATCACCTCCGCCCAGTTCGTCGTCACCCGGACCGATCACGACGACCATATGGAGATGCGGATCGTCCTCAAGGATCCCGCCGCCGCGTCGGACGCGCTTGCGGCCCGCATCATCGAGGCGGCCCGCGCGATCACCCGTCTGCGGGGCGAGGTCCGGTTCATCGCCGCCACCGAGGTGGAAGAGCCGGAGAAGAAGATCATCGACAAAAGGAAGTGGGACTGACAGCATAGGCTGACACGCCGAACCCGGGAGGGATCCATGGACGCTGCCACGTTGAACCAGCACCTTGAAAAACACCTTCGGGTGAACACCTTCCCCCTCGGGATCAAGTCGCTGAAACCCGGGGAGCCGCTTCCCGACAAGGTAAAAATTCCCTTGAAGCACCTTGGCGTGAAGGTGGCGATCTGCCAGGCCATCTCGATCGCCCGCCGGTACGGCTGGACGATGGCGTTCTCCGGGGAGGACCTCTCGTGCCCCATCGCCAAGGCGGCGTTCGGCTTCGAGGAGCGCAACGAATATTACACATCCGGGGGGCTTGCCGACGGGATGTACGCCTCCTGCCGGGAGGCCGGAGCAAAGTTCGAAGAGGCCCTGGTCAAGTACGACCGCGGCGAGTACGCCCACGTGGTCGCCGGCCCCTTGAGCCGCGCCAACTTCGTCCCCGACACGGTGCTCGTCTACGGCAACTCCGCCCAGGTGCTGCGACTCCTGAACGCGGTCCTCTACAAGCGGGGCGGAAGCCTCAAAAGCGACTTCTCGGGCCGCGGCGACTGCACCGACATCGTCATCAAGGGGAAGAAGTCCGGCGAGCCGCAGGTGATCCTGCCGTGCTACGGCGACCGGATCTTCGGCATGACCGGGGACGACGAGATGGCGTTCACCTTCCCCTTCGACCGCGCGGACGAGATCGTCGAGGGGCTGGAGAAGACCCACGCCGGCGGCGTGCGGTACCCGGTCCCCATCTACCTGCGGTTCCAGGCCGACTTCCCCAAGTCCTACCAGGAGCTCGAAAAAATCTGGCAGGAGTCGAAAAAGTAAGCGTGTACAACCTCACCCCGGCCACGGAGATCCACGCGCGGATCGCAAAGCTGCAGGCGGGCTTGCGTGTCGCTCACTTGGACGCCGCGTTCCTCGTGCAGAACGCCGATCTGTTCTACTTCACCGGATCGATCCAGCAGGGGATCCTGATCGTCCCCGCGGAAGGGGAGCCGGTCTACTTCGTCCGCCGGGTCTTCGAGCGCGCCGTCGAGGAGTCGCCCCTTTCCAACGTGCGCAAGATCGCGAGCCCGAAAGAGGTGACCGCCTGGTTTGCCGGGAAGAACGTCACCTTCTCCTCCATCGGATTTGAACTGGACGTCCTCCCCGTCGCGACGTTCCTTCGTTTTCAGCAAGTCTTCCCCGGCGCAAAGCCCGAGGACGTCTCCCCGATCGTCCGGGAGATCCGCGCTGCGAAATCGCCCCACGAAGCCGCGTCGCTCCGGGATAACGGGAAAAAGCTCGCCGCGCTGCTCTCCGGCGCCCGAAAAAAGATCCGCCCCGGCGTCACGGAGATGGTCCTCCAGGGGATGCTCCAGGGCGAGGCGATCGGCGGGGGGCACAGCACCATCAACCGGATGCGCGCCTTCAACCAGGACCCGGGCCTCGGTTGCGTGATCTCCGGCCCCGACGCAGCCGTCCCCTCCTACGCCGACTTCCCCACGGCCGGGAAGGGCCTCTCCCCGTACGTCCCGGCGGGGCAGGGGGAGCGCGCGATCCAGCCGAACGAACCGATCATCATCGACCTGATGTGGGCGCAGGACGGCTACCTGGTGGACATGGCCCGCACCTACAGCGTCGGCCCGATGCCCGCGAAGATGGAGAAGGCGTACGGCCACGCCGTCGCCGTGCTGCGAGAGATCGAGGCGGGGATCCGGCCCGGCGCCGTGGCGGGGGACCTGTACGCCGCGGGACTTGCCTTGGCGGCCACCACACCTTACGCGGCGAATTTCATGGGCCCGCCGGGGTATAATACTAAATTCATCGGCCACGGGATCGGGATCGAAGTGGACGAGTTCCCCTTCGTCGCGAAGGGGGTCTCCACGGTCCTTGCGCCCGGCATGGTGTTCGCCCTCGAGCCGAAGTTCGTCTTTCCGGGGGAGGGCGCCGTGGGGCTTGAGAATACGTACCTGGTAACCGCGGATGGGTTCGAGACGCTGACGCCGCTCGACGAGGGCGTCCTCCGCTGCGACGGGTGAAGGAGAGGTGGAATTTGAGCAGGGTCCTGAACAAGGAAGATGCCGTGCTGGTCGTGGTCGACGTGCAGGAGCGCTTGGTCCCCGCCATCGACAAGGAGTTGTACGCGCGGTCGCTTAAAAACTTCAAGATCACCATCGAGGCGGCCGGGACGCTGGGCCTTCCGATCGTCCTCACGGAACAGTACCCCAAGGGACTGGGCCGCACTGTCCCCGATGTCCTGCAGGCGCTCGAGGGGAAGAAGTACGAGCGGATCGAGAAGGTCGCCTTCAGCTGCGCCCGCGACGATCGGTTCCTCGCCGCCATCGCGAAGACCGTCCGCCGCCAGGTGATCCTGATCGGCATGGAGGCGCACGTTTGCGTCTACCAGACCTCCGTCGACCTCATCAACGCCGGGTACAAAGTTTTCGTGCTGGACGACGCCGTCTCCTCGCGCTTCCTCCATAACTACCAGAGCGGCATCGCCGCCCTGCGCGACGCGGGGGCCGTGGTCGTCAGCACCGAAACGGCCGTCTTCCAGATGATGAAAGTCGCCGGGACGCCGGAGTTCAAGAAGATCTCGTCCCTGCTTCGATGACGCCCCGCCCGCGGACGACCGCGCTCCTTCTCCTTGCGGCCCTTCTGTGCCTTGCCGCGCCCGCCCTTGCGGCGCGCCAGACCCTCGCGCTCTTTCCGCCGGAAATCGTCCCCGCGGGGACCGACAACGCGTTGCGCCTCGCCGTCCCGGTCCTCGAACAGACGCTGAAGGAAAAGCTCGCTGACCGCTTCGACGTTCGCCCGGCAGGAGAGGGAACCGCCCCCGCGACCGACGACACGCGCCGCCGCAGGGCCAGGACGCTCGGCGCCTCCTATGTCTTCACCGGGAACCTCTCGCGGATCGGAAAAGCGGTGATGTTCGACGTGACGATCGCCCCCGTGGAGGAACCGGGGAAGGGGCGCACCGTCGTCGTCTCGGGCGCGCTCGAGAACCCGTCTGCGCTCACCCCGCGCGATCTCGCCCTGTTCCGACGCCTGGGCACCGAGGCCGCCCTCAAGGCGAAATACATCTTCTTCGGCGATGAGCAGGTGGGGGAGGGTGCCACCGCGAAGAGTATCCCCAAGCTTTCCGGGACGATCACCCGCAGCGCCTCGCTCCCTGGCGAAATGGTGTCCACCGCACTCTCCGACACCGACCTCGACGGGAAGATGGAGTTCGTCGTCGCCTACCCCGACGCGATCGCCGTCTACCGCGTGGAGAGGGACGAGCTTCGCGAAAAGGCCCGGATCCCCAACGCCGGCCCGGGGCTCTTCCACGTGGATGCCGCCGACGTCACCCGGAACGGGGTGGCCGACATCGTTGCCGTCCGGTACGCGGGCGGAAAGGCGCTCTCCGACATCTGGCAGTTCGACGGGAAGGAGTACCGGAAGATCTCCTCCGACCTGCCGTATTTTCTGCGCACGGCCGACCTGGGCCCGGAAGGGATCGTCCTCCTCGGGCAGGCGTCCGATCCCGTGACGATTTTCCAGGGACCGGTCTTCCGGGTCGCCGTTCAACGGGACGGAAGGACCGAGGTGAAGGATCGCGACCGTCCCTTGCCGCTCCCGGAGGGGACGTTTCTGTACGGATTCACCTCCCTGCGCAAGGGGAAGGGAGTCCGGTACGCCGTGCTTACCGACCGCAACCGGATCCTCTACCTCGATGAGACAGGCAAGGAGCTGTGGGTAGGGCTAGACGCCGTCACCGGGACCGAGATCACCCTCGAGGGGACTGACCGGCGGTTGCAGGTCCCCGGGCGGATGGTGGCGGTCGACCTCGACCGGGACGGCACCGACGAACTGGTCGTCCTGAACGATCTGGTAGCCGCGGGAACGTATTTCGAGAACCTGCGGGTCTTCGCGCAGGCCGAAATCCTCTGCTTCGCCCAAGCAGACACCGGCCTGCAGCTCGCCTGGCGCTCGCCCCAGCTCGATGCCTCCGCCCGCGACCTCCTCGCCGACCGGTCCGCCCCGACCGCGATTCGCTACGCCGTCGCCTCGCGCGACCGCGCCAAGCTCCTGGGCGCCACCACCCAGTGGCGCGTCCTGTGGGTCAAGTGAGGTTCTTCAGAGGGGTATCCGCGCCCGGAATTGACAACATCCTTGCCTGACGTATAATCCTCCGTTCCACCCAGCGTGGCGGTGTAGCTCAGACGGTTAGAGCATGCGGCTCATATCCGCAGTGTCCGGGGTTCAACTCCCTGCACCGCCACCATTCTTTCCCCCACGTGGTACAATCGACGCAACGAAAAATGCCGCACGGGATCCCCGGGACAAAGGACGAGCGGGGGGTTCCACGAAGCGGCGTATGGAGCGAGGCACAGTTTGCGTCGAGCGGAATCGCAGCGAGCGGACGCAGGTCGCGAGCGTAGCGGAGTGGAAGCCCCCCGCGAGTTCTTGTCCGCCATCCCGTGCGGCGCTACCCTGTGAAGTCTCCCACCGTCCTCATCGTCGATTCGGACCCGCGGGATCTGGCGAAGCTCGCCGCGATCCTGGCGGAGGCACGCTACACCGTTCTGCAGGCCACCGGGTGCCCGGAAGCGGTCGGGATCCTCGCCAAGCATCGGGGAAAGCTCGTCGTCCTCTCGGACCTCACAGTGGACGGGGAGTGCGGGCTCAAATTTCTCGATGACACCTTGCGGAAATACCCCTTCCTCCCGTTCACCTTCCTCGCCTCCGCGCCGGCGCTCGATTCGGTCATCGAAGCGTTGAAGTGCGGGGCGTACGATTTCCTCCGCAAACCCATCCCGCCCGACATCCTCCTGCACTCGATCGCCCGGTCGGTGCAGAAGCTCTCCCTGACGCTCGAGACGGAGAAGCAGGAAAAGGAGGTCCTCAAGCTCCTCGACCGCAGCCGGGAGGACCTGAAAGAAGCGCGAACCCTCTCGTCGTTCAAGGGGTTCATGATCTCGATGGCGGCGCACGACTTCCGGTCGATCATCACCGTGCTGGACGGCTATCTGCAGTTGATCAAAGAGCGGTGCAAGGGGTGCGACGTGTCCGAATCCGGCGGTATGCTCGACCACGCCGCCCGCACCATCGGCCGCCTGCACACGATGGCCAGCACGCTGCTCGACTACGAAGCCGCGGAATCCGGGTCGATCCGCCTCGACATCCGCCCGTTCCCGCTCGCCGATACGCTGAAAGATTGCGTCGCCTTCTACCGCCCGTACGCGGAGCAGAAAAAGGTCCAGTTGGTGCTGGAGGGGAATTCCCGTGACGTCACCGTATCCGGTGACCGCGGAAAGGTGATGGAGATCCTCGACAACCTGCTCTACAACGCCCTCAAGTTCACCCCTTCCCAGGGGACGATCCGCCTCTCGGGAAAGAAAGAGGACGGGTTCGCCGTCATCTGCGTCACCGACTCCGGGGCGGGGATCCCGAAGGAGAAGCTTCGGAAGCTCTTCGACCAGGGAGATATGGTCACCACCCTCGACTCCCACGCCCGGCTCGGACTGGGGTTGACGATCTGCAAACGGCTCGTGGAGGCGCAAAAAGGGAAAATCCGGATCGACTCCGTTCCGGGGAAAGGAACGCAGGTCCATTTCTCACTTCCGTCCGATTGACGTCCTATTTTGGGTAATTTTAGGGTAACATTGGGCATATGTTTGCCCACGTAAGTCAGTCGCCAATTTTCGCTCATCCTCATACCGGAAAGTTATTTCCCACTAATTACGTTTCACTCTATATATTTAGCATGATCCTGCCGATATGCATTCCGGATAGGCACGCAGATTGCTTTTTCTCCCGGGCGAGTTGAAAGGAGGGAACGGATGACCGAACAGTACGTCCTTGTCGTAGACGACGACCCCGCCTTTTCCCAATTCACCCGTAACCTCCTCACCGACAAGGAGATGCGGGTGGTCGTCGCCGCCAGCAAGGCGGAAGGGCTGGAGGCGTTCGAGCGGGAGCGCCCCTCCTGCGTTATCCTCGACATCTTCCTTCCCGACGGCTCCGGCGTGGACCTCATCAAGCCGATGCGCGCCGCCTCGCTTACGATCCCCATCATCATGGTCTCGGGCCAGAGCGAAGTGGACGAGGTCGTCCGCGCGATGAAGGAAGGCGCCAGCGACTACGTCAAGAAACCGTTCCAGGGGGAGGAACTCCTCCTCAAGATGCAGATGGTGCTGGATGCCTCCCAAGCCAAGGTGGAACTCTACGAGCTGCGCATCAAGGCCCGCCCGGAGGAGGAGTACAACCTCCTTTTCGGGATGAGCGACCGGATGAGCAAGGTCCAGGCCGTCCTCGACCAGGTGGCGGGAACCGACATCACCGTGCTGATCACCGGGGAGAGCGGCACCGGCAAGGAGCTGGTCGCCAAGGCGATCCACAAGGCGTCCGATCGGGCGAACGACCCGTTCATCAAGGTGAACTGCGCCGCCCTGCCGCGGGAGCTGCTCGAGAGCGAACTGTTCGGCTTCGAGAAGGGGGCGTTCACCGGCGCCCACCGCCGCAAGTACGGCCGCTTCGAGATGGCGCAGAACGGCACCATCTTCCTCGACGAGATCAGCGAGATGCACATGGACCTGCAGTCGAAACTGCTCCACGTCCTGCAGGAGAATCAGTTCTTCCGCATCGGCGGCGAGCGCGAGGTGAAGGCGAACTGCCGCATCCTGTGCGCCACCAACAAGAACCTGGAACGGATGGTCGAGGAGGGGACGTTCCGCCGCGACCTGTTCTACCGGGTCAACGTGGTGAACATCGTCGTGCCGCCGCTTCGGGAGCGGAAGGACGACATCCCGATCCTCGTCGACTATTTCCTCAACCGGTATTGCCAGATGTACAATCGGGAGGCCTTGAAGGTCTCCCCTCGCCTGATGGAGATGTTCCTCAACTACACTTGGCAGGGAAACGTGCGCGAGCTCGAGAACAACGTGAAGCGGCTGATCATCCTCGGGAACGAGGCCCAGCTGATCGCGGAGTTCCAGCGCAAACGGGAAAATGGCCAGTACGGCGCCATCCCGGACGATGGGCCGTCGGCGGACCCGGAACCCGTTCCGCGGATCCGGGCGGCGGGCCGCGCATCCTCGCAGGCGTCCACCTCCGGCGAGGGCGGGAACGAGGCAGAGCAGGATGCCCCGAACCTCTCCGGGAAGGCCACCCTGAAAGAAGTGTCGAAGATCGCGCAGCGAAACGCCGAAAAGGAACTCATCGAGAAGGTCCTCGGACAAACCCGGTGGAACCGGCGGAAGGCGGCGCAGATCCTCGACATCAGCTACAAGGCCCTCCTCTACAAGATCAAGGATTGCGGGCTGAACATGGAATAAACGCTTCGGTTTCGGCGGCAACTTTTCGTAACAGAAAGAAAAATTGGTTTTTGAGCACGTCAAATCGGTGGATTCGGGAGGTGGCATGGTGCATGCCAGATGGGCGGTAGCCTGCCTGTTGTCCGTTTTTCTGTTCGTGGGGGTTGTCGCGAAGGGGGATGCGGCGGACAACACCATGAAGGCGCCCCCGCCGCCGCAAGCCGTCTCCCAAGCG
>CAAGKR010034573.1_pt1 | contig 18970 bp, 15 predicted proteins | sample 2556971 | NCBI WGS metagenome assembly CAAGKR01 (sample SAMEA5207829, study PRJEB30636) | soil metagenome | biome: forest; feature: boreal; material: soil | place: USA | collected 2011-09 | depth 1 m | reverse complement strand
TCTGCCGGTTCTCTCGACCGCGCCTGTCGATGAGGCCACGCTCGAGGAGGCCGCCGGCAGGTTCGGGGTCGAGGTGGTTCCACTGCCGTGATCAGTCGACCGACCCGGCTCGGCGGCGACCTCTGCACGCGGCTACCAATTGAGCCCCGCTGAAACCCCTCCCCCATAGCAGGTATGCAACACATGCAGAACTTGTGCAATTGCAGTGTCTTTAGCCCACGACCGCAATCTGGACGAATATTTGGCATTGACAATCGGCTTATTGGCATTGACAATCGGCTTAGGATGACCTAATCGTTCAGACCGCAAGCGCCAATTTGCGGCTATTCAGCCGCAACGCGGGCGGGACGGTCCGGGGAACGAATGCCCCGGGATATTCGGAAGGTGCGGGAGTGCCGAGTCGATCCTCCAATCAGCGAAGCGTCACTGAGCCATCCGGCGCGGTCGTCGAGTCGGCACGGGCCGCCACCACTTGGCGCCAGCGGCGGTTCCCGGGAATCGACGATCCCCCGCCGCAGCGGCAGCGGGACGGCGAGGCCAACGGCGTCCGCGAGGGCGATTCGACCGCGGCCTCCGCCTCCCGCGACGCCGTCTACCGCCGTCTGCTCGCCGTCGCCGACCTGATCGCCGCGGCGGCGGCCTTCCTCGTCGCGGTCCCGCTACTCGGCCACGACTCGCTCGGCCTCTGGGCGCTGGCCGCGATCGCGGCGGTGGTCCCGGTCTGCAAGCTGGCGGGGCTCTATGACCGCGACCAGCACCTGCTGCGCAAGACGACCCTCGACGAGGCGCCGACCCTGTTCTACGTCGCCTCCCTCTACACCCTGCTGTGCTACCTGGCGGGGGCCAACATCGTCAACGGGACCTTCGGCAGCGACCAGGCGCTGGTCTTCTGGGGGCTCCTCTTCGTCCTCATGCTGGCGATGCGCACCCTCGCCCGGCGCCTGGCGGGCGCGCTGGTGGAGGAGGAGCGCTGCGTCATCCTCGCCAACGCCGAGGCCGCCCACTGGCTCTCGACCAAGCTCGAGCGCAGCAATGGGGCCAAGGTGCGCGTCGTCGGCCGCATCCCGCTCAGCCCCGGCGACGCCAGTCGCAACGAACTGCCCCTGCTGGGCAGCTTCGACGCGCTCGAGAGCCTGCTCGCCGAGCACGACGTCGACCGCGCCCTGATCGCCCCTGGCCGCGGCGACAACGACGACCACCGGCTGCTCGACGCGATCCGGGTGGTGAAGCGGCTTGGCGTCCGCGTCAGCGTGTTGCCGCGCCTCTTCGAGGCGGTCGGCTCGGCCTATGAGTTCGACGACGTCGAGGGTGCCACGGTCCTCGGCGTGCGCCACCACGGCCTCTCGCGCTCCTCGTGGCTGATCAAGCGCAGCTTCGACCTCGCCGCCACCCTGCTCGGCCTGCTGCTGATCGCCCCGCTGATGGCGATCATCGCCGCCGCGATCAAGCTCGACTCCTCCGGCCCCGTCCTCTTCCGCCAGCGCCGCGTCGGCCGCAAGGACCAGGTTTTCGAGATCTACAAGTTCCGCACCATGGTCGACGGCGCCGACACCCAGCGCGCCGCCCTTGCCGCCAGGAACGAGGCTGGCGGAGGCCTCTTCAAGATCGAGGACGACCCGCGGATAACCCGCGTCGGCCGCTTCCTGCGGCGCACCTCGCTCGACGAGCTGCCGCAGCTGTTCAACGTCCTGAGCGGCGACATGTCCCTGGTCGGCCCCCGCCCGCTGGTCGTCGACGAGGACTGCCTGATCGAGGGCCACCAGCGCCACCGGCTGCTGGTGCCTCCCGGAGTCACCGGCCTCTGGCAGATCTTCGGCTCCGCCCGCATCCCCCTCAACGAGATGGTCAAGATCGATTACCTCTACGGAGCGAATTGGTCGCTCTGGTTGGACATCAAGATCCTCCTGCGGACGGTTCCATTCGTGCTTCGGCTGAGGGGTCTCTAGCTATGCCGCCTGATCTGGTATCGGAGCGACTCCTGACGAGCCTGGACATCGCGCCAGCCCTCGGTGTCGACTGTTTCGCGGGCAATCTTGATACCGCGGCTGCCACGGTGGTAGAGCGCGCACTATCGGGGGACGGCGGGTACGCCTGCCTGGGCAACGTCCACTCACTCGTGTCCGGTGTTCACGATCCCGCGCTGCGTCGCGCACTCGACGGCGCATGGGCCGTTTTTCCGGACGGCTCTCCCATCGCCTGGCTACAGCGTCGCGAGGGCGCCCGTGGCGCTACCCGCGTAGCCGGGCCAGACCTGATGGCGCGGGTATTCGACGTCGGTCAAGCTGACGGTCTCCGCCACTATCTCTACGGCTCAACGGCGCCTGTGCTCGAAAATATGACTCGGCGATTGAGCAACTCATACCCAGACGCGACCATCTGCGGCACGGCCTTCGACGTCGATGCGCGCGGCATGGCTTTCGAGATCGACGCTCCGGAGGCCGCCATCAGCGTGGAGACAATCAAGTCGGCCGAACCCCACATCATCTGGTGTGGTCTCGGAGTGCCCAAGCAGGAGCTTTGGATGCGGTACCACGCTCCGAACCTGGCTCCAGCGCTCGTCGTCGGGGTGGGCGCAGCCTTCGACTTCATTGCAGGCAATAAGAGTCGAGCGCCAAGGGCGATGCAGAGGCTCGGCCTCGAGTGGCTCTACCGTCTCGCAACGGAGCCACGCCGCCTAAGTGGTCGTTACCTGCGAACGAACAGCGAGTTCCTCGCTCTTCTCGGTTGGGAACTCTCGCGGTATCGGGGCGGCGCTTGACTCGAGTAGAGACGCGACGCCCTACCATGACTCAATAGGGGAGTCGTCTGTGGTCTACGGGCGGGAGCAGCATCCGCCAGTGGTCCTCGTCGCCGTAGTGGTATGCCTTGCCCAGGACCCGACCTCTTGGACCGCCTAAAAATGACCCTCGCGAGAAGACTAGATCCAGCAGGCCTCCAAAATCCTCGACGGTACCTAGATCGACGACTGTGGGACCTGGAGAGGTTCGGCCTGACGCCAAAAAAGATCGCCCTCCGCATTTCCGGGTCACCCGCGCCGCCAGTGGTATTCACGTCAATCCCAAAGGCTGGCACCCATCTGACGGAGCGCCTCTTGTGCCTCCACCCCCACTACTACCGAACAGTTGTCCCTACGATCTCCTCTCCTGCACTCCTGACTCAACACGCCGCGTCCTTGTCCAACGGCCAGCTTCTCTGTGCTCATGTGCAGTATTCCGAGGCTGTTGACAGTTTGCTCCGCGAACTTGGGATCAAACTGATATTGAGCATCCGAGACCCGCGCGATATCTTAATTTCCCGAGCCCACTATATCTACAACACTCGCGACCATTACCTTCATCACCTGGCCCTCCGCTATCCCGATCTACGTGATCGAATAACAGTGCTGATCGAAGGAGAGCCCACCTCAGGATTGGTGCCATATCGCGAAGTTCTGCACGGCTTCGCGGGCTGGCTCTCGCGCGACATCATCCTCATCCGGTTCGAGGACCTCGTCGATCCGCACCGGCGACCACAAGTCGTCGCGGATGTCTTTGAGGACCTCGGAACCCCTGTCGATCGGTCTAAACGAGACAGGATTGCTGCATCCACCGCGTCCAGCACGAGTCCGACCTTCAGGCGCGGGCAGGCTGGAGAGTGGAGACGAGTCTTCGACGAGCGACTGCACAAGCTCTTCCACGAAGCCGTTGGCGACATGCTCCCTGCGCTCGGTTACTCGGATGCGGACGCTGACGCTATCGGGACACGGTCCCAGGCTACCGATAAACCTAGAGGAAATCCGTAACGGTACGGGCCCTCGAAGCCGTGACGCCCAACCGAGCCTCAACGGAGGAGAGAGCCGCAAACCTACGCGTCGTGTTTGTGCACAACCGCTATCGCTCTGCTCAACCCAGTGGCGAGAACATCGCGGTCAATCTTGAGGTCGAACTTGTCCGCGATGCCGGCTGCGAAGTGTTCCTCTATGAGCGCTCCAGCGACGAGATCCCAGGCTTCTCAGCGGCCAAGAAGGCGGCTCTTCCGGGTCGGGTCGTTTGGTCGCGAGAGGATCATGTCCGCCTTGGCGCTTTCCTCGACCGGATCCGCCCAGATGTCGTTCACGTCCACAACACCTTTCCGCTCATCAGCCCCGCGGCCATCAGCGCCGCTGCCGCGCGCGGGCTTCCGGTCGTCGCGACCCTCCACAACTTTCGCACGCTTTGCGTCAACTCTCTCTTGTTCCGAGACGACCATCCATGCGAACTCTGTGTCGGGCACAGCCCGTTGCACGGCGTCATACATCGTTGCTACCGGGAGTCGATTGCGGCAAGCGCGCCGATCGCCGCCTCGATCGCTCTTCATCGGCGGCGAGGCACGTGGTCGCGAGACGTCTCGAGGTTCATCGCGCTCTCGCGCTTCGCTCAGGAGCGCTTCGTGGCGGGCGGGATGCCCGCCGAGCGCATCGATGTGCTCCCCAACTTCGTCGCCAGGCCGCGCGCACCCCGCCAGGAGCCAAGTGACTATTTCCTATACCTCGGGAGAATCTCTTTCGAGAAGGGGCTCGACCTCCTGGCATCCGCATGGTCAAGTGAGATGGGCCGGCTGCTCATCGTCGGAGACGGCCCGACCCGCGCGAGTGCTGAATCCACCCTGCAACGGCACGGTGACTCCGTGACGTTCCTTGGGGCCCAACCCCATGACCGGAGCATGGAGATCCTCGCCAAGGCGCGCGCGCTGATCATGCCTTCTCGTGTCTACGAGGGCTGCCCGGTGGCGCTCGCCGAGGCCTATGCCCGGGGCGTACCGGTCATCGGCCCGCAACACGGCGCGTTCGTGGAGTACATCGAGGACGACGAGACAGGGCGTCTGTTCAATCCAGGGGATTCAACGCACCTGGGCGAGTGCATCCGCACCCTTCAGACGCCGCAGACGGCTGCGCGGATGGGTGAGATGGCTCGCGGCCTGTTTGAGCGGACGTTTACCCCGGAGCGGCACCGCGAACGGCTACTGGAGATCTACCATCGAGTCTTGGAGGATTCGGAACGCCTGCCAGCGTAGTGACGGATGTGGCCGGGGCAAGGCGTCATGAGCGAACTTAGCGTAGCTCTCCGCCTGCGATCAGCAGACAGACCAGAAATCTGAGTCGACGTCGTTGCCGGCCTTAATCCATTGGTCTTTTGTGACATAGGCCCAGCCGTCGGTTGAGTTGTTCCAAGCGAACGGATGTACCTGACAGCCGAGATGGTACGTATTGTGCCAAAAACGATTGCCCCTGCTCGAGTAATAGCTCGGGTCACCGACGATCTCGATAAGCCCGGTAATGCCGCGACCGCGGCTCGACGTAATTTCGTTATCGTGCACCAAGAAGTTAGTGAGGTTGGGAGACGCGGTCGGCCGTGGACGTTGTGTGCCGCCGATCCCGTTGAAGTTATCCACGAGCACGTTTCCGTACACCGAGACATCCGCCGAGTTTTCGTTCAGGATCCCCGCTCCGAGCACCCAGACTGGTTCCGAGACTAGGAAACCGTTCCCGCGGATCCGGTTATCTCGGACCACTGCATCGGAGCTGGCCTCGATTATCACGCCCTCGGCGTCGTTTTCGTTGACCTGATTCTTTTCGATAAGGACATCTGTTGTCCCGGTGTCGGTCCAGATCCCCGAGCCGTAGTTATCGTGGACGTAGTTATCGCGGATCTTGAGGCCCGAAGTGATACACCACTTCATCCCGCCGGCTTCCCAGCCGGGTGCGTAGCCCGCGTAATTGTTGAACGCAACCTCGTTGCCTTCTATCAGATCGTTAAAGCGAAATTCCCCTCCGCTCGCGATGCCGATCTGGCCGTTTTCGTGCACGTAATTATCCCGCACGACGCCTTCGCGATCGACCAAGATCCCAGCCCCGTGATTGAGACGAACGTTGTTCCCCTGGACTGTCCAACTCCAGTCGTTGCCCTGGATGCCGTTCCCAGCGAACTTTTCGATGGTCAGCCCGCTGACTAGTCCCCCACCGTGACCGTCGCGGCCGCGGCCGATAAGAGCCGTCGAAGTGACCGCCGCTTCGACCGTGTGCGATTCTGGATTATCCGCGATGAATATCGTGTCTTTCGGATAGTCAAAGTAGAACTCTCCGTGACCTAGTTCGGCGAGGCTCATCACGCGTCGCAGTGGGTGGTCGTCAAAGTACACGTCGTCGGGTCGGCGGCAGCCCGGGTATTCTGGCTTGCACTTTCCGGGGCCAATCATTCCTTCCTGTGTCTGTCCGGTCGCCGCCCAGAACGCGCCCGACTGCGTAAATTGGTCAATACTCCGCGCTCCGCTCAATGTCGCTCCCGGTTCGCCAATGAGGCTGTCTTCGGGCTTGAGATAGATGGGCGCCGGAAGCCGATAAATCCCCGCAACGAGGCAAAAGGTCGTGCCCGGCGGGCGCGCGGCGACCTGGTTCGGGAGTTCCGCATCGGGATGGAGTTCCACGGACGCTGGGGTAGTGGGGCAGCTGGTCCGCGCCGGATCAGGAGCGGGGTCGGAAGAAGGATTAGACGTAGAGGCGGGGGCGGACGAAGGATTAGACGTAAGGGCGGAGGCGGGGTCAGGAGTAGAGCTCGGGTGGGTGACGATCACGAGAGTCGCGGGTTTGACGGTGCGCGAGCGGCCCCATTTGGAATGTCGTGACTCACGCCCGTGACTGTGCGAGCGGGGCGAAGGAAGAGGATTGTGGACATGTAAAAAGCCGCGTTCCGCCTTCCGGCGGACGAGACCGACGCTTAGGGGGCGGCGGTAATTGTGTGCGCGTAGATAGGCAGCACGTATCTCGGTGGGCTCTAGTCCACGCAATCTAAAGAAGAGAGTTCCGCGCTCCTGCTTTGTAGGCCTGAACGAATATTTTGCGGCGTGGGCGACGCCCACTGGTGAGACCAGGCACCCAAGCACAGCCGCTACAGCAAGTAGCGTCGATAGTGGCCCGATTCGCTTCATCCGATCCTATTGTCGGCAGCAGCGACCAGGCTCTTGACTGTCTAGACACTTGTTGCTGAACGGTAGGGTGCGAGCTGTTCCCTGACTGGCGCCACTTCCCAATCGCCCCCAACCGCACCGAGTTTCGCGATCATCACGGACGAATGTCGCACGCCGCTCTCGGTTCGCTGCTCTGGTGAAGGGACGTCATTGTGGCGCCTAAGCGGATCGGCGCCTTGCCCCAACTTCCTGATCAGCTCTCCCACTCTTGTCACCTCCCGCCAATTCACTCAGCCTGGGCGGATCGCCAGAACAGGAATCAGCTGTGCGATGACCGCGAGAACCCGCCAGCGCTCCAGCTCAATACTTAGCGCTTCGGCAGGCCCTCGATCCAGCGTCGGTCAGATTCATACCCGCAGCTGATGAGGGCTTTTCCTCCGAACTTGTCGAATGCCTCTCCGGCGTCACGCGTGAACCACGTACGCCAGTCTCCGGCTACTCCCTTTCGTAGAAAGGACCCTTGGTCTTCTGCGCCAGGGGTACGCCCTGAAACAGCACGAAAGGATTTGCGCTCAACGATCTGAGTTAAGACCGGGTCGGAGACGCTTAGTTTGAGGTGCTCTCGGATTTGGCGAAGTTGCTCGACCGGCTGTTCAAGGAGATCCTCGTAACGTACGACGTGCACTCCCGGTCTTGACATCCAGTCTTCGAGGTGCTCCGGCCATGGACGGAACGCTGCCTCGCGATATCGCGGCAGAATGCCACCCAAGGGTCGCTCCGAAAGGCTTTCGATGAAGGTTGGAAGATTGCCTCGGGTGTCAGCAACGTCGTAGCCCCTACCGAGAACAGATGTCAGGTATCTGTCGATCCTCGACGCTCGCCACCACGTCGGGCTCTGGAGTTCTCGCACGTGATGGAAGTACAGAGACACCACCACATCCCTGCCATCGCGTAAGACATAGAGTGCCGGTCGGTATCTTGGATGGTAGGACCAGTGCTGGTGCACCACTGACGGATCCCTCACGGACCCGCTCGAACCTAAGAGGTCGCGTGTCAGATTGGTCACCCATGTCCCGCCCGACTTCGGGTACTCGCTTATGTAAGCGTCGCCGCGACGGAGACCGCGCTCATAGGATTTTTCTTTGAGATTCTTACCTAACGCCTCTAGGATGATTGCTGGCTTTTGCACTGGCTCCTACCCGTCGTCTGCGAGAGTTCGATCCATCAGTGATGGCGGTCCCGGAGTCTCCTCGCAGTTTTGGTTTCGTCGTTTAAGCTGAGAATTGTATTCACTCCACCAAATCGCAACACCGATCCAGCCGGCAACAGCCAAGCCAATGGCGGCCCCTAGTGCAGCGTCGACCAGAGCACCGGCTACGCCCCCGAAAAGTGTGATCGGAGCGATGATGACACGGGCGCGAAGGCTCGCGTTTGCGGCTTGAAAAGCACGAAGGGCCGTCCATGGACCCATTTCTGCTCCCCAGGCGGCTGTTGCCAGGGCAACCGGGATTAGCAGAGGACTGGCGTCACTCCAATTGGAATGCAAGAGCCACTGACCGGTACTGTCAGGCAGGACCGCCAGAAGCAATCCCCACGCCAACGCAACGCCCGTCGCGGCAACTGAAAGGAGTCGGATACCCTGCTGGAACCGCTCTGCAGACCGGTCTAGCATCCTGACTGCCTCTGGAACAGCGACCAACTCCGCGCTTAGGAAAAGGAGCCCTAGTGGTCCCAATAGCACCTGAGCCGCCCGCAATGAGCCGAGAGCAGCGAGACCAGCGACAAGCCCGATAGCGACCGACGCGATCTGGACGGCGCTACGAAAGATTAGGAATTCGGCAGCGTACCTGTAGGCAAGATCGAAGTGCTGCCGAATCCAAGATGCGCTCCCCCTAACGCTTGGAATGAATCGGGCCTGGAACACACCCAGGACAGCGGCCACCGAGGCGGCACCGCCCCAAGCGAGGACGCAACCCGGGACACTTGAGCCAGATCCTAGAAAGAGATAGGCCAGCAAGGGGAACTGGACGCAGGCCCACGCAACATCGTTTGCCGTCGCGCGAGCAGGACGCCCCTGAGCAAAGAACACGAAGCGCCAACAATCTTGGGTCAGAAGACCGGGAAGCATGAGCGCAAATGCGAGAAGCGTTGTCCGCAACAAGCCCGAAAATCCCAGCGCGATCAGCGCGGTTGCGGCGCCAGTCACGACGCCGAACACAAGAGAAAACCCGACGGCCCGCGCCGCACCCTCCCGCCAGGACTCGTGGGCTGCGTCGCTGTAGCGGACGATGAGCGGCTGAGAGGTCAGCGCACGGCAGAGTTGGAGAAGAAACAAGTAAACGAGGTAGGTAATACTGAACGCGCCAAGCGCTTTCGGGGAAAACGCGCGGGCAACGATAATTGTCAGAGCGAAGTTCGTGAGGCTGGAAAACACTTGGTCCGTGATGGTCCAGCCCGCCCGCCGAGCGACTTGTGTCAACACTGCCTCGGTCCCTCCGTGGGCCCACCTCGGCTGAGACTTCTAGATTGGTTCAGTTGTCTCCTTGCCGTTGGGTACTTCCCAATAACCCACAGGCGATGTAAACGGCGAAGCGCAGCATCGACGCTTCCTTCACTCATAGTCCCATCCAGGATTGCGAGTCTCAATTCCGTGTGCAGACTAAAATCGGGACGCATTGCCGGCGACCCGCCGGTCGGCGACCAATACCAAACTCGCTCGCCTTCACGTTTCGGCGCTGAGCTCTTTATCGCGGGATCTCGGGTTTTCAATATTCGGAGGCCTGTTTGCTATCGGTCAGCATCCGCTTCGCCTCGCGCTATTACGGGTGAGCTGCGCCAGCTCCCTCCCTCCTGATTGGTCCGCCTTCGCACATTGCCGGGACGCGAAGAAGGACTCCCCAGGGCAAGTCGGTTCAGGATCGCTCGTCATATTGGCAGAGACTCGGGTAGGCTACATCTAACCCCGATTCGTCGGGAGAACTATCGATGAATAGGTACAGTCAGATACTGAACTTTACTAGCGCCTGTGACGGCGATATGGGATCTAGGCCAGGAGCGAAATCGCGTCGTGTTTTCGCTGCGGCCAGTGAGCGCGATTTGCCGCTAATCGCGGCCTTCGCCTTAGGACACAATCTGATTCCACACAGGGCGACAGGTCGAAAGGGAGCCCCCTAGTGAAGTCCTTGACGCCGTTTACCACCAGCTGGGACGACGGATCGCCGCTCGACACACGCTTAGGGAACCTTCTGGCCGACTTCGGGCTTCGTGGCACATTCTATGCGACGACCGGACCGGGCGGCGTGCGTACCATCACCGACGACGCACTTGCGAGTTTGGCCGACCAGCATGAGCTCGGTAATCACGGACGGTCACACGTCCCATTCCCCAACCTAAGTGACGACGAGATTCGCCGAGAGCTCGAATGGGGAACTGCCGATCTCTCGCGATTTGGCCAATCTTCTGTGCTCGTCGCCCCACCGAAGGGAAAAATCAACGCACGGGTCGAGAGGGTTGTTGCCGATTTCGGCTGCGTGGTCAGGACAGCACCGATTCTCTCGAGCGCAAAGAGCACGGTATCTCGGACAGAGCCGACGTTCATGTTCTGCCCACAAGATTGGCGAATGGCTGCACGTAACTTCGTGCGACGCCGAGCGCTTCCGGCCGTACCTCTCATCCGAGCCTGGGGATTTCGCAAGGACCTTCGAGATCGCACCAGGGACCTGATATCGGCGGCAATCAGGTGCGTTGACGTTGTACACATGTGGGGACACGCAGACACCATCGAGCGGCTCGACGCCTGGGACGTCGCACATGACATCTTTGAATATGTGGCGACGTTGCCGATTCAGCCAAGAACGAACGGGGAAGTCTACGAAGGGGCACCTTGAGCTCAGGTGCCGCATAACGGCCGTCCTGGTCGGAGGACCTCCGTCGGTTTGGGCTTTGCACATCGTGGTCAGCTCGTAGCCACCGTGGCGGTGGCGAGGGAGCCCTTCAACCGTGTGCTCGCTGCGCTCGATCCGTCCACGTTCTGGTCGAATTCGTGGACCCGCGCAGGAGAGCGGCTACGCAGTCGTCCACTTTACTAACGACCTCTCGCGCGATCGCCGACGACTCGGGCATCTAGATGATGGCTTTTCTGCGTCTCTGTCGAGGTTGGACGGAACTGCGATTCGCTCAACGAGAGACCAGCCAGTACGCCGATGAACACCCCGAAGGGAGGCTCTTCCCACCAGTCGAAGAGGAAGCCGAGAACGAGGAACAATGCAAAACCGGCCGCCGCGGCAACCCCCTCGGCCGATGTCTCTTGCCGCAGGCTTATGAAGAGTGTAAGAAGCAGCCCCGCATACGCTAGGACGCCAATAATGCCGAGATCTCCGAATAGGCCAAGAGCGCTTGAAGTGCTGTTGTTGAAACTGGAGTTTATTCTCGTCGTCCCGCTCCCCTGACCGGCGACCCCGTGTGCGACCTCTTGCGCTTCCAGGTTGAGCGCCGCCGGCTTCAGGCCAAGAACGCCCAGCGGAGATTCGGAGTGCTGGTCCTGGGGTGTCGTCATGAACGCGGCACGGCTCACCGTCTCGGCGGGTCCCCGTCCGAACGCCACCGAGGCGGGATCGTTCTCCAGTTTGCGCCACAGGAAGAGCGCGGTTGCCTGCTTACCCCCTTGCCCCTGTGCATTTTTCTGGAGATATTCTTCTGCATGGTTTGGAGTCAGAACGAAGAGCGCGACTATTGCTCCAGCCACGAGGGCGCCTCGCACGAGTAACTGAAGCCGGCCAACGCGCCAACTCGAGGCGAGGATGATTACCGGCAGAGCAAGGATCACCTGTTTCGCCTTCGCGATGAACGGGATGACAATCAACGCAGCCAGGACTGGGAATCGCGCCCGGCCGAGGATGTCGCGTCCAAACCCTCCGGCGAGAATCCAGATTGCTCCTACGACTATGACGGCAGAGATCACGTGTTCCCCGGATCCAGCGCCGTAGAGGGTGCCCTGAATGAAATCCGCGTGAATCGTTTCACCGTTCTGCAGAGTCACAAGGGGAGGACCAGCGGCGATCTGAAGGGCGATGATGGGTATCTGGATCATCACAAGGGCGAACAGAGTGCGCACAAGCACGCGGCGCAAGCGAGGAGATGGGGGATCCGCAAGTAGGGCGCAAACGATCGCGAAGGGCTCGCCAAGAAGCATCAGGTAGAGCACTGGCCGCATGACCTCGCTGGGATGGAATGCCCAAGCCAGCGCGACCGCGAGCGCGAGCGCGACGAGCCAGCGGAGAAGCCGGGTCAATAGGGGAGAGCTGCGCCGCCGCCGAAGCAGGCCCACTGCCAGCGCGCCCCAAGCTAGCGGAAGATCTAAGTAGGTTGCCACCGGCGGCAGCGCGTGCAACTGCACGAGTCCGCGGAACGTCAAGGCTGCGACCAGCGCGCAGAGAACCCATGCGCCGGCCGGGGCGGTGAGCATTGCGACACCCAGGAAGGCGATCACCATGAGGAATGCGATCTGCGTGTTCAGCGTGAGGCTGGCGCCGAGCAAAATCGAGGCGAGCGCGGCGGCCCCCACCAAAGGCAGTACGGACCATCGCAGCGCGTGCGTCACGATGATTCCCCATTCAGGAGCGCGAGGGCTTGGCGCACCGTGTTTTGCGCGCTGGCGTCAGGCCTGGCCGCTGACGCTCGCCGCTCGATCACATATGCGTAGTACCACGGAACGCCGTAGTGGAAGCGCTGCAGCATGCGCCCGAATGTGCCGGCCCGCACGAGAGCATCGACCGCTCCAAGGCTTCGGCGCGTCACGACGTCGAGGTCGGAGTCGTGCGCCTCGGGGTCGTGGCCGTAGAGCAGCACGAACTCGACATCCGCCCGCTCGAAATCGGCTACGACCTCTCGGACGAAGCGCGCTCGCGGACTCTGCGCGCTCGAGGTCGGTTGCGGTTGCAAGTTGCCGATGGACTCTTCTGACGCCACTAGCTCCGCCAACCTAGTCGATGAACCCCCTTCCCGTCTGCACCGCGCGCCTAAACGCCTTTCCCAAGGTGACCGATTTCAGGGGGTCGGGCCACGTGGTTTAGGATGCGACTATCGACTTCCGGCGACATGCGCGCCCGAGGGTTTGTGCCGAAGCTGCACCTGCAGCGAAGGACTGAAGAAGGAGGCTGGGCGCTGTGCAGGATCGACCCGAAGAAGTCAATCTCGAGCGGGCGCTGGGCGTCCTGCGTCGCCGCGTACCTTGGATACTGCTCTGCGTCGTCTTGGCGGCGGGTGCCGCGTTCGCGTTCTCCAAGCAGCAGACCGAGCAATACACCGCAACGGCGTCGGTGGTCTTCAACGAAAACCAACTCAGCCAGCAGATCGCTGGACTGGTGCCCGCCTCCAGCAACAACGCGGTTGCTCAACAGGCGACCAACGTCCAACTGCTTCAACTTGGCCGGACAGCAGCGAAGACCGCGAGCTTGCTCGGCCACGGGCTGACGACGAAGAAGGTCCAGAGCAGCCTCAGCATAGCCGCGGTAGGAACGACAAACGTGGTCAACGTTTCGGCCACTTCGACTTCTCCGCCGCTTGCAGCCGCGACCGCCAACACCTACGCCCACCAGTTCGTCAAGCATCAGCAGAACAGTACCCACAGCTACGTCCGCTCCGCACTTGCTCTGGTGAACAGGCAGTTGGCGGCGCTCTCCCCGCAGCAGGCTTCTGAACCCGCTGGGCTTGCCCTCCAGGGTCGGGCACAGTCGCTGAGAATCCTCGCCAAGCTGCAGTCCGGAAACGTCCAGTTTGCGCAGGCGGCCACGGTGCCTACGAATCCCTCCTCACCCAAGGTCGCGAGGAACACAATCCTCGGGGCCGTGCTGGGCTTGCTGCTGGGGCTTGGCATCGCCTTTCTGCTCGAGCGGCTCGATCGCCGCATCAAGGAGCCGAAGGACCTGGAGACCATCTACGGCCTCCCCTTGCTTGGTGTTATTCCCGACAGCAAAGCGCTTTCGCGTTCTGCGCGAACCGATGGAGGTGCAAGAGATGTGTTGCCGCCGGGCGACACGGAGGCCTTCCGCATGATTCGCGCCCACCTGCGCTACTTCAATGTCGATCGTGACTTGCGAACGTTGCTGGTCATCTCTGCTGCCCAGGGTGACGGAAAGACCACCGTTTCCCGTCGCCTGGCTGAGGCAGCCGCCGCCATGGGTGCGTCCACGCTCTTGGTGGAGGCCGACCTACGAGCCCCGACACTCGCACCTCAGCTCGAGCTTGCGCCCGGACCGGGCCTCTCAGATGTGTTGTCAGGTGCCGTCTTGATCACTGACGCGATCCAGACGATCGAGGTGGGGCCACATTCCATCGAGGGCCGTGGGAGACACCGGATGGATGTACTCTTGTCCGGAGCTATGGTGCCCCCCAACCCGGCAGAGCTGATCGAGAGTCGCGCGATGCAAAATGTGCTCGAACGAGCAAAATCGGCCTACCAGCTCGTCGTCATCGATACGCCGCCGCTCACTGGGGTGTCGGATGTGTTTCCCCTGCTGAGCAGGGTCGACGGCGTCATCGTCGTCGGCCGAATGGGCAATCGTCGCGATCTCGCGCAGGGCCTTCACGAAACGCTTGGGTCAGTCAAGGCTCCGTTGTTGGGTGTTGTCGCCAACGGCTTCAAGGCGGGTGGGCTTACTCCATACGCTTACGGCAACAACGAGAAAGAGGGGCCTGCGCCCTCAGTCGACCCCGACGAAGCGCTGGCCTCCCTTCCACCGGCTGGGCCGCTGCAATCCTGAGAGAGTTCGCGCGGTTGACCTCTAAGGAACCTGGCAGACCGTTCCAGCCTGCCGCGCCTTGACCCTGCGGGTATTCGACACCAAGATCGTCACTCGGCTGGCGGCGGCCGCCGGCCCGGCGCTCCTCACCCTGTACTTCGCGTTTGACGCGGGCGGGTTCTTCGCGGGCGCGCCGGCGGTGGCGGCGGCGGTACTCGGCATCGCGCTCGTGCTGAGGATTACGATCGCGCATGAGCCGTTCGCCGGCTTCGGCCCGTGGCTCATCGTGGCGGGCGTGGGCCTTGGCGCCTACGCTGCCTGGACGCTGCTCTCGGCGCTGTGGTCGGGCGCGCCGGCCCAGGCGATGATCGAGTTCGACCGCGCGCTCATGTATTGGCTGGCGCTGGTCCTGTTCGGCTCGCTGCCCTGGGATCGCCGCACTCTCCTCTGGGCGATTCGCGCCCTGGCCGCGGCGATGGTCCTCGTCGCAGCGGTCGCTTTGACGACCCACCTCGCGCCCGACGTCTGGGCGGCGCCGGCCACCACGATCGACAAAGGTCGCCTCGCCTTCCCTCTCACCTACTGGAACGCGCTGGGCGTCTTCGTCGCGACCGCGACGATTCTTTGCTCTAGCCTCGCCGCTCGCCGCGAGGAGCCACCGCTTTCGAAGGCGCTGGCATCCGCCGCCCTACCGGTATTGGCCGCGACGCTCTACTTCACCTTCTCAAGGGGTGCCATCGCCGCCGTGGTCCTGGGTTTGGTCGCCTTCACCCTGCTCACCCGATCTCGGGGCCTGCTGTCGGCGGCGCTCGCCACGATTCCCCCGACGGCTGTCACCGTGCTCGTCTGCTACCAATCGGATGTCCTCTCGACGGTGCATTACGCGAGCCCGGCGGGGCTTGCCGAAGGCCATGACCTCGCCCGCGTCGTCCTCGCCTGCGCCGTCTTCGCGGCGCTGGCGCGGCTGCTCCTGCTGTGCGTCCTCGACCCGCGTCTGGAGCGGATCGCGCCTCGGACCGGGCGGAGGGTCGGGATCGCCATCGCCGCCACCCTCGCCGCGGCACTAGTCGTGGCGGGCGCCGCCTACGACGTGCCGGGGCGAGCTGGCGATTCGTACGACAATTTCGTCCACGGGACAATCAAGGACTCCGGCAATCGGCGCGTCCGCCTCACCAACTTCAGCAACGACGGCAGGATCGAACTCTGGCGGGTCGCCCTCGACGGGGTCTCCGCCCACCCGCTCGACGGCTCGGGAGCGGGGACGTTCGCCCGGGCCTGGGCGGAAAGGTCGCCAGGCGGTTTCAAGGCGGAGGACGGGCACTCGCTCTACCTCGAGGTGCTGGGGGAGCTGGGCGCGATCGGCCTGGCCGTTCTCGGCATCGGCCTGCTGGGCCTGCTGGGCGGCTTGGCGTCGAGGGCCCGCGGTCCCGATCGCGTCGTCTACGCGGCGCTGCTCGCCGCCGGCATCGCCTGGGCCGCCCACGCCGCCGTGGACTGGGACTGGGAGATGCCGGCGACGGTGTTCTGGCTGTTCGCGGTGGGGGGAATGGCGATCTCCCGTTCGCCGGGCAGGCCGCTCCTGCCGGCGCCGGGGCGGTTGGGCCGCGCCGCGCTCGGCATCGGCTGCCTCTTCCTGATCGTCACGCCGGCGCTGATGGCGCTGTCGCAGGGTCGCCTCAACGACGCCGTGCGGGCCCTGAAGAATGGCGACTGCCGCACCGCTGCCGACGACGCCCTCACCGCCGCCCGCTTCGTCCCGGCCCGGCCCGAGCCCTACCAGGTGCTCGGCTTCTGCGATTCGCGCGCCGGCCGGCACCAGCTCGCGGTCACGATGCTGCGGACCGCGATCGCCCGTGACCCGGGCGTCTGGGATTCCTACTACGGCCTCTCGCTGGTGCGGGCGGCGGCGGGGGAGGACCCGCGGCCCGCGGCCCGCAGGGCCTTCGAGTTGGCCCCGCATGAATCGCTCGCCGGCGACGCCGTGAGGCGCTTCCACACGAACGACCCCCGGAAATGGCGAAGGCGAGCGCTCAGCGCCCGCCTTCCCGTCTACTGATCCGGCCGCCGAGCCGCGGGCTCAGGTCCCGGCGCTGTGGCGGCCACTCGTCTTTCGGTGCATGATCGCGCCGACGGAGAGGAGGCCGACCCCGACGATCAACAGCGGGATCGCCAAGAAGCCCGTAAACGGAAGCGAGCCGCTGTCGCCGGCGATTGCGACCTGTTCGGCGCCGGACGTCTGTGACACGGGCTCGGTCGAGTTGCCACCACCCAGTGACTTGCCCTTGACGCCGCCTTCGGACTGGCCCTTGGTTTCCCCACCGCCTTCGTTGGCTCCTGAAACTCCCTGATACTGGCTTTGCGCGGCGTTCCCGCTGCTGGAGCTTCCGGTGATGGCCAGCGTCGCCCCGGTCGTGCTGAGTGTGAATCCGGCGGCAACGACAAGTATGAGCGCGAGTCTCGATTTCATAAGCATCCCCCTCTGGCGTGCGTAGAAGCTCGGTCGCGGGCGCTCGACCTGTCGCATGGCCTGTAGCTTGATGCGGTCGAGCTCGAACGGCGTGGCGGTGGCCCGCTCTTGGCGGAGCCGGGCTGCCACCTCCTCGAGCTCGGCAGGAATGCGATCGCGGTTCGAGTAGTCCATTGCAGCCTTATACGAAGCAAATGGCGAATTCCTGACTGACCATGGCAGACGACCGGTTCGAGAGCCTCTACGACGAACACGCGGGCCCCCTGCTCGGCTTCCTCCTCTACCGGACCGGCGATCGCGCCTTGGCCGAGGACGTCCTCGCCGACACTTTCGAGCGGGTGTTGCGCTCGCGGCGGCGCTTCGACCCCCGCCGCGGCAGCGCCAAGACCTGGATCTACTCGATCGCGCTCAACCGGCTGCGGGACCTGATGCGGCGCCGCGAGGCCGAGCACCGAGCCGTCGAGCGCGCCGCCGCCGGGCTGGCGACGGAGTCTCCGGGGCTGGGCGCCCTCGACGATCGCGAGGCGCTCGCGGCGGCGCTCGCGCGGCTGAGCGAGGAGGAGCGCGAGGCGGTGTCACTGCGCTACGGGGCCGACCTCACGGTCCCCGAGGTGGCCCGTGTCACCGGCACGAAGCTGACGACTGCCGAAGGCCGCGTCTACCGCGGGCTGGAAAAGCTGCGGGAGCACCTCGAGGATTGAGTCCACGGGCCCCGAGGCGAGTCACTCCGACGGGCTCATCGCAAGATCTGCGCCTAGCCGACCGGCGTTACGGCAAGCGCAGCGGAAAGTCCCTCGCGACGAGGCGCCGCCGGCCTTGGCGCCGGACCGCAATGCGAGCCGAAGTGCTGGGTCCAAACGTGGACGCCCCGATCGCCGTTGAGACTGCCGACCCGCAGGCCGATGCCGATCTGGGTGTAGTGGCCGAGGATGTTCGCCCTGTGCTCGGGCGAGTGGATCCAGGCGCGGAAGATCGACCGCACGCTGTCGTAGCCCCCGGTCCCCCAAGCGAGGTTCTCCCCCACCCGCCAGCACGGCGCAGGGATATACCTGACCCGCTGCATCCAGTAGGTGAATTCCCGCCCACAGGCGTAGTGGCTGAAGCTGCCGCAACGGAGGATGTCCCTCGACTTGTCGAGAGCCGAACGATCCAGAGCCCTGGCATCGACCAGCCTGGCCATCCCGACATGGCGGCGAGCAAAGTCGGTCATGCACCGCATCGCTCTCTCCTGCACAGCCGCCGAAGCATCGTGGTCGGCCTGGTTCGCGCACACCGACGTAGGCGCGATCAACCGGCTCAGGCTCATCGCCCCCGCGGACGGAACGACCACAGCGCCGACAAGCACGGCGAGAGCGAATGCGATGGAGATCTTGCGCCCCACGCTCCTTGTCTCGCCACCTGAGCCTCATCCTTAGAAGAAGCTTTCTTGCAGTGGACGTACGTACGAATGGGTGCCGGAGGGACGGCGCGGTGCCCAAATGACCGCGCTGCCAGACTTTCGCCGGTGGGACGCTTCGGCTACATCCTCTCTGTCGCCCTGATCACCGCCGGCCTGGTGGCGATCGCCGACGTCGGGATCACCCTCGCCTACAAGGAGCCTCTCTCCTCGATCTATGGCTCGATCGAGCAGGACGAAGCGGCGAGCCAGCTGAGCGACCTGGAAGCGCGGTACCCAACGCCGGCCGACCGCCGCGCCGTCGCCAGGGTGAAGGAGTCGAAGCGGCGGATCTCGATCCTGGCGCGACGCTTCGCCGGCCAGGCGGGCGCCGGCGAGGCGATCGGCCGGATCGTCGCCCCCGCGATGGACGGATTGAACATAGTCGTCGTGCAGGGCACCGACACC
>CAAGKR010470818.1_pt1 | contig 18979 bp, 15 predicted proteins | sample 2556971 | NCBI WGS metagenome assembly CAAGKR01 (sample SAMEA5207829, study PRJEB30636) | soil metagenome | biome: forest; feature: boreal; material: soil | place: USA | collected 2011-09 | depth 1 m | reverse complement strand
CCCCAAGTCATGTTGTTGTTGCCGTTGCCCCAAGTCATGTTGTTGTTGCCGTTGCCCCAAGTCATGTTGTTGTTGCCGTTGCCCCAAGTCATGTTGTAGTAAAATCCGCCAACTCTGTAATTAGTGCATTCACCTCCATAATTCACATCATACACCTGATAATAATCATTGTCCTGTAAAAAATAAACATGATTCATAACTATTGTTCCTGTGACATCATAATCAGTATTATCATCTTTAAAAGATGATATGTGAAAATTACGCACACATCTTTTATAAGTCGCTGTACCCGTACCTTCGGCGAACATTAAAGTATCTATATGTGTTGAAGAATCAACAGGTAATAAATTGAACATACCGCTTGGGACACTACACCAATATTCAGTAAATGATAAATCATATAACTGAACCCAATAATCAGAACCATTAGCAGGTGTTTGTGCTGCTATATTTGTTTGAGTAATAGCAACTGCCCCTGCTAAATCTCCACTTGCATTAGTAATAGTGGGAGAAGTAAAGCCTGTTCCTATGACATTGTCTGTAAAAATTACATTCGCTCCACTACTTGTTAAAACTATGCCTACCGCTAAATAATCGGCAGCAAAAGCAGTAACAAAATCTGAGGCTGTTGTACTCAAATCAGCATTAAAAGTTGCAAGTTTTGTTAAGCCGCCTGCTGCACCAACATTTGCTGTTCCGCTTGTACCTGTTAATGTAAGTGTATCAATTTGTTGTTGATAACTTTTTTGCAAGGCTCTGTAAATAAAGCCACCTGTTTTTACCCAGGCATCTTTGTCATAAGCAGTTACGCCGTCATAATCTACAACGGCATGTTTCCAGCTTCGGTACTTAATGTTTCTAAAATCAAAAGGGGTTTCAACATCTTGCAAAGTATCATGCCTGAAATAAATGACGCCTTTAAATCCTGCTACAATAACTCCTGAATTGCTAAAACTTAAATCATCTAACCAATTAGCAGGACTCCAGTCATAATAAATAACATCTTCTGGATGAAGGGCTGATCTGGCTTCTTTATCTAAAGTGTTAGTGGAATTAGCAGTAACTATCAATGGTTCTGTAACACCTGTAACTATATCGTATTGTGTTCCTGCCGCATCAACTATATAATGAACAGTAGCAAAATCTGATATTTGATATTGTGTTCCTGCTACCAATCCGCTTGCGCCAATCAACACATCTATTTCAGCTTTGGTTTTAACCAAATACGGTGTACCGCCTCCGCCACCTGGCGCCTTTTCTATCACTACACTTGTTAATATTTTCTCAAGGATTGCTTCAGCCTGATCATTATTTTCTTTTGTAGATGGGTTATTTACCGCTTGTTTTAATAAAGCAATAAGACTTTTGTAATTACTCATAATTTTATATTTATATTGTTCTTAATACGGTTGATTGAAATTTAAAGTCTATTTCAGCAGGATAATACACAGGGTTAAGTGATCCTTGAATATCTCTGATAATTTTCCCATTTAAATCCAACATTTGAAAGCCTCTTATTCTTGGAAGTTTGTATAATCCAATAGCTACATCATTATTGGGGAAGAAAAACGCATCATTCACATACTTTACACCATCGGTATGTTTCACAATTTCTAACATGTTATCCCACTCAACTTTTTGTCCAACTGTCCAATATCTGTAGTCCAAATATTTAGACAAGCGCACCTGTATATCTTTACGCACTTCATCTGGATCATATGATGATTCCAGTTCTAAACGCATTGATACATCAATAGGTTCAAAATCAACATTTTTCAATGTTATTCCATAACCCTTGAAGCCAGATGGGCGCATTTCTGTTAATGCTAAGAATTTTTCACAACGTAACAATATATCATTCATATCAGCATCGGACAGCCCTGTTCCATTCTCAGTCAATATACTGATCACAATACGTGAGTTCAAATCCAAACCTGAATAATACAGCTTTAACACATTTTCATTGATCTTCATGAATACCTGTTCCAACATTGATATAGTGCCTCTGCTCAACACATTAACACCTTCCATACTACGCTTCCTGAATTCATCATCAATTTCCACATCACTGCCATATTGAGCAGCATATTCATTAACACAATATTTATGTCCTGTTGGTGGATTAACTATTTGTGTTATTGTAAGTCCAGACACATTAGTGGAAACACCTGTAGTTTGACTACGCAATTTAATATATCCATAACCGAACACACCAACTGTGTAAATTGATTCTACATCAAATCTTATTCCAACACTGGACAAAAACACTTGTTGTCCTGGTATGTAGATAGTGCCAGGGTCAGCTGAAACGTAAACATATGTGGAACTTTGTCTGAAGCCAAATCTTTGTCCTAATCCATTTTGTCTGGCATAATTATCCAACGTTTCAGCAAATCCTGAGTCTGGAAACAAATGACTTTCTAATACAGCAATATCTTTCATTATTTTCTGTACATTCTTGGCATTACCAAACGCAATTGCATTCACAACACTTCCATCACTTACCTTTGTGATCTTGTCAGTCTTATTGAGCAATATCTCAGCAAATACTTCCTTCAATTGTTCTATGGTTGCTAATTTTGTTATCATTATGCTACATTATTTAACGTAAAATCATACAAGGTATTGATGTTGTATTCAATCTTTAATTTGCTGTTGTAATAGCTGATATTCGTTATTTGAAAATCACGCAGAGTGTCATCGCTTGCAATGACAGCTTCTAACTGCTGTCTGACACGAAAGTTCTTGAATATTGATAAATTATTACCAACTGCAAACCGTGGGTCAACCCCGAAATTCAAGAATTCAGGTACATCACCCTGCCTTAACACAATCAGTATATTAATTGATTGTATTACTGTATTTTTATAGGATAAAAGTTGAATATCATTATCAGTCCATTGTATTTTCCTATCAATATCAATCCCATATAGCTTTTCTCCACTTAATTCACTGTCAACTACACTATTCAAGTGTATGTTTGGTTTAGATAATATTGATTTGTTTAATTGTACTACAGTGCCGCCTTGAGTGTTATAATCTTTTTCCAACAAGTTATTTTCCAAAGTAATTTGAACCCAGTTGTTTTGTGGATCCAATGAATTATTGTTATTTTTGCTAATATCTTCAATAGTTTCATCCACTCCCAGTGTTGTATTGAATTGTATTGAAGTCTTCTGCCAACTGTTCTTAGCTTTTGAAGATTTCAACCATTTAGCTGCATTATTGACTGTGTCTAATTTTATTCTTACATTCTCTAAAAATTCCAATAAACCCCAATCATCAACTCTATCAAAGCTTGATCTGTGTACAATTATCAAATCATTAATCTTCTTAGCTTCAATGATCATTTTATTCAAAAAATCAAATGATAATATGTCAGGCTCAGCGATCTGATTTTTAAAGTAACTTAATATCAATGGCTGATTATTGTTCATAAATAACCTGTATAAATCCAAGTAGGTTGTAATATTATACCTCAACGTTGTAGAAAAACGTGATAAAGTATCTATGTTAAAGTTGGCTTCAAAAATCATTTAATTCAATTTTAATGTCTTGTTAAAATTCCTTGTCCAAAATTTACTGTAAAATCAGCTAAACTGTTTGGATTGGCTGTTAATTGTGTAATTGCTTGAAGTGCTGAACTGGATAAAATACCAGTATTTGCTAATTTTGTCACCTGTTTCGTTAATATCTGGTCAATTTTAGTTGTTCCGTTTCCACCCAATAAATCTTTAATTGACTCTGAAAGAAAATTAGATTCATTATTTCTCCTGACGAAATTCAATATAGTTTTTAATTTTTTAGCTAAATCCAAATTTCCATTTTTTAGAATAGCTGTTGTTGGGGCAATGGCTTTTAAATGTAAATCATATGACCAAATCATGTTCTTCTGTTGATTCTGATATATCTTCATAGGTTGAGCTTCAACCATGTAATGACTATTCAAAGCAAAGTTGTAAAAGAACAATTTATATGGTAAAGAATTGTCATCTTGAAGCTTAGATTTTTCAATTAAGGCTTCCAATATTTTTATATTACCGTATCCAGTCTTGTAATCGCTATCAAAATATGCTTGTGAAACAACCACATCTCTTGATGCAGAAATATTGTTAGCACTGGAATTAACATTTAATCCCAATTTATGCGCATTGTTATTGCTCTTTCCGTCACCATTTAAGAATGTGAGTTTTCTAAATCTCCTGCCAAAATCGCCCTTAATCATTATATCAAATGGCTTGAATGTTGAATTCCCATTAACCACCACCCCACCTTGAGTCTTCTTGATTGAACTGATGTTCACCTTTGATTCTTCAATACTTTCAGGCATCACAGGGAATGAAAAGAAATATTTTCCATCATCATCTTGATTTGCATCACTACCAATTAATTCCAAAGCACATGCATAATATTCAAATTCATCTGGGTGCTGATTGTGTAAATATTCCTTTCCTCTTTTCATGTCAGCACTTGTTCCCACCACTTTATCCAAGCTGCCTGACAATACGTTTTGTATGTTAGCTAATGCATCACCATATAATATTTTCTTCACCTTTGAGTTTAGCAGGAAAATGTTTGGATCTGTCATGATAATTCTACTGTTTTTGATTTGATAAGTTTGATCTTAGCAGATAATGCTACCAGCTGAGCATCAAATAATACAACTTGAGGTGTTAATAAAGCTGAAAATGGTATAAATGCCCCCAATAGCAATGATGCTTTTAATACTGTTTTAAAATCTGTTAACATGTCATGAATACTGGTTAATACATCTTCAGTCTTGTTTCCCAAAAGCATTGGCTCGATAGCAGCATTTATCTCATGAATTTTCACTTTCTTTCCTTTATCAACTATTATATCACCCCCATCCTTGTTCACATCAATTTCATTGTTAAACTCATCAATATATTTGAAACCTTCTCCCAAAAGATAACTGATATTAGCTTGCTTGGTATTATCATCTTCATCAATGATTTGAATTTTTGTGCCTGTCTTAACCTTTATTGTGAGTGTATCGTCGCACTCCAAATCAACATTTCCTTGAATATAGGCTCTTAATGATGCTTTATTGATTGAATTTAGTATGTTTATGATCAATTTACTGTCTAAATCACTTTCTCCACTTAACAGAAATTTTAAAATACCATTGTCTAATCCCAATATTGTTGTACTTCCATTATCACTTGTGCGTTTATAACAAAAACTATTTTCCTGTCGGCTGTCTAATACTTCATCACGTTTGTTGATAACACTTATGAGATAAGGCTTATTTTCTTGTGGTGGATTAACCCAAAACACCATTGATCCTTTTTGATTTTTATTGTTTGGAAATTTTATATATTGCCAAACTTCTCTGCTAACATAACAATCCTGAATTATTTCATTACGATCTGTCATGATAGTCAATACATTGTTTTTGTAACACTTAGCCACGTACTCAGCCTTGCTCATGTCAGAAGACAAAACAACAAATCCTACACCGCAAACCTTTCTTATGGCGTCATGAGTCTGGACACGATTCACTCCATCTGACAGTGGCTTCAGAATATCTTTTGTAAAATCATCAAATTGATCATTCATCTGTTTGTAGCCTTTTTAGGAAGAAATTAAAAATATCTTTATTTACTGTCCAAGCCTCAGGTTTTTTTGTGTTTCCATTGTTTGTTCCTGAATTATTGTTCTTTTGTAAGTTGATAATTTGAAAATACTTTTCTAAATACTTTTCTTTCATTCCATGACTTACTGTTAAAGTAGTTATTCCATTGGATATCATTCCATTAGAACGCATTTGAGACACAGCTTCTATATAAAATAGTTCTCCTGTTGGGAAATATCTAATATTCATGCCCCGTTTGTATCTTCGGTCTGATTTCAATGTCATAGTTCCTTTTCTTGTGAAAGGTAAACAGGCTGTAGTTTCTAACAGCCAATCCATGTCTTCATAGGCTTGCTTTCTTATGGTCTCAAAATTCTGTTTAGTGTTCTCACTATCAGACATATCAAAATCAATGAAATTAGAATTTACTTCAAATACTTTATTGCCCCATATTTTTACATATTCAGGAAACAATACCGCTGGAAATATAGACATAAATCCACTGTTTTCATCAAATCCAAATACATTGAAAAATGGATTGATCTTATACCATGAATAAACTTCATCTGTTGCATAAACCAATGTTTCATGCAGTACATCATGTTCAAATACATTCAGACAAAAATTGCTCTTAAAACTTTGATATGTAAAAGGTGGCTTTCTAACAATAAAATAAAATTTATCACCATAAGTGTCCATGAAAAACTCAACAAATGGTTTTTGACAAACCTTGCTAATCAAATTGAATAAACTGCCTGTATCTGTACAAAGACTTGTATCTGTAATTTTACGATCACAAATTTCTTTATCCAATGCTAATTTGACTATTTGCCATATGCCTGGCGCTTTTGCACGCTGATATGAATAGTTTTGTGTCTTTATATCACCTAATCTGCTTACAACGAATGACTTGTCAGCATAGTTATTAAATAATCCATCTGGCGCAATTTGAATATTGGTTAATTGACTAAATATGAACACAAGCCATTCAGATATACTTTTGGTGGAAAATAGATTAAATTGTGTGTCTCCAATTATTTCATTAGCACCTAAATATTTGAAGTTACTGGACAAAGTTTTATCACCTACTTCCCCAGCTGTTAAGAACAAACGATTGCCTGACCTTGTTTTTGATGAATTTTTGATTATTTGCTCACGATCTTGAACAGCATATTCTACTGGGAAGAAATACACACCATCATCAATAATCATTTTAGACAAACATCTGCCTGTCAGCAACATTTGTTGATCTGTGTTCTCAGCATCACTACTCAAAGGAATGCTGTCCACTAATCCAATTAAATCAAATATTTTACCTGCTAATATATCAGAGGGTAAAGTAAAGAATTCATCACGCAATTCAATTTCATTAACACTGTCATCTGATATGAAATTCTCTAATTTTATGAACACTACATCATTAGACTGTATCAGATTATGAAATATTGACTCATTTCTACGCAGATAACCGCTTTGATTGTTGTTTACTTCATTGTTATCATCTATAAATTTTGCTTTGTATTCTTTAGTATCAAAATCCTGCGGATGACTCATTATTGTCTTCGCAATGAAATTCGGTGCAGTTCCATTTTTATATGGATACTCATCTAATTTTAACACATAATTTCCATTCTCATCACGATTATACATTATATGTGGTAACCCTATGGTGAAATTTGCTCCCTCTTTAGTGTTTGTTGTATTTACTGTGTCTAAAAATGGTGATAAATCAAATATTCTGCTTCCATCTGGTGATATTGACTTACACCATATCCATACTGTATACCTCTCAGCTTTTTTAAACAATGAGCCCACTGATACTGCAGTGCTTTGATTTTCATTTACTCTTTTGTATTTAGGATTATTCAAAAGCTTCCTGATCTCACTTTCAATAAAAACATTATAATCATTGTTCTTTACAAGGGTTTGGTTGACCATGTAAATTGATTGTGAACTCATTTTATTTAAAGGCACTAAGATGTCTGCACCAACTCCAATCAATTCTTTTGATGCTTTCTTGTTATATTTAAACGCTTGTTGTGTGTTGTAAGATTTTAAAATTCTGGCTCCATTGTCTTTATATCCTATTAAATCACTTGCCGTCCAGTTTAGGATATGTTGTTCTATGAAACCATCAACGGTTTGTTCTACATCATTGCCAATTTCTGTGTACTCTGCTCTTTGTAATGCTTTTGGTGATTCATTTACTGGTGGAACAGTGGTTTTTGCAGTATTAGAAATGGATAAAAAATCCTCTTGACTTAGTGTACCACCCTTTGACTTATAATAATTCAAATCAGTCAACAGATTGTAACGCTGTTGAAACCCTCCAGGTAATGATGTCCATTCACCATTATTTCTACGAATAGCTGATCTGATCTTTCCTTCAATGATGTAATCTATTGCACCATGTTGTCTTATTAAAAACACTGCCCCAATGTCTTGACTTTTTGGAGAAAAATCTGGCAATTTCATTTGCGTCACTATATCATTCCACGTTCCTGGTTGAAATTGGTATGCTCCTGCTGCGTGTGTTACATTGGTCTTTCCTGTTCTGGAGTCAAAAAATGTTGATCCAATATTAGGATGTCGTGTAAAATCTGAAAATGTTTTTCCTCCATATAAAGTGTTATATGTTGCTCCCTCAGAATAGCGAATAAGTGCTAAAAAAGCATTCACATTCTCATTAGACAAATATCCTGTTAAATCACTAAGTACTGACATAATTGTTTTTTTACCGTCCCATCCGTCCAATTACACTACCGCCTTTTATTAGTGTATTGCTCTTTTGTTTACTATCTGGTGTTGCCTGTTGTGGCTGTTTACTCCCATCAAAAGCCTTAACAATATCATGTCCAACCATTTGGAATGTAGTAGCTATCATTGAACCTACTTTTTCAAATGAAGTTGTGATATGTTCAGCTTCTGATTTTGCTTCCTGAACCACTTTTTCTCTGTCAGCATTAGTTATGGTTGTTTTGCTTCCTGAAGACAGCATCTTTTGTATTCCACTCACCCCTTTTTCATCTACATCATCTAATCTCACTGCATCTTGCCAATTACCTGTTAATTGCTTTAATACCATTCTTCTGTAATCTCCTTGTGGCATTCTGGCTATTTGTGGCAATATAGCTTTCATTGTTTCATTTGTCAGCCCACCCTCTTGTTCTGCTAATATATCCACATAACTGGCATTGGGGTTGGCTCTTTTCAACATCTCAAAGATAAATGCTTTCATCCCTGTACTGCCTGGTGATTTTATATTACCACTCATTCTTCCATAAGCATCGCCAGCACGATCATCCCCATATCTGCCGCCTATACCGCTTGCCCCAGAGCCAGCAGCCATCAAGTTTATGGCAAAATCTGGATCCACGGTTTCATTGCTTTGTTTCTGCATTGCCATCAAATTAGCAACAGTTTCAATCTTTTGAGGCAGTAATGAAAAATCTGTTCCACTAACACCCAATATGCCATTTTGTTCTGATCTTAATAATATGTCAGTAATCATTTGTGATCCATTGGCATTGGTAATGTCTTGTTGCTTAAACTTATCAAAGGCAGCTACCTCATTACCTTGTAATCCATATGCTTTTTGAACATATAAACGACTATTAATTTCATTTTCCAGTTGTTCTATGCTCATGCCTGCAGTACGCATGTTTTGCATCTGTTGTATAGTAAATTCTTTGAATTCATTAGGTGATACACCTATTTGTGCCAACCCTGTATGAGTTCCAAAATCATCATAATCAAGCCTTTTTTTGGCTTCCATTTTATTATCTAATTTAACACCTTCATATCCCATTTTAATAGCTGCAACTATTGCTCCAACCATTGCTACTAATATGCCACCAATTACCATTCCACTACCTGCTCCCATACCACTTTGTGCTATTAATCCTCCCTCACCTTGTATTCCTTCACTTGCTGCTCCAGTTACATCGCCTGATTTCATCCTGTCTATCATTCTGGCCATTACTCCAGCCCGTTTCTTTGAACTACCTTTCTTTCCATCTTCTTCATCATCCTCATCCTCACCATTTAAGCCCGCTTCAGGCTTACCATCTTTTGTTTGTTTTTTTAACAGAGCATCAGCCAATTTACTCCATTTATCCCACGCTTCCTGTTCTTTTTTATGATAGTCTTCTCTCTCTTTCTCATTCTTATTTTTACCATAGTCATTGGTTGCTTTCTCACCACGTTCATCAAAGTGTTGCTCAGCACGTTCATGCTGAGTTTTAAAGGCATCATTGATAGCTTTTATCTTGTCAGTAAGTTTGTCAAACTTTTTGTCAGCATCCTCCAATATTTGATCAAAGCCTATGTCTTCAAATGATCCTCTCATTTCTATTGTTGCCCGATCAATCTCAGCATTTAATGCACTGGCATCACCTGTGACACTTACTCTTATTTTTTTCTCATCACTCATTGTTTATTTCATTGAATTGTGTGATATCTAAATTATTAAATTCTTCATCTGTCATCCTTTGCGTTTGGGCTGCTTCTTTTTTTTCTCCAAAATCTATTCTCCCTGCTTTATTCACAATCAAATTCTCATCCTTTAATGGATCAAAATCTACATTTTTTTGCAAAGCTTCAAAGAATTTATCTTCCCTGTATTCTACAATCATCCACAAATGACTCATATTTAGGTGAGCTTCACTTCCAAATGCAATGCTATGCTTTTTTCTCCACCATCTATCAAATTGATATTTAGTATTCCATTTTTCCACAAAATTCTTAAAGTCTATTGAAGAAAATGATGTATTTTCCATCACTTTTGACAATAATAATTTACTCTGGTGCGTCAGTATTGGGTGAGATAGTTTCTTCTTCATCATCTTCTTCCTTATTTAGTTCTGATTCAATGTTCGCAAACCATGGATAAAAATCAACCTTATAACCACGCATCATATTGCGTTGAGTTTTAATATCCATAATCTCAAAATCAGCAACTTTCATGTTGTTTTTTATCTCAGGAATCAAAATACTGAAGTAAGCCACAGCATCGATGAGATCAAGCAATCTTGATGCTGTTTTATGGCCACTACGTGCCAAATCCCCATACTTGTTACTACTCAGGAACATTTTCAAATTTTCAATTTCAAGCTTTTGCCTGACAGTTGGATAATTTACATCATAGGAAATTTCCCCAATTTTGACTTGCGTTTGTGTTTGTATCATTGCGTAAAAGTTTTTGAATGTGTAAAATAAAAAAAGTGCGTTGAATCACTGGCTATAATTCAACGCACTATAAATAATAAATAAAGATCAAAAGCAACTGAATGCTTAATACTTAATTTCTTAAATTGGATACAGGAATGGTGTCATGTATTCAAAATCCATATCTCTTCCACTTATCTGATTTTCTGAAATATCAAAACTTTCTCTGTTAGCAAAGCATCCTTTAATTGAAGCAACAATTTCAAATTTTGGTATAATTATTCCAGCTGCATTTCTACTTCCAAATGCCTTGCGAAGTATATCAACTTGTACACCTTCTGAATTAAGACAAAGTGTGTCTTGCCATTCTTCAACTGTTTGGCAAATTCTTTGTGAAGTGCCAGGAAATATGGCTTGACGCAAATCAATTAAGAATGAACCTGCGTTCAATGTACCATGCCAATCAAGTGGTGGTAGTTCGCTTGGATTCATCTTGCCTAATCCAACAACTCTTCCAAGTCTTACAGATTCAGTACAGCGAATTGATTTCAGCTTCCCAATAGCAATTCCACTTACTTTTACTATTGCCAGTGGTGCAGTTAATGATTTATCAGCCATTGAATTTTATTTTTGAGTGATTTAATTATTAAATTATGCTTGAATATTTGGATCCAACATCATACCAGTGAAGAACACCTGTGTAACTTCTGCATTTGGTGTAGCACAATATTTTATATCCCACTTACCATTTGTAAAAGCAACTGTGACGTTTCTCCATGTTATTAGCAAGTCATCTTTATCGGGTTGTACTGTACGACTGCCTAAATATCCTTCAACAAAAGCCTTTAATTCCACAGAAGACACAGTCTTCAAGTTTCCACCAGGAAATCTTGCAGTTGCATTAATCATCAATTCTTTATTGATTTGATGAAATATTCTCATAATTTGAATAGATGGTGAAGTCCCGTCAGGATAAATTTGAGATGCATTAGATTGTAGTGTAGTGATACCTTGATTGACTACCCAACCCAATTTAGCAACATTTTTTGAATGGGTTACACCAGCTGATAAAGCTTGTTCACGTTGTTTCTGGCTAAGTACGTGAGTCAGTCCTTTTATTCTCAAATCTTTGTAAGTAACAGACACTTGTGGCTCTAATCCATTTGCTCTTCCACAAAGTAATGCTGCGTGATACAGTGAATATGGAATATCTGTCAACACTCCACTGCTAACAATAGCTTTAATACCACTATGAGCAACTACTGCTCTGGAATCATTGAAGAATGCAGCAATTTGAACACTTCCATCATTGTTACCAGTTAATACAGAAAAGCCACTGGAATTGTTTCCACCACCTACATACATTTCTTTTAAAGGATACAAAGATGAAGTGCAAAATGCCAAAAGTTTTGAATTTACAGTGCTCATAGCACCTTTGTTAATTCCATCTAATATTTGTTGATCAGTATTGGTTGGAACACCACCAAAATCATCAGCTAAAAATGCATCAAAATCTACATCTACAACTTGACCTAAAATGTCGTCAACTTTTGTAACTGCATAAGCAGTAGTGCCACCTGCAAATAATTGTATAGTGGTTAAATTGGTTAAGTCAGTGCCTGTTAAACTGTACGCACTGCCTGTTGAACTGACAAATTTGAAGTATAGATTAAAATTTGGATCATTCTGTGCAAATGTAACCAAATCAGCAAAGGTTGCAATTTCACCTGATGAGGCATATTTATCTACAATATTGTTGATTGCCAAAATAGCTTCTGATAACTCATATGGAACACCATTAGGATCATTTCCTTTGAATTTACCAGAGTAAAAATCAAGGATATATTTATTTGGGTTATTCACCCCTGCTCTCATTTTAACACCAAATCCTTTGGTTAGAACACCGCTTGTTAATGCTCCATTTCCAACAGTGCCTTCATTTTTTACTGCTAATGTTAAAGTGTTAGCACCTGCATTGAAACTTAATACGATTGTAGCTGCAACGGTTGTTGCGGCTCTGGCATACAACATCTTACTTATTCCACCACCAGCATTGCTTGGTGACCATAAATAATCCATTAAATCATAAAGCATTCCCCCTCTTAAAAATTCTTTAGCATCATCTCTGCTTGTGATTTCATATATGCTATCTGATCCATTGAGTAATGATCCTGCTATTCCACTACCTCCACCAAAACCTTTACCTGATCCTGAATCAATTAGCATCACTGTACCATAGATGTCCAGTGCAGCTACAGGAGCACTTCCACCCAATATTCTTGAATATCCACCTGGTTCAAGAATTTGTTTATTGTCAAAATTTACAATTTGAGGCATCTTAATGTATTTATTGGTTTAATTACTTTTTATCTGTTACTGTGAAGTCTTTTGGCTCACTTAACTCAACATCTTTACTAACAACAGCATGCCAATCATTGAAAGTTTTTGATCCTTTCGTCTTATATTGATGAATCAATACTTTTCGATTGTCATTGCTTATCCCACCTTGTAAATCAATAAATTGATCTATTGTCAAGCTTGACAAATCTATTCCTGTTATTGGTTTGGACATGATATTATTGTTTTTATATTTGGCTAATAACTGATTCAATCCAGTTTGAAATTAGCCATTGTAAGGGTGATCTGGTGTAAAACAGTCTTGAATTTCTTCACAAAGTTCTACAGTGACACCAGTTGCATCATTAATGGGATGGCGTGTTTTGTTTGCGCTTAAATAATTGAAGCTCAAACTCAAATTGCGATGGAAAACATTAGGTATTAAATCCTGTTGAAAATTGATATCAGCCCCACTGAAACTCATGTCCTTGAATCCACTTAATTCAAAGTGTTCAATGTACATTTCTATCACAGCTTTCAAAAAATAGTATATCACCAAAACTTCACTGCTGTTATCACTGGTAACCATTAAATGGTATGAACAAGCTGTGCTTTTGGCTTTATACAATATTTCTTCCTGTCCTTGCACCACTGAAGGTTGGCCATGATAGTCACCAATTACATCCATTTTACCCTTAGTTTCACTGGGCATTAATATGTGTACAGTTGGTATTCCAACTCTTTGTAAGTTGTATCCAATAAAAAATTCAAGTTTCTTGGGTGAAGTGCTGTTTCTTAATAAAATAGCCTGAGCCTGATCAAAGTAATTATATGTATCAATTTTTATCTGTTGATCGTTATCATCTATTCCAAAAATATCATATAAAATAGTTGTATGTTTGTCATTTTTTGCCAACCAATCAGCTGTTATCATTCCTAACAACCCATACAATGAATTATACAATATAACTTCTGGTATTAACATTCTAAACTTAATTTATTGTAAGCTTCTTGAATTGGGTCATAGTTAATCACACCTTCAAAAGCTTTTTCAATTTGATTTTCCTCATAATTCATTATTTCTTCAAAGGTTTGATCCATTTCCAAATCAATTTCGTCATTTATTGCTTTAGATAACAAAAATCTCTTGGCTGTGCCCTGCCAATTGTCCGCATCTTCACCTTCTTCACGGCTGTCATGTATCACACGTACAATATTTCCCAGTGTTCTTACATTTAAACCCTCTGTTTTGTCTTTATATTTATCCAAAAATTTGATTGCTTCTTCCATGTCTTTTGTATCATATGAAATATTATTACCATTGGCATCCTGCAACTTTATGTTGGTCATTCCACCTTTCTTATCTTTTGATATTTCCTTAATTCTGTCAATAGTTTGTTGTGTATCCATTGTAAGATCAATGCCCAATGATCTTGATCTGAGAGGTTGTGGAATATCTTTACTTGGCAAATTGCTTATAAACATGGCTCTGCCAGTAAATTTGAATCGGTTAGGTATAGCTGCACCGCTTGCATCTTTTAATGGTCTGTCTGATAAATTACTTATTGTTCCATCTCCTGTACTATCCAATGCTCCTTTTAACATATCAATAGCATTTGGATCTTTTAATACACTATCACAGTCATCAAACATCAACAACTTACCATTATGTTCATACATTGCCCGATATGCTCCTGCGGCTGTGCTTTTACCTGTGATTTTTATATAATCATAGTCTGTACTGCCAATATCATGTTTAGATTCATCAAACTCCACAAATGGTTTTTTAGTTACAGGATTAACCATTTTTTCCAACTTCTGGAATGCACCAAAGGTCTTACCCACACCACCTGTTCCATATGCAAGTGCTGATTTTACAGTGCCTTTAGCAACCATCCCTACAATTTGTTCAAAACTTTTGAAACGTTCATTGACGTCATCTTCATCATTAATTTCATTATCCATGTCCTTGACGTCTTCAGGGGTGGCTTTGCCTTCAGGTTCTTTCAATTTATCATCTCCTGCCTTTTTTTCATCTCCTGCTCCCTTAGCATCTTTACTTACAGCATCAGTTTCACCTTTATCGCTTGATTTACGGCTTTCCAACTCACGGGTTGCTATATCCTTCAATTTTGGATCTGCATCCTTTTTTCCAACATAAGAATTCAAAACACCGTCTGAGGTTTCACTGGCATGATCTTCAGGACGTTTCTTGGTGGGTTCACCGTCTGTAACATCTTTCTCCTTAATACCTTCATGTGGTGAATCAAATTGGTGTGGGTGCTTTGCATAGCTTTTACCATCATCACCCTTAATGTGATATTCTCCTGTTTTCAATACAGTTCCAACAGTACCTGTTTTTTTCTCACCCTTATGTTCAAAATCTATCTTTGAACCGTGTTCTGCGTGTTCCTGATCATTCTTATTCGGATCAACCCAACGATTCATCATTTTTCCACCAACAGACACTTCTTTTAACACCAATTTACTGGTGTCTAATTTACCACCTTTCTCAGCTTTCTCAATGACTTTACTATTTTCAAAAGCTGACTTTCCATGTTCTTCTGCTTGTTGTTTATGACCTATTTCTTTTTGAGCAGCCTTCATTCTCTTTGCCCGTCCCAGTCCTGCATTGTTCTTATCACCATTATATTTGTATGCTTTCTTCTCATGCAATACTTTTGCGTCAAGATGATCTTGATGTGTAAAATCCTTATGTTCAGGATGGCTATGACTTTCATAAATTGCTTTACCTGATTTGGTATGACCAATGACTTTACCACCACGACTGCCTTCTGATTTCTCAATAATATCAATACCAAAAGATTTTAACATCTGTTGACGCTTTTCCTCACCATATGAAAAATTTGTTAATTCCATTATTATATTATTTACATTGATTCTGAAATAAGTCCTAAATTTAACGCAATTATCTGCGAAACAGACAATGTATATTTTTTACTTTCATCCAAATTTTTGCCAATAATTGCACAAACAGCAATGTCTTCTGATAAGGATTGCCATGCATAACAAGCATCATTGTATTGACGCATTGCCTTTTGTTCTTCTGTAGGCTCAGTGCTTTTTTCTCCTATCTTATCATAATTATCCATTAATTCATAACTGTACCGCTTACAAGCAATGCTTTTCACTTGATATGATTGATATATTTCAGTTGGTTCTGCACATGCTGCTTTAATGTATATTGCCATTAATGCTTCTAAAGCACCTTTTTTAACACTTAAAGCAGCAATAGTGACAGGCAGGATAGTTTTCAACTCTTTACCTGTCTTGGTAAATGTCAGAGCATTTGAGCCACCATAGCCCATACCTATTTTATCCATTATTTCACCTTTCCTGAGATCATCCAGTTCTTGTGGATTAAGTTCATCAGATTCAGATTTTTCAAACTTATAACTACTTGTGATTTCACTTGGTTTTTTACGCATATATGCAGTATGATATCCTGACCGCTCCATTACACCCTTAAATTTTTTAGCTGTCTCAACATCTTCAAATTTCTTCATTGTTCCTTTCACACCTTCCTTACTGTAAGCAACTATGTGTACTTCTCCACCACCTGCTGCTTTAAAATCGGGTTTTTCACTGAATGCACCAGATTTTTTAGCAGATGTCATCTGCTTAGCAGCTTCTGCTTGTTCAGGTACGTCTGAAGATAATGCTGTTTTTAATGCACTATCATCATGTCCTGCCATAAATTTCTTGTAACGTTCAACCTTTTTCTCATCCATTTTAATGGTATCAACTGTCTTTTTCTCATCTTTTGAGACTCCAGCATATTTCATTACCTTATTATGTCTTCCTTCATCTACACGAACTTTGTACTCATTACCTTTATCAGTATCAATCTCATAATGATGAAAGCCTTTCACATCTCCTCCACGATATGAAGTTTTCGTAATATTTCCAGCATCAGATGGTATTCTATCTTGTAAAGGATGAGATGATGTCTTTTTCTTTACAGGTGGTTTGGAAGTTTCGGCCATTGCTTTGTCATGTTTTGCTGAGGCTTCAGGGAATTTCTTATCACCTGTGTGTAATTTTTCAAAACGTACTTTGTTGATATGTGATAATTTATCCACATGTTCCGCAACTTGATGTAATTCCTCATCACTAATATCTTTTTTCTGCATTACACCATTAGGATTGTATTCTTTATGTTCTGGCTTGTTAGTCAATACATACACTGTGCGCTGGTTACCATTCTTATCAGTCATTGTTTTTTTAGTAAGCTTGGACAAATCCTTCATACCTTTCTCAATTTCATCTACACCAATTTCGCCAGCTTCAAATGCTTTAGTCAAATCATCTGTAAACTTAGTAATGGCTTCTGGTGTGAAGATTAAAGTTTTGCCTGTATTAGTATCATCATCGTCATCTTGTGATTTTTTAATATTTTTATGATCTTTTAAGTCTTCTTCAATTGTAGTTTTGGCTGCCTTACCAGTCTTTCCTTGTGATTCATCAAATTTAGTAGCTTTATCTGATTTGCCCATTGCCTTTTTACCACTTTCATTCGCTCTTTTAACATCAGCAGCCCTGTTGTGAAATTGAGCCATCCCCAAATGATGCTGTTGTTTCTTGGAAGCCTTTTCACCTTTGAAATCATGTGCATTTTCCACATCTTCATGATATTCTTTTGCCAAATTAGCATGCACCTTTCCTGCATCTCTATGATCTTGTTCAGTATGTTCTCCCATTCCTGTTTTTCCTGATTCGTATATTGGCTTACCTGACTTGGTGTGGCCAATAATATGACCACCATGGCTACCTTCACCACCATGCCCTTTCATTACATTATCAGCTACAAATTGCCGATGTCCAGGAATTGGATTGTCAGGTGTTTCCATAACCATTAACGCAGTACCAATAAAGCCTTTGGCAATATTTTGATTGATTATGTCTCTGTGATCTAATATAGGATTCAAGTTATTCATTATAAATTAATTTTTATGTGTTTAAAATCCATATTCTGATAATATCTTATCAACTGTGTTGTCTACTAAAGTGCTTGAATCTGTATTTCTCAACGCATCATCAGCTAAATTGTATTGTTTTATCCCTTTATGGATCCAAGCATTAGGATCACTGTTATTACTCACTCTTCTGAACGTATTATAAGTTGATTGTGTTGCTCCCTCATACGTCTTTTGTTCTCTGACCATTCCTTCATAAATACTTGTTTTGTTCTTGTATTCTTCAAATTTTCGCCCAGTTGATGATACTATAACTGATTCACGGGTTTTTGGTATATCATATGGAGTGGGTATGTTTCCTTTCTTCAAACTTTCACCACCAAACACTTTACCTGTATTTTGACTGGTTATGGTTGGAACTTGATTTTTGACAATGTCATATATTTCTTGAGGCATTACACCACTGAAAGCTTCATTCTCACCTATGGCGCCAGGAGTGGCCATTCTAAATGGAATTGTTAAGTACCAACCACCCTTTTCTGTAATGTGTACTTTTGCACTTTCCATGAATGCTTCTTTCATGTCAAATGGAGGGCATCCATTCTCTAACATGTTATTTAATTGACCAACTAATGTAATGGTATTCACCCCATTATCTTCACTTTTCAATATCAATCCTCTAATATAGTTGTTTCTTGTAGAATTTAATTGTTTTTTTGCAGCTTCCATCCAATTTCTGTATATTTCCATTGTCAATGCCTCACTGACAGCTGCAGTCATATCATTGACTTGTTGAGCATTGAGTTTAAATTCCTCAATCGTCTCACCAATATTTATGTCTATTTTTAACAATGACATTTTAATATGCTTTTAAGTTGAATTTTATCTCAGTTCCTTTTTCAAAACATAATTTCATTGAGTCAGTCAAATTTGGTAACCATAT
>CAAGKR010225948.1_pt1 | contig 18987 bp, 16 predicted proteins | sample 2556971 | NCBI WGS metagenome assembly CAAGKR01 (sample SAMEA5207829, study PRJEB30636) | soil metagenome | biome: forest; feature: boreal; material: soil | place: USA | collected 2011-09 | depth 1 m | reverse complement strand
GGCCCGTCCGGCATGAACGCCCGCAGCTGCGCCGATCCATAGGCGCCCGCCAGCACACCAGCGAGCACCACGGTCCCCACCGCCCACACGCCGAGGATCACGTCACTAACAAGCAGCGGAATGTGCTCCGCGCCACGGTGTCCTACCGACCGGCGCTTCGGCACGAATCGCGCGACCAGCGCTACGACGGCGACGCCGAGCACGACCCTGGAGTTGTGCAGCCAGATCGACAGGGCTTCCTCGGGACGGTTCGGGATACCGGCGAAGCGAACGGCGAGGATGCGCCGGGCCTCAGCCGCGAACGCGAAGTGCGTGAGCAGCGCGTAGTAGACAGCCAGCCCCAACAGGCAGGCGAGCACGAGTGTGAACGTCGGGGTGCGTCGGATCACGGCCGCGGCCCTCATCGCCTTAGCGCCCCTGCGATGGCCTGCAGGGTGATTTGCGCGCGCTCGGCCAGCACCCCGACCGGCGTTCCGGCCGGGTCCCCGACCGCAGGCATCAGCACCAGCGGAGCGCGGCGCTCATCGGCCAGGTCGGAGAGCGCCACCATCGGCGGGCGGCGCACACCCGGCTCGGCGCGGGCGACCAGAACCTCCGGTTGTGATAGCGGCGCGACCCGCTCAAGGACATGCGCGGCGCGGACTACGCCGGTCGGGGTCGCCGGGAGAATCCACACCACATGGGTCGCGACGGCGAGCGCCGCCTGCTCCGCGGCACGCGCCAGCGTCCCCATGTCCACGACCGTCAGGCCGTGCGCAGCGCGAGCGTCGGTGAGCACCCGGCGGATCTGCTCACGGTCGCCATGCACCGTGAACTGAGGTTGTGCCGCTAGCACCCGGAGCCCGTGCTCACCCTCAGCCCACAGGCTTCCCGTGACCTGCTCGCCAGCGGCCAGACGCTCGGTGATCTCGGTGAGGGTTCGCGGCGCGCGTACCCTGGTGTGCGCGGCCAGGCCGCCCGTCGGGCCGCCCGTGTCAGCCACGAGGATCGGCGCGGTTGACTGTGCGGCGGCCGTAGCGGCTATGAGATACGCGAGAGTGCTTGCTCCGGCGCCACCTGACAATCCCGCGACCGCCAGCATCGGCCCAGGTGCGCGGCGGAACGACAGGCCGGGCACGGACGGCTCGACGCTGCTCGCTGCGCGCGGCCCGCGCGCTCGCCGCCAAAGCCGCTGTGTTCCTCGAGAGGTGTGCATGTCGTGGTCTGCCTCCTCGCGTCCGTGCATGTGCTTTGCTCACAGCTGCGGCCGCCACGCCGAAACCGCAAATCCCCCTTGGACCCGCTGTACCTCAGCCAAGGTCACGTGGAAAGTCGCCCGCAGGCCGGCGTATTCCTGATCGCCGCCGGTCTGCTCTCTGCTGACAACCACCCATTCATCCGGCGGCCCGCCATTGGCGTGGGAGACCGTGACGATGCTGCCCCGGTTGTAGATGTGCCCGCGCCGCAGCGGCGTGTCCCGTCCGGTCTGCGCCTGTGCTTGGCGCTCCGCCGCTCGAGCTTCCCCGATCGCCTGGGCTGCCAGTCGGCCCTCACTGGCCGCGAGTGTCGCGTAAGTCCAGTTGATGTACCGCGCTGCGAACTGGCTCACCGCAGTCTGCGGCGAGGACGCCGGGTCAAGCGGCGCCGTTTGCGCTGCCGTCGTGGCGGGGATCGTTCCCTCGCGCTCGCCGGGGCTGGCCTGGACGGGCGTCGTGGTCGTGGTGATTGGCGGGGCGCCGCCCCGGTTCGCGAGGCCGCACGCCTCAAGGAGCGGTGTGGGTGCCACCAGCACGAGTAGCAGCACGTATCTGCGGAGACTGTTTGGCATGTTGTTTTCTCCTTTCACGGTCAAAGTCCGGGCGGGTGGCGGACCACCCATTGCGCCCATTTCGGGACTTCGGGGAAGACCCGCCAACGCGGGCCTCTCTGGTTCTCGTTCGGCCCCGTATCGGTGCCGTTGAAGGACGTGTCGAAGCGGATGCCGGCGACGTACATGAAGGCGTGTTCGCTGTTCGCGTAGACCGTCACCCACTTCCCCGGTCCCGCTTCGCCGTAGGACTCCAGTTCGCCTGAAACCTCGGCGGTACTGCCGAACACGCCGCCGGCGTGCAGGACATACGAGACAGAGGAGCTGCAGTCATAGCTCGGGTGCAGCGTGTCCAATGACGGGCCGTGCCCGCCGCCGTAGACGTAGGTTGCGTGGTCGAGGCGGTTGGCGGCCGCGATCATGTCCTTCACCGCGACGGGTGCTTCCTTCGGTGCTGCGGCCAGCCCGTCCGGGAGCACCTTGGCGGTTTGCCCGGGCGTCAACGGCAACGGCCCTTCAGCACTGCCGGACGCTTCACAGCCGCCGCTTCCGCCGGGCGTTTCGCCGCCGCCTTCCGCGGTTAGTGGGGTAGCTTCGAGTACGTTCGCGGCGCCAGTCTTGACGGCCAGTGTGATGCTGACTTTCCGTTCGCCCCAATTAAGCTGGTCGGAGCGGCCGCGCCAGTCGTAAATGTCGATGTGCTTGCCGAGGATCGCGCCGCCCGTGTCAGCCGCCCGGAAAGTGATCGCGTTGTCACCGAACGGGTTTGGTGAAACATGGACGTAGCTGCCCAACGGGATGACGGTCGCATCCACAGCGATGATGTACGCCTGCTTGGCGGGGCGAAGGTCGATGCCGGTCGATGTGACACCTTCGCCCTGTATGCCGCCCCACGGCGGCCCGTAGCTCGTCGCCAACCATTCACCACCCCCGGCCGCTTCGCTGATCGGGGGTATACCCGACGGGAGGCACGACGCGCCCGAGGGCGGCGGCGCGATGATCGTCAACAGCACGACGATGAACCCGATGAGCAACGCCACGGGCGCCGTCGCCGCCACGATGACCGCGATCGCGATTCCGGCGCTCTTCTCACTGTCCTTAGACACCCCAAACCCCGCTACTCGTTGCCATCCGCCGGCACGCCGCCCCGTGCGAGCTCACGCACGGCGGGCCACACCTGCCCGTCGTGCGCTGCGATCGTGGCGTTGCGCATAGGCACGTCGGTATGCGGCTCGGAGGTGAACGTCCAATACTCGGTCGGCCCCACGGGCAGCCGCAGCTTGCCCGTCCCTCGCGCTCCGTTCAGCCACAGAAACTCCGAGTAGCGGCCCTTGACCGTCTGGAGGTTCGCGATCAGCGCCGTCGTCTCATCGGACAGGCCGAGCGCCTGCTGAGCGAACTGCAACTCCCTCTGGTCGTCCTGGCGCAGAAGGATCGCGATAGCCGCGTTGCGAAGCAACGGCAGCCCGTGGTCGGTTCCTAGATCAGAGAACTGCTGACTGAGGATCAGCAGGAAAAGATCGATGTGGCGCGCTTGCCGTGCCAGCGCCGCGACGTGCGTCCCGGACTCGGGTGTGGCTACCTTGTGCCACGCCTCGTCGATGACGAGCATCGACTGGTGGTGAAGCACCGGAACGTCCGGCTTGCCGACGAGGGACGCGTGCTCGTCGCTGTGGCGAATGACCTCCCTGGTGACGTACTCGATCGTGGCGAACATGACCGCGCCCAGCACCTCTTCCGGGCACTGCTTCGTGTCGAACACGACCAGCGGGCTATCGAGCGGGATGTTTGTCTCGCGGTCAAGCAAATGGCTATAGGTGCCGTCACCGCAGAACTCGCCGAGACGCCCAGCGAGGTTCCGCAGCGCAGCCGCGATCTCCGCCGCCCCGGCGTCTGTTTCCTCGCGGGCACGGTCCACCAGGACGTCGCGCAGCATCGACTCGCGGGCTGTCACACCTTGCTCGTGCGCCCGCGCGTAAACCTCCCGGATCGCCGTCCCCAGGTGGGAGCGCTCCAGCACAGTAAGGCCCTCCGAGCCCATCATCGTCCCGTGCAACGCGAGGAGAAACGCAACCTTGGCGCGCGGCACCACGCTTTGGTCAGGGGTGTCCCATGCGTTGATCGCCCACTCGGACTCCGACCCGATGTCCAGATGCCGAGCGCCGTGAACGAGATTCGTGAGAGTGAGGTAATGCTGGTGGTGGCGGGAGCGGTCGATCACGAACACGCGCCCGATCCCAAGCGCCAAACAGCGCGCCATGATCGTGAGCGTCATCAGCGTCTTGCCGGCGCCGGACTTTCCCGCGATGACTACTGAGTGGTTCTCATGCAGCCTGTCTGAGGGGTTCAGCCGCTCGAGCGTCCGGCCGGGTGAGGCGAACGCGAATGGCACCCCGGACGGGCTGCCGCAACTCGTCCCGACCAGAGGTACGCAGTCACCGACGTTCCTCGTCGCATAGACCCGTGAGTATTTGGCGACGTCGCGGCCGAGCGGCAGCGTAGAGGGCCACAGACGGCGTTGGTGGTGTGCGCCGCGGTTGACTGCCACGTCGCAACTGCTGCTCAGGGCCTCCGCGCAAAAGTCGGCCGCCTCACCCAACGCTGCGAGATCAAGCTCCGGTCCACGACCCCGGATAGCCAGGTAGATGCTCGTCTCGAACAAGCCGGCGCGCTCGTGGCCAGCCATCTCGCGCAGCAGGTGAGCCGACTCCTCCTCCTGGGCGTAACGGTCGAAATCCGGTACTCGACCGCGGGACTCCGCCCCCCGGTTGACCGCGTAGACGCGGCGGTAGCGCATCTTCACCTTCGTCCGCTCACGACGACGGTCAAGCGCACGAACGTGAACCGACATCGTGAACGGCTCACGGGTCATCATCGCGCCCATCAGCCATCCCATCTGTGTCTGGTCGGCGGTCGTCGCCACCCACATCGTCTGCTCAACATCCCGGTCAATCTCGACGTGGTGGTGAGAGCGGTCGAAGTCCATCGGCGACTGTGCGATCAGCCCGCGCAGACGCTGTGCGACCTCCCGCGCCTCCTGCGAATCAACCTCCCTATCGAGCTCGCCGAGGATCTCGGTCGCACGCGGCGGCTTACGGACCCCGCGATCGGCCTGTGTTGGGTTAAACCGTCCCCACAGCAGCGAGACAACCTCCTCGCCGTTGATGACACGGCTCGGGATCGCCAGAGAGTCAAGTTCAGACCGAACCGTTTCGGTAAAGGCGAAACTCTCTCGCGCCGCCCTCTGGTGTGCCTTCAGTGTCCTGGTGAGCGAGGCGGTCGGCAGCTTCCCCCGCCGGGGCAGCAGTTCGCGCAGCATCTCATAGCCACGGCGCTGCACCGGCATGTATGGACACACCACATAGAAGGAGGTACGGACCGCCGCCTGCTCATCGGCGTGCAGCCGCAGCGACTCCTCCATCGCCGCGTACAGCCTCCACCGGGACGTTGCGAGCGGGTCCGCGCCATCCGTGTCCAGCGACGATGGCGGCGGCCCAGCAGTAAAGCCGACCTCGCGGCGAGCGTCGGTGAGAATCTCTCCCAGGTTCATTGGCCGCGCCTCGACGTAAAACTGAAGGCTCTGGCTGGCGCGCAGCCGGGATACCATCCGGCAGTAGCCGCGCGCGATCGCCAGCCTCTCCTCTTCGGAGAGGATCAGCGGGTTCGGCGGCGTGATCTGCAAGATCCGCACGAACGCGCCCTCCGTCGTGACCGTCAACCCCGTGCGGTCAATCGCTTCGACGGGCAGCAACTCGCCCGCCTCCTTGAGCCATTGCCGGTCGCGCTTGTTCCTCAGCGCTCCCATAGCTCTCCCACGTCGAGTGGCCCTACCGCACCGGCCGCGTCCACGCGGGCCGCCGTCTCGTCCGGCGCGATCACATACCCGGTGGACCCCTCGCCTGGTCCGGCGGCGTAACGCCCGTCGCTCATCCGCTCGCCGATACACGCCCGGATAAGCAGCCAGAGGTTAAACTCAGTGCTGGTCGCAAGCAGCACTGTGCCGGCGGGAATACTCGCGATGTAAATGGAAAGACAGAGCGTCAAATACGGTGAAAACGGCGACAGGTACAGGGCGAACACCAGGCCGCACATCAGGCCGCCGAACAGCCCCGCTATCTGCGGCACGGTCAACTCCGCGATTCGCAGCCGGTCAGTGAGGTGCTTGTAAGCAGGGTTCATCGTCGCGTCCCGTCAGTCCAGAAATGGCTCGGGGTCAGGGAGCTGGCTCGCGCCGCCCGAGGTCGAAGGGGGCTGCTCGAGCGCACTGCCCAGGCCCCGTGACTCACCCGCCGAGCGCTGTTGCTCGCTCGACGGTTGCGCGGCGCCCGTGCCGGCAGCCGGGGTGGCAGGTGCACCGGACGGTTTCGCGGGCTGCTCGGGCACGCTCGCCGGCCGCGCGTCCACCACGGAGAGGGCCTGCCCGACGCCCTTCTCCAATGCGGCTTTCGGTGCGCTGCCGATCGTCAGCAACGCGCTTCGCTGACTGTCACTCAGACCGGCGGCGCCTACATGCTGAGCTGCCCACTGACGCATCCGTGTCGGATTCGCCTGCTGGTAGGCGGCAATCCCGCGCTGTGTCTCCGCGGAAAACTCACCCATCGCCGACGCGACAGCCTTCGCGGTGGGAGGCGACATCTGCGAACGGGCGTGCATCCCCTGCCACGCCTCATCGCTCGCCGCCCGGTCATACGCGGGCCGCTGGATGCCTGGCACGCTGAATCCCGCTTCCTGACGGCGAATCGCGTCAGAGGCCCCCTGTGCGCCCTGCGCGCCCTGCACCTTCGGGTCCGGTGCACTCTCGGTCTGCGGCTGCTCCCCTGAGCCAGAACTGGTGCCCTCCTGCTTGGGTTTTGGAGTGGAGTTGCCCTTGCTGCCCTTGCCCTCAGCGCCATCCTTCTGGCCCTCCGCGAATCCGCTGCGGCCGAACACCACACGGCTCGCGAGATTGCCCTGTCCGGGTTCGCTCGGCGGGCGTATCGGCGAGGGCAGCGAGTCGATCATCCGTTTCGCACCCGCGTGGCCCTCGGCGGCGGCGCTCGCCACGGCCTGTCCCGCGCCCGCCGCGCCACGCATAGCGAACATGCCGAACGTGACAGTACGCCAGACCTTCCAGCCGCCCGCTTGTCCTCCGGGGCCGACCATCGCGGTCTTCATCAAAAACCGCGGGAGGGTGATGCAGAGGATCATCAGCGTTATCCCCGCAAGCGGCCTGATGATTACTGTGTCAATGATGCTGTGAGACGGCGCCCATGTCAGAACATCGGCGTTCACCGCAGCGGACAACGCGAACAGGATCGCCCACACGCACGGCACCAGCAGTCCGACAAACATCGCCTTCATCGCCGCGGCCGCCAGCCAGCCAAGCTCCGGCACCGGCCACAACGCGATGCACAACGGCATCGACACGTACAGGAACATCATCATTACCGACAGCAGCACCTTCATCCACAGCAAAGCGATAAACACGATCGCCGAGATGAACCCGATCAAAATGACGAAGATCAGTCCAAGGCCCGCATTGATCGCGAACGCCGTGCCACCGACCACCAAGGCCGCGTCAAATAGCAGCGCAACATTGTGTTGCACCGATCCGCTGCCGAGCAAAGCCCCATCGAACATCTTGGGGATCTGCACGACCTCGTTGAAAATGCCGCCCCACAAAATGATGAAGCCGACCGCGCCGACGACGCGCGTGATTCCCTGCAACGCCTCAAATCCCCCGGAGCCACCATCGGTAAGACCGACCACGTAGTAACGGACGATCGAAAGCGTGAGTACCGCGCTCAGCATCCCCGCCGCGATCGCTACGGTCGTGTGCTCCAGCTGCGCGACGTGTCCCGAGTTGAAGTTCGGCACGGCCAGCAGGCCGTTGATGACACCCGTGATGAGTTTCGCCTCAACGCCTCCGAAGATGGCCTGGAGCACCTTCAACAGCGCACTGAGGACCGCTTCTGCAGGGTTAAGAACCGCCTTCCCGACCGAGCCGATCCCTTCAACGACTTCACCTACGACCGGGACTTCGCCGATTATGGGGATCTTCGCCTGGGCTGCAGGCGGTGCCGCAAGCGACACCGCCAGGAATATGAGCACCACGCCCGCGGTAAGACAGGCCGACGGGGCGACCCGGACTCTGCGTCGGCGCAGGCCCGTGTCACCCCGGCGGACCCGGGACAGCAACGGTGCGGGAGTGTTCGCGGTAGGAAGCACAGTGGCCTTTTCAGTTGACCAACCCGCTTGCGCAGGCCGCGAGCGCGAGCGCACCGACGGTGCCCGCGATGATCGCTCCGGCTCGCCGGTTGCCGAACATCAAGGCGCCCGCACCAAAAATCAGCGCGATCGGCGCGACCGCCGCGAGTGCGATCAGCAGCGGCGTTGACAGTGAGGACATGAAGCCCGCGAACTTGTTGACGCCTTCGACGCTGCTGCTTTCCCCGATCCCGAGGTCTTTCTTGAACAGAAACGGGGAAACCGTCACTGTCTTGAGTGCCACGATCACGGCCCCCTCGAAGAGCGCTACCTTCATCGTCAGCTTCAGTCGGCGGACGGCAAGTGAGACGTTTCTGGTCATACGGGTACTACCTCCGGTCAGATAGGTGTTTGTGGCTAGTGCTCGAAGCGGAACTCGCCGCCGGATTCCTGCGGGCGACGGGCGGACGGAGAAGGGGTGTAAGAGGCGGCCGGCGTCGCGACAGCCGCCGGCCGATAGCCCACAGGCGACGCGCTGACAGGTGACGACACCGCGGCAGGCGCAGGGGCTGTGGCGCGCGGCGCTGCGGGTCGAGCGGCCGGTACGTGCGGCCGCGGCGCGTGGTGCAGCCGCGTTGGTGTGACCCTCGCCGGCGTAGTCGCGACCGAGACCGTCCGCGGCGGGATGAGCGCCGCTGGGGCGGTCACGGCGATGCTACGAGTTAGCTCATTGGTCTTGACGGTCCGCCCGCACCCGGCGGGATGCGTCAGCAGGACGACGACGAGGATCGCGACCGGGCTGTAGCGCAGGAAGGGACGAGCCTCCACGCGGCGCAGCGTGAAGCGACGCGCGAGCGCAGCCGTCAGTCGACGCTCTACACGCGGGCGTGCAGGGCGCGAGCGGCGCTCCGTGACGGCCGGCGGGTCTGTGTCCGTCTGCGGCTCGTCGTCACCGGCCGCCGGGAGGTCGGGATCAAACAGGTTTTGGTGTTCGCTGCGGTCCAGCATCGACGCCTCCAGATCAAAGGTCTGGACATACGTCGAGCGGAAATCGCGTTTACCCCCTCGTCGATTTTCCGGCGGGGTAGACCGTTCGGCACAGACCCGTGCGTGCGGTCCCACTCACGCCAAGCCACTCACGCGACAGCGCCACGATGCGCGCGTCGCTGTAGCTATGCGAAGGGGGGGTACCCCCGCTCATGCCGCAGCCCGCGGGTAAGGTTGCTCGGATGGCCGCAGCAGGCAAGAAGCTCCGCGGACACGGGGCGCGGAACAGAGCGCAAAGTCCTGCCGCGTCCGTCAGCGACAGTGGGTACGGCGCCCGGCCGCACCCGACGCCAATCCGCGCCGGCCAAAGGTTTTGGCCGCGATCACGCAGACCGGGCAGGCGTCGCTCCCCGTTGGAGGTCCGCTCAGTCCGCGCAGGCAGCGTCGTTGTGAGCCGCTTGGACCGCGCACGAGAGCGCAGCACGATCGCGGTCAGCCGCCTCGAAGCCGCCGGGCCGGACGGTCAGGGCGTTGAGTTTCAATTTCTCGGCTGGCGGCCCCGCCGCTACGCTACGTGGGCTGTAGTGGGCGCCGCCGACGGCGATCGCGTCATGCTGGTTCTGCCCGAGTGGCATCCTGGCCGCCCGGTGATTCGGCTCGCGCGGCTGCTGCCGCCGGGAGCGACACGACCGGGAGAGTGGCTGGCGCTCAAGGCTGACCTGTCCGCACCATACCCTGCCCGGCTAAACCTCTCCGATCTTGAGCGCTGCGCGGACCCTGGCGAGCGCTGCCCACGTCCCAACTGGACGCTCGACCGGTGAGCACCGACAGCGATCGACAAAGCACGGCCCGGCGCAACCCGGACTGGATGCTGGCTGACCTCGGCCGCTACTTCGGATGGCATCAACGGACCGAGCTAGGAGTCACGACTAATTTGATCTTGTGATCGGGTGATGCTGGGTGGGGGGATCGGCGTTGTCGTGTCGAATTGGAGGGTATGTCTGATATCGATGAGCAGGCACTTGCGCAGCGGTGGGGTCATATGGTCGGTCGGGCGTGTCTGGACGAGCGTCAGCGGCGGTTGTGGGCGGCGTCGGAGGCGCTCTCGCATGGGCGTGGTGGGATCGCGGCGGTCGCGCGGGTAACGGGGTTGGCGCCGAGCACGGTGCGTGACGGGATCAAGGATCTCCGCAGCGATGAGCAGTGGCGTGCGGGGCAGCAGCGCCGGGCGGGAGCGGGCCGCCCGTCCCTGGTGGATGGTGATGAGACGCTGATCGAGGATCTGGAGGGGCTACTGGAGCCTGCGACGCGCGGTGATCCGGAGAGCTTGCTGAAGTGGACCAACAAGAGCGCCGCGACGCTCGCCAGAGAGCTGCAGGCGCTGGGGCATGAGATCGTCGATCGCTCGGTGTTGCGGCTCTCTGACCAGTTGGGGTTCACGATGCAAGCGAACCGCAAGACGCGGGAGGGCGCCGATCACCCTGACCGGGATGCTCAGTTTCGCTACATCGATCAGGTCGCGAAGGCGGCGATCGCGGCGAGGGAGCCCGTGATATCTGTGGATACCAAGAAGAAGGAGCTCGTCGGGAACTTCAAGGCGGTCGGCCGCGAGCGGGCGCCCACGGGGGAGCCGGTGAAGGTCAACACGCACGACTTCCCCAGCCACGCGATCGGGAAGGCAGTCCCCTACGGGGTGCTCGACATCGCCTCCGACGAGGGTCACGTGTCGGTCGGGGTCAGCGCTGATACCGCCCAGTTCGCCGCAGCGAGCATCTTCGCGTGGTGGCAGGAACTCGGCTCTGAGCGCTACCCGCACGCCACCACACTGACGATCACCGCGGACTCCGGCGGATCCAACAGTTCGCGCGGGAGGCTCTGGAAGACCGAGCTACAGCGTCTGGCGGACCTCACCGGCCTTGAGATCTGCGTGCTGCATTACCCGCCCGGCACGAGCAAGTGGAACCGGATCGAGCACAAGCTGTTCAGCCAGATCAGCATCAACTGGCGCGGACGGCCGCTGACCAGCTACGAGACGATCATCAGCCTAATCGCCGCGACGAGCACCAGCACCGGCCTGAAGGTCTACTCCCGACTCGACGAAGGCACATACGAGACAGGCATAAAGGTCACCAACAAACAGATCGCCGCCCTGAACCTCCACCGCCACGACTTCCACGGCGACTGGAATTACACCGTCGCACCAACAAACAGATTAATAAAGTCGTGACTCCCTAGTCAACGACGCGCTGGAGCGCCGACTGGGCGAACTCGACACGTGCGAGTCCTACACCGAACGCGACTTCACCGTCGACTCCGTGCCGATCCCGTTCACCGTATTCGGGCCAGGCGGGCTGTTCCTCCTCATGGGTACGCGCGGTCACTGGACGGCGGAGCACATCCGTCTGATGAGACGCGCGGCGGACGCGTTGACGGAGATCATGGCGGGCTACCCCGATCGCGGCCATCCCGCGATCGTTGTTCTCGATGACTCCCGCGAGCCGCGCCAAGAATACGCGGGCAAGGACGGCTACGGGCCGTGCTGGGTGCTTGGGGACCACTGGCTCGTCGCCTGGCTGGACAGTTTCGAGGATCACGGCTTCTCAGCGGCCGACATCGCCCGTCTGCGCGACTATGCAGACCCCAGCCGGGTCGAAGAACCCAAGCGCAACTTCATACCGACTGGCAGCGGCTAACCCAAGCAGTATCTTGCGGCTCTGCAAGGTCACACCTCAGCAGGCCCTCGACGGACTGATCGGCGAGGCGCAGTATCAGTAGTTACGTTCGAGAAAGCAAGCCCAACCGTAGTGTTGAGCCACCCTTTGCCCTTTCCAGGCTGTAACAGCTCACGCTAGTTCCCTATCTGGAGCGCGCAGTGCGGAGTTTGTTGTTGCGGTCGCTCGAATGGGTCTCGGTGATGGCTTCGGCGCGCCTCCGAGATCATGTCGCCCTGTTGGACTGGTCACCGTCGCTGTGGCAATGTCAGCGTGATTCGCGCTCAGCGAGCCGCCGACTCCTGCAATCTTGGTGCCAGCGTAGTGCGGGACATCTGCGGGTACGTCGCGCGATAGCCACGTCGGCGCGCGATCGGAGCGAGCGCACCAAAGATGGCGTACTGAAACATCGGCGGTGGCACTCGGAACACGATGATGTCGCTGAACTCCAGCGCGAACAGCACCAGCTGCAGCGGATGGGGCATGCCCTTGTTGTTCGTGTGGCCGAGTCGAGCGAGGCCGAACAACGTCTCGATCATGTGGACAAAGCGCTCGCCGGGGTGACTGCCACACGCACGCGGGGCATCGCGGTCACTCGCATTTCACCAGTCGTGCCAAACACCCGGGGTTCTCATCCCAGGCATCCCGCAGTGAGTGCTTTCCTTGACGGGCGTCATCCATCGCCCGGATTCTCACCACCTGGGAGAGAGTTCGCTGTCAAGCCCTTCCCCCGCGGGCTATAGCAGCGGCAGCACATCACGGAGATCGTCTGCGTCCAACACATGGCTTGCAGCGTCCTGGGCGTCGGGTGTGGCGTTCAGCGCGATCGACAGACCGACACGGCGGAAGAGCGGGACATCCGAGCGTGAGTCGCCGACCGCCGCGACCTGGCTCATCGAATGGCCGTTATCTGCACACCACTCCTCCACGAAGCGCAGCTTGTCGTGCTCGTCGAAGTATCGGCTCACCACGCCTGACAGGATTCCGTCGGCTACGGCCATCTCGGTGCCGCTGACCGCAGCGAACCCGTGTCGCTCGTTGAGCATCTCGGCCGCAAAGCTCCACGTGATCGTGCCGAGCAGGAGACTGACCTCGGCGGCAGCAAGCGCCTGGAAAGTCTCCGCCATCCCATCGATCCAGGGTCCCTCGGCCAGCACGCGCCAGACATCGGCCGTGCGCTGTCCGGCAAACCATGCCGCCGAGGTGTCGGCCACCACGCTGTTCGAGATCTCATGCGCTTGGAACGCCCGCTCGAGCTTTGCGATCTCGGCTTCCCGCCCAAGCCATTGCGCGAGCAGCAGCGACACGGACGTGCCGCGCAGCAGAGTCCCGTCGAGATCGAAGACGACGACCGGGTAGACGGCCATTCCACAAGCCTCAGCGCCGCCGCCGGACGAACAGACGCGCGAGGCTGCCAGTGTCGGTGCCGACATCCACGCAGCCAGCATAACCCCGAGCTATCCGCCACCGTTCCCTGCCGCTCCGCGAGGCGCTTGATGGTGAGCAGTTGCTCATCCCGTGGGTTACAGGCAATGGGCAGCGACGTCGGGGCCTCGGGGTGCGGGACGATGCGGCTGTGCACGGGAGGCGGTGAAGCGTCGGTCCCGGTGAGATCACTGCACGAGGGGCCACTGCTAGGCGTGCCTCCGATCGCGTTGCTGGGGATCGAGGTAGTCCGGCGGGCTGGGGTTAACCATCTCGGTGACGATCTGTTCGGCGGTGGGGCGGTCGAGTTGCATGTCGTGGCGCAGGAGCTTCCACACGAGCAGGTCGGTCGCGATGACGATCGCGGTCAGGCGCCGCTCGCGCGCGCGGCCCCGCAGGCCGCGCAGGAGTGGCTGGAACGTTCTCGTTACCCAGTCGCGGTGGTAGGTGCGGCCTGCGTCGGTGATGCGGCGGACGGTGGGGATCCGCTCCTCCTCGGAGAGCATCCGCAGGACCGTCTTCCCGTTGGCCTCGTAGCGATCGAAGAGGATCTCGATCGCCTCACGCACCTGGCCCACGGGCGCCTCGTCGCGTCGCGCCATCTCCTGGAGGCCCCACCGCATGGCGACGGCGGTGAACAGTTGCTCCTTGGAGCCGAATTGCGTGTGCAGCGTCTGCGCGGTGACCTCCGCGTCGGCGGCGATCTCGCTCAAGCGGACGTCCTCGTAGGGGCGCGTGGCGAAGTAGCGCCATGCCGCGGCAAGCAGGCGCTCGCGGGTCGCGGCGGCTCCGTCGGCTCGGGCGGTCATCCGGTAAGGGCGCTTTGGCTGTGAGGGTTCCGACATTTTCAGTTGATATGGCGTAAAGTTAATTCTAGCGTGCGGGTCTTCCAGACACTCATGGCGTTCAGCGGCAACGCCCCGCCGCAGCTCGCCGTCACCCGCCGGCTTGTCGAGCGCGGCCACGAGGTGCGGGTGCTCGCGCACCGCGCGGCGCGGGAGCGGATCGAGAGTACAGGCGCAGAGTTCGTCGAGTTCCGGCTCTCGCGACCCGACTTCGACATCACTCGGCGCGAGAGCGACTCGCTGCGCGACTGGGAGGCGCGGACTCGGCTGGGCGCCGGGATGCGATCGCTCAGGAACGCCCTGTTCGCGTTCGTGGGCAACGTCAGCCGCGAGTGCGCGGACCTGCTGGACAGCCGGCCCGCGGATGCGATGGTGTTCGACTGGATGCTCGCCGGCGCTGCGATCGCCGCCGAGCGCGCCGGCCTGCCGGCGGTCGAGCTCGTGCACTGTCCCTATCCGCTGCCCGTCGAAGGCGTGCCGCCACTGTTCACAGGCAGCGGTCTGCGACCCCTGGACGGCCCGCTCGGCGCTGCCCGCGACCGCCTGCTCAACCGCATCGCCAGGCGCGTGTTCGACACCGGCCTGCAGGCTCTCAACCGAGCGCGCCTCGAGTATGGGCTCGCGCCGCTGGAGCATTGGGAAGATCAGCTGCTGGGCGCAGACGCGATCTGCATGATGACCGCTCCGGAGCTCGACTTCTCCAGCCGCGGCGAGCTGCCGGCGAACGTCCGCTACGTGGGCCCCGCATTCGAGCCCCACCCGCGCGAGTGGAACTCGCCGTGGCCCGCAGCGAACACGGATCCACTGGTGGTCGTGAGTTTCAGCACCAGCTACATGGACCAGTCGGCGCTCGCACAGCGCGTTCTGGATGCGCTCGCCGGGCTGCCCGTGCGGGCGCTGCTGACCGCCGGACCGGCGCTCGAGCAGAGCCGGCTGAGCCTTCCCGCGAACGCGCGCGCCGTGGACTTCCTACCGCACCGAACGGTTTTCCCGCACGCCTCGCTTGTCGTCAGCCACGCCGGCTGGCAGACCGTCAACGCGGCACTCGCGGACGGTGTGCCGCTGCTCTGCATCCCCGACGGCCGCGACCAGCCCGACAACGCCGCGCGCGTCGTCCTCGCCGGCGCGGGCCTACGGGTCGGCAAGCGAACCCCGCCCCCCAAGCTCCGCAAAGCGATCGCAACAGCGCTTGAAGACTCCGCGCTCAAGCGCGGTGCCGAAGGGATGGCCGCGGCGCTGGCTCGCAGCGATGGCGCACTCGCGGTCGTGGAGCAGCTCGAGCTACTCGGGCCTTCGTGACGTCAACCCCTTCGACTACGAAGGCCCAATCTGCTGGCTGCGTCGGCCCAGGCTGCGGTCGCGAGCCTCCACGACGGCGGAGACCACGTCGGCGAGGTCAATCGACACTGCTGCGACTGCTGCCGGCTTCTGAAGCGCACGCCAGTGTAGGCCGGCAAGACCGAGCAGCGCGACGGCGACATTGTGAGCGCCGAAGCCGCGCACGAACAGGCAGTGACAGCTTCGGCACGTGCCAGCTACGCGCCGATAGTCGCGAGGCTGGTGCGGCCCTCCGCGACTTCCCGACTGACGAGCCCTGCGCCGAGGCGCTCGGCAACCTCCTCGGCCTGCTCGAGCATCTCCTGTGCGCGCTCGAGATCCTCGGGTCGACCGCGGGCGATGAGCGCGCGGGCCCACCTGGCGCGGGTGCGGGCCAGGAGCAATGGCCCGCCGAATCGCTCGTCGATCTCCGCGGCGGCGGCGAAGTGGCCCTCGGCCTGCTCGTAGCGCTCGAGGGTCGTGGCCAGGGCGCCGAGAGCCCAGTCGATCGAGCCGTATACGACTATGGATCGGGCCGCGACTTGGCCGGGGAATGGCTGTAGGAGCTCGTAGAGCTCGCCCGCGCGATCTTTGAGACCTAGACGTGAGCAGGTGTCGGCCCAGGCCCACATGGTGACGAGCCACAGCATGTCCCATCGCACGCTCTTGAAGTCCTCGGCGAGCGCGAGCTCGCGCGCCTCATCGGCCCGGCCGCTCTCGATCAGGGCGATGGCCTCGGTCGCGCGCCACGCCGGCAGGCTGTCCGGTTCGCCGACGAACTGCGCGAGCTTCTCGACAAGCTCTCCGGACCGGTCCTGGAAGGAGCGCAGGTTGGCCAGCTGCGCGCCGAACAGGAGCATCGCGTCGGGCTGGCCCGTCGCCGTGCCCGCCTCGAACGCCCGGTTCGCCCACTGCTCAGTTGCCTGGAGGTCGCCCTGCAGGAGCGCAAGGACGGCCTCGTAGAGCAGCCGCGCCCAGGCGAACGTCGGCTCCGGCACGGAGGCGGCCAGTGCTCTGATCGCCATGAGAGCGGACTCGGCATGCGGGCGGTCTCCGGCCTCCAGGCTGACCACCCACTGTCTGGCCGCCGCCATGAAGCTCAGTCGCGGGTCACCGAGAGGCCGTGCCAGCTCGACCAGCTCCTCGCTCAGCGCTTTGCGCTCGCGCAGCGTGTTCGGCACCAAGATCGCGCCGGTGGCGTAATAGATGGTGTGCCCGAGCGCGGCCGGGTCGCCTGCGGCGCGGGCGATCGCGATGGCCTGTATAGCCATCGCGCGGCATCGCGCGGGGTCGCTGCCAAAGTGAAGCTCGGAGGCCAGCACAGAGAGGACACGTGCGCATCGCGGATCATCATTGGCGAGGGCACCGGCGGCCGCCTCGAGTGCCTGCACGCGCTCTGAGTCGACCGCGCCGGTTTGGCTGGTCCACCCTCGGCTGTTGGCGACCACGGCGCGGCAGAGCCGGGCGGTCTCAGCTAGCTCTTGGGCGAGCGCGGCGGCGTCGAGCAGCGTCTGGCGGAACTCCTGGCTCCCCGTTTGGCGCTGCGCCTCGCCGAGGCCGATCAAGAGCTCGCAGCGCTCTGAGCGGTCGGGCTCGGGTGTCTGACCCTGCAGTTCGAGTGCCTGGCGATACCAGCGCTCGGCCTCTTGGGGGGCGAGCTGCTCGAGCGCTCTCTCTGCCGCCAGATGCGCGTAGTGGATCGCCTTTGCCGCATCGACGCTGCCGACGGCTGCGGCCCAGTGGCGGGCGAGCTCACCGAGACGCTCGCCGGGACTATCACTGCACAGCTCCTCCAATGCTTCTGCGACTCGCTTGTGCAGCCGGTGGCGCTGAGCCCGGCCGAGATCCTCATAGAGCGTGTGCTCGACGAGCGCGTGGATGAAGGTGAAGCGCTCGGCTTGCCCACTGCCCTCCTGAAACAGCGACGCCGCGACCGCCCGATCGAGCAGATCAAGCAGCCGATCCTCTGAGAAGTCGAGCACCGCCCGCAACAGCTCGAGATCGAATTCCCGGCCGATCACCGCAGCCGCGCTGAGCACCGTGCGCGCGTCCGCCCCCAAGTGCTCCACGCGCTGCCCGATCACCTCGCGCACGCTCTGGGGAAGGCCGAGATCGGCGAGGCTTCCGGTCAGACGCCATCGCCCGTCTTCTTGCACGATCGCCCCTGACTCGGTGAGGTGGCGCAGCACCTCCACGGCGAAGAACGGGTTGCCCGTCGTCTCGCGCGTGATCTCCGCCGCGAGCGCCCGACCGTCCTCGTCGAGCTCATGACCCCCCACGACCTCCATCAACACTGCCATATCCCCGGAGTCAAAGCCCGTGAGCTTCACGCGCTCGACTCCCTGCTCGCGATGAAGGGCGGCAAGGAGGGAGGTCAAAGGGTGATCGGGCGAGAGATCGGATTCACGAAAGCTCCCCACGACCATGACGTTCTTGAAGGAACCGGCGCTGACGACGTGGCGAAGCAGAGAAAGCGTCGGCGCATCGGCCCAGTGCAGGTCATCGAGGATCAAGAGCAGCGGCTCATGGCCGCCCGCGCCCTTGAGCAGACCCTCGACAGCCGCATACATCAGGTAGCGCTCGGTCTCTGGATCGCTCTCACGCGGTGAGGGCAGATCGGGCACGCGCTCGCGCAGGGCCGGTATGAGCCGCGCAAGGTCGCCACCGAAGCGCTCGACGTGTTTATCGATGACGGACCTCGGTGCCTCCTTGACCAGATGCGAGAGCGCCTGCACCCACGGCTGGTAGTGGACCCCGAGATCTTCATCACAACGGCCATACAGGACGGTCGAGCCCTCTCCGTGGACCTCCAAAGCAAGATGGATCGACAGGCGTGTCTTGCCGATGCCGGGCTCCCCGCTCAACAGCGCGACGCGCCGCGAGCCACCACACGCATCTCCCCACAGCTCTGCCATCCGCTCGCGCTCCGCCTCGCGCCCCACGAAGGCGGTCGCAGGCAGCTCGCGCAGCCGCTCGGGCAATGCCATGCCGGTTATGGGTGAGAGCCTCCAGCGCAGCTCGAACGCCTGCACAGGTTCCGAGATGCCGTTCAGCACGAGGCCGCCGAGAGGCTCGAAGGCGTGGCCGTCGCGCGAGCCGGCCACGCGATACAGAAGGTCGGTAATGACGATCTGCCCGCCCGTCGCGTGCGCGCACAGCCGCGCGGCCTCCACGACCGGCTTCCCGTAATAGTCACCGCCCTCCACGGTCGCGTCCCCGAGGCTCACACCGACCCGCACAGCCAGCTTCTCCTCGGCGCGACGGTTGTGCGCCTTCACCGCCTGCTGCATCTGGACCGCGCATGCCAAGGACTGGGCCGCACCGTCAAAGACGACCATCAACCCATCGCCGAGGCTCTTGACCTCCCGACCGCCGTTGCGCTCCAGCGCTCCACGGAGAAGCGCAAAGAGCTCCAGGCGCAGCTCCTCGGCCGCAGCCGGACCGAGCCGCTCGGCCATCGCCGTCGACCCTTCCAGATCGGTCATCAGCACGGCAACCATCTCGTTAGCGGCGGCGCTCACCAGACCATCATCCACGCATCCGCACATCGCCGCAACGACCCGACGGCGTGCTCACATCGCCGTCGGCACGCCGAAGCGCCAGAGCCGGCGCTCCCGGACACGCCTGGTTGCGGACGATTGCGAGAGCCAGGCCGCTCGGAGACAGGCTTGTGCTCCGGACGACTTCCGGGCGCGTCCACCGATGATCGGCACACGCCCGCTCGCGCCGC
>CAAGKR010024050.1_pt1 | contig 18999 bp, 18 predicted proteins | sample 2556971 | NCBI WGS metagenome assembly CAAGKR01 (sample SAMEA5207829, study PRJEB30636) | soil metagenome | biome: forest; feature: boreal; material: soil | place: USA | collected 2011-09 | depth 1 m | reverse complement strand
AAGATCAAGCTGAACGCCGTGCGCGGAGTCGTCTCCGGGAAACGGGTCGTGGTGGTGGACGACTCCATCGTCCGGGGGACGACCGGGCGCAAGATCATCAAGATGATCCGGGCGGCCGGGGCGAAAGAGGTCCACTTCCGCATCAGCTCCCCCCCAACGTGCTACCCGTGCTTCTACGGGATCGACACCCCGCTGCGGCGGGACCTGATCGCCGCGACCCACACGAGGGAGGAGACGAACACCTATCTCACCTCCGACAGCCTTGGATACCTCAGCATGGAGGGCCTTCACGCCTGCGTGCCGAACGGGAAAACGACCTACTGCGACGCCTGCTTCACCGGGAACTACTCGGTTCCGCTCGATACGGAAGAGCCCGGGGAGCAGCTCCCGCTGTTTCGCGGCTCGGTCCGGGTCTAACGGACCGGTCGAAGCCGCGAACCCATCCTTTCGGGGGAAACGATGCCCAGCGCGACCCATCGATCTGCCGTGTTCCCGCCGGAGATGACCGCCGACCGGCGGCGCTTCCTGGCCCTCCTGAGGGAGAAAAGCTACGAGCGCCGCAAGGTCGTCCTCACCTCGGGACGGGAATCCGACTTCTACATCGACTGCAGGCAGAGTACGCTCGACGCGGAGGGGGCGGTCCTCACGGGGCGGCTCTTCTGCGCGATGCTCGAACGGGGGGAGCGCCCGGAGGCGGTGGGGGGGATCACCCTCGGGGCGGATCCGATCGTGACCGCCGTCTCCCTCACCAGCGCCCTGCGGGGATGGCCGGTGCCGGCGTTCATCATCCGCAAGGAGCCCAAGAAGCACGGGACGGAGCAGTGGATCGAGGGGACGAAGAATCTTCGTCCCGGGATGCGCGTGGCGATCCTGGAGGACGTGGTGACCACCGGTGCTTCGACGATGCGGGCGATCGAGCGCGCGGTCGGGTTCGGACTGGTCGTGGCCCGGGTCCTTTGCCTCGTCGACCGGAACGAGGGCGGTTCGGAGGCGGTGGCGGCGGCCGGGTACCGCGTCGAGCCGATGTTCCTTCGGGAGGACGTGGAACATGACTGACACCGCGCGGCGCGTGTCATGGGCGGCGGCGGTTCTGGCCCTCGCGGCGGTCGCGGCCGGCTGCGGTCCGCGGTCGGTCGCCCTCTACGAGAAGGTGATGGGATCCCCCTCCTATGAACGGGTCACGGAGTCCGCGACCCGCACCCGCGAGGTCCACGACGGGCTGGACACCCGATTCATCCTGTCCGCCACCTGGCTCTCTGGACCGTGGGTCTCGGCTTTCGCGGAAGAGTATTCCAACATCTACTACCTCGACGCGGCGCGGCGGGAGCAGGTGATCTCCCGTTGGCGCGGGGAATCGGAGATGTACGTTCGCTTCTTCGTCGCCCTCTACGTCCCGGAGGAGAAGGGGAACGACCTGGAGAAACCCGGGACGCTCTGGAGCCTGCGGCTCGTGCGGGCGGACGAGAAGGACTTCGAGCCCGTCTACATCCGCAAGTCGTCCCTGCGTCCGGAGGAGATCTCCCGCTTCTTCCCGTACTCGGGGACGTGGTACCGGGCGTACGAGGTGGCGTTTCCGCGGGAGGCGGGTGAGCTCGCGGGGTCGGCGCGGGCCGGGTCGCCTCGCCTGAAGCTGGTCCTGTCGGGTGTGGAGGGGCGCGCCGTCCTCGCCTGGCAGTAAGGAGGTTAGCCGAAACAACCTTGTTTCGGCTAACCTCCTTACCCGAAGACCGCCGCACTAGAACCGGGTGCGGCGGATCAGCGTGTCCTTGCGCCCGTGCTCGTCGTCCAGGTACGGGTAGTCAATCGTCGTGTGGAGCCCGCGGCTCTCCTTGCGCTGCATGGCGCACCGGACGATCAACTCCGCCACTGTGCAGATGTTGCGCAGCTCGAGCAGGTCGCCCGTCACCTTGAAGTTCCAGTAATACTCAGAGATCTCCCGCTTCAGCAGCTCGATCCGGTCGAGCGCGCGTGACAGCCGCTTGTTCGACCGCACGATCCCCACGTAGTTCCACATCGTCCGGCGGATCTCCTCCCAGTTGTGGGAGACGACGACCGCCTCGTCCGGTTCCTGCGCCTTGCCCGGGTCCCACTTCGGGATGTCGATCCGGGGCCTCGGTTTTCCGATGTACGCGGTCGAGGCGCGCTGGACCGCGCTGTGCGAGAAGACCAGCGCCTCGATCAGGGAGTTCGAGGCGAGGCGGTTCGCGCCGTGGAGCCCCGTGCCCGCGCACTCCCCCAGGGCGAAGAGCCGCTGGATGTCCGTCTCCCCGTGAAGGTTCGTCCGCACGCCGCCGCACTGGTAGTGCGCCGCCGGGACCACCGGGATCGGCTCCTTCGTCATATCGATGCCGAACGAGAGGCACGTCCCGTAGATGTTCGGGAAGTGCTTCCTGATGAACGCCGGACCCTTGAACCGGATGTCGAGATAGACGCAATCCTCGCCGGTGCGCTTCATCTCCGCATCGATCGCCCGCGCGACGATGTCCCTCGGGGCGAGCTCCTTCATCGGGTGGACGCCCTCCATGAACCGCTTCCCGGCGCGGTTCAGCAGGACCGCCCCCTCGCCGCGGACCGCCTCGGAGATGAGGAACGACTTGGCGCGCGGGTGGTAGAGGCAGGTGGGGTGGAACTGGACGAATTCCATGTTCGCGATCGTCGCCCCCGCGCGGTACGCCAGCGCGACTCCGTCCCCCGTGGCGACGTCGGGGTTGCTCGTGTACAGGTACACCTTTCCCGAACCGCCGGTGGCGAGCACCGTCACGTCCGCCACGAAGGTGTGGATCGCGCCGGTCTTCCTGTCCAGCACGTAGGCGCCGAGCACCTCGTCGACCCCCGGATGGTCGAAGGAGGAGAGTTTCTGCCGCGTGATGAGGTTGATCGCCGTGTGGTTCTCGAAGATCCGGATCCGGGGGTTCTCCCGGGCGCGGGCGAGGAGCGCCCGTTCCACCTCGCGCCCGGTCAGGTCCTTCGCGTGGAAGATCCTCCGGCGCGAGTGCCCCCCCTCGCGGTGGAGGTCGAACTCCTTCTTGCCGGTCTGCCGGGTGAACTCCACCCCCCACTCGATCAGTTCGCGGATCCGCGCCGGGGCGTCCCGCACCACGAGGTCGACCGTGTCGGCGTGGCAAAGCCCCGCCCCCGCCTTATGGGTATCCTCGATGTGGGACTCGAACGTGTCCTCGTCGCTCCAGACGGTGGCGATCCCGCCCTGCGCGTAGTTGGTGCTCGACTCGGACGCCTCCGTCTTGGTGATGATGGTGACCCGGCCCTTCTTCGCCGCCCGGAGCGCGAAACTCAATCCGGCGATCCCGCTGCCGATGACCAGAAACTTCGACACCTTTCCCATAATGCTTCCCCCCGGGCCCACGTTGTTTGACTTCGGCGGGGTCCTGTACATAGAATGTTAAATTATGGTTCAATTATCGCGCGTTTTCATCCTTTCTTTCCTCCTCTGGCCGGTCGTTTCCGGCGCGGACATCTATCGATTCGTGGACGGTGAAGGCGTTGTTCACTACTCGAACACCCAGCCGGACGAGAAGTTCACGCTCTATCTTCGGGAGGGGCCGAAAGCTCCGCCCCCGGCGCCGGCGTCCGCGCTCCCGGGGTCGAGCTGGATGAACGGGTACGTCGACCGGTTCTCCCGGGCGAACGATCTCCCCCCCGCGCTCGTCCACGCCATCATCAAGGCGGAATCGAACGGACAGCGCAAGGCCGTCTCCCGCAAGGGGGCCAAGGGCGTGATGCAGCTGATGCCGTTCACGTCGAAACGGCTGCGGGTCGCCGACCCGTTCGACCCCATCGAGAATATCGAGGGGGGGATCAAGTACATCAAGGAACTTCTCGTCACTTTCCAAGGGGACCTCACCAACACGGTCGCGGCGTACAACGCCGGGCCGGCCGCGGTCAGAAAGTACGGAGGCGTCCCTCCCTATCAGGAGACCCGCCTCTACGTTCGTCGTGTGTTGGGCCTGTACCGGCAATACTCCGCCGTCGAATGACCAGCGACTCCCGCCTGAACGCACCCAACGTCCTGACGCTGCTGCGGATCCTCGCGATCCCGGTGGTGGTCCTCATCCTTCTTCCGCCCACGGGCAGGGAGATCTCCTTCGAGCGTTCGGTGGCGGCGTTCTCCCTGTTCGTCGTCGCCACGATTACCGACCTCTTCGACGGCTACATCGCGCGGCGCTTCCACATGGTCACCACCCTGGGGAAACTGCTCGACCCGCTGGCCGACAAGCTGCTCGTGTGCGCCGCGATGACGATGCTCATCCCGCCGGGTCGGGTCCCGGCGTGGATGGCGGTCATCGTGGTCGCCCGGGAGATCGGCGTCACGGCGCTGCGCGGGATGGCCTCCACGGAAGGGGTGATCATCGCCGCCTCGGAATTGGGGAAGGCGAAGACCCTGCTCCTGAATATCGGGGTCGCAGCTCTCATCCTGCATTACCCGATCCTCGGGATCCCCGTCCACGGCGTGGGGATGGTGTTCCTGAGCGCCGGGCTGGTCCTCACCGCGTGGTCCGGGCTCGACTACTTCTTCCGCTTCGTGGGAGAGATCTTCAAGCGGTAGTGTCCCCCACTGCGGCGGGTTTTCTTGACAAGCTGCGCGCGGTTCACCTACAATCGACGTTCGTTATGCGGGCGTAACTCAGTGGTAGAGTGCGACCTTGCCAAGGTCGAAGTCGCGAGTTCAAATCTCGTCGCCCGCTCCATCGGATGCAATAACCCCCGGCGCTTTGCGAAGCGACCGGGGGTTTTTCGTCGGACGGGTTGTGGCAGAAAGAACCTGCGGGAGGGGAGATGGCCGCGCTAGCCAGGGATGGTCGGCCCGAGCGGGTCGGCTGGTACTTTTACGATTTCGCGAACTCGGCCTTCGCCACGACGGTGGTCACGGTGTTCACGGGGCCGTATCTGACCTCCATCACCCGCGCCGCCGCCGACCCCGCGGGGTACGTCCATCCTTTCGGCATCCCCGTGTTGGCGGGGTCGTTCTTCCCTTACGTCGTCTCCCTCTCCGTCTTCTTCCAGGTGCTCCTCCTGCCATTGCTGGGGGCGATCGCCGACTACTCCCACCGGAAGAAACCGATGCTGTTCCTCTTCGCCTACGCCGGATCCGCGGCGACGGTGGGGCTCTATTTCCTCGAAGGGACGCGGTACCTGCTGGGCGGGGGGCTGTTCCTGCTGGCCAACGTCTGCTTCGGGGCCTCGGTGGTCTTCTACAACGCCTGGCTGCCGGACATCGCGCCTCCGGAGGACCGTGATTCCGTGTCCTCCGTGGGATGGGCGATCGGGTACCTCGGGGGCGGGGTCCTCCTTCTCCTGAACCTGATCCTCTTCTCCCGCGCGCGCGACTTCGGCCTGACGACCGGCGAGGCGGTCCGGATCAGCCTCGCCTCGGCGGGGGCGTGGTGGGCCGTCTTCTCCCTCGTCCCCCTCGCCACGATGCGCCGCCGGAAGCCCGCGCGGCGGCTTCCGGCGGGGGAGGGGCTCCTCGGCACGGGCTTCCGCCAGCTGCGATGCACGTTCGCGGAGGCGAAGGGCCACCCGCAGCTCCTGCTGTTCCTTGCCGCCTACCTGCTCTACAACGACGGGATACAGACGGTGATCGCCCTCTCGTCCCAGTTCGGCCAGGAGGAGCTGGGCCTCTCCGTTTCGACGCTGACCACGGCGATCCTCATGGTCCAGTTCGTCGCCTTTTTCGGTGCCCTGCTCTTCAACGTGTTCGCGAAGCGGGTGGGGGCGAAGGCGGCGGTGGCGATCAGCCTCGTCCTGTGGACGGGGACGCTCGTCTACGCCTACGCCGGGCTTCGGGATGCGACCGGGTTCTACGCGATGGCGGCATGTGTGGCCGTCGTCCTCGGCGGGAGCCAGGCCCTTTCCCGGTCCCTTTTCTCGCGGATGATCCCGGTCGGGCAGGAGGCGGAGTACTTCTCCTTGTACGAGGTGAGCGAGCGGGGGACGAGCTGGCTGGGGCCCCTTTTTTTCGGGCTGGCGCTGCAGTTCACCGGAAGCTACCGCGTCGCGATCCTCTCGCTGGCGGTCTTTTTCATCGCAGGGTTCGCCCTGCTGCTGCGCGTGGACGTCGCGCGCGCCGAGGCGGAGGCGGGTGGCGTCGGACGCTGAATATCGTGCTTCGGTGCTCGCGGGGGGCTTCCACTCCGCTACGTTCGTGACCTTCGTCCGCTCACTGCGATTCCGCTCGACGCAATCCTTGCCTCGCTCCATACGCCGCTGCGTGGAACCCCCCGCTGCGCCGTCCGCACCCGATCACTGCCCCAAGTAAGACGCCTTGATCCGCGGTTCCTGGAGCAGCTCTTTGGAGGGGCCGGAGAGGGCGATCTTCCCCGTCTCGAGGACGTAGGTGTAGGAAGAGACCTTCAGCGCCTGCTTCACGTTCTGCTCGACGAGCAGGATGGTGGTCCCGGTCGCGTTGATCTCGCGGATGATCGCGAAGATGTCGACCACGACCAGCGGCGCGAGGCCGAGGGTGGGCTCGTCCAGCAGAAGGAGTTTCGGTGCGGACATCAGCGCGCGGGCGATCGCCAGCATCTGCTGCTCGCCGCCCGAGAGCGACCCGCCAAGCTGCCCTGCCCGTGTCTTGAGAACGGGGAACCGCTCCATCACGCGATCCATGTCCTGCGCCGCCTTCTTCGCGTCGCGCCGCGTGAACGCCCCCATTTCGAGGTTCTCGCGGACCGTCATCCGGGAGAGAATCGCCCGCCCCTCGGGGACCAGCGCGACGCCGCGCCGCACGATTTTGTGGGAGGGGAGGCCGGTGATCTCCTCGCCGAGGAAGGAGACCGTGCCGCAGCGCGGCCGAAGGACCCCCGCGATCGTCTTCATCAGCGTGGTCTTTCCTGCCCCGTTCGCCCCGATGATGGCGACGACGTTTCCCCCGGGGACGTCGATGGAGATCCCCCTCAGGGCGGGGATGTTGCCGTAATACGTCTCGATGCCCCGGACCTCAAGCATCGGCGTCCCCTTCCGCGGCGCCGAGGTACGCCTCGATCACCTGCGGGTCGTCCCGGATCTCCGCCGGCGTTCCTTCCGCGATCTTCCGGCCGAAGTTGAACACCACCAGCCGGTCGCACGCCTTCATCACCAGCGACATGTCGTGCTCGATCAGCAGGATCGTCACCCCCAGCGACTGCACCTGCTTGATGAGCCGGAACACCTCCTGCGTCTCCACGTCGTTCATCCCCGCCACCGGCTCGTCGAGCAGCAGCAGGCGCGGCTCGGCCGCCAGCGCCCGGGCGATCTCGAGCCGCCGCTGGTGGCCGTAGGGGAGGCTCCCCGCGGTCCTATCCCGGTCGGCCCCGGACAGCCCCACGAGATCGAGCAGTTCCCGCGTTTTCCCGCGGATCGCCCGTTCCTCCCGCCGCTGCCCCCGGGTGCGCAGCACGCCCCGCCAAACGCCGGCTCCGGTGCGGCAATGTCTCCCGACCATGACGTTTTCCTCGACGGTCATGGTGGTAAAGAGGCGGATGTTCTGGAACGTCCGTGTGATGCCCCGCTTCGTGATCGAGTGCGGAGGGAGCCCGCTGATCCGCTCCCCGTCGAACACGACCTCCCCCGCGGTCGGCGGGAAGACGGCGGTTACCACGTTGAAGAGCGTCGTCTTTCCGGCGCCGTTCGGGCCGATGACGCCGACGATCTCCCCCGGTTGGACGTCGAAGGAGATGCCGGAGAGAGCCGAGAGTCCCCCGAACGATTTTTCGATGTTCCGGAGGGACAGGAGGCTGCTCACGCGGGCGTCCCCTTCCCGGATCGACGGAACCGTCGCAGCAGCGCGGGGTCGATCACCCCCTGCGGCCGGAAGACCATCATCAGCACGAGCAGGAGTCCGTAGAGGATGTACCGGTATTCGCTGATCGAGCGAAGCGCTTCGGGGACGACAGTGAGGAAGGCGGCGCCGAAGACGGGACCGAAGAGGTGCTCGCTCCCGCCGAAGACGGCGAAAACGAGGATCTCCACCGCCCGGTGGTACGTGAAGTCCGCCGGGCTCACGAACGACGTCGAGTGCGCGAACAGCGCCCCGGCGAACCCGGAGAGCAGCGCCCCCTGGGAGAAGGCCAGCACCTTGTAGTACGTGATGGGGATTCCCGCCGCCGCCGCCGCGCTTTCGTCCAGCCGGATGGCGGCGTACGCGCGGCCGACCCGGGAGCGGGAGAGGCGAAGGAAGAAGGCGACCGTCAGGATCGTGCAAAGGAGAAGGATCAGGAACACCGTCAGGCTGATGAACTGGTTGCTCTGCAGCCCGAGCGATTCGGGGGAGAACCCCCTATCGCTCGCCCATGCGAGGATTACGCGCCCCATCTGCGGGATCGCCGCGACCCCCACCGCGCCGCCGGTCAGCGACTCCCAGTTGATGAGAACGGCCCGGAGAACTTCGCCGAATCCGAGCGTGGCGATGGCGAGGTAGACGCCGGAAAGGCGCAGGGACGGAATGCCGACCAGGATCCCCGCCGCGCCCGCGAGGAGGCTCCCGGCAAGGATCCCCACGGGGATCGGGACCTGGTGCTGCGTGGAGAGAAGGGCGGCGGTGTACGCCCCGACGCTCATGAACCCGGCGTTCCCCAGCGAGAGCTGCCCGGTGGAAAGGGTGACGTAGATGCTCACGCCGAGGATGGCGTTGATCAGCACGAACGACGCCACCTGCAGGTGGTACGGGTTCAGCCACTCCAACGGCATGGCCTACCGCCTTGCTTCGGCGGGCGCCTGCCCGAACAGCCCCTGCGGCTTGATGAGGAGGATGACGATGATCGCGACGAAGGCGATCGCGTCCCGGTACCCCGAGGAGCCGTAGGCGACCACGAACGTTTCGGAGAGCCCGAGGATCAAGCCCCCGGCCATGGCGCCGTAGACGCTCCCCATGCCGCCGAAAATGATGATCGCCAGCCCCTTGAGCCCCATGGAGAGCCCGATCTGGTTGTTGATGTAGTTGAACGCCATCCCCACCAGCACCCCGGCGACCCCGCCCATCGCCGAGGCGATGACGACCGTAGCGGTGATCATCCGGTTCGTGTCCACCCCGAGCAGCCCCGCGGTCTCCAGGTTCTCCGCGGTGGCGCGCAGCGCCTTCCCCGCGCGCGTGCGCGACAGCCAGAGCGCGAGCCCCGCCATGAGGAGCAGGGAGATGAGCAGGATCACCACCTGTACCAGGTAGACCGTCACCGGGCCGACCGTGAAGCTGATCTCCGCGAAGGGGGTCTCGAACAGGTGGTTCCCGGCCCCGAAGATCTTGTGTGCGACGTTTTCAAGGAGGATGGAGACGCCGATCGTGCTGATGAGGGAGGCCAGATGCGAGGCCCCCGGCCGGCCCCGCAGCGGCCGCAGGGCGAACCACTCCAGCAGCAGCCCCATCGCCGCGGTGACGACGATGGCCCCCAGAAACGCCACGGGAAGCGGGGCGCCCGCCTTGCTCACGATGAGCATGCTGACGAACGCCCCGAACATGAAGATCTCCCCGTGGGCCATGTTGATGATGTCGAGCACGCCGAAGACGAGCGTGTACCCAAGCGCCACGATGGCGTAGATGCTGCCCAGGGTGATGCCGTTGATCAGTTGCTCGAGAAACACGCCCGCCTCCGCCGCTACGCCTGGATCAGTTGAAGATAATGAACTTTCCGCCCTTGACGATCAGGACGTTGGGCTCCATCACCACGTCGCGCTCCGCGTCGAAGGAGAACTTTCCGAGGACCCCCTGGAAATTCTTTGTCGCCGCAAGCGAGTCACGCAGCTTCACCCGGTCCGCCTTCCCCGCCGCTTTCAGCGCGTTCGTCATGATGTAGAAGGCGTCGTACGCTTGGGCCGCGAACTGGTCCGGCTTCTTCCCGTACGCCTTCTCGTACTTCGCCACGAACGCCTTCACCTTCGGGTCGTTCTTGTCGCTGAACCAGGGGGTGGCGACGATCAATCCCTCCGCCGCGTCCTTGGCGATCTCGATGACCTTTGGGGAGTTGAAGCCGTTCCCGCCGACGAACGGGACCTTCAGCCCCATCTTCCGCGCCTGTGCGAGGATGACTCCCCCCTCGTTGTAGAGGGCGGAGCAGAAGACCGCATCGGGCTTGAGGGAAGCGATCTTGGTCAGCTGCGCCTTGTAGTCCGCCTGCCCCTTCTGGAACTCCTGGATCGTCACGATGTTCAGCTTCATCTTCTCGGCGACCTCTTTCATCGTGTCGAAGCCGGACTTGGTGAAGACGTCGTCGTTCCCGTAGAGGAGGGCGACCTTCTTGATGTTGTACTTCTTCACCGCCTTGCCGACGGACGCCGGGATTGCCTGGGACTCGGGCAGCGAGTTCCGGAAGACGAACTTCCCGACCTGGGTGATCCCTTTCGCCGTGGTCGACGTTCCCATGATCGGCACGCCGCTCGCGTTGGCCTCGGGGCCCGCGACCATCATCTCGTTGGAGAGCGTGGGGCCGATGATCGCCACGACCTTTTCCGAGTTGATGAGCTTCTGCGCCGCCGCCAGCGCCTGCTCCTGCTTCCCGGAGGAGTCCTCGACTTTCAGATCGATCAGGACCTCGCGCTTCGCGTTGACCTCGTCCCGGGCCAGCTTGATGCCGTTCGTGATCGCCTCGCCGTACGCCGCGCCCTGGCCGGTGATGATGGAGATGACGCCGATCTTCGCCTGGATCGGCTCGCCCTTCGGCTGCGCCGCCTTTTTGGCCTTCTCCGCCCCCATGAACACGAAGGCGATGAGGGCGCACGCGACAACGGCAAACAGACGCACGTTTCTCTTCATGGACCCCCCCTTGGAAATAAGATTAAACTGTAATTCTATTCGCCGGTTGGGGGTACGTCAAGGAAGGCGCGGGTTGGTGCCCGGGGCGGGAATCAATTACGTGAGTAGGGCGCAACTCGTATCTGGGTCACGCAATTAAACATTTTTTTCACTGCCGCCTGCATTTTTTCCGTCAATGATCCCCGCGATTGACGGAAACCCGAGGCCGGTTGACAGGGCAACTTATTGTATACTGTACACAGTATACAAAATAAAATACAAGGAGGGGTGAAAATGAAAAATCGAAAATGGATTTATCTCATCTTTGCTTTTGCATGTTTGTTCGGCATTGTCTGGCTGACTCCTCCTATCGAGGGTCTGCAACCGGCAGCTAAAGCCTCACTGGCGGTTGCTGTTTTCGCCATCATTATCTGGGTGACCCAGGCAGTGGGGGATGCTTTGAGCGGCTTACTGATCGTTTTTTTACTGGCGGCATTGAAAGCCACCAAGCTAGCCGAAGCCTTTAGCGGATATTCTAACACCGCACTATGGTTGATTATAATTGGTTTTATTATGGCTGGTTGCATGGAAAAATCAGGCCTCTCCAAACGTATTGCCCTGCTACTTATGAACGCGGCCAAAGGTTCTGCGGTCAAGATATACTGGGCCATGGCTGCGGTTATGCTGGTAATGACTTTTCTGGTCCCGTCCATTACCGCCAGGACACTATTGATGCTCCCTATCATCCTCGGTATAGCGGTTGCCTTTGAAGCCAAAGAGGGGCAGAGCAATATTGTAAAAGCCTTGGTATTCATTGTTGCAATGAGTGGAACAATGATGAGTATGGGAGTTTTGACTGCTCATGTGGGCAACCCCATTACTGTTGGATTGATTGAAGCTGCTACCAAAAAAACAATATCATGGTCAACCTGGTTTCAGGTCGGTGGACTTCCTGCCTTTGCACTTGCGTTTCTATCAATCTTTATCATTAAAGCCATGTGGCCACCTGAGATAAAAAATATTGGAAAAGGTCAGGATTATATCCGTAGCGAACTGGCAGCGCTTGGTGCATTACGGACACAGGAAATCTATACTCTTGTGGTTTTTCTGTTGACACTGCTCATGTGGGCTACGGACTCACTCCATAAAATTAACGTGGTTGTGGTTGGCTTGATGGCCGTAATCCTGCTGCTCTGGCCAAAAAAGGGAATTATGGACTGGAAAGAAGCACAACAGAAAGTACCGTGGAATGTTTTCATCGTTTATGGGGCAGGACTATCTATGGGAACTGCGCTGGTCAGTTCCGGTGCTGCAAAATGGCTTGCCAGCACAATGTTTCATCCAATCATGGAAATGACGCATCCAGTGCAGATGATTATCATATTGTGGGTTGCTGCAGCGTTACAGGTGTTTTTTACCGGTGGCGGTCCCAAGACAACCGCTTTGACGCCGATAATTATTGCCCATGCCGTTACAATCGGTGCAGACCCACTGGCCTTTGCACTGATACTCGGGATCACTATGCCAAACCAGTACTTGTTGCCGGTGAGTAATATGCCTAATGCAGTAGCCATGGGAACCGGACATATTACGACTGGAGAGCTTGTCAAAACCGGGGCTGTCATGGCTGTCTTAACGGCTGCCTTCATGACTTTGATGGTCTTTACGTATTGGAAGTGGCTCGGACTTGTACCTTGATTAGGATATTAAGTAGTAAATAATTGGCTAAGGATTACTACACACTGACAAAATACTTAACTTGTGAGGGTTTCTTATGCTGGACGCACACCTGATCGACAAATTGACCTTGATAGTAGGAGCGGACAACATAACAACAACCATGCAGGATATGATCTGCTATGGCTATGATGCCACCCAGATGGAGTTTCTGCCGGATGCTGTGGTGCATCCTGCCAATGCCGAAGAGGTGTCGAAAATACTAAAGCTTGCCAACCACGAGCGTTTTCCGGTTTTCCCGCGTGGTGCCGGGAGCGGTTTTACAGGCGGGTCATTGCCAAAATCAGGAGGAGTCGTGCTGGTTACGACCCGCATGAACCGTATCCTGAGGATTGATACCGAGAACCTGATCGCTGAGGTAGAACCGGGGGTTGTAACGGAACAATTTCAACAGGCTGTTGAGAAAGTTGGACTCTTTTACCCGCCTGACCCTGCTTCTCTCAAGTTTTCGACACTAGGCGGCAACGTGGCAGAAAATGCCGGTGGCCCCCGCTGCGTCAAATACGGAGTGACCCGCGACTTCGTGATGGGGCTTGAGTTGGTACTGCCGACCGGCGAGATAATCCGTACCGGCGGTGAAACCTACAAAGGGGTGGTAGGTTACGACATGACCCGCCTGTTGTGCGGCAGCGAAGGGACACTTGGGATTATCACCAAGATCATCTTCAAAATTCTACCATTTCCAGATGCCAAAAAGACTATGTTGACAATCTTTGATTCGATCGACGGGGCCGCCAAGGCTGTATCCACCATCATCGGCAACAAGATCATCCCCAGCACGCTTGAGTTTATGGACTACGCAACTCTGCAGTGCGTTGAGCGGCGCTTTAACCTGGGTATCCCGACGGAGGGACGTGCCGTTCTGCTGATCGAAGTGGACGGTGACCGCGATCTTATTGAAAAACAGGCTACCAGGATTCAGGAGCTGATTACGCCGCTCGGGCTGGTGCAGTTTCGGACTGCCAAAGATGCCGCTGAGTCGGAAGAGTTATGGAGGGTGCGGCGACTAGTGTCACCATCACTGAGGGATATTGGTTCCACAAAGTACAACGAGGATATCGTAGTGCCGCGCAGCAAGGTGCCGGACGTTATCCGTACTATAGAAAAGATCCAGCAAAAATATAATATCCCGATCGTAAACTTTGGTCATGCTGGCGACGGAAATATCCATGTCAACATCATGATCGATAAAAATATTCCCGGCATGGATGAAAAGGCGCACGAAGCGATCCGCGAGGTGTTTCAGGCAACGCTTGCCCTGAATGGTACCATGTCGGGCGAACATGGCGTCGGCCTTTCCAAAGCCCCTTACATTGAGCTTGAACTGTCACCTCAGCAGATCGGCGCAATGAAGGCTATTAAGGCGGCTCTTGATCCAAATAATATACTTAATCCCGGCAAGATGTTTCCCTGGACTTGAATCTTAGACTTCTTTGTTTTTATGTGACTCTGTGATGAAAAGGGTTTTATTAATGAAAAAAAACACGAACGATCCGCTGAAACGGGTTGAAGACCAGTTAATAAAATGCGTCAAATGTGGCGCCTGCCGGGCTAACTGCCCTGCATTTTCTGTCTTCGGACGGGAACCGGTTGTAGCCCGTGGCAAGGTTGCCCTGGCACAGCACATCCTCAAGGATGATATTAAACTGGATGACCAGACCTATCTGGTTATGTCTAAATGTCTGTTGTGCGGCAGCTGTGTGGAAAATTGTTCCAACGATGTGCCTACTGACGAAATAGTTATCGCCGCCCGCGAGTCACTGGCCAGGAAGCGTGGCTTAACCACGTTTCATGCAGCAGTCGGTCAGGTCATTAAAAACCCCCTTGTCATGAAAATGGGAGCTGCGCTGGCTAGCCTGTTCAGCCCGCTTTTTTTCAAGAAAGTACCAGCCACCTCGGGGCTGCGTCTCCGCTTTCCTGTACCTTTCATCGGCAATAAACGGCATATCCCGACGATAGCCAAAAAGCCATTCATTGGCCGGCATCCTGAAGTTATTCAGGGAGAGCCGGGTAAACCACGTATAGTCTTTTTTGTCGGTTGCATGACAAATTTTATATATACGGAGATAGGCGAGGCTGCTCTGGCGCTTTTTCGTCATCTCGGCTGTACTGTTATTATCCCGAAAGATCAGCAGTGCTGTGGAGTGCCGGGCATGTCTGGTGGTGATATTAACACCGCACGAGAGTTGGCAGAGAAGAACCTGGAAGAAATCGAAAAATACGAATCGGACTATGTCATGACTGCGTGCGCAACCTGCGGCGGAGCCCTGCATCGGCTCTATCCTTTGGTGGTAGGCAAGCGAAATCCGGAACTGAAGACCCGACTCGAAACCTTAGCGGCCAAAACCGTAGATGCATCGCAACTCCTGCATAAACTGGGTCTCAAACCGGTCGAAACCGGTGCGGGTGAGAATGTTCGCGTAACCTACCATGATCCTTGCCATCTGCGTACGCGCGGACTATCTAAACAGCCCAGAGAACTGTTGCGAGGCACTCCCGGTGTAGAATTGGTCGAAATGGAGGGCGCTGACCGCTGCTGCGGTATGGGTGGCACCTTCAATGTCTACCACTATGGATCGTCCATGACGATTAATGAAGGCAAGAGCCAGGCTATCATTGCTACGGCGGCCGAGACCGTGGCAACCGGTTGCCCGGGCTGTATTTTGCAGATCTCCGATGGCCTCAAGCAACATGGCTCCTCCGTAAAGGTTCTCCACACACTGGAACTTCTCGCACGGCAGTTAGCAGTTACCAAACACTGATTCACCATTTTTGGATTGGCAGGATAGTTTTTTGACGGTCTGGCACCCGATGACCGTCCGGTATTCCCATCTGTCGCCCGGTCACCTGTGGAATGCGGTTGCTGCGATTGATCGGGTGTTGAACGCACCCACCGATCCAACTTCACAATTCGCTTCACAGTCCGAGGGGGGTAGGCCCCCACGATATTGTGGTCCGTTGGATACAAGATCCCTCACACGAGAGGATGAAGCGGCAAATATAAAAATTAGTTTTTAGATCGAAAATAGTACCTCTGTGATACCTTCTTATAGATACGCCTCTAAATTTTCACCAAGAGTAGGATCACCACTCGTGGCGCTAAATGCAGACACTCAGAGCCTCTCACAGGGCAAAGCAAGGTGGCCGCTTGTCACGTTATTGGCGAGGCCATTCGCCGCGATCGGCAGGGCAACGATCCACTGGACCAGCAATTTGGGCGCCTCGGCAGTTTTCCTCTTTTTGGCGATCCTGAAGATATTACGACCCAAGCAGGCACCTAAGATCATTCAGCAGGTCTATTACATCGGGGCAAAATCCACGATGATCATCCTGCTCGTTGGCCTGTTCACGGGCATGGTTATGGGCCTCCAATCCTACCGTGCCTTGGTTAAGGTCGGCGCGGAAGGGGCGCTCGGCACCCTGGTGGCTCTCTCGCTGGTCAGGGAATTGGGGCCCGTTCTCACCGCCATCATGATTGCGGCCAGGGCAGGCTCAGCGATCACCGCGGAGATCGGTATCCAACGTATCTCCGAGCAGATTGACGCCCTTGACACCATGCGAATTGATCCGCTCAGGTACCTCATCAGTCCAAGAATCGCCGCTTCCATCATCAGCTTTCCCCTGCTGACCGCTTTGTTTGACCTCATCGGCCTTATCGGCGGCTACATCTCCGGGGTATTGCTCCTGGGTGCGAATGCCGGCACCTATCTCCATCGCGTTCAGGCCAGCATGGAGATGAAAGATGTCACCGAGGGTTTCATCAAGGCCATTGTTTTTGCGGTGATCGTCTCCACGGTATGCTGTTACCAAGGTTATTTCGCGCACATGCGCACAGATAGCCATGGCGCCAAAGCCGTCGCTCTCTCCACCACCTCGGCCGTCGTGCTCTCCTGTGTGTTCATTTTGGTCGCAGACTATGTTGTGACTTCCCTGCTGATATAGAGAGACCCATGGATACTCCGTTGATTGAATTCAAGGACGTCACCAAGTGCTTCGGACCCCGAACAGTCCTTGAGCGCGTTAACCTGCAGATCTATGAGGGGCAGGTCACGACGATTATCGGCCTCAGTGGTTCAGGCAAAAGCGTGCTCCTCAAACATATCATCGGGCTACTCAAGCCCGATGAGGGGACCATTCTTTTCAAGGGCAAACCCCTCACCACGATGAAAAAGAACGAGAAGGCTGCCTTCCTCGCTCAGATCAGTTACATGTTTCAAGACAATGCTCTCTTCGACTCCATGACCGTCTATGAAAATATCGCGCTGCCCCTCCGGGAAACGACCAACCTGAAAAAAGCTGAAATAGACCTCAGGGTTACGGCCAGAATTGAACAGTCAGAACTCAGCGATGCTGCCAACAAGTACCCTTCAGAACTCTCAGGGGGGATGCAAAAACGGGCGGCCCTGGCGCGGGCCCTGGTAACCGATCCCAAAATTGTCCTCTTTGACGAACCCACTTCCGGCCAGGATCCTGTCCGGAAAAAAGCAATCCTGAGTATGATTGCCCAATATCAGAGAAAATTTGGTTTTACTGCAATCCTGGTCAGCCATGAGATTCCGGATGTCTATTTTATATCCAACCGCATTCTTGCCCTCTATGATCGAGCGATTGTTTTCCAAGGCACTCCGGAGGAGCTTGAAAATTTCGACCACCCGTTCAAAGATGAAGTCATCCAAAGTCTCGAAGGGCTGCAGGAAGAATTAACGGGCCTCTACTCCAAACGACAGTTCAAAGTTCTGTATCGTGTTCAGTTGAAGCAGAAAACGCTTGGGAAAACTTACTCGGTTGTGGTTTTTACTCTGGAGAAGATGGATGCCATCATTACAAGCTTTGGCTACGAAGCGGCACAGGGGGCAATACGGAGTATGGGCGTATATATCGATAAACATTTTGGTGCCATGGGGGGCTTTTCCACCCGCCGCCATACCAATGAATTTGTTACGGTGCTCCCCAATTCGGATCTGACGGAGGTTGAAAGCATCCTGAAGGATTTTATCGATGATTTCCAAGAGCATGGAATTCAAAGCAAGTGGGCTAGAGCTCGCAAACCGGCGGCTTCGGAGGTGGGCGTCGAATTTACCATCCTGGCCGGAATTGCCCAGGGGCAACCTATTGTGGAAATAGATTCCGTCATAGATTCTGCAAAACATCAACAAAAAGAAATTGCCCGTCTTCGGTGCGACGTGAGGAGGTAAGCAAATGAAAAAGTACGCCGTGGAAACAACGGTCGGCATCTTTCTCGTTTTCGGGCTACTCTGTATTGGGTATATGGCGGTGAAACTCGGCCATGTTTCCTTGCTTGGCGACGACGCCTATTCTCTCTTCGCCCGATTTACCACGGTGAGCGGCCTGAGAGTCGGCAGTCCTGTGAGTATATTGGGTATTGAGGTCGGGCGGGTGGGACGACTCACCATGGACCAGAAGGACCAGAAGGCGGTGGTGGAAATAAGAATCCAAAAAGACATCAAGATCTATGACGATGCCATTGCCTCCATCAAGACGGAAGGGCTGATTGGTGACATGTTTCTAAGCATAGGTCCCGGGGGCTCCGGAAAACTCCTTGGACCCGGTGGAACCATTACCGAAACGCAGCCGGCGGTGGACATGGTAGAGCTCGTCAGCAAGTATGCCTTCGGAGAGGTGAAGAAGCCGTAGGGGTGTAAAAAAGTTCAAGGAGGTAGGAAAAATGAAAAAATATTTCATTGGGTTGAGCGTTTTGATGTTCTTTCTGTCTACTCTTCCGGTATATGCCGGCGCTCCGCTCGACACGGCTCAGGCAAATGTCAACAAGGTGCTCGATGTGCTGCGCGATTCGAAGCTCAAAGGCGAGTCGGCGAAAGGGATCAAAAAAGAGAAACTCGAGTCTATCTATGAGCAGATGTTCGATGGAGTCGAACTTTCCAAGCGAACCCTGGGGGGGAATTGGACCAAACTGAATCCCGCTCAGCAGAAGGAGTTCACCCAGCTCTACCGCCAGATACTGGAAAAGGCTTACATCGATAAGATCCTTTCTTATACCAACGAGAAAATTGTTTTCTCTAAAGAAAACATGCTTTCGAACAACCAGGCCGAGGTTCAAACGAAAGTCATCACCTCCTCAAACGAAATCCCTATTTCCTACAGAGTGATCCTGAAGGACGGCACCTGGAAAGTATATGACGTTGTCATAGAGAATGTGAGCCTTGTCCAGAATTATCGCAGCCAGTTCAACTCAATCCTGGCGAAAAATACCCCCGACCAGTTGCTTGAGATTTTGCGGGAAAAGGTGAAGGGGCAATAGAAAGAACGAAAGAGAGAGGTATCCACACCATGAAACGTCTCTCGTTTCTGGTTTTACTTTTGGCGTTTCTCGTCGTGGGCTGCGCTCACCGCAAGAACCTTAATGATGTGTCCTCGAAATCCTCCCCGGAAATGTCGGTGACCTCCGGAAACGAGAGCGCCGATCGTAAGGAAAATCTTGGAAATGGGGAGAAGGGGAAAGGGGAAGGGGAAGAGATAGCAACGATTCCAGACCCGCTGGAGTCCTTCAACCGGGCCATGTT
>CAAGKR010121100.1_pt1 | contig 19000 bp, 16 predicted proteins | sample 2556971 | NCBI WGS metagenome assembly CAAGKR01 (sample SAMEA5207829, study PRJEB30636) | soil metagenome | biome: forest; feature: boreal; material: soil | place: USA | collected 2011-09 | depth 1 m | reverse complement strand
TCGTCACACCACGAACTCCCCGTCGACCATCATCCCGGTCAGCGGCAGCTCGACGACGAAGGTCGCACCTCCGCCAGGCGTCTCCTCCACTCGCGCGGACCCGCCGTGGTTGCGCGCGATGATGCTGACGATGTAGAGGCCCAGGCCGATGCCCGTGCGTTTCCCGTCAGCCTGAAGCTGCGCGAATCTCTCGAAGACGTGATCTCTCTCATCGACGGGGATGCCCGGCCCGTGGTCGACGACCTCGAGGAACGCCGACTTCTCGTCGCAACGGATCCTGACCAGGATCGGCTCGGGCTCCGGGGAGTACTTGTACGCGTTGGTCACGAGGTTGACGAGCACCTGCCGAAGGCGCTTCTCTTCTCCCAGCACGATCGGCTCGCACTGCTCTTCGAGCAGGAGCGGTCGCTCGCTGTGCGTCGGGGCGAGAGAGGCGACGACCTCCTCGGCGAGCGCGGTGAGCGAAGTCGGGACCAGGTCGGACGGCGCGAGCAGCTCCTCGGCGCGAGTCGCGGAGAGGAGATCCTCGAGAAGGTCGGCCATCCGGGCCGCGTTTCGGCGCGCGGCATCGAGGGCGCGCAGCCGCTCCTCGTCGGTCATGGGGCGCTGGAGCAGGTCCAAGTAGCCGATCACCACGGTCAGAGGTGAGCGCAGGTCGTGACCGACGAGCGAGACGATCTCCGCGCGGATCGACGCTATGTGCCGCTCCTCGGTCACGTCGCGCGCGGTCAGCAGTACCTGCTCGTGCCGCTCGTCGGAGTGACGGACCGCCTCGACGGCGTACCAGCGCCTCACGCCGTCGGAGAACGCCAGCGATACTGCCGTTGGCTCTCGCAGCGCGCGCTCGACGAGTTCCGCGCCCGTCATCTCCGCGTCCTCCTCGGTGCGGATCTCCGCCGCCGAGAACGCGCGCGTGGCGCTGTGCCCGACCAGGTCCGACTGCTCTCTGTGCAGGGCCTCGACCGCCGCGGGGTTCGCGATCACGATCCGGTCGTCCTGCAGCACGATCTTCGTCTCGGGCGACTCGCTGACCACGACGCGGAGGGTCGCGTCCGCATACTCGGCCTCGCGCACGGCTCGCTCGAGTTCGGCGCGGCGGGAATCCAGGACGCCGATGAGGTCGTCGACGACGAGCGCCAGGTCCTGGAACTCGACCGGCAGCGCGGGATCGCTCGAGTGCATCTCCGCCGTATCCACCTCTCCGGCCGCCGCGGCATCCACGCGTCGCCGCATCTGCCGGATCATGCGGGCTATCGGGCGCCGCACGACGCCCGCGAGCCACAGCGCGAGGCCGAGGCCGATCAACAGGGCGGTCGCGCCGGCCAGGACCGCCGACTCGGTCGCCACGGAAGAAGCCTGCGTGCCTCGCGGATCCAAGTCGCGCAGTTCGACCGTGCCGACGACGCCGCCGCCTGCCGACGGCAACTCGGCCACGGTGACCACGACGATGCCGGACGTGCCGTACGAGACCGTCCCGCCCTCGGCGGGAAGTGTGCGGAGCGCGACGTCGGCGGGGACGTAGCCCGGCGCGTGGATGGTCGCCTTCACCGTACGGAGCATCGCATCGAACTGCGCGAGGTGCGCGGCATCGAGCAGGCGCGAAACGATCAGGTAACCTGCCAGGACCGCCCCGTCGGCCTTCGGGACCGGGGTGCCGTAGACGATCGCGATCCCCCCTGCGAGCCTCACCAGGCCTGTGGTCTCGCGAGATTCCAAGGTCTCCTCGAGGCTGCTGAGGGTTGTGACGTCGGCGTCGGCGCCGTTGGAGAACAGGACCGATCCGGAGGCGTCGAAGGCGACCATGGCGCTCGCGTTCGTCTCGTCCAGCAGGCGCGTCTCGTAGTCCTGCGGCAACCCCGCCACGCCCGAGGCAGCGTAGGCGGAGCGGAAGTCGGGCGCCTTCACGATGTGCGAGACGGGGTCGGAGAGGGTCTGTTGCTCCATGCCGAGGAAGGACCGGAAGCCCTTGACGGTGGCTGCAACGTCGTTGCGGGTCCACGCCTCGGCCCGGGCGCTGAGCAGCGCCGCGTTGATCCCCAGGGTGACGGCCGTGGTGGTGGAGGCGAGCAGCGCAGCCGTGAGTACCAGACGAGCGCCCATCGTCGGAGGGACGAGGCGCTGCATCAGGCGGGTCATCCGTCCGCGCGTGCGATCCAACGCATCTCCACTCGACAGGGGGCAGCAGGACCGTCGTACTCCGACTGTACCCGCTCATCCTACGGACTATTGTCTCCCATCGGCCGCCCTCGGGCGACGAACGGCCTCGCTGCGCTATCGCGCCCGCCTTCTGGCCGTGAGGAGCTTCATCGCGTCGATGAGCACCATGGGCAGGGCCGACGCCAGCAGCACGGCGATCCAGTCCTTCATGCCGAGCGGCTGGGTCTTGAACAGGCCCTGCAGCGGCGGGACGTAGATGACCAGTGCCTGCAGCGCGACCGACCCGGTGAAGGCGGCGACCAGCCATCGGTTCCGCAGCGTCTCGAGCCGGAAGACGGAGCGCGTCTCCGAGCGGAAGTTGAAGGCGTGTAGCAGCTGGGAGAGCACGATCGTGGTGAAGAGCATCGTCTGCGCGTGCTGGGCGCTGTCCACCGCCACGAGGCCGTACCTGACTCCCAGATACATGGCCAACGCACCCACCGTGATCAGCGCGCCCTGTGCAACGACCTGGAACCGGCGCCGGGGAGTCAGGATGGACTCGTCGGCGCCGCGCGGGGGACGGTCCATGACTCGCGGCGACCCGGGGTCCACTCCGAGAGCGAGGGCCGGCAGTCCGTCGGTGACGAGGTTGATCCACAGGAGCTGCAGAGGCAGCAGGGCGGGCTCCGGTGCGAGCAGCGCCGTCGTGAACACGATCAGCACCTCGCTCATGTTGCACGAGAGCAGGAAGAGGATGAACTTGCGCAGGTTGTCGTAGACCGCGCGGCCCTGTCGAACGGCCTCGACTATGGTCGCGAAGTTGTCGTCGGACAGCACCATGTCGGCCGCCTCGCGGCTGACGTCGGTGCCTATGCGGCCCATCGCCACGCCGATGTCGGCCTTCTTCAGTGCCGGCGCGTCGTTCACGCCGTCGCCGGTCATCGCGACGATGTGGCCGCGCCGCTTGAGCGCGCCGACGATCCGCAGCTTGTGCTCGGGGTCGACGCGCGCGTAGATGCGGGTGTCCTCGGAGACACTGAACAACTCGTCGTCGCTCATCGCCTCGATCTCGACGCCGGTGAGCACGCGCCTGCCTTCCAGCAGTCCGATCTCCGAGCCGACGGCGCGGGCGGTGAGCGCGTGGTCGCCCGTGACCATCGCGACCTGGATCCCGGCACGGTGACACTCGGCGATGGCGGCGGCGACCTCGGGCCTCGGCGGGTCGAGCAGCCCCATGATCCCGATGTAGGTCATGTCGCGCTCGAGGCCGTCGCACTCGATCGGCTCGCCCTCGTCGAGCGTGCGGATCGCGAAGGCGAGCGTTCGATAGCCGCTCGAGGCGAGCTCGGCGTTCAGTGCGTGGAGCCGCCCTCGCAGGGCATCGTCCATCGGCACGGTCTCGCCGCGCAGGCGCGCGTGCGAGCACAGGCCCACGACCACGTCGGCGCCGCCCTTCATGTAAGCGACGCGGCGCCCGTCCGACTCGTGGACGGTGGTCATGCGCTTTCGCTCGGAGTCGAACGGGATCTCGCCGATCCTTCTCGGACGGATGGGATCGGCCGAGAGGCGCTCCGCGACCGCGATCAGGGCGGTCTCCGTCGGGTCTCCGAGCAGCGTTCCGTCGGCGGAGAAGTGCGCGTCGTTGCAGGAGGCGGCGACCTCCAGCAGCAACTCTCGGTCGGCGTGGAGCGGCTCGATGTCATCGGGTCGCAGCGCGCCGTCGGGAAGGACCTCTGCGCTGTCGGTGCCGACGAGCAGGTGCCGCACCGTCATCTCGTTGCGGGTCAGGGTCCCCGTCTTGTCGGAGCAGATGAAGCTTGTCGAGCCGAGCGTCTCGACCGCGTGCAGCTTGCGGACGACGGCGTTGTGGGCAGCCATGCGCCGCACTCCGAGCGACAGGGCGACGGTCACGATCGCGGGCAACCCCTCTGGTATGGCAGCGACCGCCAGAGCGATCGCGACCAACAGGGCCGTTGTGATAGAGCCACGGGCCGCGGGCGAGCCAAGGGCGTCGAGAAGAGTGATGCCGGACTCGGCGAGCGTCCTCCATACCTCGACCACGAACACGATCGCGGCGATCGCGAGGACGGCGACCGCGATGATCTTGCCGAGGCGCCTCAGCTCCTCTTGCAGCGGCGTCTTGTGGTCCTCCTGGGCGGCGAGCAGTTCGGCGATCTTGCCGATCTCGGTGGCCTGAGCGGTCGCGGTGACGACCGCCCTCCCGCGTCCTACCGCGATCGATGTTCCCGCGAAGACGGTGTTGTGCCGGTCGCCCAGGGCCGCCTCCGGGTCCGCCACGACGTCGACGACCTTGCTCACAGGCGTGCTCTCGCCGGTGAGCGAGGCCTCTTCTGCGCGGAGCGACGCCGCGTGCACGAGGCGGGCGTCGGCGGGCACGCGGTCGCCCGACTCGAGAAGGATGATGTCGCCGGGTACGAGCCCCGTGGCGGGCACGTCGGTCTCCACGCCGTCGCGGATGACCGTCGCGGCGGGAGCGGACATCTGCTTGAGCGCTTCGAGCGCCTGCTCGGCGCGGTACTCCTGGGCGAATCCGAGCACGCCGTTGAGCAGCAGGATAGCGGTGATGGCGATCGCTTCGGCCAGCTGCCCTTCGAACGCCGAGATGGCCACGGCCGCGAAGAGCACCCAGATCATGAAGTCGTTGAACTGCGAGAGGAACATGCGCCAAGGCGGAGTCTTGCGCTCGGCGCGCAGTTCGTTGGGGCCGTAGAGCGCGGCCCTGCGCTCGACCTCATCGGTGGCCAGACCGCGCTCCGGGTCGGTCGCGAGCGCTGCGATCACCTCGTCCGCGGTCTGCACGTGGTAGTGCTGAACCGGTTCGGCCGTCCTCGCGTCGCTCATGCTCGCTTCATTCCCTTCCCAACGAAAGAGACCCCCGGCGAAACGCCGCGCAGGGTGCCGCGGCCGTTCACCGAGAGTCTCGCGATCACACATGTGTGACGGCAGGGCCGGGGCGCACACGCCCGGGATTGTCGGCCTGCCCCCGCTTCAGTGCGGGTGCTACTCCCTCTCGCACCGGGAGAATACCACTCGCGGGCGCCGGGGCCAGCTCCGAGCGAGGCTCGCGCAACGGCTGAGCCGAAGGGCGGTCTCGGCCTACGCTCGCAATCGCTCGTCGCAGGCTCCGGCGCCCGCTCGAAGACAGGTAAGGGCCTGCGCTCGCAATCGCTCGGAGCTGGTCCCGGCACCCGGGCCAAGGGCGTCAGGGAACCAGCTTCCTGCCTGTGGGGGTCGCGGCGAGGCCGCCGAGCGCGGTCTCGCGCAGCGATGGAGGCAGACTGCGGCCGACGGCTCCCATGGCGGCCGCCACCTCGTCGAAGGGGATCGGGAACTCGACGCCCGAAAGCGCCATCTGCGCCCCCGCGAGCGCCACTGCCGCTCCCGTCCCGTTGCGCACGACGCACGGAACCTCGACGAGACCGCCAACGGGATCGCAGACCAACCCGAGCAGCCCTTGGAGGGCCAGCGACGCGGCGTGACCCGCCTGCTCCGGAGTGCCGCCGCACAGTTGCACCGCCGCTGCGGCCGCCATCGCGGCCGCCGACCCGATCTCGGCCTGGCACCCGCTCGAGGCGCCCGAGAGCGACGCCTTGGCGGCGATGATCGAGCCGATGCCGCCGGCCGCGGCGAGCGCCAGCGCGAGCTGCTCGCGCGTCGCATCCCTCTCGCGGCCGACGGTTCGGAGAACCGCGGGAAGCACGCCGGATGCGCCGCCGGTCGGCGCCGCGACGACACGGCCCATAGCGGCGTTGACCTCGCCCACCGCAAGGGCCGCCGCCACAGTGGCCGCGAACGGCTCGCCCGCCACGCGCTCGGCGCTCTCGGCCACGCGTCGTGCGTCGCCCCCTGTCAGGCCCGAACGGGAGCGGACCTCGCTGTTCAGACCGGTGTCGATCGCCGCGTCCATCACGTCCAGGGCGTCGGTCAGGCGGGCTAGCACGACCCGTCGCGTGTCGCCGGTCTCCTCACTCTCGAGCGCCACGACGGCCTCACCGATCGATCCGGCCGCCTTCGCCGCCTCGAGCAGGCCGGTCAGATTCGCGTATCCCATGGTGTCCTCCAGTGCCGGTGCGCCGCGCTCGATGGTAGCACCCCCGGGCAGCCTCTTGACGCAGGCGGGCGGTGGAGTTAGTGTACGGCATGTAGCGGACTTAGTACACACTAAGTCCGTGTGGACAGGCAGGAAGGCAGCACGATGACCGATCGCACGGAACAAGCCGAGCCGATCACGCCGGGCGCCACGACGGACCCGTGCGCGTCGTGCACGCTCGCAGACGCCCGCGCCGGTCAGCAGTTCGTCGTGACGTGCGTCGGAGATCCGGGCGCGCGCGTCACGGCCCTGCGATTCGGCATGGCCGAGGGAGCGTGCATCGACTGCACCGCGCGCATCCCAGCGGGGCCGATCGTGCTGCGTAGTGGACGTCAGGAGATCGCGGTGGGGCGCGAGCTGGCCAAGCTCATAGACGTGCGCAGGTTGCCGGAGGCGAAGTAGCGCGATGGCTCACTGCGCACCCGTCTTCGACGCCCTCGGAATCCGCGAGGGCGCCGTCGTGTTGGCCGGCAATCCCAACGTCGGCAAGTCCGTCGTCTTCGCGGCTCTGACCGGCGTCTATGTGGACGTGTCCAACTTCCCGGGAACGACCGTGGAGATCACCCACGGAATGATGGGCGACGTCGACGTCGTGGACACGCCGGGGATATACGGCGTCTCGTCGTTCAACGAGGAGGAGACCGTCGCGCGCGACGTCGTGCTGGCCGCCGGACGGTTGGTCAATGTCGTGGACGCCGTTCACCTCGAACGCGACCTGTTCCTCACCCTGCAGCTCGCGGACATGGGCATCCCGATGGTCGTGGCGCTGAACCTGGCCGACGAGGCGCGGCGCGAGGGAGTCGCGGTCGATCGGGATCTGCTGGAGGACCTGCTCGGCGTGCCGGTTGTGGAAACCGTCGCAGTGGACGGCACCGGCATCGACGAACTCAAGGCCGCCATCGCTCGCGCCCGGCCCGGTCACGTCGACCCCGAACTGGTCGAGGCGCTGGAGAAGGCGACGGCTCACGCGTGCAGCCGCGCCGAGGCACTGCTTGTGCTGGAGGGCGACGAGGCTGTCGCCGAGCGCAACGGCGTCGAGCCCGGACACCTGCGCGACGAGATCTACACGCGCCGCCGCGTCCGCGTGAACGACCTCGTGGGTCACGTCGTGCGTGCCGAGACGCGGGGCGCCTCGCTGAAGGCGAAGCTGTCGGTGTGGATGATGCGGCCGCTGACCGGGATCCCGATGCTCGCACTGCTTCTTCTCGCTATGTACGAGGTCCTTGGCGTGTTCGTCGCCGGGTTCGTCGTGAACCTGACCGAGGGGGCCATGAACGCATACTGGGTGCCGTTCGTGCGCAGCGCACTCGCGCACGTGACCGGCCCGGGTAGCACCCTCTACGCCTTCCTGGCGGGCGAGTTCGGCGTGCTGACGATGACGCCCACGTACCTGATCGGCGTGATCCTGCCGCTGGTGATGGGGTTCTACCTCATGCTCTCGCTGCTCGAGGACTCCGGGTACCTGCCGCGCATCGCCGCGCTCGCGGACCGCGCGCTGACATCGCTCGGTCTCAACGGCCGTGCGGTGATCCCTCTGATCCTGGGGCTCGGCTGCGTGACCATGGGGACGCTGACCACGAGGATCCTGGGCAGCAAGCGGGAGCGGTTCATCGCGACCGCGCTCATGGCGATCGCGGTGCCGTGCTCCGCGCAGATCGCCGTCATCGCGGCGCTGATGACGCGGGTCGCCTGGTATTACTCGCTCGCGTACTTCGCGATCCTGATCGCCATATTCGTCGTGGTCGGCACCATCCTCGCGAGGATCACTCCGGGCGAGTCGACCGCGCTGCTGATCGACCTGCCGACGCTGCGCCTCCCGCGCCTCGGCAACGTCGTGCACAAGTCGGGGCTGAAGGTGCGCAACTTCATGACCGAGGTGGCGGGCTTCTTCGGGATCGGTGCGCTCATCATCTCGACGTTGCAGGTTACGGGTGCGCTCGCGTGGATCCAGGCGGTGGCCCGTCCTCTGACCGTCGGATGGCTGCGCCTGCCCCCTCAGGCCGCGACCGCCTTCGTCATGGGCTTCGTGCGCCGCGACTTCGGCGCCGCCGGCTTCTTCACGATGCACCTCACGGATCCGCAGCTGCTGGTGGCGATGGTCACGATCACCCTCTTCGTGCCCTGCATCGCCAGCGTCATGGTCATCCTCAAGGAGCGCGGCTGGCGCTACCTCGTCGGGCTGGTCGCGGGTTCGCTGGGGCTCGCTTTCCTGCTCGGCGGCATCGTCGCGCGTGCGATAGCCCTGATGGGAGGCGTGTGAGATGTCACCCAAGAGCGATCCGAACGAGCGCTACGAGGGCGTCGACCGCCGTGTCCTGGACGAGGACGTGTGGGCTGAGGCGCCCGCGGAGCCGCTCTGCCCGAAGTGCGGCCTTGCCCTCGACTCCGGATCCATCCGCTGTCCGCGCTGCAACGCTTTCGTCCTCACGGGTTGCGGCGGGTCGTGCGCGTCGTGTGGCTCGCGCTCGTGCGCGCGGCGCACGGAGCGGCCCTAGACGCTCGGCACCGAGCGGACGCCGGTCACGGCCTCGGCACGCGCGACCGCGGCCGTCGCCTCGTCGCCCACCGGCTGGTCTGTTTCGATGACCATGAGCGCTCGCGCTCCGCGCCTCTCGCGGGAGACCTCCATGCTCGCGATGTTGACACCGTGCTCGGCGAGTATCGCCGACACCGCTGCGATGACCCCCGGCTGGTCGTGATGCTCGACGACCAGCACGGGCAGCTCGCCCGTGATCGCCACGTCGAAGTCGTCGATCGACGTCAGCACCACGTTCGCGCCGCCGACCGACGAGCCCTGCACAGTCACCGTCCGTCCGTCGGCCAACGACAGCTCGAGCCGCGCGGTGTTCGGGTGCACCTCGCCCAGATCCCCCGTCTCGAAGGTGACTTCCATCCCCGCCTCGCGAGCCTGCCGGTCGGCCGTGCGGATCCGCTCGTCGTCGGGCGCCAGCCCGAGCAGCCCCGCGACGAGTGCCAGGTCGGTGCCGTGGCCGTGTCCGGTGGAGGCGAAGGAGCCGTGCAACGTGATGCGGGCAACGGCGGGCTGCTCGCCGAAGACCGCGCGGGCCAGACGGCCCAGCCTGACGGCGCCGGCGGTGTGGGAGGAGCTCGGGCCGATCATCACAGGTCCGATGACGTCGAAGACGCTCCGGGTGCGTGCCATCGATACTCCTTCGAATCTCCACACGGCAACGGGGGGCGTACCGGGGTCCCGAACCGTATAGTCATCGTGCACGTCAAAGAAGGAGTGTAGCGCGACTGTGCGGTTGTGGACGGACGGTTCCGCCTATATCCTTACACGGGCGCAACGGCGCCCCTGTTCAGGCAAGCAACTTCGAAGGGACCGTATTTGACATGGCGCAGAACAACAACCGCATGGTGATGTACCTCTCGATCGCGGTGGTCGTGTTGCTCGTGGCCTTCGTGGCCGTCGTGATCGTCGTCACCGGCGGCAAGACAGCCACTCCCACCACGACGGCGAACAACACGTCCTCCTCGACGGGCACCGACACGACCCAGCCCGGCATGTCGCCCTCGACCACGGGCTTCGACGCGGCCACGGCGACCAAGGTCCCGGCCGACTCGGATCCGAAGAAGTTCGTGACGGCGTACTACCAGGCCATCCTCGACAAGAAGTGGGATGTGGCCTTCAAGATGCAGCCGGCTAAGAGCCAGGTCGGCCAGAGCGTCCAGGCCTTCCAGCAGACGCAGGAGCAGATGTACGGCATGACCAAGTTCGCGATCGCCAGCTCCCAGATCGGCAGCACCGAGGCCACCGTCGTCGTAGCGCAGACGCTCAAGGATCCCAACGGCGTGTGGACGGCCATCTGGACGTTCGTCAACGACAAGGGCACCTGGCTCGTCCAGGCCCGCAAGGTGAACATGGGCGCCCCGACGGCCACACCGTAGGCGAGACGGCCCGACCCCTCTCGGGGGCGGGCATCAGACTGGAGCCCCGGCATCCCTTCGGATGTCGGGGCTCCATGCTATCGTCGGACAATGGCACACGGCACCGACATCCACCCTCCCGACCGGCTCCCGAGACACCTCGCTCCCGGCACGGACGGCGAGGTGGCTGCCCGATATGCCGAGCTGGCCCGGACAGCCGAGGACGCCGTCTGGGGCATCGAGGACGAGATCGCGTTCCTCGACATCGAGACCACCGGGTTCGACTGCCGCAACGACCGCGTCATCGAGGTCGCCGTCATCGTGGCACGCGGCGCCGAGGTGCTCGAACGCTACGGCTCGCTGGTCGATCCCGGCCGCGCGATCCCGCGCGACACCACGCTCCTGACCGGCATCGACGACGATACGGTGACCGGGGCGCCCTCCATCGACACGGTCGTCCGCGAGGTCGCGGCCCTGGTCGGGAACCGCGACATCGTCGCCCACAACGCGACGTTCGACCGCACGTTCATGACGGCTGCGGCCGCGAAGGCCGGCATCGCCTTGCCCAACCGGTGGCTCGACTCCCTCGAGCTTGCCCGCATAGCGCTGCCGCGGCTGCGCACGCACCGGCTGCGCGACCTGGCAGAGGCGTTCGGCATCGACGAGTCCTTCCACCGTGCGGCGGGCGACACCGAGGCGATGTTCCGGCTGTGGAGGGTCTGCCTCGCTGGGCTGGCCGACCTCCCCATCGAGGTACTCGCGGCCATCGTGCGGCTCTCGCCGTCCACGGATTGGACGCTGCGCGACACCCTCTCGCGCATGGCGGCCAGCGGCAAGGCCGGCACCTTCGATCTCAAGTCGCTGAGGGCGGATTCCACTCGCGGCCACCAGCTGCCCGGGCTCGCCGACGCCGACGAGCGGGAGCTCACGTGTCCGGATCCCGACACGGTGCTCGCCGAGTTCGACGCCGACGGAGCGGTCGGGCGGATGTACGCTGGCTTCGAGCCCCGCGACGAGCAGCGGAGGATGGCCGAGGCGGTCTTGGACGCCTTCGCCAACCGGCGCCACCTGGCGGTCGAGGCCGGGACTGGCGTCGGCAAGTCGGTCGCCTACCTTGTGCCGGCCGCCTCCTTCGCACTGGCCAACAGGCTGGGCGTCGGAGTCGCCACCAAGACCAACACGCTCATGGACCAGCTGGTCCACGGGGAGCTTCCCAAGCTGGCGGCGGCCATGGGCGGGAAGCTGCGCTACGTTGGGCTCAAGGGCTACGAGCACTATCCCTGCCTCCGCAAGATCGACCGCCGCATGGGCGAGGACGAACTGCCTCCCGAAGAGGTGGCGCACCTGGCGGCGCTCGTCGCGTGGATCGCCCAGTCGTCCTGGGGCGACCTCGACTCCATAAACTTGCACTGGACGCCGGAGGCCAGACGCAAGGTCGCCTGCTCGGTGGAGGACTGCACGCACAAGAGATGCCGCTTCTACCCGAACCTGTGTTACCTCCACGGAGTGCGACGGCGGGCGGGAGGCGCACACGTCGTCGTCACGAACCACGCGCTGCTCTTCCGCGACCGCGCGGCCGCGGGAGGGATCCTGCCGCCGCTGCGCTACTGGATCGTCGACGAGGCGCACGCGGCGGAGTCGGAGGCGCGCAAGCAACTGTCTGTGGCCGCCGACCATCGCACGATCTGCTCGCTGCTGGGGTCGCTGCACACCGAGGGGCGAGGCGGCTCGATCGACGCAGTCCGCACGCGCGTGCGCTCGCTCGCGCTCGCGGGCGGGGACGAGCAGCTGATCGAACGCGTGGAGCGGCTGGCTGCCGGCCTGCGGGCCGAGGTGACCACCGCCACGACCATCGCGGAGTCGTTCTTCGACTTTCTGCGGGACCTGAGGGCCGGCGACGACGGCTACGACAGCTCGGAGTTGCGCATCACGTACGAGGTGCGGGAATCGAGCGAGTGGAGCATCGCCTCAGGCGTCGGCCATTCGCTGGCCCGGCACATGGAGGCGATCGTCGCTGCCGGTCGTGACCTGCTCACCGCTCTCGAGGAGGCGGGCCAGGGCCTCGTCGAGGTGCGCGCCGACCTCGCGGGCGTGCTCTCCCGCGTCCGCGAACAGCTCGACGGGTTGGAGTCCGTGCTCGACGGGTCCGACGACTCCTTCGTCTACAGCGTGCGCGTCGGCAAGCGCGCAGGCGACCGCCGTAACAGTCTCGAAGCCTCCCTGCTCGATGTCGGCGACGAGCTGCTCGACCGCTTCTACCCCGACGTCCACTCGGTCGTCTACACGTCGGCCACCATCGCCACGGGCGACGACTTCGGCCACTTCGCGCGCACGATCGGTCTCGACCGGTTGCCCGAGGGCGCATGGCGGAGCCTGCGGCTGGAGTCGAGCTACGACTTCGACCGCCAGATGTCGGTGTTCGTCCCCACCGACCTTCCCGCGCCCCGCGGGACCGAGCACTTCGACGCCCTCGAGAAGCTTCTGCTCGGGGTGCACGAGGCGATGGGGGGCAGCGTCCTCACGCTCTTCACCAGCAAGCGCGAGATGGAGGAGCTCTACGACCGTCTCGCCGGTCCACTCGCGGCGCTCGGACACAACCTGCTGCTCCAGGGCAGGGGCGTGTCGAACAAGCGGGTGCGCGACGAGTTCCTCGCCGACGAGCGGCTGTCGCTGTTCGCGACGAAGTCGTTCTGGGAGGGTTTCGACGCGAAGGGCGACACGCTCCGCTGCGTGGTGATCGCGCGGCTTCCCTTCGGCAGGGTGCGCGACCCGCTCTATGAGGAGCGGCAGCAACGGTTCGGGCGTCGCGCTTGGGAGGACTTCTACCTGCCCGAGGCGGTGCTCGAGCTCAAGCAGGCCGCGGGCCGGCTGGTCCGCTCTTCGAGCGACGAGGGCTGCGTGGTGGTGGCCGACGGGCGCCTGTCGGCGGGCAAGGGCTACGCCCGCGCGTTCATAGACGCGCTGCCCGTGAGCGACGTCGAGCTGCTTCCGATGGAGGCGTTGGTCGAGCAGGTGCGGGAGCGATTCGGCCGCTGAGGCGGGTCCCCTGGGCGCCGGGTGTTTCTACGCCTCGGGTCCGAGATCGCTCAGAAGAGTCGCCGACAGCCTGAAGGCAGAGTGCTCCTCACGCTTGACCGTCGCGTAGAAGGGGCACTGCTGGCAGTCGCTGAACTTGTTCGCGAAGGTCCCCGCGACCGCATCTCCGCACCTGGTGCCCGCGACCACCCAGCAAGCCCGCCCGGCGTTCCTCCCGCCGTGGGTGCCGTGCAGCCGGCTGTCCCGGCTGGCCGGGCAAGGGGCGACGCCGGCTTCGCGTGCGGACCCGGGGCCCCGGCCGCACTCCATGAACTCCCAGCAGTCCTGCTTGCGCGTCGTCTTGAGCATCGTCCGTCCCCTCCCCTGGGGGCTGGCCGGCACCAGCGACTCCACTTGTGGCGGACTGTAGCACGAGCGAAGTGGGGCTGCCGCGTACCGGTGTGGGCGGTCGGCACATACAGTGTCAGCAGGATCCCGGACCGCCGGCGAAACGTCCGTGGATCTGTTCGGCGTACCAGCGCCGCGCCCGGTCGCAACCGAGGCATGTGGTGATGAGCGCCTCGAACGCATCGGGCGAGTCGGGGTCGGCCAAGGCCATCTCGAGCCGTGATGCGTCGCCCAGAAGGACCTGCCGGCAGCACGCCGCGCACACCAAACCCTCGGACGCCGGGCACCAGTCGTGGTCGGCCGCCGCCTCCACCGAGGCGCACAGGCGGCATGTCGCCAGTCCGTCGTGGCGGGGTGCCTGCCGTGCCTGAGGTGTCCTGTCCAAGTCGGCCATGCTGTCTTGAGCTACCCTTCTCGTCCCGTCGCCCCGGTCGCCTCCGTCGCCCCGGTCGCCTCCGAGAGCATACGCGTCGCCTCGAGCGCCACAGCGGCCCGAAGCGCCTTCGGTTCCTCCACGCGCGCGGTGCCCAACCGGGCGGCGACCTTGCGCGCCAGCCACGACGTGCCCGCGTAGGGGACGGAGGCGACCACCGTGCCGTCGGGCCGACGCGTGAAGCCGGCTCCCGGCCAGTCGCGTTCGTTGAGGTCGGGGCCGTACTCGGAGAAGAGTACGGTCGCACGAGGCAGCGCGTCCAGGTCGAGTAGCGGCGAGGCCTCCTCGAGCCCGGAGGGCCTCTCGAAGGCTTCGCGGGTCAGCGACACCGCCGTGATTCGGTCGACCCGGAAGGTGCGCTGCTCGCCCGCCTCCTCGCAGAAGGCGACGAGGTACCAGGCGTCGCGCCACAGGTGCAGCGCCAACGGGTGGACCCGGCGCACGGTCTCGTGCCCCGAACGCGCGGAAGCATAGCGGATGGACGCCACGACTCCCCGTTCCGCCGCCACGTCGAGAGCTGCGATCACGGATGCCTGCCCGTCGTGCGCGAAGGCCGCCCGGACCGTACGCGCCACGCGTTCGGGGTCGGCCTCCGACTCGGCGTGCTCGGCGAGTCGAACGAGCAGAGGAGAGCGGGGATCGAGGCCGATCGACTCGAGGGCGGCCGTCAGGGCGCGCGCCTCCGAGGGAGTCAGTCGCACAGGCCGCTCAAGCGCGGGAAGGTCGGCGAAGACCTCCGCCGTGTCCCCCTCGACGAAGACGCCGATCAGTTGGCCCGGGTCGCGCTCGTCGCCCCCACACAGCGACAGCACGGTCAGGTCCTCCGCGACCGTGGCCTCGTCGGTCCCCACGGCCGCGGCGAGTTCGGACAGGGGCACGAGCCCTTGTCTGCGGAGGAAGGGGAGCAGTGCCAGAAGCCGGCGCGCCCGTCCGGCGGCGGAGGGCTCACGCATGCTGCTCCACCGCCTTGCGAAGCCCGGAGACCAGCGTCACGCGCAACGAGTCGGGAGCTACGACCTCGATGCCGGGTCCGTTGTCGGCGACCCAGCGCGCCAGCAGGGTCTCGTCGGCGAACGGGACGCGCCACGTGTAGGGCCCGCCAGCGGGGCCGCTCAGCGACCCCTGCCCCGCCACCAGCGACGCGGCGCGGTGAGCAGCGGACCCGCTCAGACGCAGCGTCGCCTCGCCCGCCTGCGGTCCGTATTGGAACGGCATGAGCATCCAGGTGCGTACGTCGAATCCGGCAGGAGTGTCGAAGTCCGGGGTCTTGGGACGGCTGCTGTCGATCGACAATCCCGCGATGCGGGCGACGGCGAACACGCGGACGCCCTCCGCCGCGGGGTCGCGCGCCACCAGGTACCAGCGGCCGTCACGCGCGAACAGCCCCCACGGTTCGACCGTGCGCTCCGAGACCTTGTCTTCCGCTCCTGTGTAGGAGAAGGACGCGCGCTTGCGCGCGGATACGGCGCCGGTGAGCTCCGCGACGGCGGCGCCCTGCGCGCTGGAGTCCTCGTCGGCGCTGAGCGCGCTCCTGACCATCGGCGACGCGCCGATGCCGGCATCGGTCGCGGCGGTGATCTTGGCGAGCGCGAGGCGTAGGTCCTCGGGATAGGGATACGAGGGGTCGGCAAGCATCGCCGCCGCTGCGGCCCGCAACTCGACCGCCTCGACGGGCCCCAGCTCCACGGTGTCGGCGAAGGTCGCGTCCGCGTCGAAGCGGTAGCGCTCTGTCTCGTCGGAACGGTCGAGCTCGATGACGAAACCGGCGTGGCGCAACTCATCCTTGTCGCGCTCGAACATACGGCCGAAGGCGGCATCGTTCTGGGAGGGGGAATAGCCGGCGACGGCGGCCGCGATCTCTCGCGCCGAGACGGGGCGCCGGGCCGATGCCAGGTACAGGGCGAGGTTGACGATCCTCTCGCTCGGGCTCACGCCCATCGCACGCCCTCCCGGTTCCTTCTCGCGAAGCCTTGCCTGCCCGGGACCGATTGTAGCCAATGCGAGGGAGTGCGGCCGGGCGCGAGGGGCGGCCGCATAAGGAGAGGGGACGAAAAGGGTCGAGATAGGCCCGGCCCGGCAGCGTCTCCGCTGCCGGGCCGGATCCTTCTCTTCGAACGAGGTGCGTTGGGGGAACGCATCTCGTCTCGCAGAGGGCGGCGATCCCTGTCCTGAGGGGGGAGGAGGACAGGCCGCCACGGCTCTGCATGCACAAAAAGCAACGTGCGTGCCAACTTGGTACCCATGCACCGGCTTGCGATACCGCCCGGTCTCGTCTACAAGTGATGGAGCGCGACGTACGCGCATCGAAGCGTCGGAAGGGGCCTCTCGTGAGCATCTGGTCGCACTGGGCTTGGCCGCTGGCGACGGCGATCCTCGGATTCGTGTACGTGGCTCTTCTCGTCAAGCAGTACGTGCAGCGGCGCAAGATGCACCAGCTCATGTGGGCGATAGGCTTCCTCTTCTACGCCGTCGCGGCGGTGATGGAGTTCTGGTCGGAGTCCAGCGGGGCGTGGGATCCGGCCGTCTACCGCATCTACATAGTGCTGGCGGCCTCGCTGGTGGGCTTCCTTGGCAACGGCACGCTCTACCTGGTCGTCAAGAAGCGTATCTGGGGAGACCTGTACCTGGGACTCAACCTGGTCCTCCTCGCCATCTTCCTGTACGGGACCGAGCACGCCTCCTTGATCATGGCCAACCTGAAGCCGGGCATCGTCGTCGGCGGCACCGCGCTCGGCGCGAGCGGCACGTTCCCCCGGATCATGTCGCTGCCCTTCAACATCCCTGGATCGCTCCTGCTCTTGGGGGGCGCCATCTTCTCCATCATCAAGTTCTGGCCGAACAAGGTCTTCCGCTATCGGGTGTGGGCCAACGTGCTCATCATCATCGGCACACTGATGATCGCCGGAGCCGGCTCGATGGCCCGCCTCGGAGTCTCCGGCTGGCTGTACGCCGGCGAGATGGTCGCCTCCGCGATCCTGCTCTGGGGGTTCCTGCTGGCCGGCACCCTGGAGAAGGGCGCCAAGGCCGCCCGCGAGGCTCATCGCGCCGAGTAGCGGAGCCATGCCCGACAGCTTCGCCGAGAGGATGTCAAAGCGCGGCGTCCGAGCCGACACGCGCCTCCTCGGCGACTTCACGGCGATCTACTGCCGCGGCAAGCATCGGGAAGCCGCGCGTTCGAGGCTCGCGTCCGAGGGAGCGGACGCGGGGGTCTACGGCCGCCGGGTCCCAGTGGTCTGCGACGAGTGCGCAAGTCTCCTGCGCTACGCGGAGCGGCGCCGCGCGATGTGCCCGAAGGACCCGAAGCCCTTCTGCAGCGACTGCGACACCCACTGCTACAAGCCCGGGATGCGCGACACCATGCGCGAGGTGATGCACTACTCCGGGCCGCGTTCGATGTTTCGCGGTTACGCAATACAGGGCATCAGACACCTGATCCAGAGCCGGAGGGCACGCAGCACTGCCGGTCCGGGCACTGATACTCGTGGCGGCTGATGGGACGCGGAATGGCGGAACGGAAGCGTCAGATCGTGCGGATCGACGAGGAGCTGTGCACCGGCTGCGGCCTGTGCGTAGCTCCGTGTGCCGAGGGCGCGATAGTGCTCGTCGGCGGGAAGGCCAGGGTCGTTCGCGAGGAGTTGTGTGACGGCGCGGGCTTCTGCTTGGGGGTCTGCCCGACCGGCGCGCTCAGCATCGAAGAGCGTGAGGCGCTCCCGTTCGACCATGTCGCCGTCGAGGAGCACTTGGCGGCAGAACCCCGCGCTTACGTCGCCCAGACCTGCTTCATGTGCGGGACCGGCGAGGACGACGCGCCTCTCCTTCCCGTGCGGACGCGGGGCACCTCGACCTGGGTCTGCACGCACTGTCTGCCCGGGTTGATCCACGGCTGACACGGCCGGGCCGCCGCTCGGTCGGACGCCCGGTGGTATATCCTTTCGTGGTGACGCGACGACCCGGCTGCCGGAGTCGGTCGTTCGCTGTCGGAAGGGACCTTCCATGGGCGCGCTGATGTCGCACGTCGAGCATCTCTCGGAGACGATCGGACCGAGGCCGGCGACTACGGACGCCGAGGAGCAGGCCGCCAGCTACATCCGCGAGGCGTTCGAAGCGCACGGGCTGACCGCGGAGGTCCAGGAGTTCGACAGCCCCCGCACCTACTCGTGGGCCTACGTGATCTATCACGCGCTCACGATCCTTGCCGCCGTCGCCTCCAACTGGTCGGCCTGGCCCGCGCTGGCGCTCGGCGTCGCCGTCGCGATCCTGTTCCGGCTCGACCTCGACACCCGATGGGGCCTGACCTCTCTGATGCCCAAGGGGCCCAGCCAGAACGTGATCGCCCGCCACATCCCGCGTGCCGGAAGGGGGGAGCGGGTCGCGAAGGTGGTGATCGTGGCTCACTACGATTCGGCCCGCGCGTCTTTGGCGTTCGCTCCGGGCATGGTGAAGAACTTCGCCGCGACCTTCGGATTGATGAAGTGGTGCACCTACCTGGTCCCTGTGCTCATCGCAGCGCGGCTCTTGCCGTATGCCTCGCGCCTGGAGCCGTGGGCATGGTACGTGACGCTTGTCCCGGCGGCCTACCTGCTCGTGCCGCTGCTGATCGACGTCCACCGCGAGATCTTCATGAAGTACACCCCCGGCGCCAACGACAACGCGTCCGGCGTCGCCGCACTGCTCGGACTCGTGGATCGGCTCGTGCCCGAGTCCGAGACCGCGCAGCCTCTGACGCGCGACGCAGTGACGTCGCACACCGAGCAGGAGGTGCGGGAGGCCGAGGTCGTGCCCGAAGGATCGCTGCTGAGCTACTCGCCGGTGGCGGCGCCCGCCTCCGAACCGGCGCTGGACACCTGGGCGGACGACGACATCTCGTGGGACACGGGTGTGGTAGCGGGACAGACGGAGCTCGGGCTCGACTCCTACGCGCGTGCGTTCAAGGAAAAGGAGGAGGCCGGCTCCTCGGCTCCCGACTCCGACGCGCAGACGGCCGCTCGCCTCTTCGGCGCAGTGCCGCC
>CAAGKR010402642.1_pt1 | contig 19025 bp, 17 predicted proteins | sample 2556971 | NCBI WGS metagenome assembly CAAGKR01 (sample SAMEA5207829, study PRJEB30636) | soil metagenome | biome: forest; feature: boreal; material: soil | place: USA | collected 2011-09 | depth 1 m | reverse complement strand
ACGGTCGCATGCTTGCTCGGCTCGGCACGGTGCTTCGCCGTCGTTCTGAGGCTGAGCGCGCACCTGCTCCGTCGTTTTCCGGCGGAGTAGCGTTTGGTCGTGAGCAGACCGGCGCGTTTCGAGCACTTCCGGTATCTGGGCGACAAGCGCACCCAGGTCGTGTACGACCTCGATGTCGCGGACTCCGACGTTACGGTCGCCACCGCGATCGACGAGCTCATCGGCTCAGAGCAGTTCGCCGCCTTCGGCCCCGACACCCTCGCCGAGGCCCGCAACCGCGGCTATCGCCCCCACCGCTCCATCGGGCGCTAGGTCGGGCTTTTTGCGCGTGTGGCACTCAGCCGGTGCCGAGCGCCTCGTCGACACCCTTCTTGCGGGCCGCGAACGCCACGTCGGAGAGCGCCGGAGTCGAGGGCAGCTCGGCCGGATCGTTCGGAAGGCCCGCGACCTCGACCCACGACGTGCAACCGCCGTAGGCGTCGTCCCACGCGACCGTGATCGGCTCGTCGAAGCGGTAAGCGCGCAGCACCAGGACCCAGAGCGGGTCGCGCCGCTTCCACTTCAGGCGCGACTCGACGTAGTCGGGTGACCAGATGAGCTTTCCTTCGAGCGCGGCGAGCGGCTCGGGCTCGGTGACCGTCACCGACTCGACCACCTCGGCCCAGCCCGGGACCGTGAGCGGTTGGCCGACCGGCGCGGCGGTCACGAGATCGATCCAGCGCCGGTACGCGGGTTTGAGCAACTCGGCCTTCTGGTGCTCGGTCGTCGGATACAAGTAGAAGCGCGGCGCGGCGACCTGGAAGTGGCGTCCCTCTTCTCGCAAGCCGCCCTTGCGGACGTCGACGATCTGCTCGCCAACGAGGAGCGCGTGGACGATGACGGCCCACTCCTTGAGCGCAGGAATCGGCGCGGACGCGGTCACGCAGGTCAGGATACCGGCAGAGGCGTTGGAGGCCGATTGGACGAGATCATCTCGGAGGGGTTGCGGCTGAACACCCATCTCGCGCGTCCACCAGGGGTGCAACGGGTGCCCGGGCTCGTGCTGCTCGCGGGGTTTCCGCGCGGTGCAGGCGGCGCAGCGATGGCCGGACAGACCTCCCCGCCGCTCGCCGAGCGCATCGCTCGTGAGTCGGGTTGGGCCGCGCTCACCTTCGCGTACCGGGGCACCGGGACGTCGGAGGGCGACTTCTCGATCGACGGTTGGCTGGCCGACACCCGAGCGGCCGTCGACGTGCTCGCGGCGCGGCCCGACATCAGCAGCATCTGGCTCGTCGGGTTCCGGCTCGGCGGCACGATCGCCATCGTCACCGCGGCGGGCGACGAACGCGTGCGCGGGCTCGCGACCTTCGCCGCTCCCGCGTCGCTGCGCGCGTGGGTACGTGATCCCGCCTGGTTCCTCGAGTACGCGCGTCGCGGCGGCGTGCTCCGCACCGAGGGCTATCCCGCAGACCCGGTCTCGTGGACGCGCGCGATCTCGAACCTCGATCCGTTGGAGGCCGCGCAGCGCGTCTCACCCCGGCCCTGGCTCGTCGTGCACGGATCCGACGACGACGTCGTCGCGGTCGAGGACGCGCGCCGGCTCGCGGCGGGCGGCGGCGAAGGTGCCGAGCTGCGCGTCGTGCAGAACGGCGGCCACCGTCTCCGTCACGACCCCCGCGCGATGGCGATGCTGCTCGGCTGGTTGGATCGAGTTTGATTCGCTCGCGCCGCGATTTCTCGCTCGCTCGTTCGTTGCGGGTCGCGTGCGATTGTTCGTCTGCGCCCCTCGCTCGCTGGCGAGCTTGACGCTCGCTTCGCTCCTGCCTGCGCCGCGTGGGAATGCGTCGCCTGATTACCTACGCGAGCGCGGTGCGGGCGGCGGCGAGCATGTCGGTGAGGGTGTCGTCGAGAGTGAGACGGGGTTGCCATCCGGTCGTCGCGACGAGCTTCGACGGATCGCCGACCAGCACGGGTACGTCGGCCGGTCGTGCGAGCGTGGGGTCGACTCGGAGCTCGAGCGGACGGGTGGCCTGCGCGAGCAACCGCTGCGCGACCTCGCGCACCGCGACGCCGACGCCGCCGCAGACGTTGTAGACGTCGCCGGGAGTGCCGAGGACCATGAGCAGGCGATAGGCACGCACGATGTCGCGCACGTCGTTGACCTCGCGAATCGGGTCGAGATTGCCGACGACCACGCTTCGGTCGCGACTGTCGCGCTCGGTCTGCGCGACGCGGTGCGCGAGCGCGGGCACGACGAACCGGGGCGGTTGACCGGGGCCCGTGTGGTTGAAGGCCCGCACTCGGATCGTCTCGAGGCCGGTGCCGAGGAACGCCTGCAGCGCGAGGAATCCTGCTCCGACCTTGCTGGCGCCGTAGGGCGTGCACGGGCGCAGGGGCTCGTCCTCGGTGAGCGGGTGGGGAGGGCCGGTCACGAGCCCGTACTCCTCGGCGCTGCCGACGACGAGCACCCGGCGCGTGCCGGCCGCACGCGCCGCGTCGAGCACGTTCAGCGTGCCGACGACGTTCGTCTCGATCACCAGTTGGGCCGACCCCCACGACTCGCCGACATGACTGAGCGCGGCGAGGTGGTAGACGACCTCGGGGGCGTGGCGGGCGAAGGTGTCGGCGACGCCTTGGCGGTCGGTGATGTCGAGGCCGTCGTCGCGGTCGAGGCCCACGACCTCGTCGCCCTCCTCGCCGAGATGGGCGCCGAGATAACCACCGACGAATCCGCTCGCCCCGGTGACGAGCGCCTTCATGTGCCGGTTCGCGCGACCACCGAGCTCGCCGCCAATCCGTACGCCTCGACGTGGCGGTCGACCGAGCGTTCCCACGTGAAACCGGCGGCTCGCGTGGGGCCGGCGGCGCGCAGGCGGTCGGCCACCTCGGGGCGCAGCGCCTCGCGCAACGCGTCCGCGAGCTCGTCCGCGTCGCCCGGCATCACTCTGAGCGCCGCGTCGCCGACCACCTCGTCGAGCGCGGAGCCGGTGGTCGTGACGAGTGGCGCGCCGCAGGCGAGCGCCTCGAGCGCGTTCAAGCCGAAGCCTTCGGCGAGCGACGGGTACGCGACCACCGCCGCCCGACGGAAGAGCGGTGCCACGGCCGAATCGGGCAGGTAGCCGGGACGCAGGACACGCGTCGAGACGCCGCTCGAGGCGATCGCGTCACGAACCTCGTCGGATCCCCACCCGTCACCCCCGGCGATGACGAGGCGAAGCGTTCGGTGGTCGGCCGCGATGCGGGCGAAGGCCTCGACGAGCGTCGGCAGGCCCTTGCGCGGTTCGATCGTCCCGGTGAAGGCGATGAACGGGGCGCGGATGCCGTGGGCCGCGAGCAGCGCGTCGTCGGCCGCCGCGTCGCCGGCGGGTGTGAAGCGAGCGTGGTCGACGCCGTGCGGCGCCACGACGATCGGGCCTGCCGGCGGGGCGAGTCGCCGGAGCCGGTCGGCCGTGTCCCCGCTCACCGCGACCACGGCCGCGGCGCGGCGGACCGCGGCGCGGATCATGGGGCGGAAGTACGCGACCTTTCCCCGCTCGTGCCATTCGGGATGCTCGAAGAAGGTGAGGTCGTGGACGGTGACCACCGCGGGCACGGTCAGCCGCAGCGGCATCGTGTAGTGCGGGCCGTGCCACACGTCGATGTCGAGCGACCGGGCCAGCGCCGCGGCGCGTGTCTGCTCCCAGACGAGGCGGGCGGGGCGGCCCGCGGGCACCTCCGGGTGCACCGACGCGCCGGGCGCGAGCGCCTCCCAGCGCGCGCCGTCACGTTGGCGACAGAGCAGGTTGGTCTCGACGTCGTCTCGGCGGACGAGATGGGACGCGAGGTTGAGCGTGTAGTAGCCGGCGCCGACGGGTCGGTCGGGAACGGCGGACACGTCGAGGAGCAGGCGCACGGCGTTTCAGTCTAGGAAGAAAGTGCCCGGAAGTGCCTGATCCACCTCATAGCTACCCGTAGCGCTCGATCGCCTCGCGGTAGATGGCCGCGTGGTGCGCCGCGGAGCTCGACCAGCTGAAGAGCGCGGCGCGCTGCGGACCCCGCCGCTTCAGATCGTCGTGGAGGGCGTCGTCGTCGAGGATGCGGCCCAGGGCTCCGGCGAAGGCGTCGACGTCTCCGGGCGGGCACAGCAGGCCCGCGTCGCCGACGATCTCGGCCATCGCGCCGCCGCCGGAAGCCACCACGGGGCATCCTCGGGCCAACGCCTCGGCCGCCGGCAACCCGAAGCCCTCGTACGTCGACGGAAGGCAGCACGCGCGTGCCCTTCGGTACAGCGAGTCGAGGATGTCCCAGCGCACGGCTCCGAGGCGGCGGACGCCGGGCCGATCGAGGCCTCCGACGTCTCCCCACCCCGGCGGTCCGACGATGACGAGCGTGACGTCGCGGCCGGCGCGCAAGCGGCTGATCGCCTCGGCGGCGACTCCGAGGTCCTTGCGGGGCTCGACCGTGCCCACCGACAGGATGAACGGCGATCGGACGCCGGTCATCCCGACGAGCCGGTCGACGATCTCGTCGGCGAGGGGGTGGGGCGGATCGCAGCCGAGCGGCGCGATGCGCAGCTGCTCGGGTGCGAAGCCTTCGAGCAGCAACTCGTCGCGCGTGAAGAGCGAGGGCACGATCACGAGCTGCGCGTGATCGCGGGCCAGTTGCAGTCCGAGGCGGTGGAACGCGACGCCCCGCCGGGTCGTCGCACGCGGCAGACGGACGAACGCGATGTCGTGCACCGTGACGACCAACGGGCGCCCACGTACGGGTGGGACGGCCAGGCTGGGAGCGTGGACGATGTCGGCCTTCACCCGCAGCGTGGGGCGCCGAAGCCGGTGCCAGGTCTCGTAGCGCAGGCTCCCTCGCGGCCATCCGAGGTCGACGTAGGGAACCGATTGCGGCAACCCACCCGGTCGCGGACCCGAGGCGAAGGCGGTGAGCTCGATCCCCGCGGCGGGAAGGTGGCGGATCATGGCCCGCGCGTAGCGACCGATCCCTCCCGGCACCGGCTGCAGGAGCTGGCCGGTGTGCAGCGCGACTCTCACGCCGCGTCTCTCACGGGCCGGCCAGGCGTCGGTACAGCGCGGCGAGACCGTGCGCGGTGTCGAGCCACGAGTACCGGCGGGCCTGGTCGCGACCGAGGGCGATCTGCTCGGCGCGTCGCGCGTCGTCGTCGACGAGCGCGGCGAGGGCGTCGCCGAGCGCGCGCACGTCGGTCGGGCCCACGAGCGTCGCCGCGTCGCCCGCGACCTCGGGGATCGAACCGGCGCGCGCCGCGACGACCGGCACCCCGATGCTCATCGCCTCGAGCACGGGGAAGCCGAAGCCTTCGTACAACGACGGATACGCGAGCACGTGCGCGTGCGCGAGCAGGGCGACGCGACCCGCGTCGCTCACCCCGCCGGTGATGACGACGCGCGACCGTATCGACTCGGCCAGCTCGCCGATCGCGGCGTCGACCGCGGGTCGGGCGGGGCCGTCGGGACCCGCGAGCACGAGGCGCAGATCCGGGTGCGAACCGGCGATGGAGCCGAATGCCGCGACGAGATACGGCAGGTTCTTGCGCGGCTCCAGCGAGCCGATCGCGAGCACGTACGGGGGGCCGCCGACGACCTCGGCGATCTCGGGCGGCGTCTCGCTCTCGGTGGTGACGGGAGGGACCCCCCAGGGCACGACGACGAGGCGTCCGCTCCCGGCCAGGCCCGGGCCGAACAGCTCGTCGACCTCGCGGGCCACGAACGCCGACGGCACGTGCACCACGGCGCCGCGCCGGATCGATCGCCGGACGACCGGCGTCAAGGCGCGCACCTCGGGCGTGCACAGCTCGGGATAGCGCGCGAACGAGCAGTCGTTGATCGTGACGACGACGGGGAGGCGGCTCGGGGGAGCCAGGTAGTTCGTCGCATGGAGGACACGCGCGGGCTTGAGCCAGAAGTCGAGCTTCGGGGTGTCGCTCCGACCCCAGCTCGCGAGGAGGGCGCGTGCGGGGATCGGCGGGAACCTCGTGCCCGACGGGAGCTCGGCGCGGTGCTCGCGGGCCCGCAGGCTGAGCGCGTAGGGAACCAGCGTCGGTGCCGCTTCGAGGCTCGCGAACGACGCGATCAGCTCCGCGACGGCGTTGCCGATGCCGGTGCGTACCCCGACCAGCGGTGTGACGTCGATGGCGACAGGGATGCCCACCGGCCCGTTCGTACCACACCGGTCCCGGCGGCGGGGGGCGCAGCGGGTAGCGTGAGCGGGATGGACGGCCTCACCAGCGCCGCCCGAGTCCTGAGTACGCGCCCGACGCTTCCCGCCCGTCTCCGTCGGCTCTGGGCGTACCGCGAGCTCCTCGTCGGGATGACCCGCACCGCGCTCAAGGTCAAGTACAAGAACAGCGTGCTCGGGTTCGTATGGTCGATGCTGAACCCCGCGCTGTACCTCGTCGTCTACTACGTGGTGTTCCAGCTCATCCTGAAGAACGGCGTGCCGTACTTCACGATCTACCTGCTCTCGGGCCTGCTCGTGTGGAACCTCTTCTCCGCCGCGCTCGCGGGCGCCACCGGCTCGATCGTGGGCAACGCGGGCCTCATCAAGAAGGTCGACTTCCCGCGTGAGGTGCTGCCGCTCGCCGCGGTCGGTGCGGCGCTCGTGCACTTCTTCCTGCAGACCCTCGTGCTCTTCGGCGCCCTCGCCGTGTTCCATTACGGCGTCAACTGGGCCTACATCCCGTTGATCGTGCCGGCGCTGCTCGTGCTGTTGCTGCTGGCCGCGGCCATCGGGATCCTGCTGTCGGCGATCAACGTCTACATGCGCGACATGCAGCACATGCTCGAGCTCCTGCTGCTGGCCTGGTTCTGGGGTACGCCGATCGTCTGGTACTTCCGGCTGATCGACACCACGTCTCGTTCGAACCGGCACGCGCTCCTGCTGCTCAATCCGATCACCTCGGTCACGCTCACGTTCCAGCGTGCGCTGTACGGCCGCCTCGACTTCAGAGACAAGACCGGGGTGACGCACCACATCCTCCCCGACTACTCGATCCTGCAGCACCTCGAGCTGCTGGGTGCCGTGACCGTCGCCGCCCTCGCGATCCTCTGGCTCGCCTTCGTGGTGTTCGGCCGGCTCGAGGGCAACTTCGCCGAGGAGCTCTGAGGGTGGCGAACGCGGTCGAGGTGCGGGGCGTGTCGAAGCGCTTCCGCCTTCATCACGACAAGTCGATGAAGGAGCGGGTGCTCAGCATCGGGCGGTCGTCGCGCGAGGAGTTCTACGCACTGCGCGACATCGACCTCGACATTGCAGTCGGCTCGACGGTCGGGTTGCTCGGACACAACGGTTCCGGCAAGTCGACGCTCCTCAAGTGCATCGCCGGCATCCTCGCTCCGACGACCGGCACGATTCGCCGGGTCGAGAAGATCGCCGCGCTGCTCGAGCTCGGCGCGGGCTTCCAGCAGGATCTGACCGGTCGCGAGAACGTCTTCCTGAACGGCGCGATCCTCGGGATGTCGCGACGCGACCTCGAGAAGCGCTTCGACGACATCGTCGCGTTCTCGGAGCTCGAGCAATTCATCGACTCGCAGGTGAAGCACTACTCGTCGGGTATGTACGTGAGGCTCGGCTTCGCGATCGCCGTCAACGTCGACCCGGAGCTGTTGCTCATCGACGAGGTGCTCGCCGTCGGCGACGAGGCGTTCCAGCGCAAGTGCCTCGAACGGGTGCGCGAGTTCCAGCGCGAGGGCCGCACGATCGTGTTCGTCACCCACGCGCCCGACCTCGTGCGCCAGATCTGCGATCGCGCGGTCGTGCTCGACCACGGCCGGATGGTGCTCGACGGCGCTCCCGGCGAGGCCGTGCGCTCGTTCCGCGAGCATCTCTTCTCGGGTGACGCGTTGGCCGTCGAGACGGTGACCAAGGGCCGCGCCAGACATACGGGCGCGGTCGAGCGCGCCCGCGCCACCGCGCCGTCGCTGATGGAGCAGCGCCGCAACCTCAAGGTGCGCATCACCGACGTGATCTTCGAGCACCCGGGGTTGGCCGACGGTCGCAGCTACCTGCTCCCGCACGAGCCGCTCGGGATTCGCGTCTTGTACGACGCCGAAGATCGGGTCGAAGACGTAATGTTCGGGATCGCGATCTACGACGTGAAGGGCATCAACCTGTTCGGTGCGAACACGAAGATCCTCGGGCTCGATGTTCCTCCCGCCGACGGACCGGGCGAGATCCGCTTCTCCTTCGCCGACGTCCCGCTGCTCGACGGCACGTACCTCGTGACCCTCGCGATCCAGACCCGCGACGAAGGGGTCGTCTACGACTGGCACGAGCAGCAGTGGCAGTTCGAGGTGATGAATCCCGACCGCACAGGGGGGATCGTCGCGATGCCGCTCATGGTCGAGGTCGTTCCGGGCCCCGGGCACACGACCTCAGCCGAGAAGCTCGCCCAAGGAGAGATCGGTTGAGCTCCCCGCCGCTCGACTTCGACCGGCTCCGTCACGAGATCGACGCCGAGGTGCGAGCTCGACGCGCATCGGGCGCGTACCCCCCGGGGTTCGAGCGCGAGCTCGACGCCGTGTTCGCGCGCTACGCGCCTCCCGCGGCCTCCGACGACATCGCGTTGGTGACCGACCAGGCTGAGGAAGCGGCCGGGATCGACCTCGCGATCCCCACCGCGTCGGAGAAGCGCGGCGGCGTGCTCGTCAAGCGACTGCTCGCCAAGATCTTCGGTTGGTACCACGCGTTCCTCGTGCAGCAGGTCGTCAACTTCGCGGGGGCGATCGTCGGAGCGGTGCGAGTGCTCGGCCACCACGTCGAGGCGCTCGAGACCGCGACCGGTCACGCGGTCCGCGCGCACGACGAGGCATCGCGGCTCCCCGCGATCGCGCCGGGTGCCGAGTGGACCGACGGCGTGGTCGAGGCGCTGCGCGGGCTCGACGGCCGGGTGCTCGTCGCCGAGTGCGGAATCGGAGATCTGCTCGTCGCGCTGGGCGCAGCCGGGATCGACGCGTACGGCATCGAGCCTCGGCTCGCGGTGGCCGACGAGGCCGCGGCGCGCGGGCTCGAAGCGCGCGCCGACGACCTGGTTACCCACCTGCGCTCGGTGAAGACCGACGAGCTCGCGGCCGCGGTGCTCGTCGGTGTCGTCGACCGCGCCGCGGCCGGCGAGCTCCTCGAGCTCGTCGACCTCGTCGTCGACCGTCTCCGGCCCGGTGCCACGCTCGTCGTCCTCAGCAGCGGCCCCGCCGCGCCCCTGCGCGGCCCGCAGGCCGTCGCCTCCGATCTCGCGCCGGGGCGAGCGGTGCATCCGGAGACGTGGTCGTACCTGCTCGATGCGCACGGCTTCGAGACCCTCGCAGTGCGCGAGCACCCGGCCCCGTTCGAGCCGGTGCCGGGCGACAGTGCCGAGGCCAAGGTGATGAACGAGAACCTGGCCCGCCTGTTCGGGTCGGGCGCGTACCTCCTCGTCGCCCGTTCGGCGCGCTCGGGCGCGGCATTGCCGCGCGCGCGCGGTTGAGCACCGCCGCTCCCGATGGTTGCCGTCCACCAGTTCGTTCCCACCTTGGCGCCGCGCGACGCCGTCTCGGGTCACTACATGCGGGTCCGCGCGACGTTGCGCGCGGCGGGATACACGTCGGACATCTACGCGATGGACGCCAGGGGAGAGCTCGCCAAGGAGGCGAAGCCGTTCCAGAGCTTCCGCGGCGGGCGGGCCGGCGAGCCGACGTGGCTCTGCTACCACTCGTCGATCGGTTCGCCGATCGCCGACTTCGTCGCCGCGCGACCGGAGCCGCTGATCGTCGATTACCACAACATCACCCCGGCCGCGTTCTTCGACCGGTGGGAACCCGGCCTCGCCGTGTACCTGCGGGCCGGGCGCCGCCAGTTGCGCAGCCTTGCGTCGCGAGCCGCGCTCGGCATCGGCGACTCCGCGTACAACGCGGCCGAGCTCGACCGGCTCGGCTTCCGGCCGACCCGCGTCGTGCCGATCCTCTTCGATCGCGACGACCTGCACACCGAGATCGACGATGCCACGCGCGAACGCCTTGAGTCGGAGCGATCGCCCGGCTCGTCCACCTGGCTGTTCGTCGGCAAGGTCGCGCCGCACAAGGCTCAGCACGACATCGTCAAGGCGCTCGCCGCCTATCGCTGCGTCTTCGATCCGAACGCGCGGCTCCGGATCGTCGGAGTGACCTTGTCGCCCGCGTACGTACGCGCGCTCACCGCCTATATCGACGATCTCGGTCTCACCGATGCGGTCGACATCGCCGGCAGCGTGCCCGACGCGGTGCTCGGCGCCTATTACGCGACGGCCGACGTGTTCGTGTGTCTGAGCGAACACGAGGGTTTCCTGGTGCCGTTGCTCGAAGCGATGCACCACGGCCTGCCGGTCGTCGCGTTCGCCGCCGGCGCAGTTCCCGAGACGTTGGGTTCGGGGGGTCTGGTCCTCGAGCACAAGGACCCGCTCACCGTCGCGACCGCGGTTGCGCACGTACTCTCGGACGAATCGGTAAACGGCTCCGGCACCTCGATGCGGGCGGCGCTCGCGCGTGCGGGGCACGAACGGTTGGCCGCCTTCGACCTCGCGCGCAGCGAGGCCGCGTTGCGCGATGCCGTCGCGAGCGTGGCCGGCACGCCGTGAACGGTCGCGCGCGGGGCGCGGGCGCGAGCGCGCACCTCTTCGTCCCGAGGTTCGAGCCCGGCGCGGTCGGTCATCACACACTCGTCGCCCGTGACGCGCTCGTGGCGGCCGGGCACCCGTCGGAGATCTTCGCGGGCGATGTCGATCCGGCGTGGGCCGACCGCGGTGCCCGTCACTTTCATGAGTACGGCCGCTCGGTGCCGGCCCGGCCCGACGACCGGCTCGTGTACCAGGTCGCGATCGGCTCGCCCGTGGCCGACTGGCTCGTCGATCGCGACGAGACGCTGATCGCCAACCACCACAACTTCACCCCGGTGCGCTTCCTTCAGGCCTGGGATCCGGCCGCGACCCACGGTGTCGCATGGGGACGGCGGCAGCTCCGCAACCTCGCCGGCCGCTGTGCCCTCGGCATCGCCGACTCGCGGTTCAACGAGCTCGACCTGCAAGCGGCCGGGTTCGCGGAGACGGTCGTCGTCCCCGTGCTCGTCGACCTCGCGGTGTTCGATCGCGAGATCGACGACGCACTACTCGCGCGTCTGCGCGCCGCCAAGGCCGATGGCGGGCGCGACTGGCTCTTCGTCGGCCGCATCGCGCCGAACAAATGCCAGCACGATCTCGTGGCCGCGCTGGCGGCCCACCGGCGCGCGTACGGCTCGCGCTCCCGCTTGCACCTGGTCGGCGCGGCGACGGCGCCGGCCTACTCGTTCGCGCTCGAGCGCTTCGTCGCCGCGCTCGGCCTCGAGAACGCGGTCGAGACCACCGGGCCGGTGAGCGCGGCGGCCCTCGGCGCCTACTACCGCGCGGCCGACGTGCTCGTGTGCGTCAGCGAGCACGAGGGCTTCTGCGTGCCATTGCTCGAGGCGATGCACCACGATGTTCCGGTCGTCGCCTTCGGAGCCGGCGCGGTGCCCGAGACCGTTGGTGACGGCGGGCTCGTGCTCGAGCGCAAGGATCCGGAGACGATCGCCGCGGCCGTCGAGCGAGTGCTTACCGACGACCGGTTGCGGGCCGACCTCGTCGCGGCCGGCCGAGCTCGCGCCGCGCAGCTCGACCCCGAGAAGGCGAGAGCGGCGTTCGTCGGCGCGATCGAGCGGGCGGGTGCGAAGTGAAGGTGGCCGCGGTGGTGCCCCGGTACGGCGCCGAGGTCATCGGCGGTTGCGAGTCCGCGGTGCGCGAGCTCTCGGAGTGGCTCGTGCGGTGCACGGACGTCGAGGTCGAGATCCTCACGACCACGGCAGCCGATTCGACGACCTGGGACGAGGAATACCCGGCGGGCACGACGCAGGAGGCGGGGGTCGCGGTGCACCGGTTCCCCGTCACGAGCGGGAGGGCGCGCGACTGCGACGCGCGCAGCGCTCCGCTCATGGCGCGCGCCCGCAGCCTCACTCCCACGGAGCAGCAGGCGTGGCTCGAGCTCCAGGGCCCCGTATCACCCGCGCTCGTGGATGCGGTGGCCGCGACCGACGCCGACCTGCTCTCGATCCACCCGTACCTCTTCTGGCCCGATGTCGCCGCGCACGCCGCGGCGCGCGTGCCGGTGGTGTTCCACCCGTACGCGCACGACGAGGCGCCGCTGCGGTTGAGCATGTACGCGCCGCTGTTCGAGGCGAGCGCCGGTCTCGTGTTCCAGGTCGACGCCGAGCGCCGGTTGTGCGAGCGCCGGTTCGCCATCGCAGCGAGGCGCGCCCTCACGCTCGGGCTGGGCGTGGAGGCGGGGACCGGCTCGGCGGCCGACGCGTCGGCGGCGGTCGGCCTCGGCGATCGCCCCTATCTCCTGTGCCTCGGTCGGGTCGACGACGGCAAGGGCGCGCGCCTGCTCTTCGACTGGTTCACCGCGTACAAGGAGCGCCGACCCGGCCCGCTGGCGCTCGTGTACGCGGGGCAGGTCGTCCACGAGTTGCCGTCGCACTCCGACATCGTCGTCGTCGGGATCGTCGACGAGCCGGTCAAGTGGGGGTTGCTGCGCGGCACGGTCGCGCTGGTGAGCCCGTCGGCCAACGAGTCGTTCTCCCTCGTGCTGCTCGAGGCGTGGGTGGCCGGGGTGCCCGCCATGGTCAACGGCCGCTGCGCGGTCACCCGGGAGCACTGCGAACGCTCCGGTGGCGGCCTCTGGTTCGACGGGTATGCGCAGTTCGAGGCGATGCTCGACCGGCTGGGAGACGCCGACCTGCGCGCGGCGCTGGCCGAGCGCGGTGCCGCGTACGTCGATCGGTCGTACCGTTGGCCCACGCTCGTGAGCCGCTACGAAGCATTCTTGGAGACGTGCGCGAGCGTAGGCTCGGATTGATGAGCGACTCCCGCGTACGCGCCGTGGCGCTCGGACGCAAAGCACTCGCGGTCACCGCCCACCGTTCGCGTCTCGCACGGCTCACGTACGCGCGCATCGCGAACGAGCTTCGACGCGCGCTGCCCGACGACACCTACGGCGGCGGCTATTTCGGCGAGGGGCGCAACCCGTGCGACCGCATGGGCCTCAGCGGTTACGAGCGCTACGACCGGTTCATGAGCAACGCCGACGTCGCGGCCTACCTCGTGTGGCGATTCCTTCCCGGACGGCACACGCTCGACGCCGGCTGCGCGTTCGGGTTCGTCGTCGAGGCGTTGCGAGAGCTCGACGTCGACGCGGAGGGTGTCGACCTGAGCTTCTTCGCGATCGACCACGCGAGTCCGGGCGCGCGAGGTCATGTCCGGCAAGGGAGCCTGCTCGAGCGCCTCCCGTTCGACGGCGCCGGCTTCGACGTCGTCACCGCCCTCGAGACCCTCGAGCACCTGCCCCCGGAGTCGATTCCGGCCGCGATCGGAGAGCTCCGGCGCGTGTGCGGGGGCTACCTGCTGGCGACGATTCCGTCGTTCGGGCCGAACGAGAACGGTCCCGGTGGTTGGTACGACGGCAAGGTGCGCGACGAGCGCCTCGCCTACTACCGGCAACTCCCCGACACCTACGAAGGGCCGGTGCCGTACGACGATCTCGCGCGCGACGCCGAGGGGAATCCGCTCGAGGGCCATCTCACGATCGCGTCGTTCGGCTGGTGGACGAAGCAGTTCGAAGCCGTCGGGTTCGAACGCTGCGGTGGGATCGAGCGGCGCATCCATCCTCACCTCGCGCGCTTCGGCCTCACGAAGTATTGGTGCGCCTACGTGCTGCGCGTTCCCGGCGTCTCCGAAGCTCGCGACGACGTGCGCTCACCGGCCGAGATCGAAGCGCTCGAGGAACGCTGGGGCCTGAACCGCCGACCGAACGATCCCGACGACTTCAAAGCGGTTTCTGATTCGCTCGCTCGTCCTTAGGTAGCTGAGCTACCTCAAGACCGCGACGTCGATCGCGGGTGCGGCGAGGTGGGTGTACGAGCCGAAGTAAAACGCGTCGCCGAAGTGGAACACCTGCCCGTTCGTCGCGAGCAGCCAGTACCCGTGACCGGTCGAGCTGGAGCGGATCTGGCGGCTGAACGGCACGCTGCACAGGCCGATCCCGGGCACGCTCCCGTAGAACGGCACGCGGAAGCTGAAGACGCCGCCGTCACTCGCGAGCAGCCAGTAGCCGACACCGCCCGGTCCGGCGGCCATCGAGATAACTGCCGAGTTGAGGTGGATCCCGCCGGTGGAGCCGAAGAAGCGCGCGTCGCCGAACGAGAAGACCCCGCCGTCGGCCGCGAGCAGCCAGTAGCCGTGGCCCGTCACCGTGGGGGTCATGGCGATGATGGGCGCGTTGAGGCGCCGACCACCCATCGAGCCGTAGAAACGTGCGTCGCCGAACGAGAAGACGCCGCCGTCGCGGCCGAGGAGCCAGTAGCCGTGGCCGCTGCGGGTCGCCGACATCCCGATGATCGGCGCGTTCAGCGCGCGACCGCCCATCGAGCCGTGGAACTGGGCCGCGCCGAAGCTGAACACGCCACCCGACGGGCTCAGGATCCAGTAGCCGTTCGCACCCGGGCTGGCGGTGATCGCGGCGGCACCGCTGCTGATCCGGAGCGCGGGCAGGCCTCCGAGGTAGTGCGCCGCGCCGAACGAGTAGATGGCACCGTGGCTGTCGACGAACCAGTACCCCTTGGCCGAGGCGGCCGATTCGTGAGCGGTGGGGTTCGACGACGCGCGGCATTGATTCGGAGGCAGGGGGTGGCCGCCGCTCGCGGGAGCACCGAGATGATCGGCGCTGCGGTGGAACATCGGCCAAGGAGGAAGGGTGCCGGGCGTCGGCACCGAGTATGAGGCGAGCGTGCTCGTGTGGTGGGGTGTGTCGAACCCCGAGACGACGAGGCGCCAGCCCGCCGATCCGAAGTTGCCGACGGCTCCCGCGGCCTCGTAGGCCTTGAACGTGTTCCGCTGCGACAGGATGTGCCCGGTGCGACCGTCGACGACGAAGAAGGCGAAGTCGTTGCCCACGCCGACGTCGTTGTGCCCGTCGCCGTTGAGATCGGCGATGATCGGCGACGCGGTGATCGCGTGGCCGAGGCCTTTGATGAAGGGCAGGTGGACGCTCCAGTTTCGTGCGCCGTTGCCTCTGTAAGCCTGCAGCACGCCGTCGCTGCTTCCGATGACGACGTCGGGCCGCCCGTTGCCGTCGAGGTCGCCGAGCGCGGGCGACGAGAACGTGACCCCGCCGGTCAACACCGGCCAGCCGGGGATGGTCGCGCCGGTGGCGAGATCGAAAGCAAAGACCCGATGGCCGTCACTGCGCTTGAAGAAATTGCCGACGCCGACCACGATGTCGGGTCGGCCGTTGCCGTTGATGTCGGCGATCGCGGGGCTCGACTGGATCACGTCTGCGACCTGTCGGCTCCACAGCTGACGTACGACGCCGTTCTGCCAGTCGAGCGCGTGGAGCACGCCACCCGAGAACGCGGACGTGCCGAGGAAGTCGTTGCCGATGAAGATCTCCATGCGGCCGTCGTGGTCGACGTCGTAGAGCGCGGGTGACGACCAGACCGTGTCGCCGACCGGGTACGGGAAGCCGGACAGCTCGTGGCAGTTGCGGTCGATGGCGTGGACGTAGTGGTCCCAGCTCCCGAAGACGATGTCGGGGAACCCGTCGCCGTTGACGTCTCCGATCGCGGGGGTCGAGAAGACACCGTCGGAAAGGCCGTCGGGCCCTCCACCGTTCGCCACGTTGAACGTGTCCCTGGTCGCGAATCGACATTGGACGGAGCCGTCGCTGCGGAACACGATCACGCCGCCGTTGTGGTTCGGCTGGAACACCGAACCGACCCCGACGACGATCTCCCGGTGCCCGTCGTGGTTGAGGTCGCCGACCGCCGGCGAGCCGTCGATCGCGGTCGGTGAGGTGCCGCTCATGATCGCGGGCCGGGGCCACGGGGAAAGTGACCGCCCGTCGGCCTCGAAGACGCGCACATAACCGTCCTCGTGGCCGACGATGATCTCGGGAGCGCCGTCGCCGTTGATGTCGGCGATCACCGGCGACGACGAGCGGTTCCAACCGGCCGTCTGGTTCGTCCAGTTGGGGCTTGGATCGGCCGCGTGCGCGCTCGTTGCCGGCGCGGCATACGTCACCACGAACGTCGCCGCCAGCAGCCATCGCAGTCGCATGAAGCTCCCATTCCCCGTCAGGCGTCGCTCGCGGTATCGACCTCTCCCGGCGGGACATGAAGCGCCAAGTAGATTCGCACGGCAGTGGCGGGATCGGCCGAGGACCGCATGCAGAGAATCACGAGCCTGCCCGCAGCCTTGCGCCGATTGCGTTCCCGCGCCGCTCGCCCCATCGTGTACGACCAGGGCTGGGAGCCGGCGGGCGAGCGCACACCCTCGTTCGCGTCTCCGATCTCGCAGGCGTGCAGCTACGCGCAGACCCGCGATGCCGCCTACGCACGGTGGTGTGAGACCTTCGCCATGCCCCATCTGTGTCATCGGAAGCAGTGGGAATGGTGCTTTATCGCCCAAGTGCTCACGGGCGCGGGACTGAACCGGCCCGGTCGCCGAGGTCTGGGCTTCGGTGTGGGCACCGAGCCGATCGTCGCGTACCTGGCTTCGACGGGGAGCGCGATCGTTGCGACGGATCTCGCCGCGAACGCCTCCGGCGCGCAGCGCTGGGCCGAGACCGGTCAGCACGCGACGGCGGTCAGCGAGCTCAACGGCCAAGGTCTCTGTCCCGACGACCAGTTCCGCGAGCTCGTGACCTTTCGACCGGTCGACATGAACGACGTGCCCGACGATCTCGGGAACTTCGACTTCACCTGGTCGTCGTGCGCTCTGGAACACCTCGGCGACCTCGGCGCCGGCTCCGACTTCTTCTTGCGCCAGATCGATTGCCTGCGTCCGGGAGGCGTCGGCGTGCACACGACCGAGTACAACGTGTCGTCGAGCACGGCGACCGTGAGCAGAGGTCACACCGTGCTCTATCGGCGTCGCGACATCGAAGAGCTTGCGAGCGAGGTCGCGCGGCGCGGCCACTCGATGGAGGTGACGTTCGGATTGGGCGACGCGCCGGAGGATCGGCACATCGATCGCGATCCGTGGTCGAACACCCATCTCAAGATCCAGACCGACCGGTATGTCGTGACGTCGTTCGGGCTCATCGTGAGGAAGGCGTCGGAACCACTCGTGGGCTGAGCCCGTTCGCGGGTCGGCGCCGTCTACGGTGGATGAGATGGAGCGATCAGACGGGCTCCACCACGCGTGCCCGGCCTGCGCGGGCGCCCCGGCACTGGGAGGCGGCGCCTGGTCGCGTCGTTCGCTCCTGCGCCTCGGTCTGGTCGCCGGGGTCGGTGCCGCCACCGCGAAGATCTCGCCGGCCTTTGCCCGGGCCGTCGGCGCAGTGGAGGGCGAGGTCGGTGCTCCCGGCGCGGCGCTGCTGCACTCCGCGCTCCCGCAGCAGCCGAATTTTCCCGCGCCGTCGATCGTCACCCGGGCCCAGTGGGGCTGCAACGAAGCCCTGCGGAAGCCGGGGCAGACCTACAACAGCCTCGTCGAGAAGATCGTCGTGCACCACACGGTGACGCCGAACAATCCGAGCGATCCGGCAGCAGTGGTTCGCTCGGTCTACAACTACGACGTGTCGGGTGTCTACATCGACATGGCGTACCACTTCCTCATCGATCAGCACGGCCGGATCTACGAGGGTCGCTGGGCGCGCGACTACCCGGCGGGCGTGCCGCACACCGGCGAGAACTCGGCGCACGCCAACGTGCAGGGAGCCGCCACGCTCGGACACAACCCGCGCACCATCGCGGTGGCGATGCTCGGCACGTTCACCTCCGTGCTGCCGACGGCCGAGGCACTGAGCTCGCTCGTCACCGTGCTCGCATGGAAGTGCGCGCGTTGGGGCATCGACCCGCGGGGCTCGACGCCGTACCTCAACGACGTGGGCGGGTTAGAAGTTTTCCCCGACATCCTCGGGCACCGCACGGTCTACCCGACGATCTGTCCCGGCGACCCGATCATGGCGCGCCTGGCGTTGATACGCGACGAGGTCGACATTCGCGTGCGCAACGGGCTCTTCGGCTACTGGATCGCCGGTGTCGACGGCCGGACCCACGTCTTCGGCGACGTACCCGACGTTGGCGATCCCCACCGGCTCGGGCTGTCGAGCGTGATCCAGGCGATCACCGCGCACCCGGGTGGCCTCGGCTACTGGGCGCTCGGCACCGACGGTGGTGTGTTCACGTTCGGCAGCACGCGTTTCTTCGGCTCCACGGGAGGCATACGGCTGAACCAACCCGTCGTCGGGATGGCCGCGACCCGTAGCGGGAACGGCTATTGGTTGGTGGCGCGCGACGGCGGGATCTTCTGCTTCGGCGATGCGCGTTTCTTCGGCTCCACGGGAGGCATCCGTCTCAATCAACCCGTCGTCGGGATGGCGCCGACGCCGAGCGGGAACGGCTATTGGTTGGTGGCGCGCGACGGCGGGATCTTCTGCTTCGGCGATGCGCGCTTCTTGGGCTCGACCGGCGGTATCCATCTCAATCAACCGATTGTCGCGATGTGCGTGACGCCGACGGGCAACGGCTACCGGTTGGTCGCGCGCGACGGCGGGATCTTCTGCTTCGGCGACGCCGGCTACTACGGATCGGGCCCCGGGCGAGGCCTGCGCGTGCCTGCGGTCGCGGCCGCGTCGACCACCACCGGCCGGGGCTACGCGCTCCTCGCGGCCGACGGCACCGTGCTCCCCTTCGGCGATGCCCGGAGCTACGGCAACGCCGTCGGTGTCGGACCGGTTGTCGGGTTCGCGGGCCGGCTGCTGCCGTAGGGCTGAGCGGCTCGGCGCTCGCTACTAATCTCCCTGCATGGACCCGTCGGCGCCGTCGGTCGACGAGCTCGTGGCGCTCCTGCAGGAACGAGTCGAGCGGCGTCGAGCGGCAGGGGAGTACCCCGACGATCTCGAGGAGCGACTCGACGCCCACTACCGACGGCTCGTCGGGCCGGGTCCGGGAGTGGCGCCCCAGCTGTGGGCCGACCTCGACGCCCGTATCGGCGCGCTCGCGCAGCCGGAAGGCGATCGCCGATT
>CAAGKR010302893.1_pt1 | contig 19027 bp, 17 predicted proteins | sample 2556971 | NCBI WGS metagenome assembly CAAGKR01 (sample SAMEA5207829, study PRJEB30636) | soil metagenome | biome: forest; feature: boreal; material: soil | place: USA | collected 2011-09 | depth 1 m | reverse complement strand
CCTCACGCTGATCACGGGCGAGATGACCGACCAGACGTCCCTCATCGATGCCATGCAGCAGTCGGAGGCCGACGAGGTCTACAACCTAGCCGCGCAGAGCTTCGTGGCCGACTCGTGGATCGCGCCGATCTCCACCGGCGACGTCGACGGTCTCGGCGTCACACGCATCCTCGAGGCGATCCGTCGGGTCAAACCCGAGGCTCGCTTCTACCAGGCCGCGACGTCTGAGATGTACGGCAAGGTGCACGAGATCCCGCAGACTGAGACGACGCCGTTCCATCCGCGCTCGCCCTATGGCGTCGCCAAGGTGTACGGCTACTTCATCACGCTGAACTACCGTGAGTCCTACGGGATGCATGCGAGCAACGGCATCCTGTTCAACCACGAGTCGCCTCGACGCGGCATGGAGTTCGTGACCCGCAAGATCACGAACCAGGTGGCCAGGATCAAGCTCGGCCAGGCCAAGGAGCTGCGTCTCGGCAACCTCGACGCCAAGCGCGACTGGGGATTCGCCGGCGACTACGTCGAAGGCATGTGGCGCATCCTGCAAGCCGATGAGCCGGACGATTACGTGCTCGCGACCGGTGAGACGCACGAGGTGCGCGAGTTCTGCGACATCGCCTTCTCGCGCGTCGGTCTGGACTACCGGGACCACGTCGTCGTCGACCAGAAGTTCGTGCGTCCCGCCGAGGTCGAGTTGCTGCTCGGCAGCCCCGCCAAGGTGAAGGACAGGCTCGGGTGGGTCCCGAAGGTCGGCTTCCGCGAGCTCGTCGAGATGATGGTCGACGCCGACCTCGGGCGTCTTTCGGGCCCGGCGTAGACGTGAGCAAGCGCGCACTCATCACCGGTGCGGCCGGTCAGGATGGTACGTACCTGACGGACCTGCTGCTCGGCCGGGGCTACGAGGTCTGGGGTGTGCCGGGCCCGTACCCGGGCGCGTTCGCCGACGTGGTCGCGCACAATGTGAGCCGCGTCTTCTCGATCGATGCGGACCTTGCCGATATGGAGTCGCTGCTCGCAGCGGTCGAAGCGTCCCGTCCCGACGAGGTCTACAACTTGGCGGCGCAGTCCTCGGTCGGCGAGTCGTTCGACTCGGCGATAGCCACCACGGAGGTCAACGCCGTGGGCGTGCTCCGGATCCTCGAGGCGCTTCGCACGCTCGCTCCCGATGCGCGCTTCTTCCAGGCGGCGTCGGCTGAGATGTTCGGCAACGCCGCAGAGATGCCGCAGCGCGAGACCACGCCGCTGCATCCGCGCTCTCCGTATGCGGCGTCGAAGACGTACGCGTTCCACATCGTGGGCAGCTACCGCGAGTCCTACGGGATGCACGTCAGCAACGGCATCATGTTCAACCACGAGTCCCCGCTGCGCGGCATGCAGTTCGTGACCCGCAAGATCACGGACGGCGCCGTGCGCTGCAAGCTCGGCCTCGCATCCGAGCTGCGCCTCGGCAACCTCGACGCCAAGCGCGACTGGGGATTCGCCGGGGACTACGTCGAGGCGATGTGGCTGATGCTGCAGCAGGACTCTCCGGACGACTACGTGGTTGCTTCGGGCGAGGTGCACACGGTGCGGGACTTCTGCGCGGCGGCGTTTGCGCGCCTCGACCTCGACTACGAGGAGTTCGTCGTGGTCGATCCGAAGTTCTTCCGGTTCGTCGACGTCAACGTGCTCTACGGCGACCCCGCCAAGGCGCGCACCGTCTTGGGCTGGGAGCGGAAGGTCGGGTTCGAGGAGCTCGTTGGGATGATGGTGGACGCGGACGTTGAGCGCCTCGGAAGCGACAGTCGCCGCGAAGGGGAGTAGGACATGGATCTCTTAGGTAAGAAGGTCGTCGTCACCGGCGCCGACGGGTTCATCGGCAGCCACCTGACCGAGGCGCTCGTGGCGCACGGGGCGGATGTGACGGCGTTTTGCTACTACAACTCGTTCGGCTCCTGGGGCTGGCTCGACGACTCGCCCGTCGAGATCACGGACGCGCTCACGATCTTCATGGGCGATGTGCGCGACCCCAACGGCGTGCGCGAGGCGCTCAAGGGCGCCGACGCGGTCTTCCATCTCGCCGCGCTCATCGGCATCCCGTTCTCGTATCACTCGCCTGACAGCTACGTCGACACGAACGTGAAGGGCACGCTCAACGTACTGCAGGCCGCGCGCGATCTCGACCTGGAGCGCGTGGTCGTCACCTCGACGAGCGAGGTGTACGGAACCGCGCAGTACGTCCCGATCGACGAGAAGCACCCGCGCCAGGGGCAGTCGCCCTACTCGGCGACGAAGATCGGCGGAGACGCGATGGCCGATGCGTTCTACCGCAGCTTCGACCTGCCGGTCGTGACCGTGAGGCCGTTCAACACGTACGGGCCGCGGCAGTCCGCGCGCGCCGTCATCCCGACGATCATCTCGCAGCTCCTCGCGGGGGCGAGCGAGCTCAAACTCGGCGCGCTCACGCCCACCCGCGACCTCAACTACGTGTCCGACACATGCGCCGCATTCATCGCGCTCGCCGAGGCGGACGCGGCGATCGGCCGTGACGTGAACGTGGGCAGCGGACGCGAGATCAGCGTAGGCGACCTGGCCGCCAAGCTCATCGAGATCACGGGCTCGAACGCGAGCATCGTCACCGACGAGGTCCGTTTGCGTCCCGAGAAGAGTGAGGTCGAGCGGCTGCTCGCGAGCAACGCGCTCGTGCGCGAGCTGACCGGCTGGGAACCGGCCGTTTCGCTCGATGAGGGCCTGCGCCGCACGGTTGCGTGGTTCGGCGACGAGGCCAACCGCAGCCGCTACAAGTGGGATACGTACAATGTCTGAGGCAGTCGCGAGGGGGCCCTCGTCCGAGCGCATCCCGCTCTCGGTTCCGGTCATCGCCGGCAACGAGTGGGCCTACACCAAGGAGTGCCTCGACGGAGGATGGGTTTCCGCCGGGCCGATGCTGGAGCGCTTCGAGGCGGCCGTCGCCGATCTCGCCGGAAGCACGCATGCGATCGCGTGCGTGAACGGCACCGCCGGCCTGCACATCGCGCTGCTGCTCGCTGGGGTGAAGCCAGGCGACGCCGTCATCGTCCCGACGCTGACGTTCGCCGCTACCGTCAACGCCGTGCGCTACTGCGGCGCCGGCCCGGTCTTCCTCGGCTGCGACGAGTGGATGAACCTCGACCCCGATGCGCTCGCCAGCTTCCTCGCCGAGGAATGCGTGGCGGGGGCGGACGGATGCGTGGTGCGAGCCACGGGCGCACGCGTGGGGGCGATTCTGCCCGTGCACGTGTTCGGCAATCCGTGCCGGCTCGACGCGATCCTCGCCACGTCCGAGGCTCACGGCGTGCCGGTGATCGAGGACGCGGCGGAGAGCGTCGGCTCGCGCTGGACCGCTGGTCCGCTTGCGGGGCGGCACACCGGCAGCGGCGGGTTGCTCGGCGTGTTCTCGTTCAACGGCAACAAGATCGTCACGTGCGGCGGGGGAGGAGCGATCGTCACCGACGACGACGCGCTCGCGGCCCGCGCACGCTACCTGATCAACCAGGCCAAAGACGATCACGTGCGCTACGTGCACTCGGAGGTCGGCTACAACTATCGTCAGACGGCGCTCGGGGCGGCCGTGGGACTGGCGCAGCTCGAGGAGCTGTCCCGCTTCATCGCAGCCAAGCGCGCGAACCACGCACGCTACGCCGAGCAGCTCGTCGACATCCCCGGCCTCACGCTGCTGGGCGTGCCGGACGGTGTGGAGGCGAACCACTGGTTCTACTCGCTCCTCGTTGAACCTACCGAGGCGGGCGCCGATCGCGAGGCGATCATGGCCGCGCTTGCCACCGAGGGCATCCAGTCGCGCCCGCTGTGGTATCCGAACCACCTGCAGGCGGCGTACGCGGGCTCGGTCGCGTACCGCACGGAGCGCGCGATGTGGTTCTGGGAGCGCGTGCTGAACCTGCCGTGCTCCTCGAACCTGACCGCCGAGCAGGTCGACCGCGTGTGCGCGGTTATCCGCGCGGCCGTGGCGGACTGAAGCCGTTTGACGTTGCTCGGCCGCACGCGCATACTGTTCACACTATGAACAGTCATGCAACCGACACCGACCATCTCGCCGAGGCGCCCGCCTTCCTCAAGGAGACGGAGGCCCTTCGCGACCTGCGGGTCCTCGAGGCCGTCGAGGCCGACCCGGGCGTTTCGCAGCGCGAACTCGCCCGCGATCTTGGCGTGGCGGTCGGTGTCGTGAACGCCTGCTTGCGGACGCTCGTGCGCAAGGGCATGATCAAGGTCCGCGGGGATTCCAACCGCTCCGTCACCTACCACCTCACCAAGAGCGGCTTGCTGCACAAGAGCGCTCTGGCGCTGGGATGGACGCGCAACACGCTCGGCTTCTATCGCCAGGCGCGCGCGCAGGTATCGGACCACCTCGCGCATCTCGCAGCCGAGGGCCATCGTTGCGCCGTCGTCTTCGGAGCCGCGGAGCTCGGCGAGATCGCGGTGCTCGTGGCGCCGCACGCCGGTATCGCCGTCGCGGGCGTGCTCGCGGATGGCGCGACGCCACTCGGGGGCGACATCGCGGGAACGCCCGTGACACAGCTCGCCGACGTCGGGGTGTTCGCGGACGCAGCGCCTGTCGATCTCGTCGTGCTTTCCGAAGACGCATCGGCTGAACAGCTTCGCGCGCTCGCGGGCGCGTTTCCGGCGGCGGCGCGTTTCAGTCTGCTCGGACGAGCGACCGACCCGGACGCGGAGGAGCGCTCGTGAGCGTCTACCGATTCATGCGCAGGCTCCTTCGCGAGCAGCCCGTTCGCTTCAGCCTTGCGGTCGTCACCCTCGGTCTCGCGGGCTTCTTCGAGGGCCTTGGCGTGGCCGCACTCGTGCCGCTGCTCAACCTGCTTTCGGGCTCGAACGCCGCGCCAGACAAACTCTCTATCTGGATCTCCGCAGGGCTGAAGAGCATCGGTTTGCCGTTCAACCTGCTCATGGCACTCTCGATGATTCTTGTGCTCGTCCTTCTCCAGCAGCTCTTCACACTGCTACAGCAGCGCATCGTGTATGGGTCGATCTACAAGTTCGAGGCCGACCAGCGCATCGGGCTCTACCGGGCGATCTTCGACTCCTCCTGGCCGTTCTTCGTGCGAAGCCGGCTGGGAGACTTGGTCAACGCCCTCACACTGGAAGCATCACGCGCGGCGATGGCGTACAACTACCTCAACCAGATGCTCGGCGCGCTCATCGTGGTCGTCGTCTACCTAGTGCTCGCGTTCGCGCTCTCATGGCAGATGACGGCGGTCGTGGTTGTCGTGGGTGGCGGTCTCGCAGTTGCCTTGCGGGGCCGAGTGGCGCGAGGCATGAAGTACGGGCTGAGGGTCACCGATCTCAACGGCCAGCTCCAGGGTGAGTCGATCGAGTCCATCGGCGGGGCCAAGCTCGTCAAGGGCTGCGCCGCCGAGCGCACCGCCGAAGCGCGTTTCGATTTGATCTCTCATCAGCTCGCAGGCGAGCAGTACCACCTGCAGATGAACACCGCCTGGCTGCGCGCGTTCTACGACACGATCAGCATCGGCGTGGTCATCTCGGGCGTGTACTTCGCGGTGACGTACTTCGGGTTGAGGTTGTCCGAGCTCGTCGTCTTCCTGCTCATCTTCTACCGCGTTTCGCCGCGCCTCTCCAACATCCAGATGCTCCAGCACAACGTGCTCGCGTTCCTGCCGGCGCTCGACAACGTCGACGCCCTGCGCGCGACCGCGGCCAAGCTGCATGAGGAGGGCGGAACGCGCGCGCTGCCCCCGCTCGGCGAGGCGATCCACTTCCGCGGCGTGACCTTCGCCTACGAGTCACAGAGGCCGGTCATCCAGGGGATCGACCTGGACGTCGTGCGCGGCAAGATGACCGCGGTGGTCGGGCCCTCGGGCGCGGGGAAGACCACCATCATCGACCTCGTCATGCGCCTGATCCTGCCGGACTCGGGCGAGGCCACCGTCGATGGCGTGCCGATGGCCGACCTCGACCTGCCGGACTGGCGCCGCCGCATCGGCTACGTCGCCCAGGACTCGGTGCTCTTCCACACGACGATCCGTGACAACATCGGCTGGGCGAACGACAACGCCAGCGAAGAACAGATTCACGAGGCCGCGCGGCTCGCCTACGCCGACGAGTTCATCCGCGAGCTTCCTGATGGCTACGATACGGTTGTGGGCGACCGCGGCATGCGCCTGTCGGGCGGCCAGAAACAGCGCATCGCTCTCGCCCGTGCCATCGCGCGTCGTCCGGAGGTTCTCATCCTCGATGAAGCGACGAGCGCGCTTGACGCAGAGTCCGAAGCCAAGATCCAAGACGCCATCGGCCATCTCTCGGAGTCGATGACGATCCTCGTCGTCACACATCGGCTCGCGACGGTGCAGGATGCCGACTACATCTACGTGCTCGAAGACGGGCGTGTCGTGGAGAAGGGTACGTGGGAAGGACTCGTCTCGCGGCACGGACGTTTCGATGAGCTGCGGAAGATGCAGGCGCTCGACACGCGGGCCGAACTGACATCGTCAAACGAGGAGCGATGACCGTGTCCGAGACGAAACACATGCCTGACGACAGACTCTCGCGCGTCCTGACGCGCGGCGACCTCCCGATCACTGATGCGCTGCGGCTCATGGATGAGACCGGAGACAAGATCCTGTTCGTCGTGGACGGGGAGGGGCGCCTCGAAGGCACCGCGACCGATGGCGACGTGCGTCGTTGGATCATCGCGGGCAACCCGCTTGGCGAACCCATCTGCAAGGCGATGAACTCGTCGCCCATAGCGCTGACCGAAGGCCATAGCAGCGACGAAGCGCGAGAGGTGCTCATCTCGAGAAAGATCGAGAGTGTCCCTGTGCTCGATGCGGCCGGCCGGGTCATCTCGGCGGTGTGGTGGGTCGACCTGTTCGAGGCTCGTCCGCATCTGCCCGAGCAGCTCGGCGTCCCCGTCGTGATCATGGCCGGCGGCGAGGGGAGCCGCCTTGCGCCGTACACGAAGATCCTGCCTAAGCCCCTCATGCCGGTCGGTGAGACACCCATCGTCGAACTCATCATCGAGAAGTTCGGCGAGTACGGCTGCACGGAGATCCATCTGACGGTCAACTACAAAGCGAATCTCATCAAGGCGTACTTCAAGGACGTCGAGCACGAGTATCAGGTGAACTTCGTCGATGAACCCAAGCCGCTCGGGACCGCTGGCAGTCTCTCGATGCTGGCTGGCACCATCACGACGACGTTCTTCGTGAGCAACTGCGACGTCATCATCGACGCCGACTACGCCGATGTCCTGCACTTCCACCGGGAGAGCGGCAATCGTCTCACGCTTGTCGGTTCGATGAAGCACTTCACGATCCCGTACGGCGTGTGCCAGAGCGGTCCCGGCGGGCAGCTGGTCGGTATCTCCGAGAAGCCGGAGTACGACTATCTCGTCTCGACCGGCATGTACGTCATGGAGCCCGAAGCGCTCGACGACATTCCGACCGACCGCTTCTACCACGTCACCGACCTCATCAACGACTACGTCGCGCGCGGCGTGAAGGTGGGCATCTACCCGGTCTCCGAGAAGTCGTGGATGGACATGGGGCAGTTCGAGGAGCTCGCGAACATGCGTACACGGATGGGGCTGGAGTAGCGATGTCGCGCGTGGTGCTCATAGGCGGCGGTGGCCATTGCGCTTCGGTCATCGAGGCGATGCGCTCGACCGGCTCGCATGAGATCGTCGGCGTGCTCGACCTCACGGCCCGTGTCGGGAATGACGTACTCGGCGTACCTGTCGTGGGCACCGACGCGGACCTCGCCGAGATGAGCGCCCGCGGCGTGGACGGATTCGTGCTCACACTCGGCAGCACGGGTGATGCATCGGCGCGCTGGCGGCTCTACGTCGAGGCGACCACTGCGGGGCTTGCGCCCGTGAGAGTCGTGCACGCCTCGGCCGTCGTCTCGCCGTCGGCCATGCTCGGTGATGGCGTGTTCGTGGGTGCGCTCGCATACGTGGGCCCCCGAACGAGTGTCGGCGCCTGCGCGATCATCAACTCACATGCATCGATCGACCACGACTGCACCATCGGCGAGTTCGCCCACATAGCGCCGGGCGCGGTGCTGTCCGGCGGCGTGACCGTGGGCGCGAGCTCGCATGTCGGCACTGGCGCCTCCGTTTCGCATGGAATCACGATCGGCAAGGCTGCCACCATCGGCGTAGGAAGCGCGGTCGTGAGCGACATCGGCAACGGGATGACCGCGTACGGCAACCCGTGCAGGGAGGTCGCGAAGTGACCGACCGCGTCTACGTCATCGCCGAGGCGGGCGTCAACCACAACGGCTCGGGGGAGATTGCAGCCGAGTTGGTGCGCGCCGCCAAGCAAGCCGGTGCCGACGCGGTGAAGTTCCAGGCGTTTCGTGCCGAGGCGCTCGCCTCGGCAGCGGCGCCAAAAGCGGCGTACCAGGAGCGCGAGACGGGCTCAGCAGGCTCGCAGCTCGAGATGTTGCGGGAGCTCGAGTTCGGCGAACCCGAGCACGCGGCGATGATGACGCTCGGGCGCGAGATCGGCATCGACGTGCTCTCATCGGCGTTCGATCTCGAGAGTCTGGCGATGCTCGTCAGGCTCGGGCTGACCACATTCAAGGTCCCGAGTGGTGAGATCACGAATCTGCCGTACCTGCGCGCGGTCGCGGTGGCTGCCCGAGCAGCCGACGGCGGGCGCGTGATCCTTTCGACGGGCATGGCCGACATGGAAGAGGCCGACGCCGCGCTTGCCGCACTCGCAGCGGCTGGCCTGCCCCGCGGGGCGGTCACGCTCCTGCACTGCTCGACGGAATACCCCGCGCCCGTGCACGGTGTGAATCTGCGGGCGATGGTCGCGATGCGCGAGCGCTTCAGCGTCGGCGTGGGCTACTCCGACCACACCGACGGCATCGCGGTTGCAGCGGCGGCGGTCGCGCTCGGCGCGAACGTCATCGAGAAGCACCTCACGCTCGACCGCACGATGGTCGGGCCCGATCACAGAGCGAGCCTCGAGCCCGACACCTTCGCCGAAATGGTCTCGGCGATTCGCGAGGTCGAGGTGGCGCTCGGCGATGGCGTGAAGCGGCCGGCGCCCAACGAGCTCGAGAACCGCGCCATCGTACGCAAGAGCATCGTGGCGGCGCGGGCCATCGCGGCCGGCGAGACGTTCACTGCCGACAACCTCACCACCAAGCGTCCTGGCACCGGCATCTCGCCCATGCGTTGGGATGAGGCCATCGGCGCGACCGCGCTGCGCGACTTCGCCGCCGACGAGGAGGTCGAGCTGTGAGCCTGCGCCTCGCGGTCCTGACGGGCACTCGTGCCGAGTACGGGCTCTTCCACCCGCTGCTGGCCGCGCTCGAAGCCGATCCGCGCTTCGAGGTGGGCCTCGTGGTGACGGGGGCGCATCTCGATGAGCGGTTCGGAATGACGGTCCGCGAAATCGAGGCCGAAGGTCACCGCATTGCGGCGCGCGTTCCACTGCCGCTCGGCGACGACTCCGACTTGGGTGTGGCTCGGGCGACCGGCGCCGCCGTGGCGGGAATCGCCGAAGCGCTCGACGCCGAGAAGCCCGACCTCGTCGTCGTGCTCGGCGATCGCTATGAGACGCTCGCTGCCGCCACCGCTGCGCTGCTGTTGCGAATCCCGCTCGCGCACTTGCACGGCGGCGAGATCACCGAGGGTGCGATCGACGAGTCGATCCGTCATGCGATCACGAAGATGGCGACGTTGCACTTCACGGCGACCGAGGAGTACCGCGAGCGGGTCATCCAGCTGGGCGAGGACCCGGACCGAGTGTTCGCCGTTGGTGCGCTTGGCGTCGACAACGCCCTGCACACCGAGGCCGTTTCCGCGGCTGGCCTCGGCTCGGACCTCGGTTTCCGCTTCGAGTTTCCAACCGCGCTCGTGACGTTTCACCCGGTCACACTCGGCGAGACCTCCGGCGCCGAGCAGGTCGATGAGCTGTTGGCGGCGTTGGATGCGCTGCCGCAGCTACGGGTGCTCTTCACCATGCCCAACACCGATGCGGGAAATCGCCAGATCGCCGAGCGCATCGACGCGTGGGCCGCGGCGAACTCCGACCGCGCGAAGGCATTCGTGTCGCTCGGGCGCCTGCGCTATCTGTCAGCGCTCGCAGCGTGCGACGTCGTCGTGGGCAATTCGTCGAGCGGGATCATCGAGGCGCCGAGCTTCGGAAAGCCCGTTGTCGATGTGGGAGACCGCCAGCAAGGGCGCGCCCGGGCGTCCTCGGTCGCGCACTGTGCGCCGGGGCGAGCGGCGATCGTGTCCGCGATCGAGCATGCGCTTTCCACCGAGGCCCGCGCTCAGGCCCTCAAGGCGTCCAACCCCTATGGCGACGGCCATGCCGCCGAGCGCATCATCGAGGTCCTCTCGGCGATCGAGCCGGGCGGGCTGTCGACTCGCAAGCGATTCCATGACATCGGCGGCTCGGCCGCCGACGCGACCTGACAACGACGACGAGACGGACGGATCTGTGTACAGCGGCATGCGAACCCTCGCTCTCATCCCCGCCCGGGGCGGCTCCAAAGGCCTACCGAGGAAGAACGTGCTGAATGTGGCGGGCAAGCCTCTCATCGCATGGACGATCGAGGCCGCGCTGGCGAGCAATCACAGCGATGCGGTAGTCGTTTCCACCGACGACGCTGAGATCGCCGATCTCGCGCGTGCTCACGGCGCGGAGGTGCCGTTCATGCGTCCCGCCGAGCTTGCGCTCGACACCTCGCCCTCCATCGACGCGGTTTTGCACGCGCTCGACACGCTCGCCGAGGCCGGCCGGGAGTTCGATCTCCTCGCGCTGCTGGAGCCGACGAGCCCACTGAGGGCGCCAGGCGATCTCGACCGCGCAATCGAGCTGCTCGCCGCCAACGAGGCGGACGCGGACGCGGTCGTCAGCGTCGGCGAGGTGCACATGGAGCACCCGAGCATCGTCAAGCGCATCGTCGGCGGCCGGCTCGAGCCGTACGTTCCGGAGAGCGTGAAGGTCACCCGACGTCAGGATCTGGACCGGGCGTACTTCCCGTACGGAGTCGTGTACCTTTCCAAGGTGAGTTCGCTGCGCGAAACAAAGAGCTTCTATCCTGAACGGACCATGCCGATGCTCATCGAGCGCTGGCAGAACTACGAGGTCGATGACGTCTACGACCTGCTCGTCGTTGACGCGATACTGAGCTACCGGCACGAGGAGAACTCTGAATGAAGCTGCTGCAGATCGGACTTGGTTCGATGGGCAAGCGTCGCCTGCGCAACATGACCGCGCTTGGCGAGGCCGACATCATCGCCTTCGACCTCAAGGAAGACCGCCGCGCCCTTGCCGAGAAGGGGTTCGGCATCCGCACGGTCGGCGAACTCACGCCCGAACTGCTCGCCGAGCGCGAGGCCTACATCATCTCGACGCCGCCCGACTACCACACGCCCTACATGGAGAAGGCGATCGAGTACGGCAGGCCGGCGTTCGTCGAGGCGAGCGTGCTCTCCAGCGGCTTGCGCGAGCTCGATGCGGCGGCCAAGGCCGCTGGCGTGCTTATCGCTCCGTCGTGCACGCTGCGCTTCCATCCGTCGGTCAAGGCGATCCGCGACATCGTGACCTCGGGTCGCTTCGGCAAGGTCACCTCATTCGACTACTACATGGGCCAGTACCTTCCCGACTGGCACCCGTGGGAGGACGTCCGCACGTTCTACGTGGGCAAGCGCGAGACCTCGGCGAGCCGCGAGATGGTGCCGTTCGAGCTGACCTGGCTCGTCGATGTCGTGGGCTGGCCGCGCGAAGCGGTCGGGTTCCTCGGCCAGACGCTGGACATGGGCGTCGACATCGACGACACCTACGCCATCGCGCTGCGCGGTGAGGGCTGGATCGGTTCGATTACCGTTGACGTGGTCGCTCGGTATGCGCTCCGCTCACTTGTTCTCAACCTCGAAGGCGCGCAGGTTCAATGGCGCTGGGACGAGAAGGTCGTCAAGGTCTACGACGCCGAGACCAGGGAGTGGACCGAGATCGTCGAACCTGAGACGGTGGCTGCGGCCGCAGGCTACAACGCGAACATCATCGAGCAGATGTACATCGACGAGATGGACGCGTTCCGTCGCGCCGTCGCCGGCAGCGCGCCGTTCCCAAGCACGCTGGCCGATGACATCACCGTGCTCGGCATTCTCGAGGCCGTCGAGTCGACCAACCGCGGCGCTGCCGTGGGCAGGGGGTGAGCGCCGTGGGCCGAGGGCAGGATCTCTACAAGCATGCTAAGACGCTTATTCCGGGCGGCACGCAGCTGCTCTCGAAGCGGCCGGAGATGTTCCTGCCCGAGCAGTGGCCGGCGTACTACAGCAGCGCGAAGGGCGCGTACGTCTGGGACCTCGATGGCAACCGCTACGTGGACTTCGCGACCATGGGTGTGGGCGCATGCACACTCGGCTACGCCGATGACGACGTAGACGCAGCCGTCATCGAGACCATCAACAACGGTTCGATGAGTTCGCTGAACGCCCCCGAAGAACCCCTCCTCGCCGAGAAGCTCGTCGCGCTGCACCCGTGGGCCGACATGGCACGCTTCCAGCGCTGTGGCGGCGAGGCGTGTGCCGTCGCCATCCGCATCGCCCGCGCCGCCACGCGCAAGAGCGCCATCGCGATCTGCGGCTACCACGGCTGGAGCGACTGGTACCTCGCGGCGAACCTCGGCGATGCGGCGGCGCTCGACGGCCAACTGCTGCCGGGCCTCGATCCGGGCGGCGTGCCGCGCGAGCTCAAGGGCACCGCACTCACCTTCAACTACAACCGGCTCGATGAACTCGAAGCGCTCGTGGCCAGTGACGGCGATCGTATCGGCGCCATCATCATGGAGCCGATGCGCAGTACCGCTCCCGCGCCCGGGTTCCTCGAGAGTGTCCGCGAGATTGCGACCAAGCTCGGCGCCGTGCTCATCTTCGATGAGGTCACGTCGGGCTTTCGCATCAACATCGGCGGCATTCACCTCACGATGGATGTCGAGCCGGACATGGCCGTGTTCGGCAAGGCGCTTGGCAACGGGTTTCCCATCTCGGCGGTCATCGGGCGGCGAGAGGTCATGGACCACGCGCAGGAGAGCTTCATCTCGTCGACCATGTGGACCGAGCGTATCGGCCCCGTCGCCGCGCTTGCGACACTCGACAAGATCGTGCGCGAGGACGTGCCAACGCACCTGACCGCGTACGGCGAGCGTATCAACGCTGGATGGCGCGAGCTTTCGGAACGTCACGGCGTGCCGATTCACATCTCGGGCATCCCGCCGCTCACGCACATCACGTTCGACACACCGCTCGCTGCCGAGGCGCAGACGCTCTACACGCAGGAGATGCTCGCGAAGGGCTACCTTCTCGGCGCATCCACGTACACTTCCCTGGCGTACAGCAACGAGCTCATCGACGGGTTCATCGCCGATTCCGACGAGGTGTTTGCGGTGATTCGCGTCGCACTCGACGCGGGCGACTTCTCTCGAGCGCTGATGGGACCAGTGAAGCATGCCGGGTTCAAGCGGCTCACCTAGCTCGAACCCGAGGCTGGTGTTCCTGTTGCCTTGGGCCCCTTCTGAAACTGACCGCTTTGCGTACGGCGCGGAGGCTCTCGGCCGGCTGGGTGTTGAGTCGACATTTGTCGACGTCGGGCCGCTTCTTGGCGGCAAGGTCGACCCACGCCCCCTTGATCCGGGAATTGTGAGGGTCAACGACTACACGACGTTCGATCGTCTGGTTGCCGAGGCGACGGCATCGGGCGCAGTGTTTGTGGACTACATCGTGGGACTTGACGAGATTGCCCCCGATTCCGCGAGACTCTTTCGTGCGCTGGCCCGACACGACGCGCGCTTCATAGTGATCGCGGCAGGTACGCTACCTTCGTCGAGCGGCGGCGAGGCTCCGGACTACGTCACTCTTCGCCTGAAGCTCCATCAGGCGATGCGTCTCAAGAGATGGTATCGGCTGGCCAGACGGTTGATCATTCGCAGGCTTCGCCGATGGGGAACCGTCTTTCCGCTGCCCACACGAGTCTTCGCAACGCATGCAGAGTCGTCTGAAGTGTTTATCGCGCGCTATCGTTATCCGGCGTCTCGGGTGTCCTGGGTGAATTCGCGCGACTACAGTAGCTACCTGACTTGGAGAAGCCGACACGGCGCTGCCAAGCGCTCGTCTCGGGCCTACGCGATCTTCCTCGATGAAGCAGCCGCGACTCATCCGGATTTCGAGATACTCGACATCGAGCATCTACGCCCCGAACCAGAGGCCTACGCGGCGGCCATGCGAGCCTTCTTCGACGAGTTCGAGCGGCGCGCAGGGATGCCTGTGATCATCGCGGAGCACCCGCGCGCGAACTACGGGGATCGTCCAGGTTTCTTCGGCGACCGGGAGACGGTTGCCGGCAAGTCCTTGGACCTGGTGGCCGGCGCAAGTGCAGTGCTCATGCACTCGACGACCGCAGCCAGCTTTGCAGTCATCCTTGACGTTCCTTTGATGTGCATCGAGACGCGGGACATGGTTCGTACGGGATACGGGCTGCAGGTTGCCCGTATGGCCGCGGGTCTTCAGCTCAAGCCAATTGTGGTTGACGCGCCGGGGGCACTCGATTCTGTCGACTGGGATCCGAACCACTGGTCGCACGGCGGGTTCTCGGCGTACCTTGAGAAGTACATCCGATCTCCCGAGGCCGGCGATGCGACAACGTGGGAGTCAATCGCCGCGGTTCTTCGGGCTGGTTCGGCAACGTCATGAGCTCGTCGCGGCCGTTGGCGCAAGGGGAGCCCGACTTCGTCCACGATGCCCGGGCATTCTGCGAGCGCGCTACCCGTACGGTCGGCTTCCGCGTCATGCGCGCTGCGATGCGCTGCTCTGCCGAGGAGATCTCTCAAGTGGCGGCCAAGGTCTACTGCGTGGCACTTCCGTCCTCGCTGTCGGTGCGCGAGAGCCCGCTCAAGCGCTATCTTGGCCTCTTTCTTGCCCCTATCTCCCTGGTGGTGAGGAAATCGTGGCGCTGGAAGCCGGAGCCGCGCGTCGATTGGCAGTTCGACGTCGATGACGGTCGCTACTTCGCCGAGCGGTTCGAGCGCACCTACGATGCGTTGCCGGGCGCGAGGCGTGTCAGTCCACGCGTGCCCGGCTCGCTCGAGCGTCCGGATTCGACACTCCCTGCCGACGCGAGTGTGACGCCGCGAGCGTGGTGGTTGCTGCTTGCCATGCCGCTCGCGTGGCCATCCATCGTTCTGCTCGGCGCTCGCGAGGGCTTCGACTTGCTCCGCGCGTTTCGGGGCGCGTGGGTCTCTTACGCGGTGTGGGAGGGCTACTTTCGCCGCTACCCGTGTCGCGACTTCGTGACGTACTCCGACGACGGCAACGAGCCCTCGCGCTACCTGGCATTCAAACAAGCTGGCGGCAAACGGATGACCGTCGTGCAGAACGGCGAGCGCGCACCGCAGCCTGTGTGGGCGCTCGGCATGACGGACCTCTACCTGATGTTCGGGCCGTACTACGAGCGGCTTGTCAGTCGCCTCGGCTACACGCTCCGGTCGACGGCGTCCGTGGGCTCTCTGGCGCTGGACCGTTTCTACTCGCTCGATCCGGCCCTGCCGGCGGTGGGCGGCCACGATGTGCTCCTGTTCGACAGCGGCGCTCTCATTCCTCCCGCGCACAGCGGAATGGGGCCGGAAGCCGTTGCCGCCGAGGAAGCACTTACGCGTAACGTGGGAGAATTCGCGCGCCGTCATCCCGAGCTGCGGGTCGCGTACGTGCTCCGACCGTACGGCGGCGATGGCGAAGCGGTGATGCGACGGGTTGCTGCCGACATCGCTGGAAGCGACCTGCAAGTGCTTACTAACACGGGTTCGGGTGAAAGCTACGCAGCTGCTCGGCAGGCCACGGTCTCGGTGACGTTCCAGTCGACGATGGGCTACGAGGCATTCCTGCTCGGCTCGACGACGCTGTTCGTGAACTACTCGGGGCACGCCGATCAGACGCTCTGCGACGACGAGCGCTATCAGATTGACACTCTCGACACGGACTACCTTTCATTCGAACGCAAGGTACTTGGTCTCCTTGGCGAACCCGACGATGAGCCGCCGGCCGTGGCACTCGACCACATTTGCTGCTTCGACGGTCGAACGCAGGAGCGCGTTGCTGAAGCGCTCATGGCGCGGTGAGGGCAGCCTGAGCTCGACTCGTTGGGGCTTGGGCCGCGCCACGGAATGTCAGCCGGGACTTCGGCCATGCTGTGCAGTCTGCGCTACAATCAGCGCGGTCAACCCACCGAGCGGAGTCAGCGTGAAAGCAATCATCCTCGCAGGTGGCAAAGGCACCAGGCTACGCCCCCTCACGCTGACCCTCCCCAAACCGCTTGTGCCCATCGGCGACACGCCGATCCTTGAGATCGTCATCCGTCAGCTTGCCGCCGCCGGCTTCTCTCACGTCACGATCTCGACCGGCTACATGGCCGAACTCATCCAGGCGCACTTCGGCGACGGCGCGAAATGGGGTCTCTCCATCGACTACGTGCACGAGGACGTCCCGCTCTCGACCGCGGGGCCGCTCAAGCTCGTCGATGACCTGCCCGAGCACGTGCTTGTCATGAACGGCGACGTGCTCACGGACATCGACTACGCGGCACTCGTTCGCGAACACGTCGAGGCGGGTGGCGCTGCGACCGTGGCGACCAAGCGCCGCGAAGCGCCCATCGACTTCGGCGTCGTCGAGGCCGACGGGGACGGCTGGCTCGAGAACTGGCGTGAGAAGCCGACGTACAGCTTCGAGGTGAGCATGGGCGTCTACGTCGTCTCGCGCGAGGCGGTGGAACTCATCGGCGACGGCGAAGTGCTCGGCATGCCCGACCTGCTGCTGCGCATCACGGAAAACGGCGGGCGCGTGCTGTGCCGCCACTGCGACTGCTACTGGCTCGACATCGGTCGCTTCGACGACTACGAGACCGCGCAGGACGACTTCGCCGCCAACCGCTACCGGCTCGTCCCCGGGGATGCCTAGCATGCGCATCCTCGTGACCGGCAGCAACGGCGTCTTCGGCAGCGCGTTCGCGGCGCGGCTGCGCAGCGTGGGCGCGGGCGCCACCATCCACGGCATCGACCTCACTACGCCCGTCGGCATCGTCGGCGAAGCCTGCGACCTCGCCGACTCGATCGCCACGCGCGCCGCGATCGCGCGGCTGGCCCCCGACCTTGTCTTCCACTTCGCCGGTGGCGTGACCGGTCGCGACCTCGACGAGTTCACCGCGCGGCTCGTCACCCCGACCCGCGTGCTACTGGCCGCGCTCGCCGTCGAGGCGCCCGACGCCGTCTTCGTCGTCCCCAGCTCGGCCGCCGAGTACGGCACGCTCTCGCCCGGCTGCACCGCGTTCGTCGAGACGGACGAGCCGGCTCCTGTCTCGCCGTACGGCATCGCGAAGGCCGCTCAGACACAGGCGACGCTCGATGCCGCTGCGGCCGGATTCGATGCGCGCGTGGGCCGCGTCTTCAACATCATCGGTCCGGGCATCCCGCCAGCGTTCCTCACCGGCCGCGTGGCAGCGCAACTCGCCGCGATTGTGGCGGACGAGGCGCCACCGCGCATCGAGCTCGGCCCGCTTTCCAGCGTGCGCGACTTCATCGACATCCGCGACGCGTGCGACGGCCTTCTCGCCATTGCTGAGCGCGGCGTTTCGGGCCGCGTCTACAACGTATGCTCGGGCATGGGCCGTACCTCTCGGGAGGTCGTCGAGGCGCTCGTGCGCTGCTCGGGCCTTGACGTCGAGATCGCCGAGGAGACAGGCGGCTCCCCACGCACCGGCCTCGACGTCAGCGTTGGCAGCCCGTGTCGCATCGCTGACGAGCTCGGCTGGCAGCCGGTTATCGATTTCGAGACGAGCGCCTGCGACGCCGTTGCCGCCGCGCGTGAGCGACGCTGACATGCCGGGCGAGCTGACCACCACCGAGTTCTGGGACGAGTACTGGGAGGGCGTGAAGCTGCCCACCGCCGTCGACCCCGGCTTCGCATTCGACCGCTGCTTCTCGGCGGCTCTTGTCGAGACGTTCGCGAACGAGTCGGGCACCGGCTTCGAGATCGGCTGCGCGCCGGGCAAGTGGCTCGCGTTCCTCGCCGAGACGTGCGGACTGAAGCCCGCAGGCATCGAGTACTCGGCCGGGGGCATGGCCGCCACCCGCAAGAACCTCGAGCTGCACGGAGTCGAGAACGCCGAGATCATCGACGGCGACTTTTTCGCGCGTGAGCCGGACGCTCGCTTCGACGCGGTCGCGAGCTATGGGTTCGTCGAGCACTTCGGCGACCCCATAGCCGTGCTCGACCGCCATCTCGGCTGGCTCAAGCCCGGCGGGCTGCTCGTCATCGGCGTACCGAACTTCCGTGGCATTCACGGCACGCTGCAGAAGATGCTCGACCGCTCCATCGTGGACAAGCACAACCTGAGCGTCATGGACCCGGCGTATCTGTCGGCGTGGGCGGGGGAGCGGGGGCTCGCCGTAGAGCGCCTCGGCTACCTGGGCGGGTTCGAGCCGGGGCTGCCGATCGTCGACACGAGCCGCATGAACCCTGCGATCTTCCTCGCCCGCGCGATCATGTGGGTGGGTTTCCGCGTGCGCCGCTCGCCCTCGCTCGATAACCTCAACGGCCCGTGCATCAGCTCCTATCTGTTGCTGGCCGCTCGGAAGCCGGAGGCCTGACACCAATGCCGCGCACGCTCGTCGCATTCACCGAGAACTATCGCATGGGTGGCGGCAACCGCTACCTCTTCGATTTCGTGAACTCCGCCGCTAGGGACTTCGATCGCATCGTCGTCGCCTCCAACCCCGGCGGCTTCCCCGACAACTTCGCAGCGATGCCCTCGGGCACCGAGTTAGTCGATGCGCGCTTCGCGACCGCCGCGAGCGTCGCGCACGCTGGCGGTGCGCTCGGCGGGCTGCGCGCCCGCGCCGTGCGTCTTGCCGACCCGCTCGCGTTCGCCGCCAACGTCCGCTCGCTCGCTCGCGTGTTCGCCGCTGCGCAGGCCGACGTCGTCGTCGCCTTCAACGGCGG
>CAAGKR010519005.1_pt1 | contig 19036 bp, 17 predicted proteins | sample 2556971 | NCBI WGS metagenome assembly CAAGKR01 (sample SAMEA5207829, study PRJEB30636) | soil metagenome | biome: forest; feature: boreal; material: soil | place: USA | collected 2011-09 | depth 1 m | reverse complement strand
TAGAACTCTGGTTGCATCATTAGATTCCGGGCCCTATGCGCCCGCCCAGCACGTAGGCGATAAGCGCTCGATGTCAGCTTCCAACGGTTCGAGCAACTGTTCCTGACGCGTTGGATGGGGGCCGAGGCGCGTTTGTAGGCGGCCGATCGTTAGCCACCTCTCTGGGGTTCGTCGAGTCTCCGCAGAATGTTCGACACACCAGAACGGCCTCGTCCTCTTGCAATGCTCTCGATAATGGGTGCCTACCCCGAGGTTGGGGCAATCAGGCGTCTGGAGCGATGGAGGAGCCAGCGAATCCCTAGGGTAGTTTCAGGTCAGGATCGTCTTGTGCGCGCCGTGGCTGGAATCGCTTTGATCTCAGCCTTCGACCAGCAGATCGGCGCGTGGCGCGGCCTGGCCCCTTAATAAAGGCCTCTCATCAAATCCTTGAGGGGACGTTCGGACTCCGCACGCTTGAGGGATTAGCCCTATCGTTTTCGTCCTTAGGAATGTAGGCAGGAAGCGATGAGCTGGCTAGGGTTCGACAAGACTAAGCGCCACGCCGCTGCTGCGATCGATGTGGTGGAAGACTACCGGCGTCGGATTCGGGCTGCCCAAATCACGATTCAATTCGAGCAGGGCATTCTTAACCGGCAGTCGTACCACTGCCCTTCGAGAGCTTGTCACGAGTCGGAGCCTGGTGGGGACCCACGCACATCTCTTGTTGGGGCGCGCTCTCGAGTTCATCTCGGCGGAGGATGCTGAGGTTAAGTTGAAGGAAATTCGCCTGATCCTCGAACAGAGCGGCTACTGATCCGTGGGCCGTTGTGTCCGTGACTCCGACCCGTAGTTGGTGCCGATAAAGTCAGGTTTGGGTCGCGGTCGGACGCACGACTATCTCGTTGACATCGACATCGTCAGGCTGCTCTATGGCGTACTTGATCGCCCGCCCGATCGCCTCCGGGGCGATGCCGATTGCTCGGTAGGATTCCATTTGCTTCCGCGCGGTCTCATCGGTGATTGTCTTCGTAAGCTCGGAGTGCACAACGCCCGGGTAGATGCAGGTGCAGCGGATCTTCGAGTTCTCTTTGCGTAGCCCTTCGGAGATTGCCCGCACGGCGAATTTCGTAGCGGCATATACCGCGGCGGATGGCTGGACCACGAAGCCCCCAACGGAGGACACATTGACGATGTGACCGGACTCCTGGGCGTTCATCTCCGGTAGCACGGCCGCAATCCCGTGTAGGACGCCGCGGATGTTGACGTCGATCATCCAGTTCCACTCATCGATTCTCAGCTCCGCGAGCGGCGATAGCGGCATTACCCCAGCGTTGTTGACGATGACGTCTATGCGCCCGAACTCCGACTTCGCGAACTCCACAAACGAGCGCATGTCGACGAGGTCGGTGACATCGAGCTTGCGAGCGCGTGCCGTTCCGCCGGCGGCTTCAATCTCCCTGATCAGGGTCTCGAGCCGGTCTTCCCGCCTAGCTCCTAGGACGAGCCTGGCCCTGCTGTCCCCCAGAACCTTCGCGGTGCCGCGGCCGATGCCGCTCGAAGCACCGGTTATCAAAACGACCTTGTCGGTGATTTCAGACATATCAGAGACTCCGTAACTGGGAATGTCGGGATCGGACATGCGAGGCTGCGACGGCGAGGTCGGTGTCAACTGCGGTGAGGTCTGCGTTGATCGCCGCTGCGGCGGTGACTCCGGAGACGGCGCTTTTCATGACGCCCGCGGTTACATTGGCGACGTTGCCCGCGGCCCACAACCCCGCCGCCGCGCGGCCGGACAGCCCGGACTTGACCTGGCGGCCGTTTCTGAATGGACGCTCGGAAACGATGGTACCGAGGTCCTCCAATAGACCAGAGTCGGCTGGCGCTTTCATGAAAACGGAGTCTGGCTCTACGAAGGATGCCGTTCTGCGGCATCTAGGCCAATGAGAGCAACGTGGAGCGACAGACGTGAATCTGCTGTTTCCAGATCCACTCCTAAAACCGTCTGTATCCGAGCCAACTTCGAATACAGAGCTGGCCGACTCACACGCAAGGCAGCTGCAGCAGTCGATTTGTTGCCTCCACACTCAAGGAAAACCTTAAGCACTCTCATCAGCTGAGTCGATTCTGGTCGATCGATTGCAAGGAGCCGGCCCAATTCCCGGTCGCAGAAGGCTTGGATCCTCGCATCGCCTCGGAGCAGATGCAGCAGACCACGTAGTCGGATGTCTGGAAGCTGATAGTAGGTTTTCGGCGTCGTCTCCAGGGCCGCGTCTGCAACCTGTTCGGCCTCGCGGAAGGATCGTCGGATGTCTCGTACGGAGTCAACGTTCGAACCAACCGCGACAATCGGTCGGTCTTCGCCATGAGCTTGGAGGGTGCCCACGACTGCAGTGGCCAACCGATCAAGTTGGGCACCGACTTTGCTCGAGTTCGGAAATGTCGCTAATGCGCCAATAGTTCCCGAGCCAAGCATGCCAATCAACGTAGGCACGCCTGCTTCGCGAGCCGCGCTGGCGACCCACTGCCCGATATCACGATCACGAGATTCGCGGCTTATGCCTCCAGGGTTGTTAGTCGGGTCCTTCACTTTGATGACACATGCCACGAGAGTGCGTCCGCCAAGCGGAACGCCTAGCGCACTAGCCCGTGCCTGAAGCTCGGTCGTTGCCGCTGTCCCGGAAACAAGGTCCGAGAGAAGCGATTTATGACTTTGTAGCTCGAGAGTCTCACGATCTCGTTCAACCAGGCGGTTCATGGCCAGAGCCATTGCGGCTCGTTCCAGAATCGCCCACTCCCGGTTAGGAGACCGTTCTCCGTGAACAGGCATGGCCAAACGCCCCCATATCTCGCCTCGAGCCCCAACTGGAGTTATCAACCACCCTCCAGCCGTTTGAACGAACTCCGTCTTGCCGGAAACGGCCACCTGATGTGAGATGGACCTCCAGGTATCAAGCACGACGTCCGCTGCTGAATCGCCCGCCTCATAAACCAAGACCTGATGCATCCGGTTCGCGAGAAGTACGGGTCGATGCGTCATGCTGGCCGCGGCGCGAACGATGTCCGCTGCAGAAGCGCCTTCCAGAGCCATCTCTGTAAATCTCTCGTGGATTGCCTGGCGGGCTCTGAGCTCGTCTAGTTGGGAATTGATTATCAGAGCGTGGGCTTGTTCGGTGATCTTTACGAATCGGACCTCGCGGTTCAGCCTTATCACCGGCATGCCTAGACTGTCGGCGGTCAGCAGCAATTGCTCCGGGATTTCCTGGAATTTCCGACCCAACTCAATCACTAGGCCGGCCACCCGAGCTTCAGCAAGGCTCCGAATGTACTTCTCCAGTGCCCTTGCGGTTGTGGGGAGTGCGATACCGGTGGTGAGAAGCAGCTCCCCACCTGTAAGTAGCGGGGCTATATCCGCTAGCTCACTGATGTGAACCCAACGCACGGCGTTATTCACCTGAATGGAGCCCGCAACGACCTGAGGCTCGCCTGCCAGCATCTCTGGGATAGCGAGGATCTCGGCGACGGTTGGAAGGGTCAAAGTGTAAATATTTGGCTGAAAGTCATTACAGTCTGAAGATTGACACCTCTCCCAACCGCCGTCAAGCTGAAGCGGACGTGGAAAGCGCGGGTCAGGCCACTTCGACTGGAGGAGCAACCGTGAGTGGGAGCGCGACGGCAGTCGACCTGTATCGCCAGTTTGTAAATCTGAGTTTCGTGGCCGGAGTTGAGCCAATTACCGTCGAACGTGCGCGTGGCGCAGTCATTTGGGACACGGACGGGCGGAAGTACATCGATTGCTTTGCGGGCATCGCCGTAGTCAACACTGGCCACTGCGATCCTCGGATCGTTAAAGCGGCCCAGGAGCAGATGGCGCAGCTCGTGCACTGTGGTTCTTACCTCTACCACGTGCCTGTGGTCGGTGAGTTTGCCGCCAGGTTGGCTGCCGTCACGCCCGGGAGGCTACAGAAGACCTTCTTCTGCAATAGCGGAGCCGAGGCTATCGAGGGTGCACTCCGCTTAGCGAAGGCATTCACACGTAAGACCGAATTTATTGCGCTCGACACGGGCTTCCACGGGCGGACGAATGCCACATTGTCCGTTACTGGAAATCGAAAGCGGAAGCAGCGTGGAGGCCCGTACGTGGGCGGTGTCGGCTTCGCTCCAGCGCCAAATCCGTATCGCTGCCGCTACTGCGCGGGCGTGTGCAACCTCGCCTGCGCCGACGCGGTTCAGGATGTCCTGGACTATGAGACCTCAGGCGACGTTGCCGCCTTCATTGCCGAACCGGTGCTAGGAGAGGGCGGGATCATAGTGCCACCAGAAGGGTACTTCCAGCGTGTTAAGTCAATTCTGGATAAGCATCAGATCCTCTTTATCGCGGACGAGGTTCAGACAGGCTTCGGCCGCACCGGGAAACTGTTTGCAATCGAACATTGGGGAGTCGAGCCTGACATTATGGCGATGGCCAAGGGAATCGCGGCTGGCTTCCCGCTGGCGGGGTTCATTGCTCGCTCCGAAGTGGCTGACTCATTCCAACCTGGCGAACACTTGTCGACATTCGGAGGCAACCCGGTCGCCTGCGCGGCGGGACTAGCGAACCTGGATGTAATACATGAAGACGAATTGGTGGCACGCTCAGCGGAACTCGGCGCTTGGCTATTGCGGAACTTGCAGTCGCTGAAGGCTAGACATGATGGAATTGGCGACGTGCGTGGCCTCGGGCTTATGGTCGGTCTCGAACTGGTGACTGATGGTGAGGCGAAGACGCCTGCACCAGAGATGGCAGCGAAAGTGAAAGCTGAATGTCGAACGCGTGGCATCCTGGTTGGCGTCGGAGGGTTCTTTGGCAACGTTGTGCGGATCCAGCCGCCACTGATGGTCGAACAAAACCAACTTGGCCTGGTCATCGAGACCCTCGATGAAGCCTTAGCAGCCGCGTTTTCGGCGTCCTAAAGTCATGGTTCCGAACTTCATCAACGGTCAGTGGACCCGGCCGGAGGCGAACACGCTCCCAGTATTCAATCCCGCCACAGGCGAAACGATTGACGTGGTGCCCCTTTCGCCTCAATCGGAAGTAAACCATGCTGTGGAGGCTGCAGTCCGCGCTTACAAACCGTGGTCAAGGACTCCGCTGATGGAGCGGACAGCGATCATGTTTCGGTTCAAGGCCAAGCTTGAGGAAAGCTTCGAGGAGCTAGCCTCGATTGTCACCACGCACCACGGTAAGACCCTTGAGGAGTCCCGAGGCGAAGTGCGCCGTGGGATTGAGGTTGTGGACTTCGCATGTTCCGCACCAACTCTTCTACAAGGCAGAACCCTAAGGCAGGTCAGCTCCGGCGTAGATCAAGATCTGTATCGATACCCCGTCGGTGTCGCGGTAGGGATTCCCCCATTTAACTTTCCAGTCATGATCCCCCTTTGGATGTTTCCGCTGGCCGTCGTTTGCGGGAACACGTTCGTCCTTAAGCCTTCCGAAAGGACGCCCCTCGCTGCGGTGCTGTTAGCGAGCTTATTCAAAGAAGCGGGGCTGCCCGATGGAGTTCTAAACGTAGTAAACGGAGCCCAGGAAACCGCAGAAATCCTTATCAGACATCCGGACGTAAACGCCGTAACTTTCGTCGGCTCGGAGCCAGTCGCGCGCAAGATTTACCAAGAATCTGCTCGACACGGCAAACGCGTCCAGGCCCTGGGTGGCGCCAAGAATCACATCGTAGTAATGCCGGATGCGGACCTGGCGACTGCTGTGCCGGCGATATTGGGTTCAGCATTTGGAAATGCCGGGGAGCGGTGTTTGGCGGGAAGCGTGGCGGTAGCTGTAGGAGGTATCCATGATCGGTTGGCCCGATCTCTTGCAGACGCGGCTCGAGAATTGAGAGTTGGGCCTGGCGACTCTCCCGAGACCGATGTTGGCCCGCTAATAAGGCGTGAACACAGAGACCGCGTGGCGCGCCACATCAAAAGGAGTGTTGACGAGGGCGCTGTTCTTCTAGTGGACGGCAGACCGGAGATGGAGCGTGCTGGGTTCTTCCTTGGGCCCACCGTCCTCGATCGAGTCACTCCAGAAATGGGCATTGGCCACGAGGAAGTTTTTGGTCCGGTGCTCTCTTTGTCATCAGTTGAAACCCTAGACGCGGCGATCAAACAAGCGAACGCGATGGCACTTGGCAACATGGCAGTCATGTTTACGGCGAGCGGGCGCGCGGCTCGTGAGTTCCGGGAGAACGTTGATGCTGGGATGGTCGGAATCAATGTCCCGGTGGCCCAGCCTTTCGCCTTCTTCCCATTTTCCGGATGGAAGGCCTCTTTCTACGGCGACCTGCACGTTCATGGTAGCGACGGGGTCGACTTCTACACTCGCAAGAAGATGTTCATTACTCGATGGTGACCCATGGAGTGCGCCGCGGGCACCTTTCCCACAGTCATCTTCCGACAGACTGTAATGAACGAGGCCACTTCGCTGTCAGTCTGTATCTTGACAGCGCAATAGCCTCCCCCCCAAGGTTAGTTCTGCGATTCGGCTGTATTTGGCATGAAGGCGGGCTGTGGCGCAAGCAGTTCGGGAGGTACAACGCATGACGGTCCGCGCTAACCTCGGAGTGCCAGCGGAATTAGGGCAGCGTGTTCTAGCCGCCGCCAATTCAGAACGCGACTCTTACCTTCGGGACTTAGAGCAGTTTGTAAATATCGACTCTGGGACCTATACCCGGGACGGCACAGTGAAGGCCGGTCATTGGCTGGGCTCGTTCTTGGGCGGGCTTGGCGGCGAAGTCAGCTTCGAAGCGGACCCAAACCAGAAAGTCGGCGATTTGGTCCAAGTGGTCTTCAAGGGCCGCCAAGGCCCACGGATCCTTCTGGTCGGCCACTTCGACACTGTTTTCGATGAAGGCACGGCCAAGCAGCGGCCGTTCCGAGTAGACGATCGCCGCGCGTACGGCCCTGGCGTAACTGACATGAAGGGCGGCTTGGTAGTCGCCGGTTATGCATTGAAGGTGCTCTCGTCTTCTGGTCTTTGGTCTGGACTTGATTTCGGCAGCATCATGTTCTTGGCCAACCCTGACGAGGAAATCAGCTCTCCGTTCTCACGGCCATTCATGGAGCGCGCCGCGTCATCGTCCGACGTTTGCTTGGTGTTTGAGTGCGCACGACCAAACGGTGACATTGTCTCAGCGAGGAATGGATCTCTCAATCTGCGCGTCGAAATCGCTGGCCGATCAGCTCACGCAGGCGTTGAACCAGAGTACGGACGCAGTGCGATTCTCGAGGCTGCGCACCAAGTGATCGCCCTTCAGGCTATGGAAACCCGCCTTCCAGGAGTCACGGCCAACGTTGGCGTGATTAAGGGCGGTACCAGATCCAACGTAGTCCCAGACTCCGCGAGCTACGACGTCAACCTACGGGCACCTTCACGGCGTCTAATGGAAGCCGCGGAGGCCGAGGTACGAGAAACCACGGGCACGCCGACCGTTGAAGGAACCCAAAGCAGCGTGCGCGAACTTGGTCGACTCTGGCCGATGGAGAAGCTCGGAGGCACCAAGCGCCTGGCCGACCACGCAATTTCAATCGGCCAGTCGCTGGGGTTCAACATAAAAGATGCCTTCACTCGAGGATCATCTGACGCCTGCACGATAGCTGGAATGGGAGTGCCGACTCTCGATGGTTTAGGGCCGGTCGGAGGCCTCTGGCACAATCCGGATGAGTACATCGAGCTTGACTCGCTGACCCAGAGGATTGCGCTCTCGGCGTGTTTGATCGCGGCCATCACTTTGGACCCGGCCTTCAAAAATGGGAAGTCTCAGTCGGTCCAACTGAGCCATCGGACTGATAAACCGACCGACAAGAAGATCCAGTGAGATCCAGCCCTGAAGGACGCCGGTGGCGGCTCGGGTTTGTCGGCTTCGGCCAGCTTGGGCGCGCGGTGGTCAACCTACTCGCGACTAAGAACGTCCAGCTTCACGAGCGAGGGTTCGATTTTGCGGTCACGACGGTGGCCACCCGCCATGGAGGGGTGTGTGTCGATCCGCTCGGGCTGCCATTGCAGGACCTCTTAAAACCCCCTCGATACCAAGGGTCGCCGCCGATCGTAGCTAAGGAAGACCAGATCACCGCTGTCTTAGCTGACCCCAGCACGCCGATCGATATTCTCATCGAAGTCTCTCCGCCCAACCATGAGTCCGGTGAGCCTGCCGCCCGATACATTCGCGCGGCCCTCAGCGCCGACCGACATGTGGTGACGGCCAACAAGGGTCCAATCGCCTGGTGCGGAGCCGAGCTGGACCGAGAGGCTCAAGCTCGTCGATTGTCTCTGCGCTATGAGGCGACTCTGATGGGATGCCTGCCAGCGCAGGTTCTCCGCGAGTCGGTACTGCCTCTAGCGCGCGTCACCTCATTCCTTGCCTTGCCGAATGCGACGACGAACTACCTGTTGACGGAGATCGGCCGAGGTAACGACTTTGACGAAGCGTTGAATGGCGCTCGCAACCTAGGGATCGTTGAGGCTGATCCCAGCGAGGACATAGACGGCTGGGATTCAGTCCTCAAGGCCACGATCCTGCATAACTTGCTGTTCGAAGGAGTTCCACACATCACGCCCAACGCTGTACAGCGTGTCGGGCTATCGCAGGTCGACTCGGACTGGGTCCGGGAGAGAGCGAAAGCGGGAGGACGCGTGAAAGGCGTGGCAAGAGGGACCGCAGGTGGAACGGTCTCTGTAGGCTTTGAGGCATTCGACGCCTCTCACTTAGTCGCCAGTCTGCCTGGAAGCTCCATGTACCTTGAAGTCGAAACGGATCTCGCCGGCCGAGTCTGCATTGCCCTAGAGAATCCAGCGGTTGAACAGTCGGCTTATGCCGTCGTAATGGATTTACTGGCGGTGGATCATGCCGCTTTTATGGACGTGGCCCCGAGCTCACTGATGAGGCTGCATCCCAATGTACAGGTGCAAGCCTGAGTGGAGGTGGTGGGGTGGTAGATACGGATCGCTGGCGCGTCGCGGAGATGCTAGGCGGCCAAGACCTCCTCGGCTTCGTAGCTAGAGTTGCCAAAGGCATCCGGATGTCGGGTTCGCCGGAAGAGAGCGAGGCTTTTGACTACATTGAGAGCTACCTAACCGATCTGGGATTCAAGACCACGCGACACGCGGCGGAATCGCTTATCGGCTTTCCGCAGGAGTCGCGCCTCCAAGTGTTGGAGCCGCGGCAGGCGGACATTCGATGCAACGGCTACTCACTTACCCCATCGACGCCAGACGAAGGCTTGGTTGGTGAGCTCGTATATGCCGGTTACGGGACCATAGACGACTACCAGCGTCGTGACGTGAAGGGCAAGATCGTTCTAACTTCAGGCCTAGCCAGTGCCGAGAAGGCGATGCTTGTCGACCGCACGGGTGCTCTGGCACACATACATATCAACGAAGACCACATCTACGAGATGTGCATTTCGCCCGTGTGGGGAACCCCCACCCCGGCGACGCTGGAGATGCTGCCACACACCCCGGCCATTGCAATTTCGCGCCGCGACGGGGAGGTGCTCCGCGACCTTCTGACCACAGAGAAAGTCGTCGTGCGCGTTTTGACCAAGACCTATCGTGACTGGAGGCCGATCCCAACCCTTACAGCAGATCTACCAGGCGCGCAGGACGACAAGTTCGTTTTGTTCAGTGGTCATGTTGACTCCTGGCATTTCGGTGCGATGGACAATGCAGCCGCGAACGCCGCCCAACTCGCCATTGCGCGGCTGCTATCTCAGCAGAAACATCTCCTCTATCGAGGAGTTCGGCTAGCGTTCTGGTCAGGTCACTCTCACGGAAGGTATTCAGGCTCAGCCTGGTATGCGGACCACTCCTGGCAGGATCTCTTCGACCATTGTGCCGCACACGTTAATGTCGATTCTCTCGGCGCTCGGGGTGCTGACGACCTTACCGAGACGCCAACGATGGCCGAAACGTACGGCTTTGCGGCTCAGTTGATTGCGGATGCATCGGGTCAGAAGCTGAAGTACTTTCGTATGGGTCGCTCAAGCGATCAGTCTTTCTGGGGTATCGGCGTCCCCTCAATGTTTGATGTTTTGTCCGTTCATCCGTCCGACGGGAGTGCTGATGAGCATCGGGGGCGCCTCGGACCGTGGAGTCTAGGGTGGTGGTGGCACACGCCCGAAGACACCATTGACAAGCTCGATCCCAAGTTACTCATGCGGGATGCCAAGATCTATGCGGCCGCCGTTTGGGATCTATGCACGGCTCCACGACTGCCTGTTGACTTCAGCGCGTCCGCGCGCGAAATGAGGGTCGCGATCGCCCGCTTCGCCGAGCTTGCGCCAGCTCGCATCGAACTTGAGGGGCTCGCTGAACTGGCCGGCGCTACCTCTTCGGCGATCGCACGTTTCAACGCTGTGGCCCCGGAATTATCACCCAATGTTGTCAACGCCACAATTCACGACCTAGGTCACTTGCTCATACCCGTCAACTACACCGAGGCGGGCCCGTTTGACCAAGATCTAGCGATTCCTTCCGAGGCGGTGCCGGGTCTCGCCTCTGCCCGCACATTCGGTGACCTCAGCACTGACAGTCAGGTCCACGCCGCAGCGACCAAACTGATTCGCGAGCGAAACCGGGTGGGTGCTGCCCTGCACGCTGCGAATCGCCTTGTAGGCCAGCACATCTCAACATAAAAATGGAGGGGTGTGACCAATGATTCAGGGAGGAGCAACATGAGGCTGGGACTATCAAAATCGTTCGCGCTGACCCTTTCGCTGCTTATGGTGGCGGCCTGCTCGACGGGTCAATCCACGAGCAATTCGAGTCCAGGTGTCAAGAAGGGAGGCACCATGGTTGTTGGCATCGTTGGTGATATTGCTCGCACAGACCCGACGTTCACAAATGACACAAACTCTTGGTATGTCGAGCGGCAGGTCATGCAGGGTCTCGTCGGTCTGGCACCGGATTCCACAACTCAGGTGGTGCCAGTGTTGGCACAGTCGTGGACCGTCTCCCCAGATGGAAAAGCTTATGACTTCACACTGCGGCAAGGCGTGAAATTTCATGACGGAACCGCCTTTGACGCGACTGCGGTGAAGTACAACTACGATCGCTGGAAGAAGTTGCCAACTCAACTTCAGAGCTTTGCCTACTATTACGGTCAGGTGTTCGGAGGCTTTGGTTCCGACTCCAATATTGTCTCAGTGGACGTAAAGGGCACGAATGAAGTTGCTTTCCAGCTCAAGCAACCGCAAAACAACTTTCTAATCGCGCAAACGCAGACCCCATTTGCGCTCTCGAGTCCGACGGCTCTCCAAAAGGGGGACGCCGACAACATTGATCCCTCCAAGAGCCCGTACCAGCAGGGAGGGAATCCGTCGATGGTCGGAACCGGCCCGTTCAAGTTTAAGGAGTGGGTCCCGGGAGATCACGTAACGGTGGTTCGCAATGCTGGCTATTGGGATCAGGCTCACACGGCACTCCTCGACTCGATCGTTTTCAAGCCCATCACCAATGAGAGTTCAATGCTCAACGCCCTGCAGTCGGGGGGCATCGACTTCGCAGAAGTGATACAGCCTCCAGACCTCAAAATCGTCCAAGCTGACTCGAGTCTCAAGCTAGTCGATCGTGGACAGAGCTGCACTATCTCGGTACTGGATATGAATCTCACACATCCACCGCTCGATAACAAGAATATCCGGATGGCTGTCGCATACGCTCTGAATAGGCAGAGTTATGTTGACGCCTTCTTTGGCGGTTCGACCTTCGCCAAGCCGGCGGACAACTGGATGCCGGTATCGGGGGTGGATGCTACGCCGCTTGGATTGCCGACATATAACCTGACCATGGCCAAGCAGCTAATCCAACAGTCTGGTGTAAAGAACCCCACCATCGACTTCTGGTATCCGTCGAGCGTGACAAGGCCGTATATGCCTGACCCGAAGGGCGAGTTCCAAGCCATTAGTGATGACCTCACAGCAGCTGGATTCACGGTCAATTCTCATACCGAAATCTGGCGGCCCAACTACGTTGATGATTCAGGAGTCGGCAAGTTTGCGATGTGGCTCCTTGGTTGGACGTGCGACTGGAACGCACCCGATGACTTCCTGCAGACCGCCTTCTTCGGTTATGTGAATGGTCAGCCGAACCCCGAATATGGATATCGTAACGACGCTCTCAACACGACCATGAATCAAGCCCTCGCCGCGCCGACCGCTGACGGATCAAAGACTCTGTGGCAGCAAGCTCAGCAGATGATTAAGGCTGACTTGCCCACGATGCCACTCGTCGAGTCCAACTCGCCCGGTGTCGAGAAGACGTATGTTCAGGGCCTTGTCGGCAACGGCAGTCTTACCGAGTACTTCAATACCGTCTGGTTAAACAAGTAGTTACTGGCTGATAGACCGCGGCGGCCGCACTCTGTGGCGCCGCGGTCACCTTTCATTTGAGTAGGGTGCCATGATCGCTACAAATCCCAGCCATGGAACCTGGGTCACTGAGGGACAGTCGTGACACGATTTATCATCCGGCGTCTCCTCGCTATGGTCCCTGTGCTGTTCGGATTGTCGATAGTTCTCTTCACCTTTATCCACATTCTGCCAGGTGATCCAGCTGTAGCCATTCTTGGAGAGCATGCTCGTCCAGATCTCATTCGCCAACTTCGCCAGAACCTGGGGCTTGATAAACCGCTATACCTCCAATACTTCACGTATTTGGGTCAACTTGGCCATGGAGACCTTGGCTCGAGCATTATTGATGGGCGGCCCGTCGCCCGAGAATTCTTCAGTCGCCTGCCCGCCACCATTGAGCTTTCTGTGTTTGCCCTCGCCTTCGCCAGCGGCGTGGGCATTTGGCTGGGCCGGGTGGCAGCTCGTCATCCACAGAGTTGGATCGACGGTATTGTGACTGGAGGATCTGTCCTAGGCGTCAGCATCCCGCTATTCGTCACCGGACTCACTCTCGAATTCATATTCGGTGTCGTTCTCGGTATCCTCCCGGTCTCTGGTCGAATCGATCCCCGTCTAGGTATAGAGCCGGTCACAAACTTCATGCTTGTTGACACGATTCTCGCCGGTCGGCCAGACGCCTTTGTCGACGCGCTAAAGCATCTAATACTTCCGGCTTTAACTCTTGGTTCGATACCGGTGGCGATCATAAGTCGCATTACCAGGGCTTCTGTGATCGAGGTCCTGAACGAGGATTACGTCCGAACGGCGAGGGCCAAGGGCTTGACCGACCAGCGGATCAACACCAGACATGTGATGAGAAATGCATGGCTGCCAGTGTCAACCGTACTTGGTCTTCAGGTGGGTTACATGCTATCCGGGGCAACAATCACCGAAACCGTCTTCGCTTGGCCTGGCGTTGGGCGTTGGGTAGTCGACGCGATTACAGGCCGTGACTACTTCGTAGTTCAGTCCTCGATTCTGTTGTTCGCGTTGATGTTCCTCGTTGTGAATCTAGCTGTTGATGTCATGTACGCGGTTCTGAATCCTCGGATTCGCTACAGCTGACCTTATGGCGACAATTCCCATGGCGATCCAGGGCGTGCCGATCGACCCGACTACCACCGGGTTCTGGCGTGGGGCGTTAACTCGCCTACTCAGGAACCGACCTGCTTTAGTGGGTTTAGTGTTCATCACGGCCTTTTTGTTTGTGGCAATTCTTGCGCCGCTGATCGCACCAGCCAATCCAGAGGTCGGACACCTGGCGGATGGCCTGCAGACTCCGAGCCGGATCCATTTGATGGGTACCGATCTAGTCGGCCGCGATGAACTGAGTCGCGTAATTTGGGGTGCCCGGTTAAGCCTTCAGGTCGCTATCGTTTCGGTGCTGATCGCGCTGGTGGTCGGTGGTCTAGTCGGCGCCATCGCCGGAGCAGCGGCTGGGTTGGTGGACGCGACGCTAATGCGAGTTGTCGACGTGCTCTTAGCTATACCGGGCCTACTGCTGGCGATTGGCATCGTGGCGTGGTTGGGCCAAGGCTTGCTGCAGATCATGCTGGCTATCGCACTCACACTGTCGCCAGCGTTTGCTCGCTTGTTACGCGGAAGTCTGCTAGCGCTTAGGAACGCTGACTTTGTCACGGCCGCCAGGACAGTTGGCGTCAAGCCAGTCCGCATCCTCGTTCGCCACATGCTTCCCAACGCGCTCACTCCTTTGATCGTTCAGGCAACTCTGGCTCTCGGAACGGCCGTGATCGATGTCGCCGGCTTGGGATTTCTTGGTCTCGGGCCACCGGATCCAAGAATCGCTGAGTGGGGCACGATGCTAAATGACGCCACGACTTACTTGAGAGCCGCCCCTTACCTGGTCTTCTTTCCAGCAGGCGCAATTGTGATTGCATCGGTCGGATTCAACCTCCTTGGAGACGGCTTGCGTGAGGCCCTCGATCCGAGGCTGCGCAGATGACAGCGCCAGAAAGCTCTACGCCATCACCGATTCTTCTAAAAGTGGCCGACTTAAGGGTCAGATTCCCATCAGAGGCAGGTGTCGTGAAGGCGGTTAACGGCGTGAGCTTCGACCTCCAGTCTGGTGAGACGTTGGGCGTCGTCGGTGAGTCTGGTTGTGGCAAGACCGTGACCGGTCTGTCGATCATGCGGCTCCTTCCGGAGCGTGGCACTCGTATCGATGCGGGAAGAATTCTGTTCAGAGGCGAAGATCTTCTTCGGTTGGCTCGCAGCGATATGCAGAAGCTGCGTGGGAAAGAACTGTCCATGATCTTTCAAGACCCGATGACCTCTCTCAATCCGGTTCTGACGATTGGGGAGCAGTTGTCTGAAGTTGTCGTAAGCCACGAACAAATGACTTGGCATCAAGCCGACGAGCTAGCAGTCGAGATGCTCAACACGGTTGGCATCCCGAGTGCACGTCGGCAACTCCAAACGTACCCGCATCAGCTAAGTGGTGGCATGCGTCAACGAGTAATGATTGCTATGGCTTTGCTGCTGAAGCCAAAGCTTCTCATTGCTGATGAGCCGTCAACAGCACTCGATGTAACTATTCAGGCCCAGATCTTGGAACTAATCCGTGACCTTACTAGCCGCACGGGTTCGGCGGTGATGCTGATTACGCATGACATGGGAGTCGTCGCGGGCATGACTCAGCGCGTCTTGGTCATGTACGCCGGCCGTGTGGTCGAGTCAGGAACCACGGTGGACCTGTTTTCGAATCCCCGACATCCGTATACCTTGGGCCTACTCCAATCGATTCCGAGGTTGGATCGAGGACGAACTAGGGATCTGGCAGCCATTCCCGGAGCCCCTCCCGACCTGGCACGTCTTGGCGGCGGATGCCCATTCGCACCTCGCTGCACGCGAGTGAGTGAGCGCTGTATTAGTGAGGACCCTCCGTTGTCTCCCATCGATTCAGGCGATAGCCCGCATCGCGCCGCGGCCCACATGGTCGCGTGCTGGAACCCAGTGCCGATGGCGAGTGCTCTTCGCGGATCGGAGCCTGCCGCGCAATCCATCGACCTTGAACCTAGCCTCTCTTCGGTCGCGCCGACTTTTACGCCTGGGCCCACCTCCGATCCCGTCAGCAGCGAGCAGGATCTGCTGTTGTCGGTTCGGGACTTGCGGGTGAGCTTTCCTATTACGCGAGGGCTACTGTTCGCACGCCAGGTTGGCGAGGTCAAAGCGGTGGATGGTGTCTCACTAGACTTGGCCAGTGGCGAAACTCTAGGGATAGTTGGCGAGTCTGGCTGCGGAAAGTCGACGTTGGGCCGCAGCATCCTTCGGTTGCACCGGCCGGCGGGAGGATCCATCGTGTTCGAAGGCCGTGACCTAGCCAACCTTGAAGGCCGGGCTCTGCGGCGGGGTCGCCGCGAAATTCAAATGATCTTCCAAGATCCATATTCCAGTCTTAATCCTCGAATGACCATCGGAGAGATAATTCAGGAACCGCTTCTCGCTCATGGGGTTCGAAGTGGGGCGGAGCGCCGTCGCCGTGTTGGAGAACTGGTGAACGTGGTCGGGCTCAGCTCAAGCGCGATCAGTAGGTATCCACATGAGTTCAGTGGCGGACAACGACAACGCGTGGGTATCGCACGCGCCCTCGCACTGCGACCTCGGCTTATCGTTGCGGATGAACCGGTGAGCGCGCTTGATGTCTCGATACAAGCGCAGATATTGAACCTTCTGCAGCAACTACAACAAGAGTTCCAATTGGCCTACCTTTTCATCGCCCACAACCTAGCGGTTGTAAGGCAGGTGAGCAATCGAATCGGAGTCATGTACCTAGGCCAGATAGTGGAATTAGCTAACTCGAAGGAGTTCTATCTGCAACCGCTGCATCCGTACTCGCTCGCATTGATCTCGGCGGCACCGATCCCGGATCCAATCATTGAACTCGAACGAAGACGAATCATTTTGTCAGGCGACGTTCCAAGTGCGAGCGACCCTCCTTCCGGTTGCCGATTCCATACTCGCTGCTGGCTGCGCGAGGCGCTCGGCAATCCGCCAGCTTGTACCGAGGAGCAGCCCGCGCTGCGGCAGATTACTCCGACACGATTGGTTGCCTGTCATTTTGCTGAGAAATCGGACGCATCGGCGACTAACGCAATTAGAAGTTCGCGCGTTTCACTGGCGTCTACCTGAGATTGGGAGTGGTTTCGTACACGCACAGAAGTTCTCGTGTCAGACGTTATTGCCGGCAGTCAGTGTCATTTGGAGGTGATAAACTGGTCCAGTGCAAAAGATAGAATTCGGCGCCCTCGGTGACCTTATATTCCAACCGTGGCTCGTGACTCTAGGTACGCTCCGAAAGGACGGCACAATCCTTCTGTCCCCGATGTGGTTCGAGTGGGATGGGGAGGCCTTCGTAATCAGTACATCTGAAGGGGGCGCCAACATTCGTAACGTGCGGCGGAATCCGATAGTGACCCTGTCCATCGCTGAAGAACAGACCTTTCCAGGTCGCGGTTTGGAGGTAGTGGGCCATGCCGAGATCCAGCCTGATCACGGCCTCCAAGGCCTCACGAGAATCTCAAATAAGTACCTTGGCCCAGAGGTCGGAGCTCAATGGCGCGAGGCGAGGCGGAACAGGGAATGGCTGCTAATGCGTGTCGTGCCCGAGCGCGTTCGAGCGTATGACCATCGCGATGAACCAATGCTTGTCGACGCTAAGCCAAGCCTGTCGTCGCCTCAACCGTCCAGCAAGTAGATCGACGAGGATCTTGTTGGGGAAGCAGCGGTTTGCCTGCCGTTGCGTTGGCCGGATGCAGTGTAAATAGGAGAAGGAGCAGATGCCATCAGCAAACATGGACGAACTCATGGTGCAACCATTAGGAGAATCAAAGGACCGAGAATTCATTGAGTGGGGCGACATGTATGTGTGGTTTGAGCGCGCTCCCGCGGGCCAAGACGCAAGTGCAATGTTTAAGGGCCTCCCGAACGACAGCTGCCAATGTCCACACTTCGGCTACCTTTTTAAGGGTAAGTTGCTCGTTCGTTATGACGATCACGAAGAAGTGTTTACCGCTGGACAGGCGTTCTATATCAAGCCCGGCCACAGGCCGTTGGGTCTTGAGGATTACGAGCTGCTCGAGTTCACTCCGAAGGCCCAGTTCGCGCCGACATGGGAAGCAACCAAGCTCAACATGGCTAAGGCCAAGTAGCTAGGCAGCGCCTCGGATATCAGGAGTCATTTTGGCATTGCTAGCGAGGGGTTAGTCACGTGTTTGCTAGCGGTCTAGTCTGCACGAATTGCGCGGCCAGTTATCCTCTTGGCCCGATGTTTTCGGGTTGCGAGTCATGTGTCGTCGCAGGTATCCGCGGGGCACTCGAGGTCGTGTATGACCATGAATCGCAGCGTCGCTACCTCGAGGCACAGGGCTGGTCGAGCTCGCTAAACAAGGGTCGCATGTGGCGCTTTGCGGCATTCTTGCCAGTGGCCGATACGAGCCAGATTGTCTCCCTCGGCGAGGGCTCAACGCCGCTGCTTCATGTGTCGCCTGACTCGCGCAACCAATTGCGTAGCCTGTACGTCAAAAACGAGGCGGCTAATCCGACTTGGGCGTTCAAAGATCGATTTCATTCAGTGTCCCTCTCAATGGCGCGCCAACTCGGATATCAAAAGGTTGTAGCCTCGTCGACTGGCAACCACGGTGTGAGCCTGGCCGCTTATGCCGCGGCTGCCGGTATGCGAGCGGTGGTATTTCTCGACACTAAAGGCGAGACGGCTCAACGTCATGCAATGCAGTTCCTCGGCGCTGAAGTGGTCGTGCTTCCGGATCGCAGAGCATCGCTCGTTGAGTTCGTTCTAAATCACGACTGGTATCCGTCGACCTACATGACCCCCATGCCCGTCTCGACCCCATTCGGAGTGGAAGGGTACAAAACCCTTGCGTACGAGGTGATCCTGGACCTAGGCGATGCACCCGATCATTTCGTGTTTCCCGTTGCGGCGGGCGATGGCTTCTATGGGCCGTGGAAGGGGTTCAAGGAGTTTGCGGACATGAATCTTGCATCCAGCCGCCCAAGGATGCATGCGGTCCAACCTGTCGGAGCCAACTGGTTGGTTCAAAGCGTTCGCGAGGGGTTGGCATACTCAAAAGTACACCCCGACCCGAAGTCGATTGCTCTCTCAATCGCTGATCCGACCGGTGGGGCGATCTGCATCAAGACTATCTCCGAATCCGGTGGCACCGCGACTGAGGTTAGCGATGCCCAGATAATTGAGGCAGCTCGCTATCTGGCCACTCGCGGCTTTCTCGTGGAGCCGGCGTCTGCGGCAACGCTTGCCGCTGCGTGGACCCTGTGCCGCGAGGGGACCATCGATCCAGACAGCAGGGTCGTCTGCGTGTTGACAGGTGCACTGGTCAAGTGGCCCAACACAATGGCTGGCATGTTGGGAGACAAAGGGACGCCTAGGGAGCTGTCTGGCTCAGAAGTCCGGAGGCTTGCTGCGCAAATCTGAGTCGTAATCCGGGTCATTGACCCAATCCGAGCGGGTTCCTGCGTTTGCGCGGGACGGTGCCGATACCATGTGACTTCCTTGAGGCTGTAGGACGGCAAAAGTCGATCACGATCACGGCCATCCGATCGAGCTGTGCCAGGGTCCAGCTTGTGACGGCTGTCGGCTGATATT